>Ga0302325_10024141_pt1 | contig 12657 bp, 8 predicted proteins | sample Palsa_T0_2_FD_201948 | JGI IMG/M metagenome (GOLD analysis project Ga0302325, IMG submission 201948) | Peat permafrost microbial communities from Stordalen Mire near Abisko, Sweden - Palsa_T0_2 | ecosystem: Environmental > Terrestrial > Soil > Palsa > Peat permafrost | place: Sweden: Abisko...
GTCGTGGTCCCACCGCCAAGGGTTGTGGATGTCGAAGTCGATGTGGATGTCGACGCGCCCGTCGTCGTGGTCGTCGTCGTCCCTACTCCGGGGACGGCACTCCAGACGAACCCGCCGGGGTCGCCGCTGTTGCCGGTGAAGGTGACCTGGGTGACCCAGTAGTCGCTGACAGCACCGCTGGAGTTGGCACAGGCGAGGCCCGCTTGCCACGTCTCACTGCTCCCACCGTCGAGCGTCGCCGCCGTCTGGCCATGGGTGGTCAGATAGTAGAACTCGAAGTTGGTGGGGATGTCGACAATCTGACCCGTCGTGACGGCGGTGTCGGCCGACCCGTAGTACCCCGTCGAGTCGAACAGGCCCAGCCCCTCGGAGGGGAAACCCCCGACGAAGGTGTCCGAGGTCACCGCCGTGCTCTCGGGCAGGAGGTAGCTGAAGACGTGGTAACCGTCGGTGGCGGTGTCTCCCGAGCAGGCCGCCGACGCCGGGAGATCGACGGTGAACTGTGTCTGCGACCCGCCACTGGCCAAGGGGAGGTTCGTGGTGGGATCGGTGATGGTGGCCGTGGCCCCCAAGGTGGCGGCCGAGGCCGATGCCCCTGTCATGGCCGCATAGAGCGACCACGAACCCACGACCATGAACCCGACGGCGCACGCCCGTGCCCCTGTCACGGCACGTCTGCCCAATGTGCCCTTCGATCGTCCCTGTACTTTTCGCATCGTCCTCACCCATCTCCTTCACATTCATGATCTGCGTCATCGGTCGTTTCGCCCTGCCCCACCGCCGGCAGCGGCTTAGGGCGGCAGCATTCTGCGTCTTCGCCTCCGGATTTCGAGCACGACGGTGCCGAGGGTGGCGGCGACGCCGACGGCCAGAACGACGAGGAAGGCCCAGCGCACGGCGCCCACGCCGAAGTACGGCTGGGGGCTGGCGTTGACCGCCAGTTTGGCCGCCGCCAGAGGCGCCGGTGTATGCGGCACGGTGGTGGTAACGGGGGCGACGGCGGTGGTCGGGGGGCTGGACTCGATCGGCGGTGCGGCCACCGTGGCCTGCGTCACCGGTGGGATCGTCGTCGTCGGTGTCGTCGTGGGGGCGGTGGCCGTGGACGGCGGATTGAGAACGGTGCTGGCGGCGGCCAGGGTCTGAGCCTGGAGAGCCGACGGCAGCGGCGCGTAACCGGCCGGCAACTGCCCGACGTTCACCCCCGGCGTCTGCCCGGCGCCCGCCGCGTACTGGAGGAACGTCGCATAATTCTGCCGCGACGTCTGGTCCAGGGAGGTCGGCGTCGTCGCCGCGTAGGTGAGCACGGTCAGCGGATAGGCGTTGGTGGCGGTAGATGACGGGTTCGTCTGGAGGACCCCGGGAACCGAGCTCGGTGTCATGGCCTGCTCGCCGGCCAGCAGACTCTGCACGTCAGGAGCAACGAAGGGCCGATTGGCGGTGTCGTCGCCCGACGGGCTGAGACTGGCCACCTGGTCCCCGTACTGCGCCGCCGAGGCGGAGTCGGTGATGCTGATGACGAAGCTCGTTCCACCGATCTGCGGTCCGTTGGAAGTCCAGGCCGTGTCCGACGAGGTGGCTATCGAATCGAGAGTCGTCTTGGCCTGGTTGTTCGACTCGGCCACATCCTGAGCGGCCACGTTCATGTCCAGGGCAAAGGGCGACCAGTCGAGGATGCACAGGGGTCGGGCCGTGATGGGTGGCTCCGTCAGCGTGACATCGCCGGTGTCGTAGCAGTAGGGATCGCTCTGGGGGTAGCTCTCCGGTACCTGGGTGCCGAAGCCGACGCCGGAAGGGTTGACGGACGGATTCGTGCTGTAGATGGGGTTGACCTTCATGCCCCACGGGTCCGGTTGACCATTGAGCCACGCGGCGGCCTCAGGATCGGACAGTATCCAGTTCCACACGGCCGTGGCCGCATCGGAGGAGGCCTCTTCGACGACCACGGAGGCGGCCGCGATCTGCTGCTGGGTCGTGAGCAGCGAGAACTCGGGGTTGTACTGGAGAAAATCGGGATCGTCGATGAGAGTGTCCGGATTGTTCTGCAGCCATGAGTAGGCACCGGTCGGGGTTCCGCCGATGTTCGGGAAGTCTCCCTTATAGGACTCCGTCAGTAACTTGGCCACCAGTCTCGGTGTGAGATAGACGTTTTGGACCTGGGTTCCCTCTAAGGGAACCTCGGACGGATCGAGTTCCCCGTTCACGAGGGCCGGATATCGGTCGATGTTGAAGGCGATGACCACTCCCGACAAAGTGAGTGGTGCGTAGACGACCGGGTTCGATGGATCGGTCTCACTCGGATCGATCGGGTCGGAGAAGACCGACATACCGGCGGCGCCGTAGGACGCGTTGGTGATGTTATTCCGCGCCTCGTCATCGGAGACCGTCGAATAGCTGAAAGGCGGGGAATTCGGTGTGGCACACAACGCCGGTTGCCAGCTCGACACGGCGGCATCGGCGAGCTCGTCGCCGACGATCCGCTGCTCGTCGGCCCCGATGGCGCACGATGTTCCCACCGGGTTGAACTGAAGGGGAATGGCGATCCGGTTGTTCCAGGCCGACGGGGTGAGCGGCGACGTCAGGACCTGCCCGACGGTGTCGTTGGCGGGGTTCTCCTGAGCGCCGGTGCCCCGGGGGACGACGACGAGCCAGCACTGGGGGACCTGCTGGGACCCATTCGGCAGCGTCTCGATATTCTGACCGCATCCGAGTCCGGGGGCCTCGAGCCCGGTGTCGACCTGGAAATTCTGCTGACCTTCGGACCCCCCGCCCGATGTGCCGTAGGTGCGGGCGAAATCCACCTCGTTGGTCGTGCTGTAACTGAAGTACGGGTTCAACCAGAACGCCTGCGGGTTGTTGGGATTGGCATAACCCGTGTTGTCCTGCTGGTTCACCACGGTGCCGTCCACGGCCACGAAGGGAAGGACCAGATTGCCGACATTGAGGGTATCGGCATAGGGATCGACCCCCTGCCCCGTCACCTGATCCGTCCAGTCGTCGCTCTGGTCTTGGGTATAGGTACTCCACCCCTCGGTCGAGATGATCCGCGTGTACGAGTTGGTGAAGAACGGGCCGATGGGGTACGTCCCGTTGACATTCCACCCACCGAACTCGCACTGGGTCGGCGGTGGCCCCGGGTTCACCGCGTCCAAGGGGTCGGTCGGGTCCGCAGAGCCCCAACATTCGAAGATCTGGAGGTAGTTGTCTTCGAAATCGTTGGCACTGTCGGTGACGGGGCCTCCCGTCCACGAGACGGTGACGTCCTGGTTCTCCAGGTTCTGGGTCTGATTGACGGTGACCTGCAGACCGGAGAACTGGTTACGCCCGTCGACGGTGACCGCCGAACTCGTCGCCGGCAGTGCCGTGTCGGTCCCCTGCTCTCCGGCCGTCGGGGCGTCGGCGTGGGCCCGCGGCTGGATGCCGGGCACGAAGATCAGGATGGCCGCCACCGACAGGGCCCCGGCGAGCACGGCGCCCCGACGGCCACCGAGCCCCTTCACCCATCGGGGGATACCGATGCGCATCATGGCTTACGCCTGCGCATGCGACGCGCCACCAGACCGGGCACCACGACGACGACGAGGACGGCGAAGGCCACCAGCGCGGCGAGCGTCTGGTTGGGTGTCCAGCCGCGTGCCACCGACAGGGTCACCGTGGACGGGAACGGAGACGTGTTCAGGATCTTCTCCAGCGCCTGGTCCTGCGACCCCCCCGTACCCGGTGACCCCGTGGGCACGGTCGTGGTGGTGGCCGTGGCTCCTGGGGACGTTGTCGGTGGAGACGTACCGCCCGGCGTATTGGGAACGGTCGTCCGCGCCACCACACCGGCCGACTTGCCCGGTGCGACGCCGGCCGACTTATTAGGACCACTGATAGGGGTCTGTACGTTGGGCAACCCTCCGCTGCCCGTGGTGCACTGCGTCGGGCCTTCTTTGTCGCACGCCGGCGGCTGCGGGGCCTCCTGGGCCAGGAGGTTGGCCCCGCTCGGCGTGAACGTGGGGTTGTTGCAGCTCTGGATGTTGATGGACTGGACGTCGGCCCCGGGGATCTTGGCGATCTGGGCGAAACTCGCCTCGACCAGGTTGATCGGCATCGGTGAATAGCCGAGCGAGGCCGAGTCCTGTTGACCCTGACACATGGCGTAATAGGAGAAGGCGGCCAGCGTCTGGCCTTTGGCGGTGGAGAACTGACCCTGCACGGTCGTCGGGAGAATCAGATAGCTGTACGACGACAACGGGTAGGTGCGGGGATCGGGGTCGGTGTAGACGTTGGAGAGGTTCTCCGTGAGATAGACGGCCGGGTTGCTCGAGTCCATGTTGATCTGCGCCTGCAGCAGGGAGACAGCCACGTTCTCGGGGGTGGGCTCGGTGTAGTACCCGGCGGCGTTGAGCATGTTCACCACCGGGAATTTGGCGTTCAGCGCGTACGAGTACTCGACATAGCCGATGGACCCGGCTGCGTAATTCTGGGCCACGTACCCGGCCACCCCGAGGTCACCCGACTGGGCGATCATCCCGGAAACGGTGGGCCAGAACGAGGTGGGCCCACATGTCGGGGCCCGGCCCGACGCGTTGCAGAAGGCATTCCACACCGACGGATACTGGCTGATCATCCATTCCGACAGTTCGAACGACGACCCGGCTCCGTCGGAACGGACCACGGGGACGATCGGTTCGTTCGGCAGGGCCAGAGCCGGGTTGTCGGCGGCGATGGCCGGGTTGTCCCAGTTCGTGATCTGGCCGGCGAAGATCTTGGCGATGTTCTCACCCGAGAGCCTGAGGTTGGTCACCCGCTGCCCGTTGATCATGAGGTTGTACATGAACACCGTCCCACCGGCCGTGATGGGCATGTAGGCGTAGCTGTTGGGCGTGGGGTTCTCCGGGGCCGAGCCGTCATCGGGGTCGGTCTGGAACGGTATGTCCGATGCGGCGAAATCGGTCGTCCCGGCGATGAAGGCCTCGCGTCCCGACGTCGACCCGTTGCCGTCGTAGTTGATGCGCATGCCGTACTGCTGGACGTCGGCGATCCACTGATCGAGGGCGTTCTCCGACCAGGTCGAACCCTCCCCCGAGATGGGCACGTAACTGGTCGTGGCGGCGGCCACCGGACTCACCCTCACGACCATGATGGCCATGGCCAACATGACGGTGGCCCCCAGGGCGGCCCCCAGTTTGCCCACGATCCCAGCACCCTTTATTACCCTCACCGTGCTCTCCTCGCTGGTGCCAGATCCCGTCCCGGGGAACTGGTAATTCTAACGAGCGTCCGTGCCGAAACGCGCTCGACCCGCCGTCTCTGCCGACGGCTCAGGTGACCGGGGCCGAAGCCCCCGATGACCCGGGCGATGACAAAGAGGACGAGGATCACGACCAGAAGGAGTGCGGCGGTGGCGTAGCCGCGTTCGGCCCAGCCCGGGATCCCCGACTGGACCAGTTTCAACGCCTCCAGCGGCAACGACACCATGGGTCCCTGGAGGGGGTTGGCGTTCATGTAGGTGGTGAACCCGGCCGTCAGGAGAACGGGGGACGCCTCACCGATGCCACGAGCAGCTCCCAGGATGACCCCTGTGGCCAGGCCGGAGCGGGCGGTGGGGAGCACTACGTGCCACATGGTCCGCCACCGTGGCGCTCCGAGGGCGTCGGACGATTCGCGTAAGCCGGCTGGAACCAGCCGGAGGACGAGGTCCGACGTCCGGATGATGTACGGCAGCATCATGATGCTCAGGGCCAGGCCCGCTGCCAGGCCCGAGAACTGGAAGCCCAGCGTGAGGATCCAGAAGGCGTAGATGAAGAGCCCGGCCAGGATCGACGGGAAAGCCGTCATGGCGTTGACCACGGTACGGACGAATCCGGCGAACCGGCTCCGGGTCTGGTCGAGATAGACGGCGCACACGATCCCCAGGGGCACGGCCAGGACCAGGGCGATCCCGATCTGCCACAACGTCCCCACCAGGGCGTGGGACACCCCTCCGATGGCCAGATCGGACGCTTGCGTCGGCTGGGACCGGGACATGTCCTGATCGAAGAAGTTCAGATGGTGCAGAGCGGGATAGCCCCGCCACACGGTGTAGATGATGACGTTGCCGAGGGCGGCGAAGGCGATCAGCGCCGCCGACGACAGGAACACGGTCATGACCGCATCACGCACGGCCAGGCTGTCTTCGCGCAGCGACACCAGGACACCGAAGACGATGAGGAAAGCCACGTAGGCCACCAGGAAGAGACCGATCAGGCCCGACAGCGCCGTCAGCCGGTCAAGCAGGACCATCACCGACACGGCGGCGATGGCCGCCCCGGCCAGATCGAAACCGTGGTCCACGAAGAAGGCGCCGCCCGTGCGCCGGCGACGGGGCGCCGGCGGGGACACCTCTTCGTAGTGCTCCTCGTCGTGGTCCGGCTGCGTGCGGGGAAAATCGAGAATCATCCGGTCACCTCAGCTCTCTGCGCCTGACCGCGAGCGGGCGACGATGGCTGAGGCACCGAAGTTGATGACCAGCGACAGGGCGAAGAGCGTGAGTCCCGCCGCCATCAGGGCCGAGGTGCCGAACTTCGAGGAGTCGGAGAACAGAGTGGCGATCAGGGCCGAGATCGAGTTCCCGCCCGTCTCGAGGATGTGCGAGTTGACGGTGTAGACGGGCGAGATGATCAGATAGACGGCGATCGTCTCGCCCAGGGCCCGTCCCATCCCCAGCATGGTCCCCCCGATCACCCCACCCCGGCCGAAGGGGAGGACGACGGTTCTGATCATGCCCCACCGGTTCCCCCCCAGGGCATAGGCCCCTTCCCGCTCACCCAACGGTGCCTGGGAGAATGCCTCGCGCATGACCGAGCACTGGATGGGGATGACCATCAGGGAGACGGTCAGTCCGACGATGAAGGTCGAAGCCGTGTAGGCGTTGGCCGACCCCAGGATGCTGGCCGACGACGGGCCCGCCACCTTGAAGATCGGGATCCACCCGAACCACGTGCTGAGAAAACGCGACACGCCGATCGTGTGCCCCTGGAGATAATTGAATCCCCACAGCGCGTAGACCACGCTGGGCACCGCCGCCATCAGGTCGACGAGGGAGATCAGTATCCGCTGGATCCGCCGGGGGGCGATCTCGGAGATGAACAACGCCAGTCCCAACGAGATGGGGATGGACACGGCCAGGGCCACCAGGGCGATGAAGATGGTGTCGGGGAGAATGCCGCCGACGCCGAAGCGGTGGGCGTCGGGCTCCCACGCCTGGGTGGTGAAGAAGTGCAATTTGGCCACGATCAGGGCCGGATACGCCTTGACGCCCAGGAACAGCCCCACGGCGCCGATGACAGCCACCACGAGGACAGCGGACAACCGGTGACCGTGACGGAAGATCCGGTCGCCGGTACCGAGCACGGCCCGCACCCGGCGCCGCTTCACCGGCGGCGCTTCGCCGACCGGGGGAGGAACCATGTCGACGATCACTTGCCGGCCGCCTTGGTGGACGTCGACGGAGCCGACGTCGACGGGACCGTCGTCGTGGTGGTGGCGTCGTGGAGAGACTCGACGAACAGTTCGTGGGCCGCGTCCTCGCCGGTGATGTTGGAGAACTCTCCGGGCGGCTGGACGGCGCTGATGAACACACCGGTGTCCTCTTCATGGACCTGGCCGGCGATCACCTGGCGGGCGAAGGCGACGAGGAAGGCCTGATTGGTGAGCAACCGGGCCTGGTCCGGTTCGACGCCTTTCAGGGACGCCGCCAGTTGGGCGGTGCCCGGCGTGGCGGGCGACATGGAGACCGTCCCCTCCGGCGTGTTCTGCAGGTAGAGAATGACCCGTTCGTAACGGGTTCCGCTGCCGGTGGCCACGGGCACGATCCAGTACACGATCGACCAGTTCTGACCGGACGTCGCCCCCGAGTAGGACAGCGCTTGGCCCTGGACGCCATCGCCCAGATTCACCGTGGCCACGTCCTTCAAGGTGTAGCCGTGGAAGGAGTAGCAGGCCGTGACCCCGTAGGCCTCGAAGCCGCTCAGGCTGCCGGCATCGATGATGTCGGCCGTGACCGGCAAGCTGCTGTGCAGACCGCTCAGTCCCGGTGAGGTCGGCAGGTACAGGTAGCGGAACCACCGCGAATCCTCGCCGAAGAGCGGCTTGTTCAGCGTGTACTCGGTGTCGAAGGAGGCCGTCCATCCCACCGGATCGGCCGGATCGGCCAGGAAGGAGCCGAGCTTCGGCTGACCGGTGGCCCCGGCGACCAGGTTGAAGGAGCGGAGATTCGAGTTCGTCACCGACAGGACCAGGGCCGAGACGAGGAGGATGGCCATGACGGCAAAGACCCGGGGGGCGGCACTGGCCGCCCTCGACGCCGTCGCCGTCGACGGAGCGCCGATCACCCGGTTGAGGCCGAAAGGCTTCATCAGGAGGCCCATCAGGGCCACCCCGATACAGAACATGACGAGACCGGCGACCGGGTGGAGGATGCCGAGGGCGATGTGCGCTCCCTCCTTCTCCCCCGTCCAGAAGATCAGGAGCAACCGCAGCAGGTTGGTGACCCACAGCAGAACGAGCCCGGTGGCCAGCCACAGGACCTTGCGCATCCACGAACCGCTCACGACGGCGGCGAGGGCCACGCCGATCAGGAAGAAGCCGACCACGCCGTCCACGCCCGAGCAGGCCGTCACCACGCTGATGGGGAAGGCGGTCCCGTTGTGGACGACCTGGTAGAGGCCGGTGCTCCCGGGGGAGGCCTGGGCCACGTGCACCACCCGCAACGAGGCATTCAGCGCCTTCACGGTGAGGGAGGTGAAGCCGCCGAGCGTCCCCAGCAGAATGCTGGTGTAGAGCCACGGCCATCCGAGGAAGAGGTAACCGATGGCCACCTTCTGGCGCCAGGCGACGCGCACACCGAAGAGCAACGTCGTGGCCCCGGCCACGAACAAGGGCAGGAACAACAGGTCGACGCGGTTGACCCAGTACATGTCTCCCATCCGGCCCGGGAGCACGAGGGCGGCGATCACGGCGGCCGCCACCAGGGGAAGCCCGATGATGTAGTCGAGCTGCCGGTCATGGATGGCCGGCTCCGCCGCCTTCGGCTTCCGGCTGAGCCAGGCCAGGCCGGCGGCGATCAGCGGTACCAGGCCCACATAGGCCAGAGGGGTGTCGAGCCCGATGGTCTGCACGAGCGAGGACAGTGAGTAGTGGTAGGCCACCACCACCACGACCACCAGGGCGACGACCTTGCACCGCGTCCGTGTCTTCTCTTCGAGCGCGTTCCACTCGTCCAAGGTGGACCGGTGCCAGGCATAGGCCGGACGGAGCAGCGGGGACTCAACGAACGACATGGTTTCCCGTTGACTTTCTGCGCCGGTTCATGATCACGGCGATGACGGCCAGCACGACGGCGACGACCACCAGGATGATCCCGACGGGGTTGGACGGGGGGTCGGTCAGCGCCACCTGCGCCGACTTGGGCACGAGCCAGCTGAATCCTCCGGGGTCGCCCGTGCTGGCCCGGAAGAGAACCTCGGTCGCCCAGTAGTTGGTGACGACACCGTCCGTGTTGGCGCACGCCAGTCCCGCCTCCCAGGTGGAGCTGGTCCGGCCGCCGGTGAACAGGTCCTTCGCAGTGAGCCGGGCCCAGCTGTAGGCGGACGGGAGCCGGACCAATTGGCCGGTCACGGGAGCGGTGTCGAGACCTCCCACGTACTGACCCAGGGAGATCAAACCGAATCGTCCCGCGCTGCCGAATCCGGCCGGGACCCCGGTCTTGAAGCTGACATCAGTGGGGGCAACGCCGGCGGGGAACAGAAAGGTGAAGACGTGGTAGCCGTCGTGCTCGGTGTCACCGGCGCAGCTGGCGCTGGCGGGCACCGAGAGACCGAACAGGGTGGCCGATCCTCCGGAGTCGAGCGCCGTGTTCTGCCCCGGCTGCGTGATCTCGGCCTTCCCCGAGGTGGCGCTGGCGCCAGCCACACCTGACGTGAGGCCGCACAGCCACAGGCTGGCGACCAACGACAGCAGTGCGATCGTCCGTCCACTCGGCACGGCGTCCCCCGACGACTTGTGCTTCAACGAAGCAGTGGACGAAGCCCCATGGGGGCTCCGTCCACTGCCAGAAATGACAGGTTCTGGTGTAGTCGATCCGTTACCCGGCTGCCTGGTGCGCAAGGAGGGCCTTTCTCCTCGAGCGGCGACGTGAGAGCCAGAATCCCCCACCGAGAACGGCCACGCCGGCGATCGGGAGGGTCACCGCCCACGCTGCCTCCGGGGTGGCGGGGTCAGGACCGGCCACCGCCGCCCAGGTGAAGCCGTTGCCACCGGGGTCGCCGGCGTTGGCCGTGAAGGTGACGACGCTGTTCCAGTAGTCGGTCACCACGCCACTCGAGTTGGCACAAGCCAGGCCCGTCTCCCACACCTTGCTCGTCCCGCCCGTGAGCGTAGCGACGGTCTGACCGTGGGTGAGCAGGTAGGCGAACTGGAAGTTCGTGGGGATACTGATGACCTCCCCCGTCGTCGTCGCCGTATCGGCTCCTCCGTAGTACGCCGTCGAGGTGAACAGGCCCAGACCTTCGGACGGGAAACCGGAGGAGAAGCTGATGCCGTTACCGCCGGCGGCGATGGGTGAACCGTTGGCGATGTTCGTGCCCTGGGGGACCAGGTAGCTGAACACGTGGTAGCTGTCGGAGGCGGTGTCGCCCTCGCAGCCGGCCGAAGCGGGCAGGTCGATGGTGAATACCTGGCTCGAGGACTCCGCCGATCCGGTCAGCGCCGTGTTGCTCGACGGATCGGTGAGTGTCGCCGTCGAGTCCAGGGTCTGGGTGCCGATGGGCCCGGCCCAGGCCGTAGCGGCGGGGAGGGCCAGAGCAGTGACCGCTCCCAGCCCCGCCGCCCAGGAGGCACGTCGGAGGGACTTTCGGATTTTCATGACCGTACCTTTCGAGATCTGTCGGTTAATCGTTGCCAGCGGGTGTCGTCGATGACGGTGGCAGGCGGCTTCAGCCGTCCGCCTCGGTCGTTATCGATCCACACGTCGGCTCGCCGGACCCGGTGAGGCTGTCGAAGCCGAACAGGTGGGCCGTGGTCTGCGCGGCCGTCGAGCACAGCGACGAGCCGGTGCCCACGAACAGGGCCTCGATGGCGCTGTTGATGTCGAACCCGTTGTCGAAGGAGGCATTGACCTCCGGGGTGGGCACCACCGTGTACACCGAGTAGCCGAAGGCGGAGTCCTGGTAGTAGGTGGTGTTGGGCACCTCCGCCGGGTCACCACTGTTCGGCCCCTGCGTGATAGTGGCCCCGGTGGCCGTGTAGGGCAGGCCGAGGTTCACGCTGCTGGCGTTGATGATGTCAGCCAGGGCGACCCCGTTGGCTCGGCCGGTGGCGCTGCGGTCGAGGGCCACGTCGTTGTACTGCGACTCCCAACTGCCGGCGGAAATCGGGAGGACGGCGGCGGTGTTCTTGGGCAGATTCTCCACCGCCGCGTAGAAGGCGTTGCCACTGTTCTGGACGACGGCCGTGCTGCCGGAAAGACCGGACCCGGCCGTCGTCGCCGCCGCCGAGGCGGCCGATGAGGCCGTCGTGTCGCTGACCCCGATGGCGTTCTCCAGGTTGCTCCGGGGCGTGGAGCCGGAGATGGGCAGGGCGGCGTACACGGTCAGACCGTTGATCGTCTCCGACCCGGTCGACGTATTCGAGTACAAGGTGGCCAGCTCGGCCTCGGTCAGGGTACCGAGGGTGGTCGAGGAGCTGGGGGCGGTGTACTCGAGGACCCCGAGGCCGTCCTGGGCGTAGGGGATGAACGTGAGCGCCGTGCCGGGAAGGGCCTTGGACCCTGTGGCCGGGCCCCGGGCCGACCGGGCGAAGGCGAGCTGGCCGGTGAGGTTCACCGTGGCGTGGACGTACGACGGGTTGCCCTCGTAGAGGATGCCCTGGGTGTCGTCGTACAGCGCCAGGATGCCCTCGGTGCTCGTATTGGGACGGTCCCAGGCCGGACCCCCGGCCGTCGTCGTGATGGCGCTGGCCGTGGTCGTCGGCTCACCGGGGGCGTTGGCGTCGTACGACTCGACGGTCAGGAAGTTGTTGGCCGACCCCGCGTTCAGCGGGGTGTAGAAGGTCGTGTTGGACTGACCGAGGCCCGGTGCCGGGGAGGCCCCCGAGTAGGCGGCCCACAGGTCCTGGGTCACGTCGGCGCCGACACCCACGAAACCGCTGGTCCAAGCCGGGTCGGCCTGAGCCACCCCACCGCTGGACGTCGCCGCCAGGCTGGTGATGCCGAACGCACCGCTCGCAACGGCCAGGCAGGCCAGAACTCGAGGTGTCATCAGTTTCGAAACTGCCTTCATTGCGAAGCTCCCTTTCGCGGACGTGAGGTCTCGTAGTTATCTAGAAAGTCGATAGATTAAGTCGACTTATCTCAGGCACTCTATAGAGCCATGCGGGTGTGATCAACCCCCCAATTTTGACGGAGAGTGGTCGATCCCCGCTTTTTCCCATCGCATCTATGGAAATACTACCCCAAAGTCCAGGTCGTCGGCCTACCAGGGCCCTGACGTGGGAGAACGCATGTCCCGGACCGGAGCCGTACCCACACATACAGTGGAGCCGTGACTGACTCGTCGGCCGGCGACGTCCCGGACCAGGGGCCCCGCCCCGCCCGATCACCCACCCCCGTGAAGCCCGCCCCACCATCGCCGGCGGGGT
>Ga0302325_10024142_pt1 | contig 12657 bp, 13 predicted proteins | sample Palsa_T0_2_FD_201948 | JGI IMG/M metagenome (GOLD analysis project Ga0302325, IMG submission 201948) | Peat permafrost microbial communities from Stordalen Mire near Abisko, Sweden - Palsa_T0_2 | ecosystem: Environmental > Terrestrial > Soil > Palsa > Peat permafrost | place: Sweden: Abisko...
TGAGATAAGGAAGAGAAATACTTACCAGTAAAAAGAGTCGTAGTAGGGCTCCGAACTCCGCCAAAGAGGGTTCTCCCCAGTGTAATTCTGCGGAGACATCATTGTCCGATACACCGCACTGTAGAAGTTTGTCAGGAGAGCAACGTCAGCACCTCCAGTCTCAATTGAGATCCCACTTAATTTCTTCCTCCAAGCATCCTCCGCCGTCTGTTTGATCCCGTCAAAGTCCCAGTTCGGACCCGGAATTTCTCTCTCTGCATTCCGACAAGCTTGCTCTGCACTGATAAAACTGACACCAACTCTTACACTGATATTGCCATCTCCGGGAGGCTCAAATCGAATGAAACCCCCGGCTTCGAGGTAGAAGAGATTGATTCCACGAGTGACGAAGATCTCCTTCGGTTCCGTCCCAGCCCGATTGTTGACCCATATTCCAGTATCCCGAATGGAAGACCCTGAGAAATCGGCACAGAAGTGCGAGATAAAAGACCCACTGCCGAAACTTGGGACGAATGTCCCATTGCCCATCATTCTTCCATTCTCATCGATTTTTATTGATGCATTCTGCCTACTCGCAGCCAGATCCGTCAAATCGAGAAGTATCAAAGGACTCAGTGCCGTCCCATTCTCTGAGTTTTCAGCCGGGAACGTGAAGTGGTACAGAGCAGCATGCTCCGTGACCGTCATCTCGGCACTGATACCATTCACCAGATTCAACTTGAAATACCCTGGAGTAGCTACCACTGAATCGTTGACATAATGCGTCGCTCTCGCTGCGATGAGAAAGTTGCAATTGTCTAGCACATCATCGGGACAATATTGCGGAAGCAGTGGAAAATTCCCAAGTGATGGATTTCCCCCGGTGCCAGAGTCATGCATGTGTGAGAAACCCGTGACACTGCTGCCATCGGTCGAAAATCCACCAGTGTTTTGACCATCGACATCGGCGACTGCTTTGGCCATCCCGTAGGGAAGAGTGGCTCCTGCAAAGACATTTCCGCCGTTGTCAGTACCGATCAGCTGGTCTACATACTGTAAGACGTCGAACGTGGGGGAGTTCTGTGTTGCTCCAGTTGCTTGCAGGAGGCAGATGAGAAGTGCGATGATCAGTAGAAAGAACACCATGCTACCCGCACAGTCCGGGAAAAGGAGGAGAAGAGCGGGAGAAGAGCGGGAGAAGAGCGGGAGAAGAGCGGGAGAAGAGCGGGAGAAGAGCGGGAGAAGAGCGGAAGAAGAATAAGACGAAACTCAAAGAGATAGAAGGAATTGATATCACTGTGAATCTGTGATCTTCAAACCGGGAAGGCTAGAGGAGGCTGGAGTTCAGACAGTAAGGTTAGAGTGACCTGTCATCAATTCATTACCTAGGTAGAGTAATGCCCATCGTTACCACTTAGTAGACGCAGGAACCTGGGGAAGTCGGGATATTACGAGTGCCGAGACCTTCCTATCCGGGAGAAGATCTTTGGCATGAGGAGCTGAAAGCTTTCCATGTCAATCCTTGCCCCTAACCTTACTGCATTGGGGTTAGTGCGGGGTAGGAGGGGGGCCTTCTCCAGCTGTCCACGGAGAGGGAGAGGGAAAGAGGGACGAGAGTGCAGATTGGTGGTTTGCAGTTGGATTGACTGGCCACCATTCTTGTCTTATGGTCCATCAACAACTACCTACCTACCTATAAGATGGGACGAAAAGGTGCAAATGAATCACGTGACACTACTCGCATATCGCAGCTTGCCGGGGGGCTAAAGTATTTTCCAGAAGTACCGAAATGTAAACCCCCCCGCACCTACGTAACAAACCGCCATCTCTATAGGACAATGGAGGGCAAGGGGCTCGACAGTGGGAGGAATCCCGCCATTAAGGCCTCGCTCTTTATCTGTCCACCTTTCTTCGCTCTTGACAGTCTTTAAGGATATCAACCCCTTCTGATCATTACCACACTTCACCTCTCAATCCCACCTTTGCAGCACGAGACAAGATGGCACCAACTCCCGGCATCCTCTACGTGACTATGCAGCCCAAACCCGAACTGCCAGACTCTCAATTCAACGACTGGTACAACAACGAGCATGGCCCAACACGTCTGCGCCTCCCATTCATCACCAACGGCTTCCGCTACCGTGCGAACGACCTCGAGGGCGCAGCGCCCACGGACACGAACCCAGAATGGATGGCGGTCTACGATATCACGGACATGGCAGAACTGACGAAGGATGCATATCTGCGGCTGCGGGATCAGCCCGTCAAGAGCAAGCGGGAGGCAGATACGATGGCGAAGATCAAGGTCGACAGGAAGTTGTACGATTTCGTCGAAAGCAGAGAAAGCAAGGAGTTCAAGGTGTTGGAGAAGGTTGAAAATGAGGGGGAGGGAAATGTGATGATTGCCGTATTCTTGGATCTGCATGAAGGAGCTGGCATCAAGGAGGAATTGGATAAGTGGTACCGAGAGGAGCATATCGAGATGCTGTCTAAAGTTCCCGGGTGGCTCCGCACACGCCGATTTGTTACGAGCTCTATCGATCCGAAAGCACCTGTCGAATACCTTGCACTCCACGAATATGCTCCGAAGAATGGACTCGGGGGACCGGAATTCAAGGCGGCGACTTCGACGGATTGGAACAAGGCGGTTATGACAAAGGTTGTGAGGGAGAAAAGACGCAGGATTTACGATTTATATTATACTTTTGGTCCTGCGCCGCGATATTTGGCTCCGAATCTTGCGGAATGGCACTCGTCAGACGTGAAAACCTCGTTGACGAAGACAATTCCAAGCGCACCAGGTGGGAATGGTGCCATTGAGAGTTTCGTGACGACGAAGGATGGCGTGGAGCTTCCTTTCCGACTTGAAGGCTCATCGGATCCTGATGCCCCATTTATCGTGCTCACCAATTCCATTCTCGTTGAATACGGGATCTGGGACGGTTTCGTCTCCTCCTTCCTCTCTACTCCGGTCAACAAGAAATACCGCATCATACGTTACAATAGTCGAGGCCGAAGCTCTTCGTGCGGCTCTCAGAAGATCACTATTGATGTTCTGGCTAGCGATATTATCACACTGCTCGACGCCTTCCGTGTGAAGAAGGCTGCTGCACTAATTGGCGTATCACTTGGTGGCTGCACCGTTCTCAACGCCGCCCTGAAGTATCCTGATCGGGTGGAAGCATTCATCAGCTGCGACACAAGCAGCAAATCTCCCGCAGGTAATGACAAGATATGGGGCGAGCGTATCACGCTGGCAGAAAAGGAAAGTGCTTCGGCCGCAAGTGGCGAGAAGATCGTCGGGGAGGACCTTGCAGAGATTACAGTCCGGAGATGGTTCGTGAAGGGGAGCTACGATGGAGGTGCAGTGGAGAAGACTTGCAACGAAGTGAAAGAAATGGTGAAGACCAACAGCCTTGAAGGTTTCAAGAAGAGCGTTGTAGCGCTTTTCGAGTATGATTTGAAGGAGGAGATGAAGACTAGCAAGGTCAAGGGTATGTTTCTTGTAGGGAGCGGAGATGGAGTTTTGCCTGGGACAATGAAGGAGATGGCAGGTGCTTATGGAAGCAGTGGAGCGGGATATACTGTCATTGATGGTGCAGGCCATTTACCTATGGTGGAAAAGCCGGAAAAGTTCGCAGAGGTGGCGACACATTTCTTGAATTGGTGAAATTCAGACATGACTAGGTTCAATTAACAGTCTATCAAATTTCAAACATCCAACTCTTGCGGAAATTCCAGAGCGAAGTTTGGCATGTCATGATGTTCAAAAGTGTCACGCCCATCCTCTTCTCGACAAAGATAGGGGGCAATCTGAGAAAAACGAGTCGTGGCCAGCCGGAATGTTTGCATTCGAAAAGCCTAGGAGAGGTTGATCACTCAATGGAGTTCAATCAGTTGAACTAAGTTGCAGAATAGTGACATTCTCAATACACGAGGCAACACCCATTATTCAACCAGCATCTCCTTCGTCAAAGATTCCTCGGAGAACCCAATAAGCTTAGGAAGAGCAACACGATAGTCATCATAAAGATCCGCATGCGTCTTACCCTCCACCACAAACAGCTCCTTCGGCTCCTTCGCCAACACCAAAGCATCCTCGCTCTAATTCCTCGACTCCGCCTTACTCCCTATAATCATCAGCAGAGGCCGGGGCGAAATCATCTCATTGAATCAATGCGAATCATAAGTAGCCATCATATCCCAGCTCCTGGGAAGTGCAATATTCGGCGCACGAGGGTGATTGCCGCGCGGTGGAAGAACTTGATGGTGGAAGGAGATTCTTCTCGATGAAAGCCATGCGTATTGCGGAAACCGCTATTCATGCAGAAAACAAAAACAACGCGCAAATTCATCTCACTCCCTTTCAACAATTTTGATTAACGGCTCATGCAGTCTGTCCCTCAGCACCTCCAGGCAGAACGCCCACCTCTGCTGGGTTTTGCGGTCCGTCAACACCCTGCACATTCTCACTGCCAACCCATTCAAGCGTGTCATAGGGATGCTTCACCATCCACTTTTGATTCATCAGTATTTCCCTAAAACTCAGCTGAACTTCTCAGGATAACTCACAATGATATCAAATCTCTCTCCCGGATAGACGACTTCCTCCTTGACGCCTAGCTTCTCCACGATCTTGCTGAGCACACCATGTTCCCAGCATACAAGAACATTGCCCGGACTAGAAGTTGGCTATTAGAAAGTGAGGTTAAGCGAATCGGGCAGTGGGGGACATACCCAGGATAAGCTTTCGCCGCCTTTGCAGCTCCTTTCGCATCATCGCGATCAATAGACTTATTGACCTTGATATCGAGCTCCTGAGAAAGAGGGAGTACCGTGTTGTACGGGCGATCTCGGCCGCCATCTATTTCTTCCCGTCAGCTTTCCTCACCCCCCACTCAGAATTCTCGGAATCGAGTGCACGTCTGAATCTGGAAGAAAATTACCTTCTTTCGGATGCTCAGCGATGATACATTGGATATCATATGGACTGTCCTTGCCAAAGGTCACTTTGAGGCCTTGTGCACGTTCTTCACCTTGTGCAGAGAGGCCATCTTGGTCTTTGCCGTCAACTTTTGGGGGCTTCTCGCCATGGCGGATGAGATAAATAATGGGGTGAGTCTGCTCAGGATTAGTGCTGCTATTGAAAGAGAACAGAAGGGGAAATGCGGTACCATTTTCGGGGCTGAGTGTGGGAAATGAAGCTGAATTCAATAAGGGTCGTGAAGCAAATGTAATTTGGATGAGGAGTGGACGTTGAAGAATCGACAATGACGAGAAGAAAGGATTATTTGACCTGGCCTGAAATGATATGAGAGAGGAAGCGGCGAGCCTTGCGTGATATATGCGTGATCTATGCGTGTCGCAGGTGAGTGTTCAGCCCCAGGTGCCATTTGGGAAAAAGCTCGTGTGACACCTCTCACCTCAGCTCGCGCGTGCTGACTCCAGGCAATACTCGCGATTCGTTCTCCCAGGCGGATTTTTGGCAAGGCTGAATGCAACGGTGAGACAAGTTGTTAGTTTGTGTAAGCTGTACTATACTATATGTGAGGCAGGTGTGCGAGGCTGCTCAGCTGGTGGCTGAGTCGGTTACAGTAGTGCTGGGATTTGGGAAAGGCACGCCTTAGAGTTGTACAGACAACACTGAATGACTACCTACTTGAGGTACCAAAGAAAAACGGGGATCCAATTAACTATTTGATTCTGTATCTCCTTATACAACTTTAATGTGAATACAATTATCACACGCATTGTAGCGTTGAAGTGCTCCTGAAGTCACACCTCAAGGGTGGGGGAAGGCATCAGCTGAGCCCTGCATTATCATACTGTAACTAGAGGCGAGAACGGACGCACTAATGACCCCGCAGTAGTATCCCCTCGTCCCCGGAAGTTTGTCCCGCGCCACTTCAGCATCTCTCTTACATGTGGCTTCTCATTTTTCGCCAGTCTGCCTCCAGTCCATAACATTCCACCACTTCAACCACTAAATCACTCCTCCATATCCATCTAAACCCTCAAACTTTTGAGGAAGTAGTAAACATGATCGCCTCCACGTTCGACTCAGAGTCCGGATTTTCCATTCGGCCAAGCTCAAATACAGCAGACTCCACGGAAATAGGAGCCTTGTGTCGCCGAAACGATGCATCGATATCTTCAAGAGTCCTACCCCTCGTCTCCGGCATGAAGAAAGCGCAGACCACAACAGTGAGCAGAGCTGCGCCTCCGAAAAAGAAGTACACACCGTATGTGGAATGTGCAAGGAAGATAGGCGTCGTGAAAGCGATAATCCAGTTAACGACCTGCATGCGTTATCATGAGCACATTGTAAAACCGGGAAAGGAGGGAGTAAGGCTTACCCAATTCGCACTCAACGCCAGACTCGCAGCACCAGCTCTCGTCTGCGGACTCTGAATCTCACTAACATAAACCCTAAAACATACACCCCATGTCCCACTAAACACCAATGCGAAAAGGTAGATCGTGACAATAACAACCCATCGCGCTGCACCACGACCTGCATGCACAGCACCAGCAGCGTAGAGCGATCCCATGATGAACATACAGACTACCTGACCGGATCCACCGACGATAGCAGAGGTTGCACGACCCCAACGGTCGGCGAAGAGGAAAGCGGGGATAGTGACGAGCAAGATGAGGAGGGCCGAGATCCCAGAGGCGAGGAAGGACGCGGTGCTTGAACTGAGGCCTGCTCTAGCAAAAAGAAGAGGTACGTACTGCTTCCATCAGCACCCAGTCTTTCAATCTCCCTACATGCTCTGCGTCACATGTGAAGATAAAATACAAAACTCACGTAAAGCACACCATCAATCCCACTAGCCTGCTGCATCCCCATCAAGAATACCCCCAGCGCGGTCCTCCTCCAATTCTCCCTCCCAAACACCGCAAATAAATCTCCAACCTTCACCTGTTTCGGCAACTCCCCCGCTTCCCTCTCCTCGATTTTCTCTCGCTCCGCAGCATCAATCCCTAACTTCTCCCAAATCATCATCGCCTCCTCATGCCTCCCACAAGCTGTAAGCCATCTAGGACTCTCAACAAGGAACAGTAAAGTAGAGATCGTGAAAGAGAAAGCGAGGAAAGCTTGAAGTGCAAAGGGCAAGCGCCAAGATGCTGAGGAGGCAATGTTCACGCTTCCGTAGCAGGCGAAATACCCTGAGCAGAGGCCAACAGTTGTCAGCAATTGAGGGATCGATGCGAGAGTCCCTCTAGAGCTCGGTGGAGAAATCTCTGTTATATATCTACCCCGCATCAATAACAATGTTAAATTGAAAGTTCTATTGTTGAGGGAAGACTCACACCACGGAAGTAGACAAGAACAGCCCTTCTCCAATACCCTTGACTGCCCGTCCAGCAATCAACATTCCTAATGCCACACTACTCCCTTCAATTGTGGCACCAATACCAAATACCGCAGCGCCCAATGCGATACCCCTCAATCTCCCCACCTTATTTGCAAGGTGGCCACCGAAGAAAGAGGAGATGGCGGCAGGGATGAGGATCGTGGAGACAACGAGGCCATGCACGGTGGAGGAGAGAGGGCCGAATGTGGATGCAAATTGTGACATCGTTGTCAGGGGCCCGATGGTGCCTGTGTCGAGTCTTGGGATGGTTAGCGGTGAAGGGAGGAGGAGGAAGAAGTTGAAGCTTACCCGAACAATGCACCGCCAAAAGAGATGAGAGCTGCTTGTTGGACATATTTTGGTGCGTGCAACCACGATTTATTCATCTTGAGACGAAAGGATAGACCTAGGTGAAAGCAAGTAGTAGAATTATTTGCTCTCGAATGAAAATTAATTCATCTAGAAGTGAAATGAACTATTATACGCAGTCAAGGTGGATCGGACTCGTATCGGCAGAAATCAACAACGCAGCTTCTTGATTATTTCAGATCTGCAATAGAAATATTTTGATACTTTCGTGAATTTTTTTTAGATCACGAGAGGAATGATACAGTTTTGCCAATATGTTAAGTGGTGTGAGGAAAGTTGGCCGAGGGTGGGAGCGGGCCACCTCAAGTCTTGACTCACGATATACCGAAACAGGAAACTTTTCCGCGGATTTTCTCGGGGCCTTTTGACTCGAACTGAAAGGTGGAGTTGTCGTCAGCCTTATTTTGACATCATTGGACATTTTGGAAAGATAAGGAATGTTCCCGACTTCCCGCTGCATCGCGGCGACTACGCCGGCATGATCCCGAATCCAGCTTTGCTCTGAGAAAGAAAAAGCGGATACGGTAAAGCGGGACTGGACCAAGGGGGTAAAAGGGTCTATAAATATCTAACAATTAAAATCTTAACGGAGGTGAACAGCCGTCATTGTCCAACACATGATGTCCAAATAAATATTCAGTCCCGAGCAATCTCAAACGCCGAACCGGAGACCAGGTGACCAAAATGTTGCTGCAGAAAGTCCATCATGTGTCTGGAATTTTGTTTTTTAGTCACGCGCTGTCTCAGTTGACCTTTTTCAAAGCCGTTCCGAGCTCCAAATCCGTCAAGTCTCCATAATTTAAGACCCAGTAATCCGTCAAGTAATTGATCCTCGGCTTCCAGGGAGCAACATTACCGGCTTTCGGTAATTGGCTCTTCGCCTTCTCAATATATGTAGAACTGAGATTCAAGACTGATGTTGGCTTTATCTTTTGTCCGTCCGGTATCCTCGGCACTGCACTCGACATCTTGTGGCTATCCAAATACTTCAACAGTCGGCAAACAGTCCGTGCGGTAACGTCGGCACCAAGAGTCCAACTTGCGTTCGTATATCCGATGACGAATGCCGCATTAGGCAGATCGTGTAGCATAATTCCCTTCCACATGAATTTCGAGGGGAAGTCGAACGGCTTGCCGTGGACGGAAATTCGAGCGCCGCCTGCGAGTTGCATCTTCAAGCCAGTCGCAGTGATTATGATATCGGTATTGATCGTCTTGCCAGAGTCGGTCTGAATACCGGAGGCGGTGACGGTTTTAATTGTGTCGGTAACGATATCGGAATTACCTTTCCGAAGTGCTTGGAAGAAGTCACCATCAGGGCAGACGCACAGGCGCTGCTCCCAAGGATTGTAGGCAGGCTTGAAATTTGGATCGTGCGTGATGGACGGTGGGAGTTGTCTTTGAGTATTTGCTTGAATGACTTTGCGAGCGGCGTTGGGAAATGCTGTGCAGAACTTGAAGAAGAGGAATGGAAGAATAAGACACTTCCAGCGAACAATCATGTGTGCGATCCAATTTGGGAACCATCTGCGAACCCAATCTCCCATAATGTCGGCAGCCGGAAGCGCCATGATGTAGCTAGGGCTTCTTTGTAGCATAGTTACTTTGGCAGCTTTCTCTGCGAGGTTGGGAAGTAAGGTGATTGCTGTGGCACCGCTTCCTATGATAACCACTTTCTTCCCAGTGTAGTCGAGGTCCTCCCGCCAGAATTGTGGGTGTATGACTTGGCCTTGGAAGTTGTCGATTCCCGGGATTGCGGCTTTCAAAGGCTCATTGTAATCGTAATACCCAGTGCTAAGAATAACGAACCGAGCGGTGTATATTTTCTTCTCGCGATCCGCATTCACGGTCAGAGCCCACTGATGCTCGGTAGACCAGTCAGCAGCCAAAAGTTTGTGACGGAACTGAATTTTGCGATCGATGCCATATTTCTCTGCAGACTCCCTAACGTAGTTTCGAATGGACTCTCCATCCGCGATAGAATTGGATCCCGACCACGGTCGCCAGGAGAAGCCGAATGTGTTTAAATCAGAGTCAGATCGGATACCTGGGTAGCGAAAGAGATCCCACGTGCCTCCTATGGCATTACGCGCTTCGAGAATGGTGTAGCTATACCCCGGTAACTCAGTCTGCACACGATAGCCAGCGTTGATACCAGAGATTCCGGCACCAACGATCATCACATCGACGTGGAGGTTTTCATGACGCTCAATAGAGCCCATGATGGAGCGGGATTCAAGTAAAATAAACCGTGTCAAAGAGGTGGATATCTCCCGAGATGGAGTGATGCAGGAAGCTGCGACCGCGCAAAGCTCAGCGATTGAAATGGAGTAGAACTATCAATCCAGGTATGCAGCATCTGCACGTAGAGAATAACAGCCTTTATCACGAAGCAGTCGAGACCCACGCACCGAGGCCATTTCAAAAAGTAAGAAGGTTTGTCTTTGACGAGCAGCTTGGCTCTCGCAAAACGAAGATGCCGAGGCTCAACGCGTAGTTTGCGCGCTGGCTAACTCCAAAAGGAAATAGTCACAGGAAATGTGGCTTACTGAGTGTGGGGAAGGACAACTCCCATTCCGAGTGCTTTTCTCAGTTCAAGGGTATTCCGAGGACTGACAGAAGACTAACTAGAGGTATAGGAGGAGAAAGTCAGTCGTACAGACAAGGAGAAGTTGTGTTTACCCTGAGCGCCGTCGCTAGGCAATTTTAGGCGAAAATCCGTGCTGATATAATCACGTGATTGAGTCAACACCCCCTTTTGTCGGCTTTTTTCTACCTATATCACAGCATATTTCATTCATGTGACAATCGGAAAGAGCCATCCAACCTTGCGGGGAACCTTAGGACCTAGCCGCATCTGGTCCATCATCGTACTGCGTCTTTGTAGCTATGGGATCGTTAGGGGGAAGACTCGTGAGGGGGGTTTTCATTCGTCTCATCTAAGAGATTTTGATGTAATATTGATTTCGTGGCTTTAGCGGCCAGAGCCGAATAAAAATATTGTTGGCGTATAGATAAGGCAGCCGTTTTAGGAGGTGTTTCTAACCGTCGATTTAAAAAAATAACGTCTGGCCGTCCAGATTTTTAGCGAGGGGTCCAATTCAGGAGAGAGGTTGCTCCTTTGAACGCTCGACATAATATTAGAATTAAATAAGTCAACTAAATAAAGTTTAAATTTAACAGTTTTCCCTTTCTTTTGACCGAAGTTATGGATCTTTAACGCCATTATTTCGAAGTGTTAAAGGCCTTACCTGGGAGCGAGTTTAGACTGGTCTTGTGCATTCCCACTCTTCCTATCTCTGAGCTTTTTAGTGCCATGTCACTGAAAACTGTACTCGAGAAACGCCATTACAAAGCTGAATGCCTATGTCTCTATTCAGATTCTCAATTGAGAGGTTTGTTTCTCAATAGTCGCAGTAGGACTCCATTCCACCGCCGCAGTACAAGAAATCAGCCCACCAAACATCTTTTCTTGCTACCATCCCTATTCGTCTGCTTCTTTGCCCTCACCAGTCACCCATGTACTTGTGATCTGAAGTCTATGTTCCTCCGGCAAGTGTCTCCCGACTCTAGTCAAGCGCGTACAGGCAACCCTCTCGTCCACTGCTCTAAAAAGCTCATCCTCCAAGCCACCTAGGTCCTTTCCAGTTTTTTCTCTATCCTGCTCTGCGATAATGTACCAAAAAGTCTCTAGCTTCAACAGTTGAATCATATCATCCAGAAGCAAAATTGACGTCCATGTTCCAAGGCTATCAGGCGAAAGACGATAAGAGAGGTGGCAAACATCGAGTAAATTCCCCAAGCAAAAGTTGAAGTTCAAACCACGACAGTAGCCCCTATCGCCCACCAATGGCAGAGTACTTCGTACAAGGGTAAATAAATTTTAAGTGATGCCATAAAACTTACCTAATTGCAGACTAGAAAAGGTATCTTAACTAGGTCATTGGTTAGAACACTTGAATTTGCCACCAGACATTACCTCTGAAGTTACATTTATTACAGCCAGTAGGTAGTAAATTGCTCAATTTCATAACTAACCCAGTGGTAATTTTCTTCGGCTCGGGACTTCGGGCATGCTTTGGTCTCCTCCATCATTTGCTTGAAAAATTGCCTGCGGCCTCTGGTCAATTTTGTCGAAAGGGACTCGTCATGCCAATACTTGAAGTAATAAGGGTTGTCGCAGTCGCTTTTGGCCATAGATACAAATCGACACTGCTGACACTTGACTATAAATGGGCGTCTAATCTCTACTAGAAATCTCTAGAAGCATAAACCGATAACTCTGGGCTCTCGGCATACTTGCATGACTTCTGGATTCCGAACCTGGCCGGTTATGTTTGAATTGAACGGAACGCCGTAACGACCCATTTCGGAGATCAAAATCACTTTGCCAGGTACTTTCACGACATAGCACCCAATCTCATTTCGAATCTCTGGGGGAAGACGTGAGAAGAGTGTAAATCTTCTGGGAGGGATCGGTGTGTGTGGATTGGAATATCGAGGGGAGATTTTGTGGGAAAGTGAAATCGTATCGCTCGTCTGATTGGATTCTGCTCCAGCCTCCACCTGGCGCCGTCTAGGACGAGGAAAAAAGCCAACTTTGCGAGTACAAGACACCGAGGACCCTCTTCCTGGAGGTAAGATTACCAACGAAGAAGGTGGATTGCTTCCGAGACCATGTGTAACCCAGTGATTGGGAGTCTTGTTAAATGCGACTCTAGGTTGCCCTTGGAGGTTGCGGTTGTTCGAGGAAGTTGCGATAGGGTTTTAGAATGAGATTATGGTTGGTAGTAAGAGCAGAGCGAACAGAACGAGTGTAGAAATTTCCAACTTTCGTTTAGGCGAGGAAATTTTGTTTAGTGAATCTTTGAAACTTTTGAATTCTTTGTCGCCCTTCGGTGATGCAATGGCAGCAATGTTCAAACTTACAAGCCTTCAACCAGGATCA
>Ga0302325_10024144_pt1 | contig 12656 bp, 11 predicted proteins | sample Palsa_T0_2_FD_201948 | JGI IMG/M metagenome (GOLD analysis project Ga0302325, IMG submission 201948) | Peat permafrost microbial communities from Stordalen Mire near Abisko, Sweden - Palsa_T0_2 | ecosystem: Environmental > Terrestrial > Soil > Palsa > Peat permafrost | place: Sweden: Abisko...
AGCAGGAGAAGATCACCACTTCGTTCCCGCGCAAGCCCGTATCGATGGTGAGACCGTCGTGGTCTCCGCCTCAAGCGTGCCCCATCCAATATATGTTCGCTACGGCTGGATGGGCGTCGTCACCAACAACCTCTTCAACGCCGCCGGTCTACCCGCCTCCACCTTCACCTCAGAGACCTACCCCGCCGACTAGCCGCGCCGCTATTTCTGCTTCGCCATGAACCCGCGCACCAGCCCCGCTATCTCATCGGCCTTAGTATCAAGCGCGAAGTGACCCGCATCCAGCACGTGCACCTCCGCACTCGGCACATCCTTCCGATACCGCTCCGGCTCCCCCGAATCAAACGACAAATCGTGTTTCCCCCAAACCACCAGCAGCCGCGGCTGCGTCTTCTGCATCCACGCCTGCCATTTTGGATACGCATCGACATTCGTCCGATAGTCGTAAAACAAATCGCTCTGGATCTGCGCCTGCCCCGGTGAATTCAGAAACGCATACTCATCGGTCCACAAATCCGGATCGTACAGTTCAATGTTGGGATCGTCCCCAACGTGTCGCGTCTTCGTTGCCGCCATCGACAGCAAATTCTTCTTCAGCGCTTCATCGTTCTTCGCGCGATCGGCCCAGAACGCACGCCGCGTCACCCAGTTCACGCCCAATCCCTCGTTGTGCGACACAGCATCCTGCACAATCAGGGCCTGTACCCGCTCCGGATGCGCCAGCGCCATACGAAATCCAACCGGCCCACCGTAGTCCTGCATGTACAGCGTGTAGCGCGTCAAACCCATCGCCGAAGTGAAGTCATCCATCACCGCGGCAATGTGATCGAAGGTGTACGCGAACTCCTTCGGATCGGGCCAGTCGCTGTGCCCAAACCCAGGATAATCCGGAGCAATCAGATGGTAGTTATCCGAAAGCCGCGTCAGTAGCGACTGAAACATCCGCGACGAAGACGGCAAACCATGCAGCAAAAGAATCGTGGGAGCATCCTTCGGCCCCGCCTCTCGATAGAAAATCGAAAGCCCATCCACCTTCACCGTGCGATAAAACACCATCTGTTCCACTGGATTCTCCTTTCTCTGGGCGTCCATTCCGGCAATTGTTGTCAGCATCACCGCGACCATCACCAGGCTCCGCAGCATCGTGTGCATGCCTTCCTCCGCTTTACTCTGCGACTTCGAAAATCACCTCAAGCTCAACCGGCATTCCCAGGAAGACTCGCCACGCCGATCACCAGCCGCACCGGCAACCTATCCGCGCCAAACAAATCGCGAAACAGATCCGAAGCGGCATCCGCAACCCGTGGCTGATCGAAAAAATCCCCGGACGTTGCCATGAACACGCCCAGCCGGACCACACGCGTGACGCGATCGAGCGTGCCGAGATGCTTCTTCGCCGCAGCCAGAACGCTCAATGCCGCAGTCCGTACCGCATCGCGTCCCGCCTCCGCATCGAGTTCCCTGCCCAGCCGCCCAACATACTTCGGCTTGTGATCCACAACCGGAAGCATCCCGCTAAAGAAAAGCAGATTCCCCGTCTGCACCGTCTCCACATAACTCCCAAACGGTGACGGCGCGGCAGGCAACTCGATTCCCAGTTCCTGGAGCCGCCCCTCCGCGCTCACCACCGCCCCGCATGCGCACCATCGTCTACGTGCAGCACCTCCCCGGTCACATGACCGGCTTCCGTCAGATAAATAACCGCCTCAGCGATGTCCTTCGGATCGGAATATGTCCCCATCGGCGACCGAGCTATCGGAATGTTCCCATGCAGAGGCGTGGCTACAATCCCCGGCGCAATCGCATTGAACCGGATGTGCTCCTTCGCGTATTCGTTTGCCAGACTCAGCGTAATCGTCGCAATTCCGCCCTTCGTCATCATCGGAATCGACGCCGGTTCCCCCACGATCGGGTTATCCGCCAGTGATGCGGTAATGCTGGTCACGCTGCCGCCGGTGCCCTGCGACAACATCTGCTTCACAGCAAGTTGCGTGATGAAAACAAACCCGTAGAGGTTCGTGGAAACGAAAGCGCGCATCTCCTCGACCGTGTAGTCCGTGAACGGCTTGGAGAAGAAGATCCCGGCATTGTTCACAAGATGATCGATCGAGCCAAACTGCTCGATCGCCGCCTTCGCTATTCTCTCGGCCGTCGCTGCCTCGCCAATGTCTCCGTCCACCAGCGCCAGCGAAGGAGATGGCGCGAACCCCGCCGTCAAAGTACTGTGCGACGTTCCCACCACGTTATAACCGCGATCCAGAAATGCACGGACCACAGCCGCTCCGATGCCTTGTGAAGCCCCAGTTACGATAACGGTGCTTTTCTTTGCCACACCTGGCTCCCTTCGTCGTCTCGCACCACGCGTCCACCGTATGCGTACTACCAAGAGCCCGAACTGCCTGTTTGCAGAAAGAAGATTCTCCGAACCCCAGGAGGGATTCGGAGGATGTCACATTTTAACCGTGAATAATCAGCAGATGCGCGGCAGCTGTTCCCCGAACAGCACATCCACCACCCGGGTCCCGCCCACGCCGGTCTTCATCAGCACCATTCCCGCGTGCTGCTCGACAACCTCGCCAATAACGCAGCTCTCCGCGCCCAACGGATGGTTCTTCATCGCCGCTAAAACCCGATCCGCAATCTCCGGCGCAACCACAGCAACGAGTTTCCCCTCGTTCGCTACATATAAAGGATCGAGCCCCAACATCTCGCAGGCGCCGCGCACAGCGTCTCGCACCGGAATCACGCTCTCCCGCAGCATCATCCCCACGCGCGAACGTCCAGCAATCTCATTCAGCACCGTCGCCACGCCGCCGCGCGTCGGATCCCGCATCACCCGAAATCCATTCACATCCCCCGCAGCCGCACCGAGCATCGCATCCACCAAACCGTTCAGCGCCGCACAGTCGCTCTCCAGCGCGCTCTCAAATTCCAAATTCTCCCGCTGCGACAAAATCGTGATCCCGTGATCCCCGATATATCCGCTCAGTAAAATCTGGTCCCCAGGTCGCGCCCGATCCGCTGACATCCGCGTCCCGCGATCCACCAAACCAATCCCCGTCGTAGTGATAAAAACCTTATCGCCCTTGCCGCGATTCACCACCTTCGTGTCGCCGGTCACCAGCTGCACGCCCGCACTCTGTGCCGCCGCCGCCATCGAATCCACCACCCGCTCCAGATCCGTCGCCGCCAATCCTTCTTCCAAAATGAACGCCGCCGACAAATACAGCGGCTTCGCCCCACCCATCGCCAGATCGTTGACCGTCCCGTTCACCGCCAACGACCCAATATCTCCACCAGGAAAAAAGATCGGTGTCACCACAAAGGAGTCCGTCGTGAACGCGACCCGCGCGCCACCAATTTCCAGCACCGCCTGGTCGTCCATCTTTTCGAGCGTCGAATTCCGAAACCGGCTTACAAAAACCTTCTCAATCAGCTCCGCCGACAGCTTCCCACCACTCCCATGCCCCAGCACGATCTGCGGATGCTCGAAAATCGGCAGTGGGCACAAGCCAAACAACCCCACGCCCGTAGTCTCCTCGCGCTCTCCCACTTTCCCGCCCATCGCCCTCTCCAGAGGTTTTTGACCCCTTCACTTTCGAATGCCACAATCCCACAGCTCAAAAAAAGTCCTTCTCTGTGCTCTCCGTGTCCTCTGTGGTGCGCGCTTTGAGGGGGCTTCAGCTGTTGGGGGATTTCATTCCGCACTCACCGCGGTTCTCCAATCGTCACCAAATCCGCATCCTTCAAATGCCGCCCGTAAGCGTAGTACGCGGCGCACGCCCCTTCCGCTGACACCATCGTCGCCCCCAGCGGACGCTGCGGCGTACACTCCGTCCCAAACGCCGGGCAATCATGCGGCTTTTTGATCCCCTGCAAAATCAGCCCCGAAATACAAACCTCGGGCTCCATCGTGTCGATGGCCTCAACGTTAAACCGATGCTCCGCGTCGTAATCCCAAAACTCCTCGCGCAGCCGGAACCCGCTTTGCGGAATCATCCCCACTCCGCGCCACTTCCGGTCCGTCACCTCAAACACCTGCGTGATCCGGTCCCGCGCCGGATGGTTCCCGCCCCGATCCAGCACCCGCGAATACTGGTTCTCCACCTCCGCGCGTCCGGACTCCAGCTGCTCAACCGTCATCAGCACGCCTTCCAGAATGTCCAGCGGCTCAAAACCTGTAACAACAATCGGCACATGAAACCGCTCCGCCAGCGGCTCATACTCGCGATACCCCACCACCGCGCACACATGTCCCGGCCCCAGAAATCCCTGCACCCGATTCTGCGGCGAGCTCAGCACCGCCTCAATCGCAGGCGGCACCAGCACATGCGAAACCAGCAGCGACAGGTTCTTCGTGTCGTTCTGTTTCGCCTGAAACGCCAGCATCGCATTTGCCGGAGCCGTCGTCTCAAACCCAATCGCGAAAAACACGACCTGTTTTTCCGAATTCGCCTTCGCAATCTTCAGACAATCCAGCGGCGAATACACCACCCGCACATCCCCGCCCTTCGACTTAATGCTGAACAGATCCCCATCCGACCCCGGCACCCGCAGCATGTCTCCGAACGAGCAAAAAATCACTTCCGGCCGCCGCGCAATCGCATGCGCCTTGTCGATCATCTCCAGCGGCGTCACACACACCGGACATCCCGGCCCGTGCACCAGCTCTACGCCCTTCGGCAGCAGATGATCGATCCCGTTCTTCACAATCGAGTGCGTCTGCCCGCCGCAGACTTCCATAATTACCCATGGCTTCGTCTGCGCGCGCTTGATCCGCTCCACCAGCTTTGCTGCAATGGGTGCGTCGCGATACTCATCCAGATACTTCAAGAGCCGCTCTCGGTGCGGATTCCGGCGCTCTCCTCAAACTCCGGCACATCCAGCTCTCCCAGCTGATCCAGCTCCGCCAGCGCCTCATACGTTCGCCGCGCTTCCTCTTCATCCACGCGGCTGATCGCGAATCCCACATGAACCAGCACGTACTCGCCCACCTGCGTCTCCGGCACATAATCCAGACAAGCGTCGCGCGTTACGCCGCCAAACTGCACACGGGCCATGTGCAGGCCTTCATTCGTGAAGATCTCAACTACCTTCCCAGGTATCGCCAGACACATATAAGGATCTCCTGCCGCCTGCGCCCCTCGGGCCGCGCCCGTCCGGAGAGTTCATGATAGTCCTCGGAGCAGACCCCTGCCCGTGACATCCATCACTGCCCAACCTCCGCATTCCATCCTTTAGCCCGCTCCACCGCATCCCGCCATCGCCCATACCGCCGCGCCATCTCCCCATGGTCGGCCCGCGCCTCGAACACCGTCCCCCCGCGCGTCTCCGCAATCTCATCCACGTTGTTCCAGAACCCCACCGCCAGCCCCGCCAGATACGCCGCACCCTGCGCCGTCGACTCCAGCACCGCCGGCCGATGCACGCGAATCCCCAGCAAATCCGCCTGAAACTGCATCAGCAGATCATTCGCCGCCGCGCCGCCATCTACGCGCAGCTCGCGACAAGGAATCCCCGTATCGGCATCCATCGCCTTAAGCACATCCGCCACCTGGAACGCGATGCTCTCAATCGCTGCCCGCGCCATGTGCCCAATCCCCGTATCGCGCCCAATCCCGATAATCATTCCCGCCGCATAAGGATCCCAGTGCGGCGCGCCCAGCCCCGTAAACGCAGGCACAAACACCACGCCGCCCGAATCCTCCACACTCGCCGCAATCCCCTCCACGTCCGGAGCAAACGAGAAAAACCGCATCTTGTCGCGCAGCCACTGCACCACCGCCCCGCCAATAAAGATGCTCCCCTCGAGCGCATATTCCGGCTTCCGCGCCGTGCTGCAAGCCAGCGTCGTCACCAGCCGCTGCCCCGACAACCGAAATTCCCCGCCAATGTTCTGGAGCAGAAAACACCCCGTCCCGTACGTGCACTTCGCATCGCCCGGCTGCGTGCAAAGCTGCCCAAACAACGCCGCCTGCTGATCCCCCGCAATGCCCGCAATCGCCACATCGCACGGCCCCAGCGGAGTCGTCACCCGCCCCACTTCCTCGCTCGACCACACCACCTCCGGCAGCATGCTCGCCGGAATCCCAAAGATCCGCAGCAGCTCCTCATCCCACCGGTCTTCCACGATGTTGTACAGCAGCGTTCGCGACGCGTTCGTCCGATCCGTCACGTGCCGCTTCCCACTCGTCAGATTCCAGATCAGCCAGCTGTCCACCGTCCCAAACGCCAGCTCTCCGCGATCCGCGCGCGCCCGCACGCCGCCAACGTTTTCCAGCATCCACGCAATTTTCGTTGCCGAAAAATAAGGGTCGAGCAGCAGCCCCGTCTTCGCGCGGATCGTCTCCTCCACGCCCTCCTCGCGCAGCCGCGAGCACATCGGCGCCGTCCGCCGATCCTGCCACACAATCGCGTTCGAGACAGGCTTGCCCGTCGCGCGATCCCACACGATCGTCGTTTCGCGCTGGTTCGTGATCCCCAACGCCACCACATCGCGCGGAGAAGCCTCGGCCTTGCTCAGCACTTCAACCGCCGCGCTCAACTGCGACGTCAAAATGTCGAGAGGATCGTGCTCCACCCACCCAGGCGCAGGAAAAATCTGCGGGAACTCATGCTGCGCCACTCCCGCCACCTGGCCCTGCTTGTCAAAAAGAATCGCCCGCGAGCTGGTAGTGCCCTGATCAAGCGCAAGAACGTAAGCCATCTTTTCACCCGCAACAGAATAGCGGTTGTTTCAAAATCTGGCTTTACGGTTCTTCTAAAGTTTTTCTCCGTGTCCTCTGTGTCCTCTGTGGTGAAAGCTCTACCCCACCAGCCCCCGCACCACATCCGCCGCACTCTTCAGCGCCGCATCCAGCTGCCCCGCGTCCTTCCCGCCCGCCTCCGCCATGTCAGGACGACCGCCCCCCGACCCGCCCACCATCTTCGCAATCGGACCAATCACTTTCCCCGCCGGAACTTTGCCGATCAGGTCTTTCGTCACGCCAACAATGAGCGCCACCTTCCCCTCATCCTGCGCGCCGCCCAGCACCACCACGCCCGACCCCAGCTTGTTCCGCAAATTATCCACCAGTGTCCGCATCTGTCCGCGATCCAGCCCGTCCACACGCTGCGCCAGCACCTTGAACCCAGCCACGTCGACAGCCTGATCCGTTGCACCCGACACCCGCGACGCCGCCGATTTCATCCGCGCCTCATCCAGCTCCCGCCGCAGTTTCTTCAATTCCTCTTCCTGCGACGAAAGCCGCTGCCGCAGCGCATCCGCCGGAGCAACATCCGCCGGACCCAGTTGCGAAGCAATCTGCGCCACCTGAAAATCTCTGCGGAATTCATTCAGCGCGCCCAGCCCCGTCACCGCCTCCACGCGTCGCACGCCCGACGACACGGACCCCTCGCCCAGCAACTTCACCACGCCAATCTCGCCCGTCGCGCCCGTGTGCGTGCCGCCGCAAAGCTCCGTCGAAAAATCCCCGATCCGCACCACGCGCACTCGCTCTCCATACTTCTCGCCGAACAGCGCCATCGCGTGATACTCATTCACGGCAACGTCAATGGGAACATCCTCGAGCGTCTCCACCTTGCTGTTCCCGAGCGTCTGCTTGTTAATGATGTCCTCAATGTTCTGCAGCTCCTCATCGGCGATCCCCGCAAAATGCGAAAAATCGAACCGCAGTCGATTCGGCTCCACCAGCGAGCCCGCCTGCTTCACGTGCGTGCCGAGAACCTCGCGCAACGCTGCATGCAGCAAATGCGTCGCCGTATGATTCCGCCGCGTAGCATTGCGGAAGCCAGCATCCACAACCGTATCCACGCGATCCCCAATCTTCACCGGTTGCCGCAAAATCGCGCGATGCGCAAACACGCCCTGCACCGGCTTCGTGCACCCGCTCACATCGGCCACCACAGAATTGTGATCGTCTGACATTAGCCAGCCCGTGTCCCCAATTTGTCCCCCCGAATCGGCATAGAAGCTCGTCCGGTCCAGAACAATCTCCACCGCATCGCCAGCGGCAGCGACCGGAACTCCCAGACCATCCTTAACGATGGCCAAAACCTCAGCCCCATCTACCCGCAGCTGTCGATAGCCCTCGAACATCGTCTTCGGCAAATCGCGAAACGCCGGACTCGCCGACTTCTGCGACCCACCCTTCCACGAAGCCCGCGCCCGCGCCTGCTCCTCAGCCCGAGCCGCCTCAAATCCTTCGATGTCGAAGCCGATTTTCGCATCGCGAGCGGCGTCGATCATGAAATCCAACGGCAACCCATACGTTTCATAAAGATGAAACGCGTTTTCGCCTGCCAATCTCGTCTGAACCGGCGGCATAATAGCAAAATCCTTGGCGAGTTCATCAGCATCCGCAGATCCGAGGTGCGCCTTCACGAGTGTGATGAATTCTGTAATTTCGAAGTCACCCTTTGGATTTGGGCCGGCGTGAGTTAATGCGGCACGAACATCGCGCGACGCAGCGCCAGTGGCCACCAAGCGGCTTTCATACGGAGTTAGGAGATCGCCGACCTGTTCGGTTTTCTTTGTTGTGACTGCTTGTCTTATCTCATCCTCGAGCCTTGAAGATCCAATCTCCAGCACCCGAGCAAACTGCTTCTCCTCCGCCTCCACCACCTTCGCAATCCGGTCCGCGCTCTCCTTCAATTCCGGATACGCCCCCGCCATCTCATCCCGCACCGCATACACCATCTGGAACATGAACGGCCTTTCCTGCCCCAGCAGCCGCCCATGCCGAATCCCTCGCCGCAGAATTTTCCGCAGCACATATCCGCGCCCCTCATTCGAAGGCTGCACGCCATCATTAATGAGGAACGTAGAAGCCCGCGCATGATCCGCAATGATTCTCAAACTCGCCGCATCTCTGGAGTCGCCGCTTTCTGCAACCTGTAACCTGTCACCTGTACCCTGTGCCGTTAATTCGGCGGCACGCCGAATCAACGGCACAAACAGGTCCGTCTCAAAATTCGAAACCACCCCCTGCAAAACCGCAGCCACCCGCTCCAAACCCATCCCCGTATCGATCGAAGGCTTCGGCAGCGGAGTCAGCGTGTAGTCCGTCACCACGCCTTTCGCGTCCGTCACCGCGGCGCGATCGAACTGCATGAAAACCAAATTCCAAATCTCCACATACCGCGCCTCGTCTTCCCCAAACGGCCGATCCACCCCCGGAGTCTCCGCCGCCTCCATCCCCATGTCGTAAAAAATCTCCGAACAAGGCCCGCACGGCCCGGTCTCGCCCATCTGCCAGAAGTTATCCTTCCGCCCATAAGTAAAGATGCGCGACTGCGGAACGCCCACATCCATCCACAACCGCTCCGCCTCGTCATCCCGCGGAACCTCGGCGTCGCCCTCGAAAATCGTCACGTACAGCTTGTCCTTCGAAATCCCAAACCACTCCGGTGAAGTCACCAGCTCCCACGCGAACGCAATCGCATCCTTCTTGAAGTAGTCACCGAAGCTGAAATTCCCCAGCATCTCGAAGAAGGTATGGTGCCGCCGTGTGAACCCCACATTTTCCAGGTCATTGTGTTTCCCGCCCGCCCGCACACACTTCTGCGACGTCGTGGCCCGCGAGTAGTCCCGCTTCTCCAGCCCCAGAAACACATCCTTAAATTGATTCATCCCCGCGTTGGTAAATAACAGCGTGGGATCGTTGGCAGGCACCAGCGACGACGAGTGCACGCGCCGGTGCCCCTTCGTCTCAAAAAACTTCAAAAACATCTCGCGGATACTCGACCCGCTCCACTTGTCAGATTGCTTACCGGAAGGCATACACTCCAAGTTTACCGGAGCGCGCGCAGCTATTCGCCCTGGCTAACTCCGCCCACCAGTACCTTCGGTCCCGTCGGCCAGGGCATTCCGCCCTTCGGCTCCACCGTCACGGCGAACGCCTTCGCAGCCATTCCCGGTGTCACATGCGCCGTCAATGTCTGCGTCCACTCCCCGCCGGAAAGCACCTGCAGCGGCACTGGTTTGCCCTCCATCGGCACCAGCCACAGCTGGTAGCTTTTTCCTTCAGGCGGCGCCGGCAGCCAGCCCGAGCAAGCCACCATCCCCATCTTCGCGTTGTACAAAACGCCTGCCCGTCCTGACGTCCATCCCGCCTGCTGCTCCAGCGCCACCCGCATCGTCCCCGGCGTGCCCAACAGCTTATCCGTCTCGTCCGCAGCCCGCGCAATCTCCAACGACCGCGTCTGCGCCAGCGCCAGTTGCCCCTCTAACTCGTGGATGCGCCGATTATCTCGACTATCCTTCATCCAAATGCCCGCCGCCAGCGCCGCAAAGATGACCGCCGCCACCCCAAACACCGGAGTCAGCCACGCGAATCTCAGCGCCCGCGATCCAGAATCAGTCCGTTCCGCCTTCGCAACTCCAGCCCGATGCGCCTCCGGAATCCGCTCCGCCCGCACCTGCCGCAGCAGCGCCTCTTTCACCCGTGCAGGAGGAGCCACCGCGGGCGCAGCCATCCCCAGAAGCGCCACCCGCTGCCGCGCCGCGTCGATCTCGCCCGCACACTGCGCGCATGTGCGCACGTGTGCTTCGAGTTCCTGCATCTCCGCACCATCGAGCGCCCCTAAGGCGTAGAGGTCAGAGTCTTCCGGGTTGACGTGTCGATTCATCGTCAAATACTTGCTTCAATGTTTGCATCGCGGCCCGTACTCTCGACTTCACCGTTCCCAGGGGACAGCCGACCCGTGCCGCGATTTCCGTTTGTGTCATGCCCTCAAAATACGCCAGCTCCACGGCCTCCCTTTGTTCGGAAGGCAGCGCCGCCATAGCTCCTTGCAATCGTTGCATCAATTGCGCCCGCGCTGCGTCGTTCTCCAGATTTCCTGGCGAGGGCACAGCCTCAATAGAAAACTCTTCGGAGTCCGCTAGAATCTCGTGCCGCTCTTTCCCGCGCAGCCGCGACAGGGCGCGATTCCGCCCAATCACCAGCAGCCACGCCGCCATCGAGCCACGGCTCGCGTCGAATCGCGAAGCCCCGCGCCAGAGTTGCAGAAAAAGATCCTGCAGCACCTCTTCGGCCGCGCTCGCGTCCCGCAAAATCCGCACCAGCATGGCAAACAGCATGCCCGCGTAGCGATCGTAAAGTGCCGCCAGCGCGTTTTCGTCTCCCGCCATGATTCGCTCGACCAGCGACGAGTCCTGGACCTGCTGCAGGGGCGCAGTCACCGTGCCTCGCTTCGGCTGCTCATTCGTCCACGAATGATGTACGCAATTGAATAGGTCAATGGATTGAAATCGTCGGTGAAGACCAGCGGCAAAGGAAGAGTCGTTCCGCCTCGAAAGGTTGCCGGGCCAGTCCCGGCCTTGTGTTGGATGCTTGTGGCGGCTCTTCTCACGATCATTATTCTGACCAATCCGATTCTACTCGGGGCCGCGTACCAACAGCAGGAGGTTTTCCCCCATGTCTGAAAAGGAAGTCGCCGGAACGCTCTCGGCAGAACAACTGCTCAATCGCATTCGTATCAAGCGTGCCCTCAACCGGCGTAACTTCCTCGCCAATATCGGTATCACCGGCGCAGCTATGGCCGGAGGCGCAATTCTCGCCGGCTGCGGAGGCTCCAGCATGGCAAAAGTTACTGCTGCTGGTCCCTCTGAAACCGACGTCCTTAACTTTGCCCTCAACCTCGAGTACGTCGAAGCCACCTTCTACAGCTACGTTGTCACCGGTGGCGACATACCCAGCTCCTCCACTGGCGGCGGCCCTGCTCCCACCGGCGCTCCCTCCGCGACTCCCACCTTTCAAACGCAGCAGATCGCCGACATGTTCGCCGAAATCTATTACGACGAACTCAGCCACGTCAACGATCTCCGCACCGCCCTCAGCAGCGCAGCCGTTGCTCGCCCGCAGTTGAACCTCGTCGCGCTCGGCACCGTCAGCACCGCCAACTACATCACCTTCGCCCGCCTGTTTGAAGACGTCGGCGTCACCGCCTATGCCGGCGCGGCCACCGATCTCACCGGAACCAACCTGCAATACGCGGCGCAAATCCTCGCCGTCGAAGGTTTCCACTCCGGCGCTATTCGGCTCATTGCTATCCAGCAGGGCGCTGCCTATCTGCCCACAGCCGACATCCCCGCGGACATGTTCGACGTTCCGCCATACGACCCAGGCTCCATCTCCGCATCCGAAGACGGCCCCACCACCAAAGGAGCCTTCTTCGCAACCGCCGGCGCCAGCGCTCCTAACAGTGTCCTCCCCGGGTTCGCCTACACCCGCACCACCTCCCAGGTCCTCGGCATCGTCTACGCCAGCGACGCCACCGGCACCACCAAAGGTGGCTTCTACCCCAACGGCATGAACGGCAACATCACCACCGTTTAAGCGGATCAACCTTCCCCAGACTGCATATCCGTGCAGTCCCTCAACGTGGGCTGGCCTCGTCGCCAGCCCATCTTTTTTGCGATCAAGAAATCCGATTCCCCCTCAGCCCGCGTACATCCACCAGCAGCCCTCTCGCCTCCCCCAAAGCGCGTGGGATCACCCCCAAAAGATTCTCCCGTCTAAACACTCACTTGGTCCTCTAACCCGGGGCCAGGCGTTAAACCATTTCCTCCCCCAACGGGCTGGCACCTGGCGCCAGCCCACTTTTTTTCTCCTCCGCCAGGAACCACCACTACCCGTGTAGAAAAAAAGAGA
>Ga0302325_10024145_pt1 | contig 12656 bp, 9 predicted proteins | sample Palsa_T0_2_FD_201948 | JGI IMG/M metagenome (GOLD analysis project Ga0302325, IMG submission 201948) | Peat permafrost microbial communities from Stordalen Mire near Abisko, Sweden - Palsa_T0_2 | ecosystem: Environmental > Terrestrial > Soil > Palsa > Peat permafrost | place: Sweden: Abisko...
GCCCGCACGTGCTCGCGTGCGCCGCCCTGCTCCCGGACCTGGTGACCGCCGCCGCCTCGCTCGCCTCGCTGGCCCCGTACGGCGCTGAGGGCCTTGACTATTTCGCCGGCATGGGCCAGGACAACGTGGATGGCACCCGCCTGTTCCTCACCGACGAGGCCGCGGCCAGGGCACAGACGGACAAGGACCGGGAGGAAATCCTGGCCGCGTCGCCAGCGGATGTGGCCAATGCGATGGAATCACTCCTGACGCCGACAGATGCCGCGGCCCTGCGCGGCGGGCTGGCCGAGTACCTGGCCTCCTCCGCCCAAGACGGTCTGGCGCCCGGCAGCCAGGGATGGTGGGACGACAACTGCATGGTCAGGCCGTGGGGATTCGACCTGGCCGCCATCACGGTCCCGGTCCTGCTGCTGCATGGCAGGCAGGACATGTTCGTGCCGTTCGGCCACGGCGAATGGCTGGCTGCGCACATTCCCGGCGTCGAGGCCCGGCTGCTTGACGACGACGGGCACCTGACGCTGCTGCAGAATCGCGTACCCGAGGTGCATGCCTGGCTGTCAGAACACCTGTAGCGCCAGGTCGCTAGTAATCGAGGATCCGCTCGCCGTTGAAGATGCCGAGCTCCTCCTGGTAGAGCTCGAGCCCGATGCCGTTCGGGTCGCGGAAGTAAAGACTGTCCAGGACTCCGCGATCCGGCCCGAGGTAATCCACCCCGGCCTGGTCAAGCTTCTTCTTCGCTGCCTCGAACTGATCAGCCGAGATGGAGATCGCGAGATGCTGAACCCCGCCGATCGTCTCGGTGAACGGCGGGTGATCGTGACCGGGAAAGTCGAAGAACCCGAGCAGGTTGTGGTTCCCGATGTCGAAGAAGAAGTGGTTGGAGCCCGCGTAGTCACGGTTCTCCACCAGCTCCACCAGCGGGAACCCGAGGAATTCCTGGTAGAAGCGGATGGTCTCCTCGGTGTCGCGGCAGATCAGCGCGAGATGGTGCACGCCGCGCACGGTGCTGTGCGGCCGCTCGGTCTCCGGGCGCAGGTAACGCTGGCGCAGCTGTTCGCGGCGCGCCCTGACGGCTTCGAGTTCCTTGCCTGCTGGCTGTGGCACAGCGTCCTCCCTGACGTGGTCCGGTAGGACGATTGTCCCCGGCCTGGCAGGTTTCGGCCACTGCGGGCCGCTGGCCGGCTCGCTGGCAACCGTCGCCAGTTAGCTGCCGCCAGCCGGGAGGCTCGCCCGATCCAGGCTCAGGTTGCGGTGCCGGAACGCCCAGCCGCGCAACCCGCGGCCCATCTGCGCCAGCGCCGATGGCGGGACGGCGACGACCGGGCAGGTCGCGTGCGCCAGGCAGTAGCGGCTGACCCGGCACGCCGCGATCCGGCCGAACAGGCCCCGGCGGCCGGCACCGACGACGAGCAGGTCATCGTCGGAGTTCGCGATGCGCACCAGGACGCTGCCGGCCTCGCCGCGGACCACCAGGGGCTCGACGGGCACACCGGCCGGGACTCCGCCGAGTGCCAGCTCAAGCGCGGTCCACAGCCGCTGCCAAGCGGCATCCTTCCATACCTGGCGGAGGTACACGGACGGGCCGGCCCTATCAGCGAGGTCACCACCCGGAGGAGTCCAGGCAAGGACAGGAATAAGCGCCGAGTCATGCACGCGGGCCAGCTCCGCCGCATACCGGAGCGCCTGCAGACTGCCTGGCGACCCGTTGACGCCTGCGAACACCCGACGTACGCGGGACACTGTAGGGCTCCTTCCGGACAGGATGCTTCCCCACCAAGAAATGTACCCGCCGTGGCGGGCAGGGCCACGCGGGGCTCACTGCGCCGCTGGACTGCAAGATCATCCAGCTGGCGTGGTTGCGGGAGCCCCGGGCGTGGTTGCGGGAGCCGTCAGCACCCGGTCGGCGACCTGCGCCCAGGCGGGGCACAGGGGCGGGCCTGGATTCCGGCCCGGCGCGACACGACGCCGTCTCGTCGGCGGTTACTTCCAGTCCGCTCGACCAGCCGGTAATATCCGCGTGCGAAATGCTCCTTCAGCGGTGCCGGATAAGAACCTTTAGAACTCTTATCGTCCCACTTAGGAGCGCTTTTCAATGCCGAAGCGCGCCAGTCCGGAATTGCCGAACGCGCCGGTCGTGAACAGACGCCGGATGAGTGAACAGACCCCGGATGAGAAGCCAGGGCTAAGAGAGGAAGTGCCATGCTAAGAAAGTGGAAGCTCATTCCGATGGCGGTGTGCTGCGTGCTTGCGCTGGGCACCGCCGCGGCATCGGCAGCCACCGGCAGTCATGCGGCCGCGCTGCCGTCGCTCAAGGGCACCAACCGCCCGGCGCTGCACATCAAGGGCTCTCCGGTTCGGTTCGGCCCCAAGGGGATCCCCGTCTACGAGTCCGGTAACTGGTCGGGGTACGTGGCACTGCCCAAGAGCGGTGGCTCTCAGACGTTCACCAATGTCTCGGCGCAGTACACGGTGCCGTCGGTCAACTGCAATGAGACCGGCAGCTCGGACGCCTTTGCCTACCACTGGATCGGCCTCGACGGGTGGAACGACAGCACGGTTGAGCAGGATGGCGTAGCGGACTTCTGCGTGGGCGGCGATCCGGAGTATGACGCCTGGTACGAGATGTACCCGGCGCCGTTCAGCGTCGACTTTGCCGTCAGCCCGGGCGACGCCATCACATCGAGCGTCACCTACAACACCAGCACCAAGTACTACACGCTCAAGCTCACCGACCAGACCACCGGCTCGAGCTTCAGCGTCGCGAAGCAGTGCGGGACCGCTGGCACCTGCGACAACTCCTCCGCCGAGGTGATCACCGAGGGCTATACGTCCGACCCTTGGATCGGTACCGCTGACTTCGGCGAGGAGTTCTACAACGGCGCCGAGGCCACCGACGGCGCGGGCGTATTGGGCAGCCTTATCGACGGCGCCTGGACCACGGTCGAATCGGAGGCGTACGGCTCGACCAGCGACGAACCGACAACCGATCCCGGCCAGATCTACCAGGGCCAGACGACCTCCAAGTCGGCGTTCGATGTCAGCTGGCTGCGGGTGGACTAGCGGCTGTTGCGTGGCGGGCAGGGGTGATCGCGCTCCTGCCCGTTTCACGTGTAAAGAGGGTCATGAGCACCCTCTGCTGGCAGCTCTCATGCAGAATTTTGACAGTCACTCTCAAATATTGCTAGCATTCAAATCCGAGAAACTGTTGAACGAGAGTGACTGCCTTGACCAGCTCGGACACCCGCCGGTGGTGGGCGCTTGGCGCCCTCGCCGTCAGCGTTCTCGTCGTCGGGCTCGACCTGACGGTCCTCAACCTGGCGCTACCTACGCTCGCCGCCGACCTGCACGCCTCGACCGGCGACCTGCAGTGGTTCGTCGACGCCTACAGCCTGGTCCTGGCGGCCGCGCTGCTGCCGGCCGGGCTGCTCGGCGACCGGTTCGGCCGCAAGAAGCTGCTGACCGGCGCCCTCGCCGTGTTTGGCGTGGCGTCGCTGGCCTGCGCGTACGCTGGCTCGGCTGGTGAACTCATCGCCGCCAGGGCGTTGCTCGGCCTGGCCGCTGCCGTCATCCTGCCCCTGTCGCTGGCGGTGATACCGGTGCTGTTCACTGCCGCGGAGATGCCGCGGGCCATCGCCACGGTGGGTGGTGCTACCTTCCTCGGCTTCCCGATCGGCCCGATCCTTGGCGGCTGGCTGCTCGACCACTTCTGGTGGGGCTCGGTGTTCCTGATCAACGTCCCGCTGGTCGTGATCGCGCTGATCGCCGTCACGACGCTGATGCCGGAGTCACGCAGCGAGCGGCACCCTCGACTGGACGTGCCCGGAGTGCTGATGTCCAGCTGCGGCCTCGCGGTGCTGACCTACGGCGTCATCAAGGCGGGAGAGGACGGATGGAGCGACCGGACAGCCGTCCTCACCATGGCGGCCGGGGCCATCGCGCTTGCCTCGTTCGTTCGCTGGGAGCGCCGCGTCACCCGGCGACGCAGCGGCTACCCGCTTGTCGACCTGACGTTGTTCCGGTCGGCGAGTTTCACCTGGGGAACCGCATTGTCGACGATGGTCTCGTTCGCGCTGTTCGGGATCCTGTTCGGGATTCCGCAGTACTTCCAGGATGTCCGCGGACTCGACGCGCAGAGCAGCGGGCTGCGGCTACTGCCGCTGATCGGCGGCCTGGCTGTCGGCCTCGCGATCGGGCAGCGGCTGCAGATCCCGGCCAAGGCCCCGGCTGGCGGCCCGGCCGGAAAGCCGCTGGTCAACGCGAAAGCGCTGGTCACTATCGGGTTTTCCGTGATGGCCGCCGCGCTGGCGGTCGGCGCGGGCACGACCATCAGCAGCGGCACGGGCTTCGGCGCGGCCTGGTTCGCCATCACCGGCATCGGCCTCGGCCTCGCGATGCCCACCGCGCTGAACGCGGCTCTCGGCGCACTCTCCGCCGAGCGCAGCGGGTCGGGTTCCGCGGTGATCACCGCGCTGCGCCAGGTCGGGGGCACGATCGGGGTGGCAGTCCTGGGAACCGTCATCGACTCCGTCTACCGGAGCGGGCTCAAGGTGAGCGGGCTTCCGGCCGCGACGAACGCGGCCCGCGGCAGCGTGGCCGCCGGAGTCGCGGTGGCGCACGCGGCCGGCTCCGCGGAGCTGCTGGACCTCGTGCGAGTCTCCTACACCCATGGCATGGACGTCATGCTGTGGGTGTGCGCCGGCATCGCACTGGCGTCCGCCCTGATGGGGCTGGCGTTCCTGCCGCGCTGGGCGGTGGCTGCGACCGCGGTCGCAGCGCCAGCGGACGCGGCGCCAGCGGATGCAGATGGCCCGCCGGCTGGCACGGCCCCGCCGGGCGACGGGGCACCGGGGGACTCCCACGCGGAGGCCAGGGCAGAATGACGAGCGCGACCGGGGTGCCCACGGCGGGCAAGCCGATAGGGCTCCGCGAGCGGAAGAAGGCCAAGACCCGAGCTGCCATCAGGGAGCACGCGCTGCGTCTCTTCCGCGAGCGGGGCTACTCGGCGACGACGATCGAGCAGATCGCCGCAGCAGCCGAGGTCTCCCCGGCGACGTTCTTCCGCTACTTCCCCACCAAGGAGGACGTCGTCCTGCAGGACGACATGGACCTCGTCACGCTTGCCGCGTTCGAGGCGCAGCCAGCCGATCTCGGCCCGATCGCAGCGATGCGCTCGGCCACCACCGCGCTGGTCGCCCAGATGAGCCCGGCGGACATGGCCCGGCTCGGCGACACCACCGAGCTGACCATGTCGGTGCCCGAGATTCGGGCACGGGCCGTGGACGAGCTCACCCGCACCATCGAGGTGATAGCGGCGGCCGTGGCGAAGCGCGCCGGCCGCCGGCCCGATGACTTCGCCGCGCGCAGCGTCGCGGGCGCCATCGTCGGCGTGATCATGGCGGTTACCCTGGGCCCGCCCGACGACGGCCCCGCCGAGATGTTCAACCGGATCGACGCGGCCCTCGCGCACCTGGAGGCAGGCCTGCCCCTCTGAGCCGGGCACGGCCCGCTGAGCCGGGCACGGCCCGCTGAGCCGGTCCTGGCCGCTGAGCCGGCCTGCATCGCCAAGGGGTCAGCGCGGTGCGCCGGGTCGGCCCGGGGTGGCCGCCGGGAAGCTGGGCATCGGGCGCCCGCCAGGCCAGCGACGGATGGTTGCGCGGCCGACACGGCGGGCGCGGCGGGCGCCGAGGCCGCGCGGCGCGCCATCCGGCTGGCACCCCTCGCAGTTGTCGGGCCGGTTGTCGAGCACCGCGCTATCCGAGAGCGCGACGTAGCCGGGCGGTCCGAAGGAGCTGCTGTTGTATATGCCGCCGCCACCGGCTGCTGCCACGTTGCGGAGGATCTGGCTGTCCGCGACGGTCAGCACCCAGTCCGTGTAGATCCCGCCGCCGACTTGCCCGGCACTGTTGCCGTACATCGGGCTGCCGGACAGAGCCGCTATGTCTTCGTTGTCCATACCGCCGCCGAACAGAGCGGTGTTGCGGAGGAAAGCCGTGCCGGTCACCGTCGCTTCGCCGAACTCGTCGTTGTAGATGCCGCCGCCCGCGTAGCTGGCCGTATCGCTGACGAGCTGGCCGCCGGTGAACGTCATGAAGCCGTCGTTGAAGACGCCGCCGCCCAGGCCGGCCTTGTCGCCGCGGAAGTCGCTGCCGGTCACTGCGGCGGTAATCGTGCTCCACATGCCTCCGCCGGACTCGGCGGTGTTGCCGCTAAAGGTGCCGCCGGACACCGTAGCATCGCCGGCCGTCGCCACCGCGCCGCCCAGGCTGGTGGCCGTATTAGCGGTGAAGGTACTGTTGGTCACCACCATCGTGCCGTTGTTCTCGATCGCCCCGCCGTTGACGGCGGCGTTGCCGGCGAACACGGCGTCCCGGACGCTCAGGTTGCCAAATTCGTTCAGAATCGCGCCGCCATCCGCGGTGCTGCTGCTGGTGAAATCGCCACCGGTCACGGTGAGGTTTCCGTAGTTGTCGATAGCGCCGCCGGCCGAGCCAAAAGCCAGCGGAGCGCCGATTTCGCCGGAACCGCCGTTGCGGAAGCTGAGGTCGCTGATGACAAGGTTGCCCTGGTTGACGGTCAGGATGCTGAAATCTGGGACGCCAGGGGAGAAGCTGCGCTCAATGGTCGCCCCGTTCCCCCGGATGGTGAGATCCTGGTTGACGGCAGGCAGGGCCGCGGTCAACTCGTAGGTGCAATGCGGTGCCAGGCTCAGGGTCGCACCGCTGCCTGCGCCGGCGATGCCGGCCACCAGCGCGGCCGGCCCGCACGGCAGGTAAGCAGCGTCGGTCGCGGCCCTCGCCTCTTGCCCGAAGCCCGCGCCCAGCGCCACCGTGGCCCAGGCCGTGACTACGCTCAACACGATCGTTAACGGCTTTGCATGCATAATACTTACGCTTCCCCTGAATTTCCCAGCCGCAAGACAAGTTCGACGCAGGCATTCCGGATCATAAACGCAGGCATTCCGGATCATAAAGGGCGTCGGCGCATCGGCCACACAGCAAATACGGTAGCACTCGCAAGCCGATTCGCGGGCGCGGATTCCGGGCGCCGTTTCCCCGGGCGCCGTTTCCCCGGGCGCCGTTTCCCCGGGCGCCGTTTCCCCGGGCGCCGTTTCCCCGGGCGCGGATTCCCGGGCGCGGATTCCGGGCGCCGTTTCCCGGGCGCGGATTCCCGGGCGCGGATTCCGGGCGCCGTTTCCCCGGGCGCCGTTTCCCCGGGCGCCGTTTCCCCGGGCGCCGTTTCCCCGGGCGCGGATTCCCGGGCGCGGATTCCGGGCGCCGTTTCCCGGGCGCGGATTCCCGGGCGCGGATTCCCGGGCGCGGATTCCCGGGCACTTCGGCAAGCGGTCACAAAGGCTACGATGAGGTCGTCATCGATGTTCCGCGCTTTCGTCGGGCGAGGGCGGCAGGGCTCCTCGGGTGCGATCCGGTGCCGGCTGAGGCCATGACGGGGAATGTTGCGAGTTCAAACACCGTTGGCTCGCATGAGCGCCTTGCCCGCCAGAGCGCCTTGCCCGCCAGTTCGTGCTCGCGAGGAGGGCGTCATGCTTCGCTGAAGGAGGACGTCATGCCAGCGGTCACCGTCAAGGACACCCTGGTCCTGCCCCGCGTCCAGGAGCCCGACCCGGCCGCTACGGCCGATCGGCCCGTGCTGACCGTGACGACCGCGCCGTCGGCATATGAGGGCGAGGGCTTCCCGGTCCGGCGCGCTTTCGCCGGGATCGACGTGCGGGCGCTTGACCCGTTCATCCACATGGACCAGATGGGCGAGGTCGACTATGCGCCGGGCGAGCCGAAGGGCACCCCCTGGCACCCGCACCGTGGCTTCGAGACCGTGACCTACATGATCGACGGGACGTTCCGGCACAAGGACTCCAATGGCGGCGGCGGCCTGATCACCAACGGCGACACCCAGTGGATGACTGCCGGGGGCGGGATCCTGCACATCGAGGAGCCCCCCGAGGAGCTGGTCATGAGCGGCGGGCTGTTCCACGGCTTCCAGCTCTGGGTGAACCTGCCCGCCAGGATGAAGATGGTCAAGCCGCGCTACCAGGACATCCGGGCCGGCCAGGTCAAGCTGCTCAGCTCGCCGGACGGCGGCGCGCTGCTCCGGGTCATCGCGGGCGACGTGGCCGGCCATCAGGGCCCCGGTGTCACGCACACTCCGATAGCGCTGCTGCACGCCAGCCTCGAGCCGGGCGCCGGGCTGCGGCTGCCGTGGCGTGCCGACTTCAACGCGCTCGGGTACGTGCTGGCCGGATCCGGCACCGTCGGTACCGCGCGGCGGCCCGTCCGGACGGGCCAGCTGGCCGTGTTCGGCGACGGCGACGCCATCACCGTCGCGGCGGATCGCCGGGCGGACGGCCCGCGTGAGGGGATGGACATCCTCCTCCTCGGCGGCCGGCCGATCAGGGAGCCCGTCGCTGCCTACGGCCCGTTCGTGATGAACACCAGGGACGAGCTTGTCCAGGCGTTCGAGGACTTCCAGGCGGGCAGGCTCGGCACCATCCCCGCCGAACGCAAGCCGCTGCCCGCCGAGAACCAGCCCGGGCACGACGTGATCTAAGGGACCACGCCCACCGGGCACAGCACCGGTCCGGTTCGCCATCCATCCAGCCAGCTGGCTCAGCCGCCGGCCGGCCCAGCCGCCAGCCGGCGCAGGGCGCCGCGGACGACCTCAGGGTCGGTGGTGGTCCAGAACGGCGGCAGGGACGCCCGCAGGAAGCTGCCGTACCTGGCCGTCATCAGGCGCGGGTCAAGGACCGCCACCACGCCGCGGTCGCTCATGGTGCGCAGCAGCCGCCCGGTCCCCTGGGCGAGCAGCAGCGCTGCGTGCGCTGCGGCTACTTCCATGAACCCGTTACCGCCGCGGGCCGCCACGGCGCGCTGCCGGGCAGAGGCCAGCGGGTCGTCGGGCCGCGGGAACGGGATCCGGTCGATGACGACGAGCTGCAGCGCCGGGCCGGGCACGTCGACGCCCTGCCAGAGCGACAGCGTGCCGAACAGGCAGCTGGCCTCGTCGGCGGCGAACTGGCTGACCAGCTGGGAGGTCGGGTCGTCGCCCTGGCAGAGCAGCGGGTACTCGATCCGCCCGCGTAGCTCGTCAGCTGCCTGCCGCGCGGCCCGCATGGAGGAGAACAGGCCAAGGGTGCGGCCGCCTGCCGCGGTGACGAGCTCGCTCAGCTCGTCCAGGTAGGACTCGGCCAGCCGGTCGCGGCCAGGCGGCGGCAGGTGCCGCGCCACGTACAGGATGCCGCTGCGCGGGTGGTCGAACGGCGAGCCGACGTCGATCCCGGTCCAGCCCAGCGAGTGCGGCAGGCCCCATTGGCGGGCCAGCGGCTCGAAGGACCCGCCGACCGCCAGCGTCGCCGACGTCAGCGTCACCGTCCGGCTACCGAACAGCCGCTCCGCCAGCAGCCCGCCGACCTCCAGCGGAGCGACCCGCAGCGTGGGCGGCCGGGACGACTCTTGCGTCAGCGGCCGGTCCATCCACACCACGTCGGAGCGGTCGGCGACGTCCGGGCCGAACGCGCCGAGGATCCGGTCGGCGGCGCCCCGCAGTTCGTCGACGGCTGCCAGGGCGGACCGGCGCGCAGCTATCCGTTCTGGCTCTTCTTCGCTGTTCTTGGCGCTGGCGCGCAGGTCAGCGCCGCAGCCGCCGGCGGCGTCACGGAGACTGGCAAGCGACAGGGCGAGATCGGCGGCCAGCGCGTCGATGCGCCCGGCAGGCACCTCGGCAAGGACGCGCCCGGCGTCCTGCGCCGCGTCCCTGAGCCGGGCGATCAGCTTCTCCTCCGCCATCTTGCCGCAGCGGCGCGCGGCGGTCTCCGCCGCCACGGCGGAGACCTCGTCGGACGCTACCGACGTGACGCGGTCGACCAGGTCGTGCGCCTCGTCGACGATGACCACGTCGTGCTCGGGAAAGATGTCGAAGTCCTCGAGCGCGTCGATGGCGAGCAGGGCGTGGTTGGTGACCACGACGTCCGCCCGGGCCGCCTCGTCGTGCGCCAGCTCGGCAAAGCACCGGGTGCCGAACGGGCAGCGCTGGGCGCCGATGCACTCCCTGGCCGTGACCGCGACCTGGCGCCAGGCCTGCTCCCCCACGCCGGGCACCAGCTCGTCGCGGTCGCCGGTCGTGGTCGTGGCCGCCCACTCGTGCAGCCGCTGCACCTGGCGGCCGACGGCCGAGGCCGTCCGGGCGTCGAAGAGCGTCTCCTGCGGGTCCTCAGCCGGGCCCGTCCGCAGCCGGTGCAGGCAGAGGTAATTACGGCGGCCCTTGAGGATCGCGAAGGCCGGCGCCCGGCCGAGTGCCGGCCCAAGCGCCGCGGCAAGGCGCGGCAGGTCACGGTCGGTGAGCTGGCGCTGCAAGGCGATCGTCGCGGTCGATACGACGACCGTGGCCTGCTGCGTGACGGCATGGCGCACCGCGGGGACGAGGTAGGCCAGCGACTTGCCCGTCCCGGTCCCGGCCTGGACGGCCAGATGCTCGCCGGTCTCGATGCAGCGCTCGACCGCGCGGGCCATCGTCACCTGCCCGGGCCGCTCCGCGCCGCCGATGCCGGCCACTGCCAGGGCGAGCAGGGCAGTGACGTCGGGGGGCACGTCGGGGGGCACGTGGCAAGACGCTACCGCTTCCGCGGCGGTGCCACTGACCCGGCGGGCCCGGCGAATGCGTCACGCCAGGCCGGCCCGGGCGGCGGCCGCGCGCCACGCCGCCTGCGCGGCCGGGCCGGCCAGGGCCGGCGCGTAACGGCGCAGCGGCTGGCCGGCCCGCAGCAGCGCGCGCAGGCCGGCCAGGTCGCCGGGCGCGGCCCCCAGCCGGCGGGCCTGCAGCAGGACGTTGCCGATGGCCGACGCCTCGGCTGGCCCGGCTATCACCGGCAGGCCGCAGGCGTCCGCGGTGAGCTGGCAGAGCAACACGTTACGCGATCCGCCGCCGACGACGTGGACCGCGGCGGCGTGCCTGCCGGACAGTTCCTGCGCCGCGGTGACCGCCTGGCGGTAGGCGAGTGCCAGGCTGTCGACGATGCAGCGGACGACCTGAGCCCGGCCGGACGGCGCGCGCTGGCCGGCCGCCGCGCAGGCCGCGCTGATCCTGGCCGGCATGTCACCGGGAGCAAGGAAGACGGGATCGGCCACGTCGATCACGCAGCGCAGCGGCTCCGCCCTGGCGGCCGCGGCGAGCAGCGGCCCGAGCCGGACCGGCCTTCCGCCGGCGGACCAGCTGCGCACGGACTCCTGCAGCAGCCACAGGCCCATCACGTTCCGCAGGTAACGGACGGTCCCGTCAATGCCCGTTTCGTTGGTGAAGTTCGCCAGGCGGCTGGCCTCGGTCAGCACCGGCCGGTCGAGTTCCATCCCCACCAGGGACCACGTCCCGCAGGAGATGTAGGCGAAGTCGCTGCCGCTGGCGGGCACGGCGGCCACCGCGGACGCGGTGTCGTGCGAGCCGACCGCGACGACGGGCAGCCCCGGCGGGACGCCCGCGTCGGCCGCCGGTCCGGCCAGCACGGGCCCGATCAGGTCGCCGGGCCGGCGCAGCGCCGGGAAGATGCGCGGTGGGATCCCCGCCCTTGCCATCAGCGGCGTGGCCCAGGTCCTGGCGGTGATGTCGTACAGCTGCGTGGTCGACGCGTTCGTGACCTCGGCGCCGGATTCCCCGGTGAGCCAGTAGCCGAGCAGGTCGGGGATGAGCAGCAGCGTGCCGGCCGCCCGGAGCTGCGGCGTGCCGGCCGCCGCGGCCAGCTGGTAGATCGTGTTGAACGGCAGCTGCTGGATGCCGGTCACGGCGTACAGCTCAGCGGCCGGGACGCGCGCAAGGACGGACTCCATCACTCCCGTGGTCCGCGCGTCGCGGTAGTGCACCGGGTTGCCCAGCAGCGCCCCGGTCTGGTCGAGCAGGCCGTAGTCGACGCCCCAGGAGTCGATGCCCACGCTGTCCAGCTGGCCGGCCCTTGCCGCGGTTCGCAGCCCTTCGAGCACGCCGCGGTACAGCCGCAGCACGTCCCAGTGCAAGGTCCCGCCCGCGGTGACGGGCACGTTAGGGAACCGGGCCGCCTCGGTGAGCTCCAGCCGCCCGCCGTCGAGCCGGCCGCTGATCACCCGCCCGCCGGACGCGCCGAGGTCGACGGCGGCGACCGTCACGGCGCTCATCGCAGGAACGCCGCCGCCACCCCGCCGTCGACCGGGACGTGCAGGCCGGTCGTCACCGGCAGGTCGCCCGCCGTCAGGGCCAGCACCGCGGCGGCGACGTGCTCGGGCAGTATCTCGAGCTTGAGCAGCGTCCGCTGGGCGTAGAAGGCGCCGAGTTCCTCCTCCGGCACGCCGTAGACGGCCGCGCGCTGGGCGCCCCAGCCGCCGGCGAAGATGCCGGAGCCGCGCACGACGCCGTCCGGGTTGATGCCGTTCACCCGGATGCCGAGCTCGCCGAGCTCGGCGGCGAGCAGCCGGACCTGGTGCGCCTGGTCGGCCTTGGCCGCGCCGTAGGCCAGGTTGGCCGGCCCGGCCGCGACGGAGTTCTTGCTGCAGATGTAGATGATGTCGCCGCCCATGCGCTGCGCCTGCATGACGCGCGCGGCCTCGCGGGAGACCAGGAAGGACCCCCTGGCCATCACGTCGTGCTGGACGTCCCAGTCGGCCGTGGTGGTCTCCAGCAGCGGC
>Ga0302325_10024148_pt1 | contig 12656 bp, 10 predicted proteins | sample Palsa_T0_2_FD_201948 | JGI IMG/M metagenome (GOLD analysis project Ga0302325, IMG submission 201948) | Peat permafrost microbial communities from Stordalen Mire near Abisko, Sweden - Palsa_T0_2 | ecosystem: Environmental > Terrestrial > Soil > Palsa > Peat permafrost | place: Sweden: Abisko...
CGCCCCGTGGTCCGTCGTCGACCAGGGCACCACCAACGTCAGCCACGGCTGCGTGAACCTGCCCCCGGCCGATGCCGTGACCTACTACAAGCTGGCGGTGCCCGGCGACCCGATCACGATCACCGGCAGCCCGCGCCCCGGTACCTGGGACAACGGCTGGACCGAGTGGTTCCTGTCCTGGAACCAGCTGCTATCCGGGTCGGCGCTGAACGAGGCGGTGGTGGCCGGCCCGCAGGGCTCGGTGTTCGTGAAGCCATCGACCTTGCGCCCCAACACCGCTAAGTCGCCGATCGGCACCGCCGAGGCCGGCAACAACCTCGGCTAACGCGCTGGGGTCCGTTAGCTGGTTGCGCCGTTAGCTGGTTGCGCCGCTAGCTGGTTGCGCCGTTAGCTGGTTGCGCCGCTAGCTGGTCGCGCTGCGGGCGCGGATGGCTGAGAGGTAGGCGGCGTAGGACCAGGAGAGGTTGCTGACGCTCTTCTCGTAGCCGGTGAAGGCGTCGAACTGCTCGCTCAGCTCGAAGTGGTCGCTGTGGTAGACGATCGCGCCGAGCATGGCGTCGCCCGCGGCGCGCAGGGCGGTGGCCGCCGCGAGCGGGGCCGTGGCGGACGTGATCCCGACCTGGGCGAGGAACGGGTCGCTGAGGGAATCAGCCGGGACCGTTCGAGATGAATTGATTTTCGCCGCCAGGCGATAGTAGAGCTCGGCGAAGTTGGCGGTGGAGATCGCCCACGGGTGGTCGCCGACCAGCGCGTCGGTGTCGCCGTCGTAGACGTCGCCCGGGTAGCGGCCGAGCATCGGGCCGAGGTTCTGCGCGGCGTCGGCGCCGTTGATCGGGTAGAAGTACTTCGACGACGGGTCGGCCCACTGGGCCCGGATCAGCGCGGCGGTGGCCAGCAGCTGCGGGTCGGTCACCGACTCGGCGCCGTAGATCGCCGCCATGATGATGTCGATGTTGGGGTCGTAGGGGGCGCGGTAGTCGGTCGGAACCGGGAGCATCGACTGGTAGTACTCGCCGTTCCAGTGCCCCTCGAGCGCGCTGACCAGCGAGCTGAGCGCGGCCGGTATCCAGCTTGGCACCGCGATGCCGACGGAGTTGGCGGCGACCGCCTGGAAGCAGCGCAGCTGCGCCGAGCGGGCGAAGAACGAGTAGCCGTACTCCTCTTCCCACAGGTTGAACGTCTGTCCCTGGTAGGTGCCGGACAGGAAGGCCAGGTTGGCGTTGATCAGCCCGGTCGCGATCGCCTGGGTCGGCGGGTCGAGCTGGCCGTACATCGTCAGCAGGGCTACCGTCTGCAACGCCGGGCCGTCGCTCTGGTCGGTCCACGGGCGCTGGGTGCCATTGATGTAGAAGCTCGCCCGGTCGAAGTCGCCCGCCGACGCCTGGCAGGTGGCCGAGAAGGTCACGTAGTCGATGAGCGGCTGGTTGGCCGGGAGCACGCCGGAGGAGTACGCAGCGGACAGCTCAAGCGCCACGATCGCCGCGTCGCGGGTCCAGTGGTAGACGTAGTCCTGGGTGACGTTGGTCGCGGTGTTCTCCCAGGACGGGGAGGCGAGCACGCAGCCGGGGCCGGAGACGATCCCCGCGTGCACCGGATCGTCGAAGACCAGGCCGTCGGAGGCGACGTTCCTGAACATCAGCCAGAACATGTACGGCGCGAGCGCCGTCAGGTCGGACTCCGCCACTGACGGGCGCACCGCGGCATAACTGAGGCCACCGTTGCCAGACATAAAAGAACCCCCTGTCCGAACCCGCCCTTAGGGTATCGGCCTTCGGGCGGGCGCGGACAGCGGGTTCGCTGGTTGTTAACAGGGCTTAACCGACGGCTTAGCCGATGGTGTACTCGTACGGCAGCGACGCCACCTCGCTGGCCGACGTCAGGCCGTCCGGCGGCAGGCCGGTCGCGACGTCATCGAGGTAGAGCGTGCCCTTGACCACCGTGCCCGCCTTGCCGGCCGGCTTGATCACCACGTCGACCGTCATGGAGGCGCCGGGGGCAAGCTCGACGATGTCCGCGTCCACCTTGGTGAACGCGCCCGCGCCGAGCGCGAGCTGCTGCAGGTCACCGGTCGAGACGTTCATCGTCTTGTCGAAGGCGCGGCCGGTAACGGTGAGCGTGTCGGTCGCCGTGCCCGCCTTGGCGGCCTTCGCGAACGGACCGCACTCGGTCGGCGACGAGTCCCACAGCCCCGAGGTCAGGTCACTGCCCGGAGCGTGGTAGCTGACCGACACCGACTTGCCGCACATCGATCCCGACTTGAGGCCCGGCTCTGACGCCGTGTCGGGGTCGCCGGTGGCGGGCGACAGGTCGGTCATCGCCGCGATGGTCGAGGTCTGCCTGGCCGTGATCGACGAGGACTGCGCGGGCACCCAGTACGAGGGGAAGCCCACGCTGGCCTTCACCGGCAGCGTCGAGGAATTCGTCCCGGCGGTGAACGCCGCCGTCAGCGGGGCCAGCGTCATCGTCGTGGTGGTGGTGAGCCGCGGGTCGAGGAAGTAGTCCTCGGGCGCGTTCCCGGTGTTGGTGATGGTGACACCGATCGTGTCCGACACCCCGGCCGGCAGCGCGGTCGCCGCGCTGTCCGGCAGCGTCGCCGCGGTTTCGGTGCTGCCGGCCGCGAACGACACCGTGCCGCTGAACGGGTCCGCCACCTCGGTGCCCGGGGTGGGCGAGACGAAGTTCACGATCAGCGTCCAGGTGCCCTTGTCCGGGCCGACCACGGTGGCGGCGAGCGTCGAGTAGCTCGCGCCCTCCTCGGAGGTGGTGATGTCGTAGTTCTGCCCCGAGCCGAGGACGTTGCCGTCCGGGCTGACCAGGTACGCGCCCGCGATCACACCGCCGGTCCCGCCGAGGGCGTCACTGGACAGCGCGAGCGCTGCGGTGATCGCCTTGGTGCCCGCCGGGACGTTGAACGAGTAGTAGTTGTCCTGGCCGACGTTGCCCGGGCGGCCGTTCCCGCCGGTGAGCACGCCGCTGAAGGCGCCGCCTGCGGCCACGTTGACCAGCGAGCGCACCGTCACCGGGATCGAGGTCGCCCCGCCCCGGTTGGAGTCGATCGCCAGCGACGCCGCGTAGTCACCGGGCGCGACCGGCGCGGTGGCGGTGAAGGTGACCTTCTTCGACGCGCCGGGCGCGAGGGAGAACGACGACGGCGACACCTTGCCGAACGACTTGTACTGCTCGGTCACCGCCTGCCAGCTCACCGCGCCGCCGTAGCCGCCGTCGGCGTCCGTAATGTCGTTGACGACCGCCGTCCAGGTGCCCGCGACCGGGGTCCGCACGTCCACGTTGCCGTAGTTGCCGAGGCCCTGCGGGTCTGAGTTCGCGGCGTACCGGCCCTTCGGGTCGATCAGCGAGAGCGACACCGGCGCCAGCAGGTTGCTGGTGTCGCCCGGGTAGGCGATGGAGACGTCGAGCCGGGACTGGCCCGCCGGGACCTTGATCTTGAAGACCGCGTAGTTGTTCGGGTAGTCGGCGAAGTCGATCAGCTGGTTGCTGGTGGAGTCGTTCAGCGTGACCGTGCCGGTCTGCTTGTTCTGGTCGGCACCGAGGGTCCGGCCGTGCAGGCTGATCGCCTGCGTCTTCGAGCCGGTGTTGGTGAGCGTGACCGCCCAGCTCCTGGACGAGCCGGGCAGGCCCTGGTAGTTCAGCTGGCTGGTCGACTCGAGCAGCGTCGACCCGGTCCGGCTTGACCGGTTGATCGACTCGGCCAGCTGGACCGCCTTGTAGCTGTCGAGCAGGCCCGCGCCCTGCTCCTGGGCCGGGATGTTCAGGTCGGTCGCGGTGGAGAGGATGATCTGCTTGACCAGCGCAGGCGACGGGGTCTTGCCGCCGTGGGTCTTGCGGTAGGCCTGGATCACCAGCGCCGCCGCGCCCGCCACGAACGGGGACGACTCGCTGGTGCCGCCGGAGATCTCGATGTTCGATGCCTTGCCAAGCAGCGAGGTGCACTCGACGTACTTGGCGGTGTTGGCATCGCAGGAGGCCCAGCTGAGGTCGCCGGGGGCGACCAGGTCGATGGTGCCGCCCGCCTCGTCATAACCGCTGGAGCTGAGCCCGCTGATGTTGTCCGACAGCCAGCCGGTGGAGAAGTACCGCGCGAGCCCGTAGTTCGACTGCGCGTACATCTGGAACTGGGTGGTGGCGCCGGCCGAGATCACGGACGGGTCGGTCGCGGGCGAGCCGATGGTGGACTGGGTGCCCGAGTCGCCGGACGAGGCCGTGACCACGACGCCGGCCCTGGTGGCGGCGTTGTCGAACAGCTTGACCACGTCCTGCGTGCTGTCGGGGTACTCGTTGCCGCCGAACGACTCGTTGATCACGTTCACGTGGTCGTGCTCGACCGCGTAGTTGATCGCCTCGGCGATCATCGAGTTCGTGGTGTCGTAGGTGTGGTTGGGCTGGGCGGCGAAGATGTCCAGGCCGATCAGCGACGCGCCGGGCGCGACGCCCTCGATCTTGACGTCGCAGCTGTGCGAGTAGCTCTGCTGCGCGAAACCGTTCAGGTTGTAGACGTGGATGCCCTGGCCGGCGATCGTGTTGGCGTCGAGGAACGCCTCGCCGCCGTCGGTCGGCGCGCCCACGCCGTCACCGCTGAAGTCCTGGTAGTCGACGAAGACCGACTTGCCGTTCTTGCGTATGAAGTTAACGTTCTTGGGGTCGGTGCCGTCGGCGATCCACGCCACCTTGACGCCGGCCCCGGTGAAGCCGAGCGACCGCGCGGTAGGCGCCTTGGAGCTCTGCGACGCGGTGCTGGTCAGCGCCAGGCCCTCCGGGGCGAGGTAGCTCTGGCCCTGCGGCGCGCAGGCGCCGGCGATGTTGGCCAGCGATCGCGAGACCGTGCGGTCCGGGGTGGCGGCGCTGGCGGAGGTGGTGGCCGTGGTCGGGTCCAGCGCCGACGCCGGGAGGTTGACCGTCGCGTCGGGGATCACCGCCTCGACCGCCGAGTTCGCCGCCAGCCGCTTCGCCTCAAGCGCCGACACCGTCGCCGAGACCGAGTTGACCAGCGTGAACTTCTTGATGTTGGTCGCGTGCAGCTGGTTCAGCTGTGCCATCAGCGACGACTGGCTGGTGTTGATCGCCGTCGTCCTTGCGCTGGCGGCCTCGGTGCCCGCCGTGGCCTGGCCGAACTGGCTCTTCAGCACCACGATGACCGGCGTGTCCACATTCTGCGACAGCTGCGCGGCCAGCGCCGGCGGCAACGTCCCGAAGGCCGGGGCGTTTGTCGCGCCCGCACCCCCCGCACTGACCGCGATCACGACCGCGGGCACGCCGCCGAGTACGGCGGCTGCGGCGGCGGACACGGCCAGAACGGACAAGAACCTGTGTTTTGGCATGTCCCCTCGTCCCGGATATAGCGGCGCTGATCGGCCGCAACCCGTGCGACGGTAACAGCAACCGCAAGGGGCGGTCAGGGCAACTGACATCACAAATTAATATCCGGGAAAGATTCTCGGGGATGTGACCTGCCCCGACCTTCCGCCAGGAGAGCCCGAGTCGCCAGGTAATAAGGCCGGGTCCATGCCGAAGCGGGCCATCAGGGCTCGTTCCTCGTCGGGCGAGGGGGGCTCCGGGCGGTTCCATAGCTCGTGCAGGCCGGCGAAGTAGGCGTCCGCGGCGGGCGCGTGGATGACCAGCAGCCGGGCGGGCTGGGCGCTGGTGTTGCCGAACGTGTGGGCGGTGCCGCGCGGCACGAGGACGAACCCCTCGCGTCCGACCGCCAGTTCGTTGCCCTCAACGGTGATCGAGACCACCCCGTCGAGCACGAAGTACGCCTCGGAGCAGTTGGTGTGCCGGTGCGGCGGCGGGCGGCGGCCGCCGGGCGGCAGCGTGCGCTCCATCAGCGACAGGTCGCCGCCGTCTTGCTCCGCCACCGCCTTGAAGAACATCTCGCTGCCGCGGGCGGTGTAGTGCGCGTGCCCTTCGCCGGGACCGAGGATCATCGATGCCACCTCCTGTCGTCGCGCTGCCCGACTCCCGTCCTCGCGGTCAGGCGGTGATCGCGACAGCCGTAGGGTATCCGCCGACCGTGATCGGGGCGTAAACGTGGCGGGGGACCGGGGCCGACGGGAATCGCTGGTGACGGGAACGGGGGCGGGGTCGCGGAGTCACGCGTTCGTTCCATATCACTGGTTGGGTTTTTCAAGGATTCGAGACGGTAGGCAAGCCCCCGGGGGCAGCATCCGCCGCGCGCACCGGAACTCTCGCTGACGGTCTCGTGAACGGCAACGCAAACGGGTGGCGCTAAGATGCTTCCGTTCCGAGGCGGTCGGCAATAGGAGGTCCTGGTGGCCGAATCAATCGCTGGTGACCGCATCGACTCGTTTAGCGCCCAACTCTGGGAGTCCATCGCCGATATCTACCGGGCGATCCTGGCGCACCCGTTTATCACTGGGCTGACCGACGGGACGCTGCCGGTCGAGTCGTTCGCGTTCTACGTTGTTCAGGACGCTCATTACCTACAGGGCTATGCCCGGGCGCTGGCGGCGGTCGGAAGCCGCGCGCCGACATCGGGTGCGATGCAGATGTTCGCGCGGCACGCGGCGGACGCGGTGGCGGCCGAACTTGAACTGCACGGCACGCTGCTAGCCGAACTGGGAATTTCCGTCGAGGAGGTAAAACGTGCCGAGCCGGCCCCGACCAACCTCGCCTATACCTCATACCTGCTCGCCACCGCGCACGCCGGAAGCTATGCCGAAGGCGTTGGCTCGCTTCTTCCCTGTTACTGGATCTATTGGGAGGTTGGGAAGGAGCTCCTGCGGCGGGGTTCGCCCGATCCCCGGTACCAGCGCTGGATCTCCGCTTATGCCGCCCCGGAGTACGGTGCGGTCGTCGCGGCCGTGATCGCGGAAGCCGATCGCATCGCGCCGACTCTTTCGGCCGCCGAGCGCACGCTGATGCGCCGCCACTTCCTTACCACCAGCCGGTATGAGTTGATGTTCTGGGACGCCGGATACCGCAGGGAAAGCTGGCCGATCTGAGTTCCGCAAGAAGTTGCGCGACATGTTCCGCATGGTGGGCGAGTCTGCGCTGGGAACCCCTGGCGATCCATACCCATTTCCGACGATTACGTTAACATCCGTCGCGCACGGCTCCCACCGCTTACCGGTGATAGCGCGCCGTGATCTAGTGCTAGCGGCAATGCGATCAACTGGTACCGTCTGTCGGCCCGGATCGGGATCACGACCGAGATCGGTCATGATTTTGTGTGATTTGTCACGCCGGATTGCCCAGGAGTCGGATACGATTAGCTTCGGCTAAGCGTTTGCACAAAGGTCCGGCAGCCGTGGCGGGGAACCGGCAATTGCCAGCCAGGTGCGAGGACGGGGTGGGTCCAGCGCTCCTCACAGTACAGCCAATCGTTTATGATGGCTGTCGAAACAAGGAAGGCGGATTCCAAGTGGCCCAGAAGATCACGACACTCTTCATAGACGACATTGACGGTGGAGCAGCAGAGGGCACCGTGCGGTTCGCGCTCGACGGCACTGAATACGAGATCGACCTGAACGCGGAGCACACAGAAGAGCTCCGCTCGGCACTCGGAAAGTACGTCAGCCACGCCCGTAAGGTGGGTGGCACCGCACGTCGCGGCGGTCGCGTTGCAGGTAGGGCTGTCCGGGGGGCTGGCTCGACGCTGAACACGACCGAGATCAGGAACTGGGCGCGCGAGAACGGGTTCGACATTAAGGACCGCGGTCGCGTGCCTGCCGACCTGGTTGCCAAGTACCAGGCAGCCACCGGCAAGTAGTTCATCCGCAGAAATACCTATTTTCTGCAGCTGCATACCGGGCTCTGCTCGCTATTGAGCGGGAAACGCCCCCGGCGACTTCGCCGGGGGCGTTTTTTGTGTGCTTACGCGTATGCGGAATGCCCGCCGTCGCTATCGGCCGCGTCGCCGTCAGCTGCATCGGTGTCAGCCGTGTCGCCGTCAGACGCTTCGTTGGCGTCCTCGGGGTCATCAAGGTTCTCGCTCGCCGGACCGCCCGGTCGCGGGCTCCCATCGGGAGCTGGCGGCGGCATCCACGGCGGCGCTGGCATTGCCGGAACGGCCGACTGCCCGGGCGTGGTCACCAGCCAGGCGCACGATACGAGCAGGGCGATAACGAAGACGCAGTACACCCAGAAAATGGGCGTTACCCCGGCCGTGATCGTCACCCCGTCTTGCGTCGCCTGCGCCTGGGTGAGGCCGAAGAGGGCGAAGGCCGGCTGGCGGATCTGGATGAGAGCCGAGATCGCCTGCGCGACGAGCGGGACGATCGCGCCCGCAAGCAGCAGCGCGCCCTGCCGAGCGGGCCGCCAGAGCGCGGCCAGCGCCGCCACCGCGACGACTGCCACCATCACTGCGACGCTGCCCGCGATCATCACGCCCGGGTTGCTGAACGCGTTGCCCTCAAGGTACGTCTGCACCGTGCCGCTCGAGGCCTGGCTTACCGTGTAGCTGTCCCAGGACGGGGCGAAGGCCGCGGCGGTGCCGATGCCGGCCAGTACCAGCAGCCCCAGCGGCCCGAGGTGGCTGCGGCTGGGCCGGGCCGGCCAGCCTCGGTCCGGCCGCGCTGCCCGCGGCTGGCCGTACCTGCCTGCCGGGTCGGCGTCACGGCACGAGGCCAGCAGGGCAAGCGCGGCGCCCGCTGTGCAGGCGAGCCAGCCGAGCAGGCTCACCACCAGGCCGGACCCGAGCGCGAGCGACGCGCCGGCCGAGGTCGCCTGGCCGAGGTCGGAGAGGAACAGCCCGAACGTGACCGCGCTCAGCCCGAGGGCGAACAGCGCCCCGAGCCGAGCGGTCCTCGGCCGCGAAACGCTCAGCGCGATCAGCCCGGCGCTCACCGCCCACGCAATCACGTAGCACAGGTGCGGCACGACCTGCTCGCTCTGCGAGATCAGGCTCTGTCCCTCGATGTAGTCGGGGAACAGCCCGGCGAGCCCGAGGACCACGCCAAGCACGAGCAGTCCCTCGCCGGCCAGCAGCGCGGTTCCGCCGCGCCGCTTGGCCGCGACCGCGGCTGGCACTGACCCGTCGGTCGCGGCGGGGGCCGGCTGAGGACCGCCGCGCCTGGCGACCAGCGCCGACCGCAACCCGGACCGCGGCGTCCGGGCCGCGGTGATGGTGCCTGGCACCTCGATCGCGGCGAACCGCAGCCAGGCCTGCTGCCAGCCGTCGTGGGTCTCCGGCCACCGGTCGACCGGCGCATCGTAGGGGGCGCCGACCGCCCAGATACCGTAAAACCGCTTTCCCCGCCCGATCTCATACTTCTCGCCGCGGTGCGAGATGATCGCCTTCTCCGGCACGGTTCCAGCCTCCAAGGTCCAGCCTTTACGTCGTTTACGCAGGCGACGATACAAGCCAGATCTGGAAGCTTCCTGAAGGTCGGCTCAACACCGAGTGAGGTCTCGCACGCTGTGCAGGGCGTGCACGGGGCCGTCGCCGCCGCCGAGCCCGGCCAGGCCGTGCGCGACCGCGTCGGACGCGACCGCGGCGGCCCAGCGGGCCGCGTCGGGCAGTGGCAGCCCCGCCGCCAGCCCGGCCGCCAGGGCGGCCGAGTGGGTGCAGCCCGCGCCGTGGGTGGCCGCGACGTCGTATCTCGGGACCGCAATCGACAGGTGCCGGCAGCCGTCGAAGAGGTGATCGGCCGACTCGGCCCCGTGGCCGCCGGTGACCAGCGCCGCCCTCGCGCCCATCGCGACCAGCCGCTCGGCCAGCGTGGCCCGGTCCTCGGTGGCCAGGCCGGTGAGTGCCTGCGCCTCGGGCAGGTTGGGGGTGACGACGGTGGCGAGCGGGAACAGCCGTCCGGTCAGCGTCGCCACCGCGTCCGGTAGCAGCAGCCGTGCCCCCGAGCTGGCCACCATGACCGGATCAACCACCAGGGGGATGTCGCTGCCCGCCAGCTCGTCGGCGACCGCCTCGATGATGGGGGTGGAGAAGAGCATGCCGGTCTTGGCGGCCCCCGCCCCGATGTCGTCCAGCACCGCCCTGATCTGCGCCCGGACGAACTCGGGGGGCAGTTGCTCGATCGCGGTCACGCCGAGGGTGTTCTGCGCGGTCAGCGCGACGATCGCGGTCATCCCGTGCGCGCCGCAGCGGGCGAAGGCCTTCAGGTCGGCCTGGATCCCGGCCCCGCCGCCGGAGTCGGACGAGGCGATCGTCAGCACCCGGGGGATGGTGTTCGCGCCGCTCATTGCCCGGCCTCCCTGGCCGGGCTCGAGGCGACCGCGTGCCAGCGGCGCGGGATACGGCCGGCCCCGCAGGCGGCCCGGCCGGCCTCCACCGCCAGCGCCATCGCGACGGCCATCCGCTCCGGGTCGGCCGCCCTGGTGATGGCGGAGGCGACGAGCACGGCGGCGCAGCCGAGCTCCATCGCCAGCGCCGCGTCGCTGGCGATGCCGATCCCGGCGTCCAGGATCACCGGCACCGTTGCCCGCTCGACGATCATCGAGATGTTGTGCGGGTTCCTGATGCCGAGCCCGGAGCCGATCGGCGCGCCGAGCGGCATCACGGCGGCGCAGCCGGCCTCCTCAAGACGGCGCGCCAGGATCGGGTCGTCGTTGGTGTAGGGCAGCACGGTGAACCCGTCGGCGACCAGCAGCTGCGCCGCCTCGAGCAGTTCGATCGGGTCGGGGAGCAAGGTGATGTCGTCGGCCACGACCTCGAGCTTGACCCAGTCCGTCTCCAGCGCCTCGCGGGCCAGCCGGGCCGTGAGCAGGGCCTCGGCCGCGGTGTGGCAGCCGGCCGTGTTGGGCAGGACGGCGACCCCGGCCTGCCGGATGGTGCCGATCAGGGAACCCTCACCCGCCCCGCCCACCCGGCGCATGGCGACGGTGGTGAGCTCGGTGCCCGACGCTTTGAGCACCTTGCCGAGAACGTCGAGCGACTGCGCTCCCCCGGTGCCGACGATCAGCCGCGATGTCAGCGTCCGCCCGCCGAGCTGCCATGGGTCTAGCTGGTTGATCTGGTTGATCATGCCTAACCTCCTTGGACCGCAGTCACGACCTCGACCTCGTCGCGTTCGGCCAGCTCGGTGGCCGACCACCCGCGGCGGGGCACGACCTCGCCGTTGACGGCCGCCGCGACCCCCTTCGGTGACTCGGTCAGCTGGCTGACCACATCGGCAAGGGTGACGCCGGCGGGCAGGTCGCGGGTCTCGCCGTTGACGGTGACGGTCATCAGAACCTGCTCGGCTGGAAGGGCGCCCACGCCGGATTCGGCTGCTGGCCGGCCAGCAGCGCGGTCACCGCGTCGGCGGTGACCGCCGAAAGCAGCACGCCGTTGCGGAAGTGCCCGGAAGCAATGATGAGCCCGCCGGTGGCGACGGGTCCGAGGATGGGGCCGTTGTCGCTGCTGCCCGGCCTGCGGCCCGCGCTCGCCTCGGCCAGCGTCAGCTCGCTGATCGCGGGGACCGCGATCATGGCGTCGCGGAGCAGGTCGTGCACCGCGCCGGCAGTGACGTCGCGGTCGTCGCGCTCCTCCTGGGTGGCGCCGACCACCAGCTCGCCGTCGGCCCTGGGCACCAGGTAGATGTCGTGCCCCTGGACGATGGCGCGGACCGTGTGGCCGAGGATGGGCGGCAGCTTGGCCGGGTGCCGCAGCCGCAGCAGCTGCCCCTTGACCGGGCGGATCGCCTTGCGGATCTCATCCGGGAGGCCGTCGATGGCGCTGGTGGACCAGCCGGCCGCGATGACGACGCGCGCAGCGGACAGCTCGGACGTCTCCCCTAGCCCGTCTTGACGATCTTGCCCGTCTGGGCCGTCTTTACGGTGTTGCGCGCAGACGCGGAGCCTGAGCGGGCCGGCCGCGTCGTCAATGACGTCGGTGACGTAGCCGGTCACCCGGCGGACGCCCGCCCCGGCGGCGGCCGCGCGCAGGGCGGCCAGGTAGCGGCGGTTGTCGACCGACAGGTCGCCCGCCGCCAGGACGCCGCCCCGGGTGGACGGGGCCAGGAAGGGCTCGATCCGGCGGCAGGACCTCGCGTCGAGGCGCTCGGCCTTGAGCCCGATCGAGTGGCGGAACTCGGTCAGCCGGTCGAGCGCCGCGAGGTCGTCATTGTCGTAGGCGACCGCCAGCGTGCCCTCGGTCCGCAGCCCGGTCACGGCCCCCGCGGCCGCCTCGAGCTCGGCGTTGAAGGACGGAAAGCGGCCGATCGCGTGCAGGTTCAGGTTGAGCAGGTCCTGCTCGCCGAAGACGGACTCGGAGACCGGGCCGAGCATCCCGGCCGCCACCAGGCTCGCCTTGTCATCGGTGTCGGGATCGACCATCGTGACCGCGACGCCCGCGCGCGCGGCCCGCCAGGCGATCGCGGTGCCGATAACGCCGCCACCTACGACGATCACATCAGCGTTCATGGCTCACTTGCTCTCCCTTCGCCGGCATTACCCGGATCAGGTTCAACGGTCGGAGGCGAGTCGCCTCCCTCTCAGCCCCGCGTAGGGCTCCCGTGGTCGTTTAACCTCAGTGTAACCCGGCGTCAGAGGCATCCTTCGACGTCCCGCGCCGGTGCGGCATGATGGCGGGATGACTGACTTGCGTTCTCGGCTGGCCGACGCGCGGCTGTACCTCTGCACCGACGCGCGGCGTTCGTCTGGAGACCTGGCGCCGTTCCTCGACGCGGTGCTCGGCGGCGGGGTGGACATCGTGCAGCTGCGGGAGAAAGGCCTCGAAGCGGGCG
>Ga0302325_10024149_pt1 | contig 12656 bp, 11 predicted proteins | sample Palsa_T0_2_FD_201948 | JGI IMG/M metagenome (GOLD analysis project Ga0302325, IMG submission 201948) | Peat permafrost microbial communities from Stordalen Mire near Abisko, Sweden - Palsa_T0_2 | ecosystem: Environmental > Terrestrial > Soil > Palsa > Peat permafrost | place: Sweden: Abisko...
TGAAAGTGCGAGAAATGCCTGTATTAATCCAATATAGAGTCGGTGAGTACTGGTAGAGGGGTTCTTTCGATGTATGAGTTGTACAGGCAGGTGAGAGAATATGCCGGTTCATGCAGCTACCAGCGCCGTCTTTTAATGCAGCAGAAGATTAAACTGTCTTCCAGCCACCGCCAAAGTCTATCAACGTCAGCAGCAGCGTGTTAGTACAGGGGTTCAGCCTGTGATAGCAAGATTTGTGTGGAGCGCGATAGCAAGACTCGATATCGTATACCTGAGAAGAGGCTGGGAGTGGATGCTAAAGTGATGGTTTTTCATGCTCAGCCTCGAGAAACAGAGAGGCTGGCTGCAAAACACGAGGCTGGGCTTTTGCGCCCAACTTTTAGCGACCGCGCGCTTGGTCAATGACAACCCCCAGAATTCCCCTTTTCACTTCTGTATGGAACGAACGAATTTGTGGAACTGGCTCTCAGAAGTCCAATCTGTGCAAGCAGAATCATGATCGCCGATTTGGCAAGGGCAAGGGTGCAGCTTGTTGGTAGGAGCTGGTGGAGCATGGTGCGCTTCGCAGTCCCAACCCCACACTTACTCCCGGCAGAGCGAAAGTGCGTCAGCGCAAACGAGATCTTGCTGGGAACGCTTCTGGTACAATGACAAAGACGGGGGACCTTTCAGATGCAGATCATCTGATCGCATCTCGAGTTTTCATTGCATTTCTTTCTTATTGTCTATCTACTGCTCTTCTTGTAACTGCAACCCTTAGTCTGCCATTGAGCTCCGAGCCCGATATAGGCGTTTTGAGGTTGCAGTGGCACAGCAGACATCTAGTTCGAGGACGAAGTCCGTCGCTCTTCTCCCACAGACTCGGAGGCGTTCTTGAATTGAAGATGTCGCACACAGGGTTTTGCGAGGCGCACCAATCACAGCCTGTTCAGCATCGTGTGTATCTTGGTAGGATCGTTGGAACATTTGCATCGACGGGGCTATGTGGGTGGAGAGAGGGTTTCAGGCAGTGCGCAGAGTCGCAACGCAACGCAAAGTTTGCAGGAGAATGGAAGTCAGAGTCAAAGTCAACGCAATCTGGGGGGCTCGGCGGATGCGTGATGCCGTATATGATGCTGGTGGTGATACTGTATTGATCTTGCGCTGGCCAAGGTGCAATCATTGTGAGCATCGTGACTAGGTATCTATCTGGAAAGGCCTAGCCCGCGATGGCCAGGCAGAACTCAGACGGCCAGGACAGAGATAAAATGCAGTTCACGCCGTGATAGACATATATTACCATCTCCTGGCCGACCTCTCAGCCAGCTTCGGATGCTTTGCTGCGCTCCTCAGGCTGTGGTGGCCATAACTCAAACAGCCTTTCTGCCTCTGGTTTTCGATTCATTGTCGTTTGAAGTGAGTGCTGAGCAAGCTGCGGCGTGAGCGGAGGGCAGGGTGGAGATGAAAAGCGGCACTCATTCTTGGTGTGCTCACAGAAATGGGACATTGTAAATGACTTCTGCTGGGGTGTGGGTGTATATCTGAATGTTTGTATATTCAGAAAAACTTCCAATCTGAATAGTTCGGAAGCATTATTGATATGAGGACTTCATAGTACTCTTTCAAATGAATATCCAGCTGTAACTTATTGAAAGCTGGTGCCGCTTTTCCTGGACACCACGAGCGCATACTTGCGGGCGTGGACGTGCCCGCACCCGCAAGTTCGCAACCCATGCAATCTTCCATGACATCCACAAGCCTCACTCCATCTCCACTTCCACGGCCCACGACCCACGAACCACCACGCTCTCCCACGGCCTCTCCCAACGAACCGCAGGCCATCACCGCACCACGCCCTCGACTTATGGCCGTCTCTTAACAGAAATTGCTGGTCAATGATGACCAGAAAGGATGGAGCTGTCCGCAACAGCTCTGCGACGAGCTCGAGCACGGACAGCTGGAAGTCCACCGATACCATCAGAGGACCAGGCTCCCTCTTTCGCGGCCCATCGCGACGCGGCGCCCCCATGAGCGTCAAGACGGATGGCAAAAACAAGTGAGCTGTCCCCTCCCAGATCCAGCGTGTTGGATCAGGATTCTGAGATCTGCGGCGCTGGAGAGATGGGAGCTGTGAACATGTTCCTGGGCTAACGGGTGCTTGCATTTGCGCTGGTCCTAGATCTGAGACTGATCCTCAAGTCTCCCCAACTACCGCCGCCCCGCGCACCGCGATTTCCCCTTCCTCGATATCTCCTAATGTATCCCCCCGGGATCATAGGATGAGCGACTTTGGTAACTACCGCCGCGATCTTGCAGTGCTGGAAACTTCCGGTGGACGAGTACCCCAGATTCAACATAACCCTCCAACTGCCTTGGGCTCGCCGAACCAGATCGCCCCTTGGATGTCAACCAACGGGTCAATCACGACTCCACCGGGCACTTTTAGCACCAGTTTTTACAATGATTCGAGCGACAACTTGTCGCAGGCCTCCCAATTGTCTCCAGGCTTTCGGCCGGGAACTGGGTTGACGGGGAACACGAACATCACCAATGCAAGCGACTCACCTGCGGATGCGTACTTTGGAGATGAGAGACGACCTTCAGTTGCCAGTGTGACAACTGCAAGCAGTCAGGGTTCGAAGTCGAGTGTGAGCCGTACAGGTATACACAAGAAGTTGCACACTTTCTTTGGGGAGGAATTTTCCGGACGAGATGGATCCGACACGAGCCTTCCTTCCTACGGCAAAGAAGTTCGATCCCACTCCTTCGCCAGGAGCCATCGAGACCGAAATCTTTCAAATGCAACAGATATCACTCAAAGAGACGCCTCGCCAGCTGGCTCTCGACCACGAACTCCGGTACCCTCCAGTGACGTAGTTCCATTCCTATATCAAGATTCACAGGTTAGTACATCTGCAAAAGTTGGGAATGCATCTCTGGCCTTGCAATACTCCCCAACCAGCGTTCACCATTAGTGAATGTGGCAGCAGTGCATGCCAGCTTCCGCATATCCGGCAGATATTAACGTGTATGCTATAGGATATTTCCAAGTACGGCGAAGCACCTGTCCGGCAAAATCTCTCCGGGCCGGACAAGGACCGATACGCAGCAGACAACTCCCAAAATCCACCCAAAACCTCATCTTCTGGGCGCTCTGGGCATTCCCATATTCACCTACCAGGCCATCACCACCGACATAACAAAAGCTCTGATGATAGTAGGTCTCTGAGGCCGTCAATAAACCGAGAGGAGACTGGGATTAGTGCAAGACAGAAGGATCGTGCACCTACGTCTATGGGTACTGCCCTGGGCAATTCATCCAATACTAATCTCTCGAAGAGATCAAAAAGTCCCACCCCTAGTGGATTGAGCAACTGGAGTCAGGTCACTGCCACTGCCATGGGAAAAAGCAATAATGATGGATCAAACTCTCCCACTGAGGGAAGCCATAGGAAAGGAGGCATCCTCGGGCGCTTTAGAAAACACAAAGAGAAAGAGACCCCGTATCGGTTGAAAGAACCACCGGGAGCCAATGCATCCGTTCGCTCTTTCAATGCTCCAGCAACCAGGCCCGAGAATGGTAAAGGACAGGTCTCTCCTGAATTTGGTCAATGGAGCCGCGACGGAAGTGTTACGGGATCAGAAGTCAATCTTGCGAAGACCATTACTTCCAGTGCGACTAGGCAAGGAACTTTCCCAAAAATGCCGTTTGGTAGGAAAGGAAGAGGAAAGACTACCGATGAAGTAGAACAGCACTACGAACCGAGCGAAAGACACGATGGTTCCCCTGGAGCAGTTTTCAATCTCGATACGAATTTGTCGAACATGGAAGGAATCTTGGCAAAGGCCCCACCCTTGACACCGCTTGACAACAGTATCTTCTCGGGGAATGTGGAAGATGAGGCGAAGATCGAAGCTGAAAGTGCAGTTGGCGGTCAAGACTGGAACCCCCCTGATAGTTGGGCGGTCAAGAGGGTCGACGACGATAATATGTCTCGGTTGCCAGAAATTGACGAGGCAGGAAATCCACCAAAGGCTGATGAGAAGTCAAATCCTTATTGCATTCGCATCTTCAGAATCGACGGGACGTTTGCAACTCTGTCGACTTCCCTCAACGCTACTGTAACTGAGATCATGAGTCAGCTAGGGAAGAAGACTTACATGACAGACAGTTTAGAGAACTACCAGATTGTAATGAAGAAGCACGACCTGCAGCGGATTCTGGGAGCTGGTGAGCGTCCGGTGGTGATTCAGAAACGTCTGCTTGAGCAGGCCGGATATGAGGAGCGAGACAAGATTGAAGATGTCGGTAGGGAAGACAACAGCTATCTCTGTCGATTTTCATTCGTGCCGGCTCGAGAAACTGGATATGCGAGCGTCACAAACGATCCTGGGGTGCAACGGGTCCAAAAGTACAGCCATGTGGACTTATCTGGACGAAATCTTATTACCATCCCGATTGCTCTCTACTTAAAGGCGTCCGAAATTATATCCCTCAATTTGTCTCGAAACCTCTCACTAGATCTTCCAAAAGACTTCATCCAGTCTTGTCAGAACTTGCGCGACATCAAGTTTGTCAATAACGAAGCTTGGAAGCTGCCTCCCAGTCTTAGCAGAGCTAGTCGCCTTACAATACTTGACGTATCCAATAACAGGTTGGAGCAACTTGAGCACGCAGAGCTTTCGCGATTGCAAGGCTTGATAAGCCTCAAACTTGCGAACAATCGGCTGAGAAGTCTGCCGAGCTATTTTGGGGGATTCAAGTCGATGAGAACACTGAATGTCTCTTCGAATTTTTTGGATTCCTTCCCTAGTTTCCTGTGCGATCTCGAGGGGCTAGTCGACATTGACATGAGCTTCAATGGTATCGCGACACTTCCGGACCAAATAGGTCAACTGAGGAATCTCGAGCGTTTTGTCATAACCAACAATCGACTGACGGGATCCCTGCCAGACAATTTTGGACAGCTTGTGAATCTGAAGGAGGTTGATATCCGGTACAACGCTCTCTCCAGTATCGACGTTATTGCCAAACTTCCTAAGGTTGAGCAAATATCTGCGGATCACAATTCTGTCTCTGTTTGCGAATCGGAATTTACCAAAATTCGAGTGCTCCGTCTTAACTCAAATCCAGTTACGAAGTTTGAGATCAAAAACTCTGTTCCAACTCTCACGACCTTGATTCTATCCAATGCGAAGCTAGCACACATTCCAGATGCGGTTTTTGATAAAATGCCAAATCTTGTCAAACTTGTGCTGGACATCAACCACTTCGTCTCATTACCGAGCCACGTTGGCAAATTACGAAAGCTGGAGCACTTCAGCATTGCTAGGAATGCATTGAGCACTCTACCCCCTGAAATCGGTTGTCTAACCGAGCTGCGTTTCTTGGATATCAGACAGAACAATCTGAAGAAGCTGCCCATGGAAATATGGTGGGCAAACAAACTCGAGACGCTGAACATCTCATCAAACGTTCTCGATAATTTCCCCAAACCAGCCTCACGAGCACCACAGGTTCCCGGAGATGCGCCACAACCAACAGGACAGTTGAATGGGAGCCCAGGTAGCAATTCGAATAATTCGAGCTTTGAAGAATTAGGTCCTCTCGAAGCTTTCGGCCAAAGGAGACCTAGTCAAGCATCAAGTGGCCTTCTCAGTGTTGGCGGCTCTCCAGTGCCAGGCTCTGGTGACAGAAAGGGCTCCGTTGTCTCTGTTTATGGGAAAGGAGGCAGGAAAACGTCAGTTGTGTCTAGAAACGCATCGGAAACCACCGTTGGAACGATGACTCCGCCACTACCAGGAAGAAAGGATTCTACTATGTCGGCCAGATTGATCAATACATTTGCTGGGTCACTGCGAAATCTTTACTTGGCTGATAATCAACTGGATGACGATGTTTTCGATGAGATCACCCTCCTGAGTGAGCTCCGGATTTTGAATCTGTCGTACAACGACCTCAACGACATGCCACAAAGATCGATCAAGCAATGGCCGCAGCTTGTGGAGTTGTACCTGTCTGGGAATGAGTTAACATCTCTTCCCTCTGATGATTTTGAGGAGTTTAGTCTGCTCCAGGTACTTCATCTCAATGGCAATAAGTTCCAGACTCTTCCTGCGGAGCTTGGGAAAGCGCACAGACTTGCCATACTCGATTGCGGGAGCAACTCTCTCAAGTACAACGTTTCGAATTGGCCCTATGATTGGAATTGGAACTGGAACACAAACTTGAAATACCTGAATCTATCTGGAAACAAACGTCTTGAAATCAAGCCCTCGTTGCCTGGAGGTGCAAACAGTCGGGATGGTCGTGATCTGACCGATTTCAGTGCGTTGCAGAATTTGCGTATTTTAGGCCTGATGGATGTGACTTTGACTATTCCCACGATCCCCGACCAGACTGAAGATCGAAGAGTGCGAACTTCTGGCTCGCTCGCTGGCCAATTGGCGTATGGGATGGCAGACACTCTTGGCAAGCATGACCATCTGTCAATTATTGATATGGTGGTTCCCAGATTCAACTCTACCGAGACGGAGACTCTTCTTGGAATGTTTGACGGACAGGCTTTGTCCAGTGGTGGATCGAAGATTGCGAAATATCTCCACGAGAACTTTGGCCATATTTTCAGCGACGAGCTGAGAAAGCTGAACTCCACTCTGAATGAGACACCCATTGATGCTCTTCGGCGGGCTTTTCTGTCTCTCAACAAGGATTTAGCGACCGCGGCTACACATCACACAGAAGAGAGATCGCTGTTATCGCATAGAGGATCAGCAGCACCTGCCGTTCTCAGCCAAGCAGATTTACACTCTGGTGGTGTTGCGACAGTCATGTTCTTGCAGCAATCAGAACTCTACGTTGCAAATGTTGGTGATGCACAAGCAATGCTCATTCACTCCGAAGGCGGTCACCGCATTCTAACACGGAAACATGATCCCGCGGAACCGAATGAAAGACAACGCATTCGGGATGCAGGCGGTTGGGTTTCTCGACAAGGAAAATTGAATGATCTTTTGGAAGTTTCACGAGCTTTCGGTTATGTTCAGATCATGCCCGCGGTGATGGCTGCGCCGCATATTACGCAGGTCACCATCAAAGAGCAGGACGAAATGATTTTGATTGCCTCGCGAGAACTTTGGGAATATCTGTCTCCTGAACTTGTTGTTGATATCGCAAGATACGAACGTGGTGATCTTATGCGAGCTGCTCAGCGATTACGAGATTTGGCCATGGCTTTCGGGGCAACGAACAAGCTTATGGTTATGATGATTGGTGTTAGTGATCTAAAGAAGCGGGCACAAATCCGACCACATCGCGTTCAAAGCTTGTCCTTGGCTTCACAACTCGTCGAGGATGGATATACCCCGAATACCAAGAAGCCTAGAAGAAAGGCCGAAACTGTTCAAGATTCCATGCTTCGTCGACTCCAAGCCGAAGTGCAAGCTCCGGTTGGCGATGTTAGCATTGTCTTCACTGATATCAAGAGCTCGACGCTTCTCTGGGAAACGTATCCAAGTGCCATGCAATCTGCAATCAAACTACACAACGAGGTCATGCGACGACAACTTCGGATCATTGGAGGCTACGAAGTCAAGACGGAAGGAGATGCATTTATGGTCTCATTCCCGACTGCAACATCTGCTCTTCTTTGGTGTTTCGCTGTACAGCAAGCCCTCCTCGAGGTCCAGTGGCCGTCTGAAATTCTTTCCAGCGTGCTAGGTCAGGAGATCTACGATAACGATCATAATCTGATTTTCAAAGGCTTGAGCGTACGAATGGGCATACATTGGGGTCGACCTGTGTGCGAGAACGATCCTGTTACAAGACGTATGGACTACTTTGGGCCAATGGTCAATCGTGCCTCAAGGATTTCGGGAGTTGCAGATGGTGGGCAGGTTACTGTTTCAGCCGACTTCATTTCTGAAATTCAACGTTGCCTGGAGACTTACAGCGAGAGTGATCGATCTGGCTCGACCGGTTCCGAAGAGGCTTACGATAACGATCTCGTTAGCCAGGCTATCCGCCGTGAACTTCGTTCTCTCAGTAGCCAAGGTTTTGAAGTCAAAGATATTGGTGAGCGGAAATTAAAAGGTCTGGAAAATCCGGAGTACATCTACCTAATGTATCCTCACACTCTTTCCGGCCGAATCCATTATCAACAACGGCTGGCCGAAGGAGACAGCCAAGTCATGGTTGAAGAGCCTGCTACATTATCACAACAATCAACATTGAGCATTGATACAGACTGTGTGTGGGCCCTATGGAGCGTGAGCTTGAGGCTAGAGATGCTGTGCTCTAGCTTGGAGGAGAACAAGGGACAGGGGGTTACCTTACAGCCTCCTGAGACAGCTATGCTGGAGAAGATGAAGCACAGAGGTGGAGAGGTCACAGATCGATTCCTGGTCAATTTCTTGACCCATCAAGTTTCGAGGATTGAGGTACGTAATGCTCCTGTCTCTAGATGTTTTTGCTAATTACGGTACAGACATGCATCTCCACCCTCGCAACTCGCCATCTAGCAATCGGTCGCTGTTCTCTCTACGATCTTGACCAGCTTCGAGCCCCAATGGATGATGTCCTCGGTGCCTTGGAAGCTCAACTACTGGAGCTGCAGAAATACAAAGCTCGATTCGGCGAGCTCGATGAAGGGTCAAATAATACTTCTGTCGCAAACATCAAGAAGAAATCAGCAAGGCAGTCGAGCAGAGCAAGTAGGCAGAGTAGGCTTGACTCGCAATCAACGAATGGCGCATGATATCACGGATAGGGGTTTCTCTTTTGGGCGAAAGCATGGCGTTATGGAATCTCTGGATGAGAAATGGTCGGATGGGATGGTTGTATTTGATGACGACACTGTAGCATTGGATATTTTCTCGTCTGGGTTTTTGTTCGAGTTGTGCAACAGCAAAATGGGCACATTGGATTTCTTGGAATGGAATGGTACATTCGGATGGAGTAGAGTCTCCTATGATTGGATTGGTTATGGCTTCTGATCCCTCGCTGATGGGTGGAGATGGGAAGGTCGGAAATGCATGTGATTTTGAGGGAAAAGGGTGGCTACCTTATGATTTTATGAGAGCAGCATACTTATACTCATGATTGTGTGAGAGAGGAGGGTGTGGATATATGATACAGTTCATTTAAGTAGTCATGGTGGAGCACGCAATAAGAGGTGTCATTCCAGCATGGATCTCTGTTTCTTCTCACCCAATTCTCCTCTCAATTGTGCATCACAAGACGACCTCACTTATCTCACCTCAGACGTTTCTGCACTATTTTATGACCATTCATTCGGGCACGGATCAAGAGCAAGTACCTCACCGCCTCATAGCGAACTGAACAAGCTCATTGTATTTCAAATTTGAATTGGAAGTTGACAAAGCACCGGCGCCGCATCGCAACCGTACGCTCATCTTCCGCCCCGACACGGCCTTAAAGCTATCGCCGACCGACACGGACCGACCCCCCTTTATATCTACATCGCCAAGACCCTGATCTGAATTCAATCAACTCATACCTGATCCCATTTCCAAGAGAAGAAAAGAGATTATTTCAAGAGAAGAAGAAAGACCTAAACGAGGATAGAAAGAGAAACATAAGTGAGAAAGATGACTTGTGAAGCATGCAACACCATCCCGCCCGTGCTTGCGGATGGCTATGTCGAGAAAGGGAAATGGGAGGAGGTTGGTGGGCTTAGAACCTGTAATTCTTCTCTCTCCCCTCTCTCTTCCCGCTCAGTTCCTTTCCTCTGAACTGGGTTCCAATACATCGACTTAGCTAACAGACTGGAGACATAACAGGTAATACGCAGAGTAAAAAAGGCCTGGTAGACGTCTACGACATCTTCGGTCCGGCGCCCCAGACATTGCAAGGCGCTGATGCGTTGGCTGCTGCGCTAGGTGCATTGGTTGTTGTGCCAGATTTCTTTAGGGGGAGTTATATGGTTGGTGATGTGAGTCCTCCTTCCCTTCTCTTCCCTATCATTTCCGAGATTAAAATTGAGATGGAGGGAGGAAAGAGAGAGATACACGGCTAATGCAGGGAATAGTGGTACACAAATCCTACTGGGGAGTCAGACAAGCTGAAAGCCGCGTTTATGGCCAAGATATTGGATTTCAAGAAGTTTGGCAAGGAGATGCTTGATTTTACTGCGGCTGCTAAGGAGAAGGTAGGCTCCCTCCGTCCTGCCTCTTGATTGAATTCTACAAATCAATTAATCTAGGTAATCTCAATGCTGATGAGTTGTAGTGGACGAGTGTACAGAGCTGGGGCGCCTTCGGTCTCTGCTGGGGAGGAAAAATGGTGGTGTTGACGAGCGCAGAGAACACGCCGTTCAAGGCGACGGGACAGGTGCATCCGGGTCTTTTGGAGGCGGCTGATGCGAAGAAGGTGAAGGTGCCGCATATTGTGCTGGCGAGTAATGGGGAGCCGGAGGAGGTTGTGAGGGAATATCAGGATATTCTTGTTGGGGAGGGGAAGCCGAATGGTGAGTCGGAACAGGAGTGAAGTTTGGGGATTGGCTGATGGGCTGACTGGGGATAGTTGTTGAGACGTATGAGACGATGCATCATGGGTGGATGGGTGCCAGGGCTAAGCTTGGAGAGGAGGAGAATTTGAAGGAGTATACTAGGGGGTGAGTCTTATTTCTCTCTGCGGTTATGGGAACCGAAGGATGGTTGAAAGGCTTGCCTTTGGAAGAGATTTCGACTGAAATGGTGAAAGAGGAGTTTTTTTTTTTTGGCTAATTATGTAATAGGTACAACCAGCTCGCTGCGTTCTTCGCAAAGCATCTTTAAGGAAGAACAGGGAACTAGAAGTGGGTAGAAATGTGTGGCAGATGGCACCGCGAAATGAAATTCAAATAATCCCTTCATGTTCCATTTTCACGTGTTACACTACGCGAAGAAAATGAAGGAGCCAAGTTTCGAGCTATATCAAAGTCAGAAGTAAAGGCTTTAAGAAAGTTAAAAGGTCAATGGATTTAGTTTTATTTTCTTGCGGATCGTAAATTCCGAGAGACTACACTACCTTTCGATTGTATCGGAAGGAATGCAGATCTGCGAGACCTAAATATATATAACCTATCGGTTAGCTTTCATTCGTACCAGCTTGTTTATGTAGATGAATCTGGCTGCGACAAACGTATTGGGTTCAGGCGCACTGGCTGGTTTCCCCTTGGGGTCACCCCAGTCCAAGTTACTCAGTTTTCAACGCGAGAAACGCTACCAGGTACTCCCTGCATATACCCAAGATAGGATTTTGTTTGCCCGTGTCTTTCAGGGATCTATAGATACCACTCTTTTTGAGGATTTCATTGAGCACCTACTTCCCTTTTGTGGAAGATGGCCCGAGCCAAAGTCTGTTCTGATAATGGACAATGCCTCATTTCATCATAGCGTACGGATTGAGCAGATGTGTTATAATGCCGGAGTAAAGATTTTATACCTGCTACCATACTCTCCGGGTCTCAATCCTATTGAAAAATATTTTGCTGAATTAAAAGCATTTATTAAACGGAATTGGCATGTTTATGAGGCGGATCCAAGTCAGGGCTTTGATAACTTTCTTGAATGGTGCATCGACATGGTTGGGAGAAAGGAGAAAAGTGCTAAGGGCCATTTTAGACACGCAGGATTGACGGTAGAAGAGCTTTAAGCTTGATATATACTATTGAATAAAAGGGCTATAACGTCCGTCCCTGCGTCTCGAGACGCACCGTGTCACGAGACAAATTTATAGTTTTGGAATCATAAGTTTTTTCTTAGCAAGTCTACGAAGTTGTTATTAATACCTCACTTTCTTTAACCATTTCTCTTTAAGAAGACCACTTAGTAATTAAGAAAACGATTGTAGTTAATCATGCTGTTGATCGTTTTAACTATACCACTGATCATCGCTTCGACTGTACCCCCTTGCTTAATCGGGACTATTAAAATCCGTTCAGAATACGGAGCATTTGAGAAGATGTTCTATAACAAAAGAATATGACTTCAAATTTTGAAGACAATCAAAGACGGAAATAATGCAGTCCGGGAGTTACTCCGGTGGGAGGAGGGATATAAACGCCACATGTTTTAGCTTCAGGATTTTAGTGCTTATAAATATGCATTAACCTGGCTACAATATACTGTATAAATCCGAGCGCACTATATTTTAATTAGCTGCACTATTCTTAGGCCTGGTCACGCGTGTGGCGTAGAAGCACGTTTTTCGGATATTCCATGGGCAGGTACCCGGCAACACGCTGGTGCTTGAGCCCGGGAGCGCTCTTTCTCGTCTCCTTCCACATCACCATCGCGACGATAATACAAGCCCTAAAGACTCCTCTTCAATGCTTTGTCCGCAGTGCGCCTTGCACTATGGCACGGGTAGTCTTATTCGGGGGACAAAAACCTTACAGCCTAAGGCACCAACCACACAGATTTGGCCAATCAAACCATGTCCCAGTCACTTAAGCGAGGGCGCTTGGGGTAGTCTTATTCGGGGGACAAAAACCTTACAGCCTAAGGCACCAACAACTTCACCACCAAAAATTCTAAGACCCCACACCAAGCTCAGTTTTCGCCGCTTTTAAGGCTGCGCAAAATAACTTAGAAAAATTAAATTATCAGGCGCAAAGTGGAATTAATCGCACAACACAACCACAATATTTTAAAATTTTAAAAGTACCACTCTA
>Ga0302325_10024151_pt1 | contig 12655 bp, 11 predicted proteins | sample Palsa_T0_2_FD_201948 | JGI IMG/M metagenome (GOLD analysis project Ga0302325, IMG submission 201948) | Peat permafrost microbial communities from Stordalen Mire near Abisko, Sweden - Palsa_T0_2 | ecosystem: Environmental > Terrestrial > Soil > Palsa > Peat permafrost | place: Sweden: Abisko...
CGCTGCCCAATGCGCCGAACCCGGCCCACTCCCATGCGCCGATGAGAAACACCAGCCCAAATGCCAGCACGGCCCAAACCGGCGGCAGCAGAAACAACCCGAGCAACAACAGCGCGCCCAAAATGCACCCAGTGAGAACCCTGGTCTTAAGCATGGGCGCTCCTATGCATCAGCTTTCGCCGCGACCTGGGCCGAAGTCTTGCCGAAGCGCCGCTCGCGCTGGCTGAAGTACTCGAATGCCGTCTGCAGCAGCGCCGGCGAGAATTCAGGCCATAGCGCTGCGGTGAAATAGAATTCGGTGTAGGCAAGATTCCACAACAGGAAATTGCTGATGCGCTGCTCCCCGCCCGTGCGGATCAAGAGATCCGGATCCGGAATCCCGGCGAGCGCCAAGCGCGCACCGATATGCTCCTCCGATATTTCCGAGGCGCGCAGTTTGCCGGCCGCGACATCGGCGGCGAGCGACCTACAGGCCTGTGCGATGTCCCAGCGGCCGCCATACGCGACCGCCACCATGAGACCCAGGCCAAGGTTTGCGGCCGTCAGCGCTTCGGCATCCTGCATTTTTTGCCTAAGCTCCAAGCCCAGCGATTCCCGATCGCCGATGAAGCGCAGGCGCACTTGATTGCGATGCAAATCCGCCACCTCGCGCACCAGCGCATCGAGGAACAAGCCCATGAGCACGCCGACTTCCTCGGCGGGGCGCAGCCAGTTCTCGCTGCTGAAGGCGAACAGGGTCAGGTAGCGGACCTTGCGCTCGGCGCACTCTTCCACGATCTTGCGCACGACTTTGACGCTGGCGCGGTGTCCGGCGACGCGCGGCAGGCCGCGTGACCGGGCCCAGCGGCCATTGCCGTCCATGATGATTGCCACATGCTGCGGCGAGTCGGCCATACGCGATTGAGAAGATGCGGGTCCGGCTTCGGTCAGACCTGCATCAGCTCCTTTTCCTTGTCGGCCATGGCGTGATCGATATCGGCGACATGCTTATCGGTCAATTTTTGGATGTCTTCCTGGCCGCGCCGCTCATCGTCCTGCGGGATGAGTTTTTCCTTGAGCATTTCCTTCAATTCGTTGTTGATTTCACGCCGCACGCCGCGCACCGCCACGCGTGCATTTTCCGCTTCGGCCTTCACGACCTTGATGATATCGCGCCGCCTTTCTTCGGTCAGCGCGGGCATGTGAATACGGATGATTTGCCCCGCGGTGTTCGGGGTGAGGCCGAGATCCGATTTGTAGATCGCCTTCTCGATGATCGGCACCATGGCTTTTTCCCAGGGACTCACCGTCAAAGTTCGCGCATCTTCCGTGGCGATATTGGCCACTTGATTCAGCGGCATCTCAGAGCCGTAATAATCGACCTTGATGTGCTCAATGAGGCTGGTGTGCGCGCGGCCGGTGCGCATCTTCTTCAGCTGCTCCTTGAACGCCGCAACGCATTTCTGCATGCGCACGGTCGCGTCCTTTTTCACATCCTCGAGCATGTATCCCCCTGAAGTTTAAGGATCGGCCGATACCACAGTGCCGACGTCTTCGCCTTGGACAATACGCATCAAATCGCCGGCGTTAAAGAGATTGAAGACCTGCAAGGGCAAATTGTTCTCTCTGCACATGACGATGGCCGTGGCGTCCATGACATTTAGGCGATCGTTCAGCACCTTGTCAAAGGTCAGGCGCGTATAGCGCTTGGCATTGGGGTTCGTGACCGGATCGGAATCGTAAATCCCGTTTACTTTGGTGGCCTTCAACAGAATTTCGGCGTTGATCTCGATGGCGCGCAGACTCGCGGCGGTATCCGTCGTAAAGAAGGGGTTCCCGGTCCCGGCGCCGAATATCACGACACGGCCTTTTTCCAGGTGCCGCACCGCTCTGCGCCTGATGTAATCCTCGCAAACCTCGTTGATGCGCAGCGCCGACATGACCCGGGCGTAAGTGCCGAGGCCCTCCAGCGCATCTTGCATGGCGAGTGCATTGATTACCGTGGCCAGCATGCCCATGTGATCGGCGGTCACCCGATCCATGCCGGCGCGCGCCAACCCGGCCCCGCGAAAGATATTCCCGCCTCCCAATACGACCGCGACCTGAACCCCCATCTGGGTCAGGTCGCGAATTTCCCCGGCGATGCGTTTGAGGATGGCCGGGTCTATGCCGTAGTCCTCATTTCCCAGCAAGGCTTCGCCGGATAATTTGACTAAAATTCTTCGATAACGAGCCGTGCCGGGTTTGGTCATAGTCGCTTAGTGTTTCTTGTCCTTGTCCTGCGCCTTGACCTGCGCCATCACTTCGCCGACGAAATCATCCTGTTTCTTCTCGATGCCGGCGCCGACCTCATAGCGCGCGAACATCGTGACCTTGGCGCCCGCACGCTTCAGCAGCTTTTCAACCGTGATGTCCTCGTCCTTGATGAAGGGCTGCCCCAACAGCGTGATTTCCGCGAGGTACTTGCGCAGGCGGCCTTCCACCATCTTGGCGATGATCTCAGGCGGCTTCTTTTCGCCCTTGGTTTGCTCGGTCAGGATTTCGCGCTCCTTCTGCAGCAGCTCGGCTGGCACATCGCCGACATCGATAAACGCCGGATTCACGGCTGCGATATGCATCGCGATATCGCGCGCCAGCGATTCGTCGCCGCCTTGCAATGCCGCGATGCTGCCGATTCTAGCGCCATGGATATAGGCGCCCAGGGGTCCGGGAGAGGCGACGCGCACGAAGCGACGCACGGCCATGTTCTCGCCGATCTTGGCGATCAATGCGCGGCGCTCCTCTTCCAATGTGGAGCCCTGATGGGAGAGTTTGAGCAGGTCCTCCAAGCTCGAGGGAGCCGCTCTCAGGGCCGCCCCCGCGACCGCTTTGGCGAAAGCCTGGAACTCGTCGCTGCGGGCGACGAAGTCGGTCTCGCAATTCACTTCAACCAGGGCAGCGTCGTTGCCGGATCGCTCGATCGCAACCGTGCCTTCCGCCGCGACACGCGTGGCTTTCTTGTCGGCCTTGGCGAGGCCGCTCTTGCGCATGAGCTCAGCCGCGGCGTCCAGATTGCCCTGGGCTTCGACCAGCGCCTTTTTGCACTCCATAAATCCAGCGCCCGTGCGCTCTCGAAGTTGCTTGACTGAATCTGCCGTAATGTTCATCGGATCCTACAACCGCCGGTTGCGGCGATTCCTCATTGAGCTGGTCAAAAGCCGCTGGGCGCTTCGATTGCGCCTTCAGGCCACAAGCGTAAAGTTACGCGCCACGCGCCGGCGCACGCCGACCCGCGGGCCGCCGTCGCGGCGCGCTGGCTGGCCGCGTCTCCGCCGGCGGTGTATCCGGGGCATCGACATCGTCAGCCTCGACTTCCACCTCGTCCAGCGATGCCGCCACGGCGGCGACGCTGGGTACGATAGTGACAGGCACCTTACGGCGAGGCGGCTGCTTGCGTTGACCACGCGAGGGCGGTGGCGGACGCCGACCGCCGGCGCTGCGCTTCTTCGGATTACCTTCCTCGTCCAACTCAACGAATTCGTCTTCGCCCACGGGAACTTCGGGCAGCGACGCCTTGCCTTCCAGGACCGAATCGGCGATGCCGCCGGCGTACAACAGGATGGCGCGCATAGCGTCATCGTTGCCCGGGATCACATAGTCGATGCCGTCCGGGGAGCAATTCGTGTCGACCACGGCGACCACGGGGATGCCGAGTTTCTGTGCTTCGTGGATCGCGATTTGCTCATGGCCCACGTCAATGACAAACAGCGCATCGGGCAAGGCCGTCATATCGCGAATACCGCCGAGGCTTCGCAGCAACTTGTCCATCTCACGGCGCAGCATCTGCGCTTCTTTCTTGCCGCGCCGGTCCAAGGCGCCGCTTTGCGCCATCTCGTCCAGTTCGTTCAGCCGCTTGATGGACTGACGTATGGTCTTGAAATTGGTAAGCATGCCGCCCAACCAGCGTTGGTTTACGAAGGGCATGGCACAGCGGGAGGCTTCTTTCTGTATGGCGTCGCGTGCCGATCGCTTCGTGCCGACGAACAGCACTTTGCCGCCCTCGGAAGCCACGCCCTTGATAAAGGTTGCCGCCTGGGAATATAGGGGCTGGGTCTTTTCCAGATTGATGATGTGTATTTTGTTGCGTTCGCCGAAGATGAACGGAGCCATTTTCGGGTTCCAGAAGCGGGTTTGGTGCCCAAAATGGACGCCCGCTTCCAGCATTTGTCGCATGGACACGCTGGTCATAAAAAAACTCCTGGTCGGGTTGAGCCTCCGCGTGTCCCAATCGGCAACCCGGTTTTGCCTTGAAACTGAGGCTTCAAGCCTACATTTCAGTGCTAACCGGGCACCCAGTCGATTGTGACGACACGCGTGCGGGGTTGTTAAAAATAGCCGCGCTTTATACCATGAACCCCTACTGGAAACAAAGCCCGCCTGGCCTTAGAGTTTGACCGACTTTCTTATGAACGTGACCATCAAAACTCCCGCCGAACAGGACAAAATGCGCGCCGCAGGCCGTCTCGCGGCCAGTGTCTTGGACATGATCGAGCCCTATGTGCAGCCGGGTGTGAGTACCGAGGAACTCGACAAGCGCTGCTACGACTTCATCGTCGAGGAGCTGAAATCCATCCCCGCCAACCTGAATTATCGCGGTTTCCCGAAGACCATCTGTACCTCGGTGAATCACGTGGTGTGCCATGGCATACCGGGCGATAAGCGCTTGAAGAGCGGCGACATCATCAATATCGATGTCACCGTGATCCGCGATGGATTCCATGGTGATACCAGCCGAATGTACTTCGTCGGAAATGCCGGCATCCTTGCCCGCCGCCTCACGGCGGCCTGCCATGAGGCGATGTGGCGCGGCATTCAACAGGTCCGGCCCGGAGCCCACCTGGGCGACATTGGCCATGCCATCCAGACCTATGCCGAAACCAATAGCTTCTCGGTGGTGCGCGAATACTGCGGTCACGGTATCGGCCGCGTGTACCACGAGGATCCCCAAGTGCTGCACTACGGCAAGCCGGGCACGGGCTTGGAGCTGACGACGGGTATGACCTTTACTATCGAGCCCATGATCAATGCGGGCCGGCGGGACGTTCGTCTCTTGCCCGATGGCTGGACGGTCGTGACGAAGGATCAGTCTCTATCCGCTCAATGGGAGCACACGATTTTGGTCACCGAGGCGGGTTACGAGGTGCTGACTTTAGGCGCGAATGTCAATGCACCCGCGGCCGCGGCGGCTTCGGGTGTGCCCGCCACTTGAACGCCCACGGCAAGTTCCTAGATCAAATAGCCGACTGGCCCTACCTCACGGCAGTCCCCGCAGCCCTCGAAGAGGGTCAATTCTCTCCCATCAGCTTCCGCCAAGTCCTCGATCAAGGCAGCGAGCTGCTCAAAGAACGATTTCAAGCCGACGAGCCCATCGAAGATCTGGTGCGCGATCGCGCGCGTTTGGTGGACCTGGCGCTGCGCGCGGCGTGGCTCAATCACGCCGGGAAATTTGCCGGAGACTTAGGATTGGTCGCGGTCGGCGGGTATGGTCGCGGCGAACTGCATCCGAGCTCCGATATCGACATCATGGTGCTCTTGCCGAAGAGCGACTCGGCCGACTGGCAGCCGGACATCGAGCGCTTTCTCACGTTCTTGTGGGACATCGGCCTGGAGGTCGGTCATAGCGTTCGATCGATCGACGATTGCCAGCGTGAGAGTCTCGCCGATATCAGCGTCGCAACCACGCTGTTCGAGGCGCGCCTGCTGGCTGGACCTGAACCGTTGTTCGCCGGAATGCGGCGCGCACTCGCCCCGGATCGGCTCTGGTCATCGCAGGATTTCTTCGAAGCCAAAGTCAAGGAACAGACCGAGCGGCATCATCGGTATTTCGATACCGCCTACAACTTGGAACCGAACGTCAAATCCAGTCCCGGCGGCTTGCGCGACGTCCAAACCATCGGCTGGGTGGCGAAGCGGCATTTCGGAACTGACACGCTCGATGAGCTGGTGGCGCACGGATTTTTGACCCGTGAGGAGCTGCGCAAGCTGCAAGCCGCGCAGTCGTTCCTATGGAAAGTACGTTTCGGGTTGCACGTGCTGACCGGGCGGCGCGAAGACCGGCTGTTGTTCGACTACCAAATCAAGCTCTCGAAACTGTTCGGTTATGAGGATGCCAGCTTCACCCTCGCGGTCGAACAGCTGATGCAGAAGTATTACCGCACGGTCATGGATATCAGTCTGCTGAACGAAATGCTGTTGCAGCTGTTTCGCGAGGCCATTTTGACGCAAAGCGCGCCGCCTTTGCCGATCAACGCTCGCTTCCAAATTCGCAATGATTACCTGGAAGTGACGCATCCGGAGGTGTTTGCACGCAGTCCCTCCGCGTTGCTCGAGCTGTTCGTGCTCTTGCAACAACATCCCGAAGTGCGCGGCGTGCGCGCCGAAACCATCCGGCTGATCGGCACCCATGTGGGGCTGATCGATGAGGAGTTTCGCCAGAATCCGCGCCACCATCGGCTTTTCATGGAGATCCTGTGCGCGCCGGTGGGCGTCACGCACGAACTGCGGCGCATGAATCTTTACGGCGTGCTCGGGCGCTACATCCCCTCGTTCGGACGGGTCGTCGGCCGCATGCAATACGACTTGTTCCACGCCTACACGGTGGATGCGCACACGCTCTTCGTCGTCAGCAATTTACGGCGTTTTGCCATGCCGAAGTTCAACCATGAATTTCCGGCCTTGAGCCAGATCATGCAATCCTTGCCGCGGCAGGAAGTCGCCTACCTTGCGGCGCTGTTTCACGACATCGCCAAAGGCCGCGGTGGTGATCATTCAGAATTAGGCGCGGTGGACGCCGAAGCCTTTTGCTTGGAGCAAGGGTTGGGCCGCTACGAAGCTCGCTTGGCCGCGTGGTTGGTGCGCAATCACTTGATTTTGTCGATCACTTCGCAAAAAAAAGATATCAGCGACCCGGACATCATCCAGCAGTTCGCGCGGCACGTCGGCGATCAGGTGCACTTGGACTACCTGTACGTCTTGACCGTAGCCGACGTGCGCGGCACCAATCCAAAATTGTGGAATTCCTGGAAGGCGCGGCTGTTCGAAGAGTTTTACGAGCGCACGAAGCGGGCATTGCGCCGCGGGCTCGAAACGCCGATCGACCAGGAGCAGCTGATCCGCGAGACTCAAGACCAAGCGCTCGCAGAGTTGCCGGCTGAGGTTCAGAAGCAAGCCGCCGCGGTGTGGACGCAGTGGACCGAGGCGTACTTTCTGCGTTACACCCCGGAGGAGATCGCCTGGCACACGGCGCTGCTGGCCGAGCGGCCGCCCAACGATGACACACCGCTGGTCGCCGTGCGCCAACTCACCGATCGCGGCGGCACGGCGGTGTTGACCTACACGCCGCGGCGGCTGCGCAGCTTTGCGCGCACCACCGGCGTGCTCGATCAAATGGGCCTCAACGTCGTCGATGCCCGTCTGATTACGAGTGCCAACGGCTTTAGCCTCGAGACTTACGTGGTGCTCGAAGACAACGGCGCGGTCATCACCGATGCGGTGCGCATTCGCGAAATCGAGCGCGGCCTGTGGCGCGTATTGCAGCAGGTCGAGGATTCGCCGCCCGCCGTGACGCGGCGGGCGCCGCGCCAGGTCCGCATGTTCTGGACCCCCACTCAAGTCAATTTCGGTGTCGACACCCGCAACCAGCGCACCATTCTCGAGCTGATCGCGGCCGACCGTCCGGGACTTTTGTCGGAGGTCGGTAGAGTGTTCCGCGCCGAACGCATCGCGATCAACGGCGCCAAAATCATGACGGTGGGCGAACGCGCCGAAGACGTGTTCTACATCACGCGGGAGGATGGGGGTCTGCTCAAGGAAGAATCATGCCAGCGCGTGCAGGAAGCGCTGATGCAGGCGTTGGATCGGCGCGAAGCACGATCTTGAATTCCCACGACGACTTATCCTCGATAATCGACCAGGCCTACGAAGCGCGGGCGCAACTCAATCCGCGCCAGACGCCGGCGGCGCTGCGCGCCGCGATCGAGAAGGCCATCGACCTGCTGAATGAGGGGCAGCTGCGCGTGGCGCAGCCGGAGGGCGGCGCTTGGCGCGTCAATCAATGGCTCAAGAAAGCCGTGCTGCTGTCCTTTCGCATCAACGACAATGAAGCGATGGCGGCGGGCGCGCTCAATTTTTACGACAAGGTACCGCTGAAATACAGCGGCTGGAGCGCGGATCGTTTTGCCGCCGCCGGCGTGCGTGTCGTGCCTCCCGCGACCGTGCGGCGCGGCGCCTATATCGCTCCCAACGTGGTTTTGATGCCCAGCTACGTCAATGTGGGCGCCTATGTGGACAGCGGCACCATGGTGGATACCTGGGCCACCGTGGGCTCCTGCGCGCAGATCGGCAAGAACGTGCACTTGTCCGGCGGCGTCGGCATCGGCGGCGTGCTGGAACCCTTGCAAGCGAGCCCGACGATCATCGAAGACAATTGTTTTATCGGCGCGCGTTCGGAAATCGTCGAGGGCGTCGTGGTCGAATCCGGCGCCGTCATCTCGATGGGCGTTTTCATCGGTCAGAGCACGCGCATTTATGATCGCGAACGCGACGAGATTCTCTACGGCCGGGTTCCCGCCGGCGCCGTGGTGGTTCCGGGCACCCTGCCCGCGGCAAATGGCAAGTACGGCCTCGCCTGTGCCGTCATCGTCAAGCGCGTGGATGCGCAGACTCGCGCCAAGACGTCGCTAAACGAGCTGCTGCGCAACGCGGACTAACATTTCGCGGCGCGGCTAGGTAAGATTTGCGCTCGCCAGGAATGCGACAGGGGCCAAGAAATGAGCGATGACAAAGCGCCTTCACCATCTCGGCGTCAGTTGTTCAAGAGCTTAAGTTTGGTGCCCATTGCAGCCGCGGGTCTCGCGGCCTGCGCGCGCGAGGCCGATAAACCGACCGACTTAAGTGCCAGCCAAGGCGACTACACACCGGCTTTCTTCAATGCCGCCGAGTGGGCTTTCATCCGGGCGGCCTGCGATCAGTTGATTCCCGCCGACAATATTGGCCCCAGCGCATCGCAAGCCGGCGCACCCGAATTCATTGACCGCCACATGCAGACGCCCTACGCCAGCGGCGACATTTGGTACATGCAAGGTCCCTTCATCGAAGCCGCGCCGCAATTTGGCTACCAAGGCCGCCTGCCGGTGCGCGATATTCTGCGGGTGGGAATCAAGGGAATCGACGCGCACTGCGCGAAGCAATTCAGCGGCAAGAGCTTCGCTCAGCTCGAGCACAAAGATCAGGAGGAGCTGCTCAAATCGGCCGAGACCGGCAAGCTCGAGCTGGAAAATATTTCCGCCAAGGAATTTTTCAGCCAGCTCTTGAACGAGACTCGCATGGGTTACTTTTGCGACCCCAAACACGGTGGCAACAAGAATATGGCGGCGTGGAAGATGATCGGCTATCCCGGTATGCGTGCCGATTACAGCGCTTGGGTTGAAGTTCGCGATCAACCCTATCCGCTGCCGCCGGTCGATCTTGCCGGGAAACGCGGCTGATGGCCATCGTCAAACCGAAGGTCGATGCGGTCATCGTCGGCATGGGCTGGACCGGCGCCATCATGGCCAAGGAACTCACTGACGCAGGCCTGCGGGTTGTGGCGCTGGAGCGCGGTCCGGATCGCGATACGCAGCCCGACTTCGCGTATCCCCGCGTCGCCGATGAGCTGGAAGGATCCATCCATCGCAAGTTTTTGCAGAGCCTGGCGAAAGAAACCGTCACGGTGCGCCACAGCATCAAGGATACCGCCGTGCCCTATCGGCAGATGGGCTCTTTCAAACCGGGCACAGGTGTCGGCGGAGCGGGTACGCACTGGTCCGGCTGCCACTTTCGAGCGCTGCGCGAAGACCTCAATCTGCGCAGCAATATGAAGCAGCGCTACGGTGCGAAATTTATTCCCGAAGGCATGACGATTGCGGATTTTCCTGTCACCTACGATGACCTCGAGCCGCACTTCGATCACTTTGAGTATGTCTGCGGGACCTCGGGCAAAGCCGGCGTGCTCAACGGCGTCAAGATTCCCGGCGGCAATCCGTTCGAGGCTTCACGGTCGCGCGAATTTCCCCTGCCGCCGAACCGCAACTATTTGGGCGCCGAATTGTTTTACAAAGCGGCGCGCGAGATGGGCTATAGCGCCTATCCGATTCCGGCATCCAACGCCTCAGCCGCCTACGTCAACCCCTACGGCTGTCAAATGGGACCGTGCAATTTCTGCGGATTTTGCAGCGATTACGGCTGCCTCAACTACTCCAAGGCGTCGCCCAATGACAGCATTTTGCCGGTGCTACGCCTGCGCAAAGAGTTCGAATTGCGCACCCATGCTCAGGTCTTGAAGGTTAATCTCGATAGCACTCTTAATCGAGCCACGGGCGTCACCTATCTCGACGCCGATGGCAAGGAAACTGAGCAGCCCGCCGACTTGGTCTTGCTCTGCGCATTTTCACTGTTCAACGTGCATCTGATGCTGCTGTCGGGTATCGGCAAACCCTATGATCCGGTTGCCGATACCGGTACCGTGGGCCGCAACTATTCCTACCAAAATCTAAACCGCGTCACGCTCTTCTTCGATGAAAGCGTACAAGCGAATGGTTTCATCGGGATCGGCGGCGGTGGCGCGACCTTCGATGATCTGAACGGCAATCAATTGGACAATGCCAAGGCGGGCTTTGTCGGTGGCGGAGTGATCTGGGCGAGACAACCTGGTGCGGGGCCCATCCGCGGGATTACCACGGCTCCCGGCGTGCCCAATTGGGGTAGCGCCTGGAAGCAAGGCGTCAAGGACGCCTTCAGGCATTCCTTTTACTACGAGGTGCAGGGCGCTTGCATGTCGTATCGCGACCATTATCTGGACCTGGATCCGACCTACCGCGACGCATTCGGGCGGCCGTTGCTGCGCATGACCTTTGACTGGAATGACAACGAAATTCGTGCCTCGCAATTCCTGGTCGGCAAAGCCTTGGACATGTGCAAGGTGCTCAATCCAAAGGCGCTCTCCGGAGACGCGAAGAAAACAGGCGAGCACTACAACATCACACGTTATCAGAGCACGCATACCTGCGGCGGCGCCGTCATGGGTTCGGATCCGAAGACCTCCGCGCTCAACCGCTATTTGCAGTCTTGGGATGTGCCGAACGTTTTTGCGCCCGGCGCCAACGCTTTTCCGCAGAACAACGGCTATAACCCAACCGGCATGGTGGGAGCGTTGACCTATTGGGCCGCGACGGCAATTCGCGAGCAGTACATCAAGAGTCCGGGCGCGTTGATCCACACGTAGGGGAGCCATGAAGAACTCTGCGCGTACGCTGCTCGCTCTATTAGGCTTAGGTGTTCTCGTCTTTCTTGGCGCGTTGATCTTTGCGCGAATGCCGACTCACACCCGACAGATCGCGGCGAGCCAGGCGGCGGGCTTGGACGCTGCCGCGATCGAGCGCGGCCGATACCTGGCTGTCGCCGCCGATTGCTCTGCCTGCCACACTGCGCCGGGCGGCAAGCCGTTTGCTGGCGGTCTTGCCATTGATTCGCCGTTGGGTGCGATCTACAGCACCAACATCACGCCGCACGCCGAATCCGGTATCGGAAAATTCACGCTCGATGATTTCGATCGCGCTGTGCGGCACGGGATCGACGATGAGGGCGTAACCCTGTATCCGGCGATGCCGTATCCCTCGTATGCGTCGATGAGCGATGCGGACATCGCGGCGCTGTACGCGTATTTCATGCATGGTGTCGAGCCGGCGGCGAGCACCGAGCATGCGAATGCCATTCCGTGGCCCCTGTCGATCCGCTGGCCGGTAGCGATTTGGCGCAAGCTCTTCGCGCCCTCCCCGGATGCGCCCGCCTTCAACGCGTCGCGCTATGCCGATCCGATCGTGGCGCGCGGCGCCTACTTGGTTCAAGGCCCTGGTCACTGCGGCAGTTGCCACACGCCGCGCTCGATCACTTTGCAGGAGAAGGCGCTGGATGATTCGTCGCCCTCTTACCTCGCGGGCGGGATTGAGATCGGCGGCTGGGTCGCCGTCAACCTAAGAGGCAACGTCGGCGACGGTCTTGGCGACTGGTCGAAGGAGGATATCGTTGCGACCCTGCGTACCGCCCGCAACGCGCAGCAGGCGGTGATTGGCGCGCCGATGAGCGAGGTCGTGGTTCACAGCACGCAAAATCTGACCGACACAGACTTGCAAGCGATTGCGGCCTACCTCAAGACCCTGGCGCCCTCGCCCGGCGACGCGCCAAAGTTCGCCGCGAATCCCGCGACGGCCGCAGCACTAGCGAAGGGACAGGAGGCCGGTCGCGGCGCGGAACTGTATGACGACAACTGCGCCGCATGCCACCACACCGACGGCGCGGGGAGCCCGAAGGCGCTGCCAAAGATTGCCGGCAATTCCTCGGTGCTTGCCCAGGATCCGAATTCCCTCATCCGCTTGGTGTTGGCCGGCAGCGCCCTACCCGGCACCGCGGCGGCTCCCTCGCCCTTGGGCATGCCGGGTTTTGGCTGGCGGTTATCCAATGAGGAAGTGGCGCAGCTGCTGACGTTCATTCGATCGAGTTGGGGAAATCGGGCCTCGAGCGTCACCGCCGGTGAAGTCGCACGGGTTCGGGGTTCGCTGAATGCGGACACGACTTAGTGTCACCCGAACCGCCGACCGTGCGA
>Ga0302325_10024153_pt1 | contig 12655 bp, 8 predicted proteins | sample Palsa_T0_2_FD_201948 | JGI IMG/M metagenome (GOLD analysis project Ga0302325, IMG submission 201948) | Peat permafrost microbial communities from Stordalen Mire near Abisko, Sweden - Palsa_T0_2 | ecosystem: Environmental > Terrestrial > Soil > Palsa > Peat permafrost | place: Sweden: Abisko...
CGAGTTGCCCCCCGCCGTCCGTGCCACGCCCATCGAGTTCCTTGAAGCCCTCGGCTCCCTCTACCGCAACGCCGGCGCATCCTCCATCGCCGTCGCCATCGCCCTCGAGCGCTTTCGCCGCAAGGTTCTGCGTCTTTGTGGCCTGCGCGGAAAGCAGATGGCCATCGCCGACCTGGCCGCGACCCTGCGCCGCCGTTTCCCGCAGACCGACCCCACCCTGGAAGCCGACTTGGCCGCCTGCGAAGAAGCCGCCCGGAGCGAGGCCATCGCGCCCCGAGACGCTCTCAAGCTGATCCAGAAGCTCTACGCCCACCAGGAAAAGATCGCAGCCGCGGCAAAACCCGGCGCCACCCTCGCAAATCTGAAAGATAGTCATCCCAGCAAGCAGGAAAGGGCTTCATGAACCAGGAAACCAGCCAGTCTCCGAATCAAAACTCAATCCCGGAATCGGTCGGGGAGGCCAGCCGGGAGCCGCAGACTGAAATGCAAACCCTGCGCGCTACCACCCAGCTCATCGCCCACTCCCGCCAGGAACTGGGCCGCGTCATCGCCGGCCAGTCCGGAGCCATCGAGGAGGTCCTGATCGCCGTGCTCTGCCAGGGCCACGCCCTGCTCGAAGGCGTTCCCGGCATCGCCAAAACCCTCATCGTCAAATCCCTCGGCCGCCTGCTCGGCATCGGCTTCCAGCGCGTCCAGGCCACCCCCGACCTGATGCCCGCCGACATTCTCGGCACCAGCATCCTCCGCCCCGGTTCAGACACCTTCACCTTCCACGCCGGTCCCGTCTTCACCGATCTCCTGCTGGTAGACGAGATCAACCGCATGCCTCCCCGCACCCAGGCCGCCCTGCTTGAATGCATGGAAGAGCGCCAGGTCACCAGCGATGGCGTTCGCCGCCCCCTGCCCGCCTGGTTTACCGTCTTCGCCACCCAGAACCCCGTCGATTTCGAGGGCACCTATCCCCTGCCGGAAGCCCAGCTCGACCGCTTCCTGCTCAAGATTCGCGTCGCCTACCCCTCCGAGCCGGAAGAACTGCAGATCCTGGAGCGCCACCACGGCGGTTCCGGCGCTGGCCTGCTTGAAGACGCCAACGTCATCCCCATCCCCGCAGGCCTGCTCGCCGCCGCAACCGCTGAGGTCCGCTCCATCCGCATCGAGCCCGAGCTTTACACCTACATCCTCGCCCTCACCCGCCGCACCCGCGAGTGGCCCACGCTCCTGCTCGGCGCAAGTCCCCGCGCCGCCCTCAGTCTCATGCGCGTAGCCCAAGCCGCCGCCGCTTTCGACGGCCGCGACTACCTCGTCCCCGACGACGTCAAGCGCGCCGTCCAGCCCGTCCTCCGCCACCGCGTCATGCTCAAGCCTGAAGCCGAACTCGAAGGCTTCGACCCCGACCGCGTCCTAACAGATGTAATCGCCGCCGTGCCGGTACCTCGGAAGTGAAGCAGCACGCAAATGGCCCGATTTAGGAAGTTGGGCTCAGCGTTTTGAAGGGTACGGGCTTTAAGCCCGTACGTTGAGCAGAGATAATCGAACCACGGCTTTAGCCTCCGAGGGAACGTGGGATTGGTCGGAAGACTCGGTCTCGACTTCCGATGGTGCCAAATGAAGAAGAAGGTTTCCATTTCGATCTCGACGAACATCCTTAAGGAAGCCGACCGTACGAATACCTCAGGCTGCTCTCGATCGGCCTTCATTGAAAAGGTCTTGTGGGCACATTTTCGGAGCGAAATCGGCACAGCGGATATGCTCCTCGTCAACGCGAACGCAGAACAAATGAACCGGGAAATGGAAGACGTCTTGCGATATCGAGCGGATGTGAACGAGCCTCTTCCGGAATGATCTCCCCCTCCCTCCACCCCGCCCCAATCAGCGCCGTCTGCCAGCCGCGCAGCCGCTGGGCCTTTGGCCTCACCCCCCGCGCCATCGTCCTGCTCCTGGCCGGCTTCCTGGGCCTCATCCCCGGCTTCTGGGACCCGCATCTGGCCTACTCCATGCTGGCCTGGGACTCCCTCGTGCTTCTGTTTGCGATCCTCGACGGCCTTCGCCTGCCTGCTCCGGGCGACCTCACCGCAACCCGCACCTGGTCCAACGCCCCCGCCCTCGACTCCGAAACCGAAATCGAACTCACCCTTGAAAACCACGGCAAGCTGATCGTCGAATGCCGCCTGGTCGACGACCTGCCGCCAGCCCTGGTCGCACAGCCAGCCACGCATCGCCTCACCGCCTTCCCCCACGTTCCCGCAAGCCTCCGCTATCGCGTCCAGCCGCAGGAACGCGGCGACTGGCAAACCGGCTGGCTCTACATCCGCTACAGGTCCGGCCGGGGTCTGGCCGAACGCTGGGCGCGCGCCCCGCTTACGCAGACTGTCCGCATCTACCCCGCCTTGCGCACCGGCGAGGAGCAGCAGATCTTCCTCGCCCGCAGCCGCCAGATCGACCTGCAACTGCGCCAGACGCGACTCCGCGGCCTGGGCCGCGACTTCGAGAGCCTGCGCGAGTATCGCGAAGGCGATGACCTGCGCGACATCTGCTGGACCGCCACCGCCCGCCGCGGCGGCCTCATCACCCGCCAGTACCAAACCGAGCGCAGCCAGGCCGTCTGGATCGTCCTCGACTGCGGCCGCCTCATGCGCTCCCGCGTCGCCATGGCCGATTCGGCAACTCGACCGGGATTCGTCCGCGGTGTGCCGGTACACGATTCCAGGCCGCGCGGGCAAAACTTCGAAGTGTCAGGGCATGACTTTAGTCGTGCCGAAAATGCCCAAAATAAAAGCGGGGCTTTAGCCCCTGGGGGAAGGCCTCCCGGGAGCCATACGGCTGTCCCGGCCCCACCCCACTCCAAGCTCGACTACGCCTGCACCACCGCCGTCGCCCTCGCCCAGCTCGCCCTCTTCTCCGGCGACCGCGTCGGCCTGCTGGCCTATGGCCACAGCATCCAGCAGCGACTGCTGCCTGGCCGAGGCGCCGCCCACCTCCGCCAACTCATCGAATCCCTAGCCCTGATTCACGCCGAATCCGGCGAAGCCGACCACCTCCTCGCCACAGCCACGCTCAACCGCCTCCAGCCCCGCCGCTCCCTGATCCTGTGGATCACCGACCTGGCCGAAACCGCCATGCGCCCCGAAGTCATCGACGGCGCAGTGCAACTGCTTCGCCGCCACGTCCTGCTCTTTGTCGCCATGGCCCAGCCCGAAGTCGAATCCATCGCCCACGCCCGTCCTCAATCCGTCGACCAGATGTTCCGTGCCGCCGCCGCCCAGGAGATGGCCGCCCGCCGCGAAGTCCTTCTCGCCCGCCTCCACGAGCACGGCGCCCTCACCCTCGACCTCAACCCCGAAGCCCTGACTTCTTCGGTCCTGAATCAATACCTCACCGTCAAAGAGCGCGCCATGGTGTAGCAGCCTGCGAAAATCCCGAGCGGGCCTTATGCCACGGATTTACTCCTCGTATCGGGAGGTAGGCCAGGGATTTATCCCTGCCATTAGGCCCGCAAATCAATAGGGCTTTAGCCCCTGAGGTATTCTTTTTTGCCCCCCCTTCTTTCTGCAATCTCCGAGAGTCTGCAGCCCGGAACAAACAGCAACTAACCAGCTTGTGTCACCGCCGCAGCCATTAAGTGCTATAGAACTTCAACTCGATCGCCCTTACCATCATGTCCAGTCGAGGAGTTTGATGGAAAGCAACGATCCAGCCCTGCGCGGAACAGCAGCGACGCCCGAACTTTGGGCCGGCGTCTACATGATGCTGGTGTTCGCGCTGCTCTCACGCTCCCTGCACGCCCTGGGCCGCTGGGACGGGAAGGCCATCGGCTGGCAGCAGGGCATTGAGATCGCTGTCGAGCTGCTCTTCTGCCCCGCGCCGTTGCTGATGGGCATCGCTTTCCGAAAACTGATCAAGACCGAGCTCAACTGCAACCGCCTCAGCCAGCGCGCCTACAAGGTCTGCAACTTCTGGCTCGCCAAGGTCTTGATCATCGCCTACATCGCCATGGTTCTGTAGCCTGGATTGGCTGCTTTAAAATTCAATTCACCACCGCCCAGCCGTCGCACCCCGGATTTGGGTCGAATAAATTCCGGCTTTCCCCTCGCAATTGAATCCCGATCCGGGGTACTATTTAAAAATCGCCGCGCCCCGGCCACGGAGGACACCCATGTTCATGCCTGTCGCCGTACGACCTACCCGCTGAACATCGCCTCGGGCCGATCCAAGCTCCTGCCGCTTCCCAGCAGCCTCCCGAGGATCCTCAACCCCGGGTATCGTCACCGCACATCTTGACTCTTTCTTGATCGCAGCGTGACCCCATTGCTCATGCCTTTGCCTTTGCGACGGCATCGTGGAGTTTCCCATGTCTTTGCTTGAAACATCGGCGCCGCAGCCGGCAGACGGCCGCGCGCCCAGCTTATGGAGTTCCGTGCGCGAAGCCCTGCGCGGCTCGCACCAGGACTACACCTCCGGCAGTCTCAACCGCTCCATCCTCCTGCTCGCCATCCCCATGGTGCTGGAGATGGTGCTTGAATCCCTGTTCTCCGTCGTCGACGTCTTCTGGGTCGGCCGTCTGGGCGCAAACGCCGTAGCCACGGTTGGCATCACGGAGGCCATGCTGGCCCTCGTCTTCGCCATCGGCCTCGGCCTCTCGCTCTCGACCACCGCCATGGTCGCCCGCCGCATCGGCGAAAAAGACCCGGAAGACGCAGCCATCGCCGGCGTGCAGGCCGTCATCCTGGGTCTGGTGGTCTCGCTGGCCCTGGGCATTCCGGCAGGCATCTTTGCCCCACAATTGCTGCGCCTCATGGGCGCCTCGCCTGCCATTGTTGCCGGCGGTTCTGGATACGCGCGCATCGCTCTGGGCGGCTGCGGCGCCATCATCATGCTGTTCCTCAACAACGCCATCTTTCGCGGAGCGGGCGATGCCGCCATCGCCATGCGCCTGCTCTGGGTCTCCAACGTCATCAACCTAGTGCTCGACCCCTGCCTCATCTTCGGTCTTGGCCCGTTCCCGCGTTTGGGCGTAACCGGCGCGGCACTGGCCACCTTCACCGGACGCAGCATCGGCGTTCTTTACCAGTTCTACCGACTGTCGCGCGGAACCGAGCGATTGCAAGCGCTGGGCCGCCATTTGCGCCTCAACGTCGGAGTCATGGTGCGCCTGCTGCGCGTCTCGCTCACCGGAATGCTCCAGTTCGCCGTCGCCAATGCAAGCTGGATCTTCCTGGTCCGCATTGTCGCCCTCTTCGGCTCGGCTTCGGTAGCCGGTTACACCCTGGCCATCCGCATCGTGGTGTTCTTCATCCTGCCCTCCTGGGGCCTGAGCAACGCCGCCGCAACCCTGGTGGGACAGAACCTGGGCGCGGGCCACCCTGACCGCGCCGCGCAGGCGGTATGGCGAACGGGTTTCTACAACATGCTTTTCCTCGGCTCCATCGGCCTCTTCTTCATCGTGTTCGCCACGCCGGTGGTGCGCCTGTTCGTAAACGATCCCGCCGTCGTGCCCATCGCCGCCATCGCTCTGCGCACCTTCTGTTTCGGCAACATCGGCTACGCCTACGGCATGGTGATGCTCCAGGCGTTCAACGGCGCCGGCGATACGCTGACCCCCACCATCGTCAACTTCTTCGGCTTCTGGGTGCTGGAGCTCCCGCTCGCCTGGGCTCTGGCTGTTGGTCTCCATTTCCACGCCGAAGGAGCGTTCCTGTCCGTAGTCATCGCCGAGTGCTCCATGGCCCTCGCAGGCATCGTCCTCTTCCGCCAGGGCCGGTGGAAGCGCAAAAAAATCTAGGCGCGTGGCAGCGGGCCTGGCAACACTTGGCCACCTGCTTGGCTTATCCGCAGAGGGATGAATTCTTCACCGGCCAATCTCCTCGCCAACTCGCTAACTCGCCATCCCCGCGAAGCGGGGGCCAACTTGCTGCGTTTGTTACAGAATCCAACCCTATGCCAGCGGATAAGCCGCCCGAATTTCCCCTCATCCCGGAATCCCCCCCGCCCGCTCGCTCATCTGAGACAATGATGCTAGTGACTCGAGCGCTCCAATTTCGCCCGCGGCAGGCGACCCTGTTGGCCGGTCTGACCTTGACCCTCGCCGCCGTCCCTCTTCGCGCCCAAGGACCAAATCCCTCCTCCGCCACCAACGCCTTCTACGGCAGCATCACGTCTCACCCCGCCACCGACGGCACCCTCAAGCTCTCGCTCGACGAGGCCATCGCCCTCGGCTTCAAGAACAACCTCGGCCTCAAAGAAGCCGAAAACGGCGAAAAGACCCTGAAAGGCGAAAAGAACGAAGCCCTCCAGGAGTTTCTCCCCACGCTGATCCTCTCCGGCTCAACCGGCGTCTACCAGCACAACCTGGCCGCCCAAGGCTTCAACGCCGGCGTCATCGGCAAATTCAAATCTCTCTTCCCCACCGGGAACGCGCCGGCCGGCTTCTCAGAAATCACCAAAGACACCCTCACCCAGGGCCAGATTCAATTCAGCCAGACCCTCTTCTCCGGCCCCGTCATCGCCGGATACAAGGCCGCCGGCGCAGCCGAGCGCTCCGCCTATTTCGCCAAGATGTCCGCTCGCGGCGAGGTCGTCCAGCAGGTAGCCACGGCCTATCTTCACACCATCGCCGCCGCCAGCGAAGTGGACAACGCCAAGGCCCTCGAATCCGAAGACCAGGTCCTCGTCAACCACGCGCATGCAGCCCACCTGGCCGGTACCGTCGCCAACCTCGACGAGCTCCGCGCCCGTGTGCAGTTGCAGTCCCAGCAGCAAGTCCGCATCAACGCCGAAGCCACCCTGGAAAAAGACCTCATCCTGCTCAAGCGCGAAATCGGAATAGCGCCGGGCCAGAAAATCGCCCTCACAGACCCCGCCCCCTACAGCGAACTGGCCACGCAAACCCCTGAAGAAGTCCGCGCTATTGCTTATAAGAGCCGCCAGGACTACCAGAACTTCCAGAACCAGGCCGTCGAGCTGAAGGCCATCCACGCCGCCTATCGCAGCCAGCGCCTGCCTACGCTCACCTTCGGAGGCTACTACGCCGTCAGCAATGTCACCGGCGTCGGCGCGCACGGCAACTTCGTAGCACAGGGTAATCTCAGCTTCCCCATCTTCCGCGAAGCTAAACTGCGCGGCGACAACCAAGCCTCCCAGGCGCAGATGGACGCCATCGACAACCAGCTCGCCGACCTGCGCAACCACATTGACCAGCAGGTCCGCTCCGCGCTCCTCGACGTGAATGCCGCGCAGCAGCTCGTCCAGGTCGCCCGCTCCAACGTCGACCTGGCCACCCGCGAGCTGAGCGACGAAACCGACCGCGTCAACTCGGGCGTTGACGACAACCTGCCCCTGGTCACTGCCCAGGCCTCGCTCGCCGCCGCGCAAAGCAACCTGGTCGAGAGCCTGTATCAGTACAACGTCTCCAAGCTGGTCCTGGCCCGCGCCGCCGGCATCCTCGAAACCCAGTACCGCGACTACCTGGGACGCTAAACTTCGCCGGGCCCAACGAGCAAAGCAATCCCATCAACCCGTTTGCTGCCCAGAGCGGCTCATCCCCTTGCCGCAGCAGGTAAAGCAACGCGTTTCGCCGCTGCGGCTCAAGCGCCCCACTCGTCCCGGAGGGACGGTCCGAAAATAGCCCCGGATGAAGTCCGCGGCGGCGGACGCAATCCGGGGATGACGTCCCAAACAAGATTACAAGTCCCGTAGGGACGGCATGAACCCGACCGATTATCGCCTGCCCCTGAAATTGCCGGGTGCCTCCAGGTCTCGGCCTCGAGACCTGGGAACACTCAACTGCTGGGGCGGCTCAGCCCCGAGCCGTCGCCCCTACCCATTGAACCCAAATGAATAAACCCACATCTCAACGCCATCCTGACGCGTTTCGCGTAACGTAGAGAGAAGGAGCACAAATGCGCGCGGGTAGAGTGATGAAGATCAAATACTACGTGGAACCGGACCCGGCGGCCCTGGCCCGCCGCGCGGCGCAGTATTTCCTTGAGATGGCCGGCGAAGCCGTGCAGGCCCGCGGGCGCGCCAGCATCGCCATCAGCGGCGGCTCCACGCCCAAGACGACTTTTGCCCTGCTGGCTGACCCCAACGAGCCCTGGCGCGCCCACATGCCCTGGGACTCGCTCGACCTCTACTGGGTGGACGAGCGCTGCGTGCCCCCCGACCACGCCGACAGCAACTACCGCATGACCCGAGAAGCCATGCTCGACCACGTCCCCCTCAGGCCCGAGCAGATCCACCGCATCCAGGGCGAGCTCCCGCCCGACGCCGCCGCGTCGGCCTACGAGTCCGACCTGCGCTCGAGCTTCCGCCTGGAAGGCGCCGAGAGCCCCCGCTTCGATCTCGTCGCTCTCGGCATGGGCCCCGACGGCCACACCGCTTCGCTCTTCCCGCACACGGAAGCCATCCAGGAGCTCGGCCGCCTGGCCGTAGCCAACCACGTGCCGCAGCAGAAAGACAGTTGGCGCATCACCCTCACCTGGCCCGTCATCAACCACGCCAGCTCCGTCTTCTTCCTCATCGCCGGCACTGACAAGGCCGCCGTCCTCAATCAAGTCCTCACCGGCCCCCACGACCCCGAGCGCCTGCCCAGTCAACTCATCTGGCCCTCAAGCGGTATACTTACGCTGATTCTGGATAAGGCGGCGGCCGCACTGCTACCTCCGACAGACGGGGAAGGCTGTGGGTTTTTGGAGAGGGACCGATGATTCTGGCGGGAGATGTGGGCGGCACCAAGGTCGACCTGGCGCTGTATGACTTTATCAACGGCAAATTGCAGTACACACGCGACAAGGTCTACAAGGCAAAGGACTACCCCGGCCTCGAAGTCATCGTCAAGGAGTTTCTCGGCGCCGACAAAGTAACCGCCGCCTGTTTCGGCGTCCCCGGCCCGGTGCGCGACGGCCGGCTGCGCCTGACCAACCTGCCCTGGACCCTCGACAGCCGCGAACTCTCCGCCGGCCTCGACATCGAGCACGTCTTCCTGATCAACGATCTTGAGGCCAACGGCTACGGCGTCGCCGAGCTCGCCCCGGATCAGATTTACACCCTTGCCGAGGGCGACCCCAGCCAGACCGGCAACCGCGCCCTCATCGCCGCCGGAACCGGACTGGGCGAAGGCCTGCTCATCTGGAACGGCCGCACCCACATTCCCTACCCCTCTGAGGGCGGCCACACCGACTACGCACCCCGCAACGAAGACGAGATCGACCTGCTCCGCTTCCTCAAGGAGAAATACAACGGCCGCGTCAGCTTCGAGCGCGTCGTCGCCGGCATGGGCCTCACCAGCATCTATGAGTTCCTGCGCGAAGTCCGCGGCATGGAAGAACCGGCCTGGCTCACCGCGAAAATCACCGCGGCCGGCGATCCCAACTCCGTCATCACCGAAATGGCTCTCACCGCCAAGAGCGAAATCTGCGAGAAGGCGCTGGACATGTTCGTCTCCGCCTATGGCGCAGAATCCGGCAACCTGGCCCTCAAGGTGCTTTCCGTCGGCGGCCTCTACGTCGGCGGCGGCATTGCCCCGCGCATCATTGAAAAGCTCAAGGACGGCACCTTCATGAAAGCCTTCACCGACAAGGGCCGCCTCAGCCAGTTGCTCATCCACATGCCGGTCCGCATCATCCTCGAACCCCGCGCCGCGTTGTTGGGCGCCGCCGCCTACGCCGAAGCCCGCGCCGCCGAGCTAAGCGGTGTCTCCGCCAGGGCCGCGTCGATCAAGTCGTAATCAGCCTTTCCCAGACTCAAACGCTGGGAGTCCCAGGTCTCGTCCGCCGCGGCGGATGAGACCTGGGACTCCATCCCCTGACTTCCATGCCGCGCTTGCGCACCCGCCCCCGTCCTGTGAGAATTGTCCGAGCCAATTTTGTCCCGGCAATCGACTCCCAGAGGGAATCAACGTGAAGCCAATCCCCGCGCTCCTAATTCTGCCAGCCATCCTTCTCGCCGCACGTCCGTCCCCCGCGCAAACCCTCCCCGCCGGCGCCACCTCCCAGATCGACCAAATCTTCGCGCAATGGGACAAGCCCGACTCCCCCGGCTGCGCCCTCGGCGTCTACCAGAACGGCCAAATCGTCTACAAGCACGGCTACGGCATGGCCAACCTCAACGACGACATCCCCATCACCCCCGCGACTGTCTTCCACGTCGCCTCCATGTCGAAGCAGTTCACCGCCTTCTCCATCCTCCTGCTGCAGCAGCAAGGCAAGCTGTCCATCGACGACGATGTGCACAAATACATTCCAGAGTTGCAAGACTTCGGCCAGCCCATCACGCTGCGCGAGATGATGCACCACACCAGCGGCCTGCGCGACCAATGGTCGCTGCTCGAGTTCGCCGGGTGGCGCTACTCGCAGGATCTCATCACCGATGCCGACGTCCTGTCCGTCGTCACCCGCCAGAAGGAACTCAACTACAAGCCCGGCGAAAAGTACATGTACTCCAACACCGGCTTTACTCTCCTCGCAATCGTCGTCAGCCGTGTCAGCGGCATGAGCTTTCGCGAGTTCACCACCAAAAACATCTTCGAGCCCCTCGGCATGACCCATACCCATTTCCGCGACGACCACGAAGAGATCATCAAGCACGACGCCCTGGGCTACGAGCAGGCCGGCCCCGGCAAGCCCTTCCGCATGAACCTCACCAACTTTGACACCGCCGGCGCCACCAGCCTGCACACTACCGTCGAAGACCTCCAGCTTTGGGACGAAAACTTCTACCATCCCCGCGTCGGCGGACCAACCATCATCGAGCAGATGCTTCATCGCGACAAACTAAACGACGGGACACTCCAGAACTACGCGTCCGGCTTGGAGATCGGCACCTACAGAGGCCTTCCCACTGTCGATCACTCGGGCGGCGATGCAGGCTATCGCTCCGATATGACGCGCTTCCCTGAGCAGCACTTTTCCGCTTCGGTCCTCTGCAACTTCGCCGACACCAACCCCAGCGGCCTGGTGCGCAAAGTCGCCGACATCGTCCTCGCCAAAGCCCTCAAGCCGAACCCAGCCGATCCCGCCAAGGAAATCGCGAAGGCGGCTCCAGCAGCTTCATCGGCACCGATCCCGCTCACAGCCGGCCAGATGACCGCCATCGCCGGAAATTACTGGGACGGCATGGACCAGGACGCAGAAGTCATCGTCAAGAACGGCAAACTCTTACTCGACGTCAACCGCGACGATTGGCATGAGCTCAAGCAGTTTGCCCCCGCGCATTTCCACGTAGCCGATGAGCCGTGGGGAGAAGAGATCGACCTCCACTTCATCTCCTCCGAGGGAGACAAACCGCGCCGCATGGAAAAAATCTTCGCCGGCGGCAAGCCGGAGAACTTCGAAGTGGTTGCTTTTACCCCAACTGACACGGAGCTGGCCGCATATGCCGGCGCCTACGTGAGCGACGAGATCGACCCCGTTTACCGCATTGTCGTTCAGAACGGATCGATCACATTACACCGCCTAAAGCACTACCCCGACGCACTTCGCCCCGCCATTCATGACGTCTTCGTCGGCGACATCGGCAAAATCACCTTCACCCGCAACGCCGGCGGCCGCATCTCCGGCTTCACCCTCGACGCCGACCGCATCCGGAACTTCCGCTTCACGAAGCGAACTCCTCAGCCTCCGATGGAGTCAAACGAAAAGTGATTTGAAAGGGCACGGCCGGGTATCCTCTAAGTGCCGTGCAGCCGGATGCCCTGATTTGCTGGGCTCCATGGGCTGCGGGAAAAAACCGCTTTCGCGAAAACCCTCAATCGGCGCTAAACACCTGCGCGCGAATTCGCCTCGTACCGGGAACTTCAGATACGCTGGTCTCAACGCGCATGGCCTTCGCCCACACACTCGCCTATAAGCGCTACACCTTCGCCGACCTGCGCGATCTGCTAGCCAAAGCCACGCCCCCACGCAGCGGCGATGCGCTCGCCGGAATTGCCGCCGAATCGGCCGAGCAGCGTGTCGCGGCGCAGTATGCGCTGGCCGATCTGCCCCTGGCGCACTTCCTTTCCGAACAAGTCGTGCCCTACGAGACCGATGAAGTCACGCGCCTCATCGTCGACACCCACAACGCCGAAGCCTTCGCACCGGTGTGCTCGCTCACCGTGGGCGAGCTGCGCAACTGGCTGCTCTCCGACGAAGCCACCCCGGACCGCCTCGCCGCTCTGGCCCCCGGCCTCACGCCGGAAATGGCCGCCGCCGTAAGCAAACTCATGCGCGTCCAGGACCTGATCGCCGCCGCACAAAAAATCCGCGTCGTTACGCGCTTCCGTACCACCATTGGTCTGTCCGGCCGCCTCAGCGCGCGCCTTCAGCCCAACCACCCCACCGACGACCCAGCCGGCATTGCCGCGTCCATCCTCGATGGGCTTCTGCTCGGCTCCGGCGACGCCGTCATCGGCATCAACCCTGCCGGCGATACCGTGGCCGTCACAGCGCGCCTGCTGCGCATGATCGACAATCTCCGTCAACGTTTTCAGATCCCCATCCAGAGTTGCGTGCTCGCCCACATCACCACGCAGATGCAAGCGCTCAACGCAGGCGCCCCCGTCGATCTGATATTTCAATCCATCGCCGGCACCGAGGCCGCCAATTACAGCTTCGGCGTTAATCTCGCGTTGCTCAAAGAGGCCCACGAAGCCGGCCAGTCGCTCAAGCGCGGCGCAATTTGC
>Ga0302325_10024154_pt1 | contig 12654 bp, 15 predicted proteins | sample Palsa_T0_2_FD_201948 | JGI IMG/M metagenome (GOLD analysis project Ga0302325, IMG submission 201948) | Peat permafrost microbial communities from Stordalen Mire near Abisko, Sweden - Palsa_T0_2 | ecosystem: Environmental > Terrestrial > Soil > Palsa > Peat permafrost | place: Sweden: Abisko...
TACGCTGCAGGGGGCGGTCGAAGCTTTATCACAGGATGAGGTGGTGCGCAACTCGCTGGGCGCGGAGTACGCGGATTACTACATCCAGGTGAAGACCGAGGAATGGGAGAGCTACCACAACAGCGTCAGCCAATGGGAGCTGGATCGCTACCTCAACGTCCACTAAAAGGGTCGGAGAACCGCGGGTCTCTCCACTCCGCTACCCCGGATTTCCTGTTGAGGTTGGTGGCGTCGGCGATCTCCATGCGGCTTTCCTCACCGAAAGCCGCACACGCGGCCGTTGGTGAGTGCCGCGTAGCAGGAAATCCGGGACGCTCCGGTCGAGATGACAATTCTGTCTTACCCAACAAATTTGTTTATTTCAACCGGAGTGGTGTGATGGGCCTGCGGCCACCCGAGGGGATGAAAATCGCGGGGGAGCCTGCGGCCGCTCTGTCCATCCCTCGGCAACGGCTGCTGAGGTGAGCGTTGCCCTCCCCTTTGTCATCCCGAGCGAACTCCGGATTTCCTACTACCCGCACTAATCAACGGCCACGTATGCGGCTTTCTTTAAGGAAAGCCGCACGAGGTCTACCGACACCACTAAGCCTGACAGGAAATCCGGAGGAAGCCGAGGGATCTGCAGTTCTCTTTCCCATCCACGACCCGCCTGGAAATGATTTCCGACGAAGACCTGCGGTTCTCCGATGCGCTTACCCTTTTGTTAGCTGCACCTGCTCGGCTGCCACCGGCTCTGTTTGCGGCTCCGCCGACGGAGCTGGCCAGAAATAGCGCTCCTTCTTGATTGCCTCGACATAGGCTGCGCGCGCCTGTTGCACGGCCTGGCTTTCGGATACTTCCGCGACCGGCACATCCCACCAGGTGTCATAGCCAGGCACGCGGTCGTTGTAATCTGTCTCAACCACGACGACAGAAGTGCGCGTCTGCTGCTTAGCATCCGCTAACGCATCCGCCAACTGATCGTATGTGCGAGCAGCTACGCTATAAGCGCCCAGGCTGGCGGCGTTGGCCGCGAAATCGATAGGAATCACAGGACCCGTAAGACCCTCTTCACGATAGCGATACTCCGTGCCAAATCCTCCACTGCCCACCGCCCGGCTTAGACCACCAATGCTGGAGAAGCCGTGATTATCAAACAGCACGATATTGAGTTTGATTTTTTCTTGCAGGCTGGTGACGATCTCCTGGGCCATCATTAAATACGAACCGTCCCCGACCAACACATACACTTCGCGGCTGGGATCGGCCATCTTGACGCCCAGCCCACCGGCAACTTCGTAACCCATGCAGGAGTAGCCGTAATCCATGTGATAGCCCTTGGGGTCGCGCGTACGCCACAGCTTGTGCAGATCGCCCGGCAGACTTCCCGCGGCATTCACGATAATGTCTCGGGGTTCCAGGGTCTTGTTCAGCAGCCCAACGACTTCGCCTTGGCTAAGCGGCGGCCCATGCCTGCGGGCGAAAATGCGATCGACCTCCTGGTCCCACGCCGTGCGCAGACGGGCTACCTCACGTTGGTAGGTTGGCGGGACCTGCCACGATGACAACCCAGTGCCCAACTCTTCCAGCGTCTGCAGAGCATCCGCCGTAAGCGGCAGAGCGGCGTGCTTGAACGCGTCAAACTCGGCAACGTTGATGTTCACAAACCGTACCGCCGGGTTCTGGAAGGCCGTCTTCGAAGCAGTGGTAAAGTCGCTGAGCCGGGTGCCGATGGCGATAATTAAATCCGCTTCTGCGGCCAGCCGATTTGCCGCCGAAGTGCCGGTAACTCCCATGGCTCCGGCCGATTGCGGATGATCAGCATGGAGAGATCCTTTACCCCCGTGGGTCTCGGCCACGGGAATGCCGGTTCGGCTGGCGAATTGAGACAATTCATCCGTTGCCTCGGCATAGATAACACCGCCGCCGGCGATGATCAGTGGGCGTTGCGCGGAGCGTATCCATTCGGCAGCCTGCTTCAGCAATCCACTATCAGCCCGATTGCGGGCGACCGTCCAAACACGGTGCTCGAAAAACTCTTCCGGATAGTCATAAGCTTCGGTCTGCACGTCTTGCGGCAGAGCAAGGGTAACGGCGCCGGTTTCCGCCGGCGAAGTCAGTACGCGCATCGCCTCCGGCAGGGCAGTAAGAATCTGTTCCGGCCGCTGGATACGGTCCCAGTAACGGGAGACGGGCCGAAAGCAGTCATTGACTGAGACATCCTGGCTCGCAGGCGATTCCAGCTGCTGCAGTACCGGCGCAACGTTGCGCCGGGCAAAGATGTCGCCCGGCAGCAGCAAGACAGGGATCCGGTTGATCGTGGCAAGGGCTGCGCCGGTGACCATGTTGGTCGCCCCAGGCCCAATCGACGAGGTGCAGACCAGGGTACGCAGGCGATTGCTCATTTTGGCAAAACCCGTTGCCGCGTGAACCATGGCCTGTTCGTTGCGGAACAGGTAGTAAGGAAAGTCAGGGTTCTGCTGCAGGGCTTGTCCGATGCCGGCTACATTACCGTGGCCAAAAATTCCCAGGCATCCGCCAAAGAATGTTTGCTCTTTGCCATCACGGGCGACGGATTGAGCCTTGAGAAACTGGATGATGGCTTGCGCCATGGTCAGCCTGCGCGTCATAGTTTTTCCCCTTATCGGATCCCCCTCCGGAGATCGCCTACCATCGTACTGCACAATAACCGCTTAGCCAACGCCCACGCTATCCGCGGAGCGCCTGATCCAGGTCCGCGATAAGATCCTCCGCGCCTTCCAGCCCAGCCGAAAACCGGAGCAGCGACTCCGGCGAGCGGGAGAAGACGCCTTCGATGGAAGCGCGATGTTCGATCAGGGAATGGGTACCCCCCAAGCTGGTGGCGCGCACAATCAGTTTCAGCCGCGAAGTGAAGGCGAAGGCCTCCTCCCGCCCCCCATGCACCTCGAAGGAGAGCATTCCCCCAAAATCGCGCATCTGCCGGCTGGCAATCTCGTGCCCCGGATCGCAAGCCAGGCCAGGATAGTGGACTGCCGAAACGGCCGGGTGGGTGGACAGAAATTCCGCGATCCGGCGGGCATTCTCGCAGTGCAGGCGCACGCGGGGCACCAGCGTTTGCAGCCCACGCAGAATGAGCCAGCAGTCAAACGGAGAAAGGACCGCGCCGCCAACCCGCTGGAAGTCCTTGATGCGGGCCGCCAGCTCGGATTTCTTCCCGATGATCACGGCTCCGCCCAGGGCATCGCTATGTCCCGCAAGATATTTGGTCAGGGCATGAACCACCAAATCCGCGCCTAGCTCCAAGGGGCGTTGCAGCACTGGGGTGGCAAAGGTATTTTCGCAGGCAAGAGGCACCCCGAGGCTGCGCGCGCACTCGGCCACGGGACGTATGTCGACCACCTCAATCAGGGGATTGGTCGGGGTCTCCAGCCACAGCAGCTTAGTCTCCGGCCGGCAGGCTTTGCGGAGCTCCTCGATATACCGCATATCCACGAACGAATGCTTCAGCCCCCACCGGGAAAAGACCCCGGTGACGAGCTCGCGAACGCCGAAGTACAAGTCCCGGTGGAGAACGACGTGGTCACCCGGCGCCAGCGCCTGAAAGACGGCCAGGGCTGCCGCCATCCCCGTACTGAAGCAGACTGCCTCGACGCCCCCCTCGAGATCGGCCAGGCATTCTTCGAGAGATTTCCGATTGGGATTGTCAATCCGGCTGTAGAAAAAATGCCGGGAGAATCCTCCATCAGGATCGCGCTCGAAGGTGGTGGAGGTGTAGAGAGGCGCAGTGACCGCGCCCGTGGCCGGGTCCACATGTCGCCCGGAATGGATGCTGAGGGTTTGCAGCTGCTGCTTCGGGTCCGGCTTCGATGTCATACCCTGAGTTTATTACGCAGGGCAGGTTGACTATTACCGGCTCTACCTGTTTGAATTCCCGGCTTAGTCACTTGGTTGCAGTGCAGCATCCTATTTAGCAAGGAAGGAGACGAATATGCCGGAAAAAGAAGTGGTCGAACAGGCAAAAGAAGATTTGCAGGAAGGGAAATCGCCCTCCACGGCTGCTGGAGAATTTGTCCACGAGGAGATCGAACACGTGCGTGAAGGGAAGCACGGTGCCCGTTCGCCAGAGCAGGCAATTGCCATTGGGCTAAGCAAGGCTCGCCGGGCCGGTATTCCGCTTGCTCCTCCGAAGGCCGGCAAAGCTAAAAAATCCACGCGACAGAGCGCGGAACGGGATTACCGCAAAGGACAATCCGGAGTGAAGAAAAAGATCTCGGCCAAACGGTCGCGCGCGACCGAGGGCGCGCTAAAAAAGGAGCCGCGCTCGACGGTCTCGCATAAAGCGCTTTCCGCGCACGCCAAGAAGGCTGCGAAGTCACGCTAAAATTTCCTTCGCATGGTGACAGAATCTACGTAGGTACGACTTCCATCGACGGAGTGACATACCCGTGTGCCGCCAGGTGTTCGCCCATGCTCGAGTACATCTCGGGGTCTCGCGGTTGCCACGTGCCCAGCCCGTCCACATAGCGGTTGTACATACAGAACGCAGCGGCGATCAGCACCGTATCGTGGATTTCAAGATCGGTCGCCCCGCTCTTCCGAGCGTTCTCCACACTTTCCGCAGTGACCTGCTTGCCGCCCTGCTGCACCTGACCCGCAATGACCAACAGCGCCTTTAGCTTGTCAGAGACGGGCGACTGGAGAAAGTCACGCTTGATCTGGTCGACCAGCCCTGAGTCTTTGCCTAGATGAGCCGCGGCGGCTGCGCCATGGCTGGTCTGGCAAAAGTAACAATCATTCTGACTGGAGACGTAGGTAGCGATCAGCTCCCGCTCGCCTGGACTCAAGGTGCTGGGTCCATGGAGCAGCACATGTGCCAGCTCGCGCATCGGCTTTGCGGTTTCGGGGCGGAAGGCAAAGCCGCTCGTGATGCCCGGCAATCCTTCAGGAAGAGCGATGTGAGCCATATTCGTTTCTCCTTAACTTTTCTCTAACAGCACTGCGCATGAGTCTCTTAACGAAGGGCACGGCTTCAGCCGTGCCGCATTGATTCCGAGCTGTTGAGGGCTTTACAGACTGCGGAAAAACTCATGCTTTGTATCAGGGCACGACTTTAGTCGGGCCGTAAAAAAGCCACAGCATGAGGGCTTTAAGCCCCTGAGGTGTTGCTTTCCTGTCCGGTGCAGACTTTTTCCGCAGCCTGTTCAGCCCCTGAGGTACGGCTTCTCTGTGTTGCAGTTGAAAATAACCCAGCCCATTTCCCTGGACGGGTGCCCCATGTTCGCACCAGCGTACATGGGCCGAAAAAGACGGGGCGCAGCCCCTCCAACGCTCCTGCTCTACGAGTGAACGGACGGTTGTTCAGGCCAGCATCTTGTGCATAGAGTAAAAGCATTGGAAAAACTCTTCGGCCCACGTAAGCCCGGGCGAGGGGCACCCGTCCAGAACCATAGACCATGGCTAGCCCCTATACATTCACTTCCGCAGGCAAATACTCCTTGCTAACACTCACGTACCCGTTGCGAGCAACATGCTTGCCACGTTCCCGGTACATAGCTTCATCCCGCGGCTGCGTCGTGCCCAGGCCATCAACATAGCGGTTGTACATGCAGAATGCCGCCGCAATCAGCACCGTATCGTGGATCTCCATGTCGGAAGCGCCCTGTGCTCGCGCCTTCGCTACATCTTCCGCGGTCACGTGCTTGCCGCCCTTCTGCACCTGGCCGGCGATAACCAGCAGCGCTTTCAACTTGGGCGAGATCTCCGCGTTCTGAAAGTCCACCTTCACTTTCTTCACCAGTGCCTCGTCATCATTCAGGCTGGCCGCCGCAATCGCGCCATGGATCGTCTGACAGTAGTAACAATCATTCTCTGAGGAGACATAAGTCGCAATCAGCTCGCGTTCACCGGGAGTAAGCGAGTTTGGGCCGCGCAGCAGGATCTCGACCAATTCGTTGAGGGGTTTCGCAGTTTCCGGACGGAAAGCCATAGCGCCGCGAATTCCGGGAAGACCTTCGGGAAGTTGAATGTGAGCCATGATGAAGTAAGTCCTTTCAGGAAGTGATTGCCACGGTCGATTTCGTGAGCTGAGATTTGGAAAAGAAGAAACGGCGGATGGGGTCGCCGCAAAGCACAATGACGAGACCGAGAACCGCTGGAATGGGATCATGCATCAGGATCAGCAGATTGATCGCGGCGCATCCCAGCAGAAAAACCACCGGCGCCGCCGGAAACCACCAGGCTTGCACGCGCTCCTGCAAGCGAAAGAGGGAAGCCGCGGAAAGCGCAAGAAAACACACCGCCGAGAAGATGATGAAGGAGAGGATGCGATCGAAGGCTCCGAAGCAGAGAACCAGCAGCGCAAGCCCCGTCTGCAGTAGAACGGCGTTGGCGGGTGTTCCGAAGCGAGGATGCAGGCGCCCGCAGGCAGCGAAGAATGCTCCATCTTTCGCCATGGCGTAGTAGACCCGCGGAGCAGCCATGGTAAGCGCCATCAGGCCGCCCAACACCGACAGCAGCACGCAGCCGGAGAGGATTTTTCCTCCTAAACTGCCGAAGAGCGCCTGGCCGAACTGCGCCACGAAGGCGGTGTTGGAAGCGATGCGCTGCAACGGCACCACGGAGAGAAAGGCGAAGCTGAGCAATAAGTAGACCGCGGTCACCAGCAGCGCACCCCCGGTGAACGCAAGCGGAAGATTGCGTCGTGGGTTGCGCACTTCACCGGCAATCTTGCCCGCCTCCCACCAACCCCCAAAGCTGAAAAACGCACTGACGGTAGCACCCGCAATGGCGCCGAAGAGGGGTTCGGAGCCGGGCCGTCGTTCGCTAAGAGGTAGCAGATTGGCGATGGAGGCGTGACCGGAAAAACAGGCCCACCCGACCAGGCACAGCAGCACGCCAATTTTAAGCAGGTTGGCGCTAGCCATCATGTTCCGGCTCAACCGCGTTCCCACACTATTGAGAACCGCGAGGGAGATCAGAATGACGACGGGAATCCAATAGGCACTGCGGGACGGCCCGCCGGTAAGAGCCAACACATACGGGGCGGCGCCTACCGCGAGTGCGGCCGCCAGGCCCGGGTCGAGCACGGCGGCAGACATCCAGCCGTAAAGAAATGCGACCCGGCTGCCGTACCCCTCGCGGAGATAGACATACTCTCCTCCCGCCAGGGGATAGCGGACCGCCAGTTCCGAGTAGCAGAGAGCGCCGCAAAGAGTGATGAGCCCCATACCGCACCATACCGCGGCCAGCAGTAGCGGCGCACCCAACGACTTCGCCATGGCGGCAGGGGTTAAGAAGATGCCGAGCGCGATCGATTGCCCCATAACCAGGGCGATCGTTCCCGGCAGACCCATGCGCCTGTGCTGATCCATGAGTACAACATACTACCCGCGCTGGTATGTGTTGAGCATCGTCCAAAGGGTGGAGACCGGCCAGGCTCGCGGAGATCCTACGTGGCAGCTCCGGCTTTCTTGGCCCCTTCCACTTCCACTAGCTCTCCGGTGGTTACGTTGTACACGTAGCCGTAAATGGGAATGGAACGCGGAATCAGGGGATGGTTGCGCAGGCGGTTCACGTCGTCGATGACTGCCTGCACCGGATCAGCGATGGTGAGCCATTCGATGAACTCTCCTGCGCGCGAACCCGGACCTTTGCCGACATCACGGAAGCCGGAAGGTGTCAGGTCGGCGGTTTCCAGGCTGTGGTCGAGCAGCCCACGGATGACTTCGTTGGTGAAGAACTCCATGCCGCAGTTGGTGTGATGGATCACGAAAAATTCCCGTGTTCCCAGTAGCTTATAGCTGATAACCAGAGACCGGACGGCATCGTCGCTGGCGCGGCCGCCCGCATTGCGGATCACGTGCGCATCCCCCTCCGCCAAACCGGCGAATTTAGCCGGATCCATGCGCGCATCCATGCACGTGAGGATGGCGAAACGGCGCGCCGGAGGGAGCGCAAGCTTGCCCTTATCACCGAAGGAAGCGCTGTAACGCTGGTTCGCTTCCAGAACTTCATTGAGAACACCACTCATGCTCGTTGCTCCTCAGGGTTCGATATGGAACGGATGATTCGTCACAGGGTTGTAGCGGATCGGAGTCGAGCAACGAGCGGTCACCCGCACCGTCAATCGGAATTCCTGTACTTAGCTGGTAGCTGCCGCCTGCGGCAGCCGCGCGCGTGCGAGTTGAGCATGCAGAAAGTCAAAAACAGCTTGCATCCCGAAACCCGTCTTTGCCGACACTTCAAAGACCTGCATCCCGGGACGAACGCTCTCAATGTTGCCGCGAGCCGCCGGAAGGTCAAACTCTGCGGCCGCAGCCAGATCCATCTTAGTAATGATCGCCACGTCGGAACTGTTGAAGATGGTGGGATATTTCAACGGCTTGTCTTCTCCCTCGGTGGCAGAGAGGAGCACAAATCGTAGCTCTTCTCCCAGGTCGTAGCTGGAGGGGCAAACCAGGTTGCCCACGTTCTCGATGAAGAGAAAATCGATCCGGTCCAGATGCCACGACTCAAGAGACTTCTCCACCATTTGTGCATCCAGGTGGCAGACTGTTCCGGTGTTGATCTGTCTTACATTGGGCGTTGCCCGCCGCAGCCGTGCGGCATCGTTCTCTGTGGCCAAATCTCCCACCAGGGCGGCGACCCGGCAGTCCCGCGCCAGGCCCGCGAGCAGCTTCTCCAGGAAAGCTGTCTTTCCCGAACCGGGGCTGGAGACGAGGCCTACGACGCAGGTGCCTTCCTGGCGAAAGCGCTCCCGCAGAGCGCGCGCGAGCAGATCGTTCTGCTTGAGAACCTTGGCCCTCACCTCCACCATGCGGGTGCTCATGCCGCTATTTCCAACGAGGCAACCTCAATCTCGCGGCCCGATACGATCTTCTGCCCCGGGCTGCCACACTCCGGACAACTCAGCTGATAGAGCGATGGCGGAGTCCGGTCCTTCTGACAGGTAGCGCAATAAATCACCAGAGGGATGGTTTCGATCACCAGCCGCGAGCCCTCCAGTAGCGAGCCTTCGCAGGCCAGCTCGTAAGCGAAAAGCAGCGCCTCTTTATCTACTCCGGAGAAGGCTCCCAATTTCAGGTGCACAGCCTCGACATCCAGCCCACCGCGATTTGCCGCCTCTTCGGTGATCTGGTCGATCATGCTGATGGCGATCGAGAGTTCGTGCATGCTTCCTCCTTTCGACTACGGCTCTCGAGAACTCGACCCCTACATCGAACGGATTCTAAGGTAGCGGCGCAGGTCCGGAGCAACCGTAACTGCCAGACCGATGAGTACCAAACCGAGGGCGCCTAAGACCAATTTTGCGTTCATGTGTCACCTCTCTACTTTCTCTCACTACACTAAGCTCAATTGCTTCGCGGTAGCAATGCGGGCAGCCAAATCTACCACCATATTGGCCGCTTCTTCCACCGCAGCCTGCACCGGCGATGACAAACCCATACGCCCTTCCAACTCATCGCCAAAATCCTGCGGTTCGCAGCCCACCACCAGCACCTGCGCGGAAATCGTGCCCTGGGAAGCAGCCAGGTTCAATACTCGCACTGGATCCATGCCGTGCGGGTTGATCGCCGTGTCCGCCGATGGTGTACCGGACAACGCAGCGAGAGCCGGTTCCACTACGTAAAGCGTGCCCGCCGCTTCGCCGCGTGGCAGCGCGTCCACGATAATGACCGCATCCCATGGATCGAGCAGGGCGTAAGCCAGGTCGAAACCCCGGATGCCGAAATCCTTGACCGACACGCTCTCGGCTAGTTGCCGCTTGCTGAGCGCCTGCGCCACCTCAACCCCGAAGCCATCATCACCCAGAAAGATATTGCCCACGCCTGCAACTAAAATCCTTGCCGTCATGTGGGCTCTCCCTTCAGCATCGGCTCGATCTCATCGGGAGAGAAGAAGAAGCGGTGTCCTGGCTGGCGCATCATGCCAAACTCCCGCCCCGGGTCGTCGTCCAGCACCAAACCCAGCTGAACGTGGTCTTCGAAGTCCTGCTCGATGGCTTCAATGACCGCAATCTTGCCCGCCAGAGCCATGTCCATAATATCGGCCTTCTTCTTCGGACAAATGCGAACCCGGTCGCCAACCTTCAGCTCGATGCCGAAGACGCGCACGCTTTCGGGCGGCGCGGCTGCTTCTTCGAAAGGATTCCAATCGCGGTTCATTGCGTGCCGCCTCGAATTTCGCGCAGTCCACGGATGACGCCGTGCGTCTTCAGCAGCGCGTCCGAAGTGAGCGCTTCCGTGCGTTCCAGAATCTTCCGTGCCCGCGGATCACCGCTCCGCATCTCCTGCTTCTCGGCGTCGGTGAGGGTGAGCACGCGTAGCGTGAGCATTTCGTCCATCTCCGTACCATCGAAGAAGTCACCTTCGCTCTCCGGTGCGATCTTGGGATAGTCGTACAGGATGATCGGTGAGCAGAACATCATGCTTCCACGGCACGCCGGGACGGGTCGCTCTGGCTCCTCGCCCACCAGCACCGGGAAGACACCCGTACTGCAACAAGCCGCGACCGCTTCCCGATATTTCGGATCCGGATCAAGCAGGGAGACAAACTCTCCGCCCTTGATACCCAGCAATAAGTGCGCAGAGACGAGAGATAAAGGGAGCGCTTCCTCTCGTTTTGCTCCAGCGCCGCTTGGCAATGGAGTCGTATTCTGCACTTCGAGGTGAAGCTTGCACGCCACACCCTGCAGTAATTGCGCGCTGATGGCCAGCTCCATCTGCAGGTTTTGGCGAACCGCAAATTTTTCCGCATCGCTACCGGAGCGTAGCGTAGTGGAGGGACCTGCGGTTTCCATTTCGATCGTCAACGTAAGTGGGGCAGCGATAAGATCGCTAAGTCGCAGGTCGGCATGCTCTGAAGTACGTTCCACCGCCTCGTCCCATGCCAGGGACGGGTCCTGCAGCTCATCCGCATGCTGCGTCGGGACCAGTTGCAGGAAGCTGATTCTGACGTCCAGGCTAGCTTTGTCATCAGCCGCCGCAATGCACTCAGCGACCAGGCCGAAGGGTTCCTGCGGACGCTGTGCCTCGGCATAGATGCGTGGGTAGAGCGTTCCAAAGTTCCATCGTTGACGGTTCTTGATCGCCGTTGGCCTGTAGGGATACAGGATGTATCCCTCATAAAGGATCGCCGCCGCAATCTTTTCCGCGCTGTCGAAGTTCATGCCTTGACCTCATCGGAGATATCTGCCGCCAGCGCCCGGGTGATGGCCTCTTCCCAGGTGGGGATACCGTGGCGCACCTTGTACTGGTAGAGCTGCTCGAATACATCCCGCCGCAGGCAGAGCCAAGCCGTATTAGGAAAGTGCATCTCCATCATTTCTTTCCAAACCGAGATGGGCAGGCGGAAGTTGGCCTCGCGGTCCCAGGGCACTTGGGCTACCTGGAGCGATCCATCTTCGCCCTGGTAGAAGATCGTGCCGCTGAACATCACGCATACGGGAATCTCGCCCGTCTCCAGCGCGTGAAAGTACTTGGTCGCTGCTACATTGAAGTCGAATGTGCAGGGAAGCTGCAGGTCGACGAGCACGTTGTCGGTAAAGCCGGGAACCGCCACCGTGGTATTCATCCACAGCAGCGCTCTCACTGTTCGGCTCCATCGCTCGGGTGTTCCGAAAAGGTCCAGCAGCTTCTCCTGCTCCTGGGGTACATAGCGTCTTTTTGCCGGCTCGATCTGCACCTGGCAGCGCAGCGTAAGCGTATGGATCGCCTCCGTTGCCGGCAGGTTCGTGATGCGCAGCTTCAAAGCAATCAGTGGCGCAGCCGCGTGGGGCACGGCCTCAGCCGATTCGATCTTGAAATGCAGCTCAGGCATTGGCACGTTCCCTTACTTCGACGCTTCGTGTTTTCAAGTCGTTGAAGAAGTGGTGAATTTCCTTCCATACTTCTGTTCCGCCGGAGAGCCCGCGCCAGTGCATCCGGATCAGGCCCACCAGCCGATAGCACTCATCGACAGGAGCGATGTAATACTGCGCCGATGTGCCCACGCGGTTGACCAGAAAGGTCTCGACATCGGACTCCATCTTCAGCAAAGCCGGATGCTGCGCAGCGATCTCTGACCAGGATTCGAGGCTGAGCAGGGATTCGATGGCCCCGGCGGGGCTGGGATACATTGCCATTACCTTTCCGGCGGCGCTATCGCGATAGAAGAAGGCGAGGTTGATGGGAATCATCAGCGATTCCCACTGCAAGTCAGGCATCTCGAAGTCAGCGAGCGCGCGAATGCGGCGTGGGATGCGCAGGAAGTGTGCACCTGCCTGTCCGCAGAAGAGTACGGCACAGCCATCGCACGAGCACAAGATCTCGCGTTTCTTGGCATCAAGCAGATGTTGATGAACGGGTCCCAGCGAAGCACTGCAAAGCTCACAGCGTTCCGCCGTGGGTGCCTTGCGAGCTGCTATCTGCCTAAGAAAAGGAAGTGTTCCTGGTGCCATTCCCATCCTATCCAATCACTCGTGGTTTGGAGTGAAAATGCCTAAGCAGGCGGCATATGGGGCATGCTGGGGTGTATCGGCTTGCGCGTCTCGACGTTGATCCCCGTTGCATCGTCTTCAAGGCGATCGACCGGTTTGCGAAGTGGAGTCTCAGAAATGGAAGGTCTCGATCGAGTTGTCTCTTGATACGCCATCGCGTCTCTCCTTATTTCAGCACGACCAGGTTGGAGGTGTGGGAAGGCTCAGCCGGCGCATTC
>Ga0302325_10024155_pt1 | contig 12654 bp, 7 predicted proteins | sample Palsa_T0_2_FD_201948 | JGI IMG/M metagenome (GOLD analysis project Ga0302325, IMG submission 201948) | Peat permafrost microbial communities from Stordalen Mire near Abisko, Sweden - Palsa_T0_2 | ecosystem: Environmental > Terrestrial > Soil > Palsa > Peat permafrost | place: Sweden: Abisko...
GATTTGCCTCAAACTAGCCGTAACGCGGCGGGATGAAGTTAGACGGGGGCGTTAGCCCCCGGTCAAGTGGGAAATTGACCCGAGCCGCGCGGCGGCGACACAGCTATGACACAGGCACTCTGGGGACGACACGGTTCTCACGCACACTCTTTGGCCGGTCTCTGCCGGATGCCGTGCCGATGGTCAGGTTGTACGCACGCTCCTTCGTGGGGAAAATAGAATGAGCCTAGACATCACGATCCTGGTAGGCACCATGACCGGCACTGCCGAGATGGTAGCTCAGGAAGTCCAGCAGGCGCTGGAGACTGCGGGATACCAGGCCAGCATTCAGGTGATGGACAACCTCGACGCCGCCGTTTTCCAGCGCGGCGGCAATTTCCTCATTTGTACTTCGACCTACGGCAACGGCGACGTCCCCGACAATGCCCAGGCGTTGTTTAATAGTCTCGAAACTGGAAGACCAAACCTGAGCAACGTGATCTACGGATTGATTGCGCTCGGGGACACGACTTACAAAGATACGTTTTGCCAGGGCGGCATACGCTTCGACAAGATGCTGTCGGAGCTTGGCGCCAGGCGCGCGGGCGAGATGCTGATGCACGACGCCAGTTCGGGCACCTTGCCGGAGGAACTGGCGGCACAGTGGGTCGTACCCTGGGTAGAACAGTATCTGGCGCCGCTTCAAGCTCAAGGCAAGCTCACATCGGAGGTGGCATAAATCATGGCTACTACAGTGGAAGATCGGATTGGATCAGGCGCCAAGCTGCTCGAGAGCTACCTCGGCGGCAAGTGGCAGGCGGGCGCGGAGCAGGGCTCGGCTCTGGTGAATCCCACAACGGGGGACATCGTCGCGTGGGTGAGCTCCAAGGGGCTGGATTTGAGTGCCGCATTGGGGCACTCCCGCAATGTGGGAGGTCCGGAGCTGCGCAAACTGACTTACGCTCAGCGTGCGGAATTGCTGGGCAAGATTGCCGACGCCCTCGCGGCTCGTCGCGACGAGTGGTTCGAGATTGCGCGCAAGAATTCAGGCAACACCAAAGCCGATGCGGCAATCGACGTCGATGGCTCCATCGGAACGTTGAAGTACTTTGCGAAAATCGGATCTAAGCTGGGCGATGCACATCTGCTGCGAGACGGCTCGCCCATGCGTCTGGCGCGCGACCAGAATTTCCAGGGCCTGCACGGCGGCGTGCCGCTCGACGGCGTAGCCGTCCACATCAACGCTTTCAATTTTCCCGCGTGGGGATTGTGGGAGAAAGCCGCGGTCAGCCTGCTGGCCGGCGTTCCCGTGCTCACGAAACCGGCGACGTCCACGGCATGGCTGGCGCGGGAGATGGTGAGTGCGGTGATCGCAGCCAATGTCCTTCCGCCGGGAGCGTTGTCGATCCTGTGCGGCTCGCCCAACGATCTGCTCGACCATCTGCGCTTGGGAGACGTGGTTGCCTTCACCGGATCGGCTGACACCGCCGAAGTAATCCGCCGGCATCCCCGCATTCGCCAGCACAACATACGGGTGAACATCGAAGCTGACAGTCTGAACTCCGCGCTGCTTGGTCCGGACGCTGCTCCCGATTCCCCCTCGTTCGGCTTCTTCGCGCGCGAGGTCGTCCGCGAGATGACGTTGAAGGCGGGACAAAAGTGCACTGCGATCCGCCGCGTGCTGGTGCCGGCTGAGCACGTCGCAGCAGCCACGGAAGCGATTGCCGCAGCGCTGCGCCCGATTGTGGTTGGCGATCCGGCGAATGCAATGGTGAACATGGGGCCGGTGGTCAATATGCCACAACGTAGGACAGTGGAGGACGGCATTCGCAAGCTGAAGACGCAAGCCGATGTCGCTTACTCGCCGGAGAATTTTGCTCCGCTCGATGCCAGCCTGGAGAAAGGTGCGTTCGTTCCGCCTACGCTTCTGCGCGCTCGCGAAGGCTCCGACGCGGAAGTCGTACATGAAGTCGAGGTGTTCGGTCCGGTCGCAACCGTTATCCCCTATCGCGATAAAGCCGAGGCGTTCGCCCTGGCGCGGCGCGGAGGCGGCTCGCTTGCGGCATCGGTTTTCAGCGGCGACACAGCGTTTCTCGCCGAAGCCGCACTCGCGCTGGGGACGACTCACGGCCGTCTGCTGCTGGTCGATCCCGCGATTGGCGACAGCCACACCGGGCACGGAATCGTATTGCCATCGTTAATGCATGGTGGTCCGGGACGCGCGGGCGGCGGCGAAGAACTCGGCGGACTGCACGGCCTGTGGTTTTATCATCAGCGCGTCGCCATGCAGGGGTCGGCGGCGACTCTGTCCACGATTGCCGCTCAGGCGGCGGACCCGGCAGCGGAATAAAACTTGAGCGCATCGCGAGTATCTAAGGAACGCGGCGAAGTCGTCGTCGATGGAAAGCGTCTGGAGGCGCTGTGGATCGGTCCGCGGCAATCTGGTCGCAGCACGATCGTCATGCTGCACGAAGGGCTGGGATCCATCGCGCTGTGGAAGGATTTCCCGGAACTGCTGGCGGCGCGTACCGGCTGCGATGTGCTGCTCTATTCGCGTTATGGACACGGCAGCTCCGACAAGCTGATGGAGAAGCGGCCCGTGACTTTCATGCATCACGAAGGCGAAGTGGTGTTGCCGGAACTGCTCGACAAGTTGGCGATTGCGCGGCCCATCTTGTTGGGACACAGTGACGGAGGGTCAATCGCGCTTATCTTCGCAGGGAAGCATCCCGATGCGGTTCGCGGGCTGGTCCTGGAGGCGCCGCATGTGTTTGTCGAAGACCTGAGCGTCGCCAGCATCACCCAGGCCAAGGTGAACTACCAGACGACCGAGCTGCCGCAGAAGCTGTCACGTCACCACGCGCATGTCGACGCAACGTTCTGGGGATGGAACGACATCTGGCTCGATCCCGATTTTCGTTCCTGGAATATCGAGGAATATCTCGCGGCGATTCGCTGTCCCGTTCTCTGCATTCAAGGCGAAGAGGATGAATACGGGACGAAGGCACAGGTGGAAGCAATCAAAGCGCGGGTGCCGCAGACGGCGATCGTGATGCTGCCGGAGTGCAAACACTCGCCGCACCGCGACCAGTTGGAGCAAACGCTGGAACGAATGGTGGAGTTTGTCGGACGGTTAGAGAGGGAGCCAATGGCAACTCCAGAGATTATCAATAGCGGCAAGGACCGCAGATCCCTCGACTCCGCTTCGCTCCACTCGGGATGACAAAGCGAAGAGCGAAGGGCGAATAGCGAAAGGCGGCATTTATGGCTGAGTGGGTGCACACCTTCAAGGGCGCGGTACTGGCTTCGGAGTATGACGTTGCCAGCCACATGAACTCGCGCATGTACGTCTCGCGCTTCGATCAAGCAACCTGGTTCTTGCTGCACGCCATCGGCGTCACTCCCGCATCGATCAAGCAGCAGAACTTGCGCGTGGCCATCGTGCGCCAGAACTATCAGTTCCTGGAAGAGCTGCGCGGCGGCGAGCTGGTCGAGATCAAGAGCGGCTTTCTCGCCGTCGGCGAAAAGTATTTTCGCTTCCTTCATCAGATGTACGACGACGAATCCGGCAAGATGGTCGCGACCTGCGACAGCGTCGCCGTGCAGGCGAGCCTGGAATCGGGAAAAAGCGTGTCCTTGACCCCATCGCTGCAGGAGAAGGCGAAACGCTACCTAGTGACCTCCAACGTAACGCCAGATTCCGAACTCGGATAACGAAATGCCCGATCGAGCCGCCTGATGCCGGCTCAGGTGAATCACCGCTTGCAGCTCCTCAGTGCGGCTTAAACCCAACGCTCTCCCACAACGGCGCCGGATCGTACAGCACGCCATTAGCAACCACAGAGCTTACACTGCGGATATTGTGGATGTTCTCCAGCGGGTTGGCATCGAGCACATCGAGGTCGGCGCGCTTGCCCACTTCCACACTGCCGCTGTCGCGCTCCACCTTCATGGCGCGCGCGGGGACGATGGTCGCCGCTTGCAGCGCTTCTATTGGCGTGAAGCCGGCCTGAACGTAGAGCTCGATCTCGCGGTAGAGAGAAAATCCCGGTACAGTCTGATCGGTGCCGGCGACGATCGGCACGCCCGCGCGATGCAGCGCACCGATGATCGCCAGGTCGTTCTCTTTGATCTTTTCGCCGTAAGCAGCAGCCTCCGGAGGCAGTCCACCGTTGACCAGTTGCTCGCGCAGTTCGGGCGCGACGCGCGCAATGCCAGGCTCGGTGTTCGTGGCAGGCTCGCTGGCCGAGCGCAAGCTGATCTCCATCAGCGCCATGGTGGGATCGATGACCGTGCCGTGCTGCTTGAAGAACGCGACCGCCTGCTTGCCTGCTTCGGAGTTGATATCGACGGAGGCGAGCACTTTTAGCCGTTCCAGGCCCTTGACCTTCTTCGGGTCGAAATCTTTCGGCAGCAGAAGATCGGCGATGTAATGGATGTGGTTGATCATGTCCATGCCGTCTTCGACCCCCTGGTACGCGTCCATGCCGATCGGTATGTGGCCGGTGACGGTCATGCCGGCTTTGTGCGCGTCGGCGCAGATGGCCTTCACGTTGTCGGACTTCACTGAGCTATAGATTTTGATCTGCTGAAAGCCGGAGTCGTGATAGCGCGTCACCCACGTCTGGGCATCTGCGGGCGAGTTCACGCGAGTGATGCCAATCGAGTAAGGCCCATCGCCATCGACGATGCCGGCCAGCAGCATGTGCGGGCCCAGCGCTTTGCCGCTGTTCACCGCATCGCGCACCTGGGTGATGAAGTCGTACTCATTGCCCACATCGCGCACCGTGGTGACCCCGGCGGCGAGATAGATTGGTCCCCACTCCACCTGCTCGTAGTGCGCATGCATGTCCCACAGGCCGGGGATGATGTACTTGCCTGTGACGTCGATGCGCTGCGCGCCGGCGGGAATCTTCACGTCCTGGCTCGGCCCCACAGCCACGATCTTGCCGTCGCTGGTAACGACGGTAGCATCGGCAATCGGCGCCTTGCCAGTGCCATCGATCACGGTTGCACCGACGAAGGCGAATGTCCCGGTGCGGCGGCCGGGAAGCTTCTGGCTCATCTCGCTAAGCGCGGCCATCTCGTCGTGGGCCGCACTGGCGACAAAGGCGGCGAGTGCCGGCTCATAGTCATCGCGTACCGCCTCGAAGTGGTCGAACTCGGCGTCGGTGGAGACCAGCGCGGCAAGATTGTTGGCGCTGTCCATCCACAGCGTCTCCATTCCCCAGATCAGCCCCTGCACCGTGTAACGCTCCACCTGAACGTCGCGGCCTTTGATCTGCATCGTCTCCGAGCCGCGGTCCTGGATCCTCACCGCACCGATGGGCAGCGTAGCCATCTGCGCGGGCGAGCCATGCGTCCGCCAGTAGCGCATCATCTCCATTTGCACCGCAACGGGAGCGTAACCGGAGATGGTGAAGAACGGCGGCGGAGCGGGGATCGAGCGCGTGTCTTTGCCCTGGCGGATGGTGGCGTTAGCGCCGTCGATAGTGATGTCAGTGTCGATCGTCGACATCCGCGAAGTGCTTCCTTTGATCACGAAGCTCTGCGGCACGTAGCTGTCGGAAGTTCGCAACGTCGCTGTCAGCGGGACTGCCGTGCCGCGGTCTGTGAACTTGAAGTCAGTCTTCAGCGTCAGCGCACTGCCGTCAGCTGTGATGCTGTAGTTCTCCTCGCCGATGGGCTGCTCGAACTTGTGCAGCCGAAACTTGCCGGACTCGTTTTGCGGCGTGGTTTGGGAAAATGCGATGGCGGGCGAGAGGGCAAGCAGAACAATGCACAGACGAAGACGATTCACGCGACGGCTCCTTTTCAACCCGTCAAGCGCAAGTGGGCGCTCGCCGGGTACCCTGGAAAGCAACGAAGGATTACAACACAGTTAAACGCAAAGCAGCGAGCAGGAGTTCCGCAAGGTCGCCATTTTCCCGTCGGCGCGCGCGCCAACAGTGCCGATCATGCGTCAGGCTTTCTTTACACCCGGATCACGCTCAGTTGTCGCCGCCAGGGTTGGCGCGAAACAGGTTGCACTTTCTCGCAGCCCCTAAAACAATCGTCCCGCCCTGTTCGCTTTTCGTTGCCAGCAGGGCGGGACGATTCTGACGAAGTACAGCGTGCTATGGCGCGTAGTAGCCGGAGATGTCCAGGATCAGCTGCGTGAGCGCGGAGGAGAAGGCATCGATGGAACCATCGTTCGTCGGCACGATTGCCATGTTGGAGGTGATGAAGCCATCTTCGGCATTCAGCGTGGAGACGGTGGGCTGAGTCGTGCCATGCGGCCATAAGGTGAGGTAAAGCAAACGGCCTGGCGGCACCACCGTCGCATTGAAGACGTATGCCGCCGCGTTGCTGGGCGGAGCACATGGGCTGTCCACCACGTCCACAGTTATCTGACCGTTGAAGCCGCTACCGCTGTGGCGCGTGTCTAACACGCGGCACGGCGCCTGGGGATACATTGACAGCCCGCCTGTTCCCGCCGGCGCGAAGTAGCCGTTGACATCGACCAACAGGTCGGTGTTGTTGCTGTGGGGGTAAAAAGCGGTTGCGTTCTGGCTGCCCGCAGGCACGATGGCCGCATTGGCGACGATCGTCCCGGTGTTGTCATTAAGAGTGGAGACGACGGGTCTGGTCTCGCCCTTGGGCCAGACGGTGAGGTAATCCAGTCCACCCACGGGCGGGATGACTGTAATGTTGAACGAATAGGCTTGCGCTCTGCTGGGAACGCCGCAATTTGTCGGTATCGTGTAATCACGCTCCGCGCCAGCCAGCAGAGTTCCTCCCTGCTGATTGTTGCGGGTGTCAACGATGCGGCAGGGCGTCAGCTTATAGAACTGTAAGGTTTCGGAGCCGGGCGGCGCAAAGTAGCCATCGATGTCGAGAATGACGTCGGTCGTGTTACTGGCAAAGACACTGACCGCACCCTGGTACCCGCCGGGCACAATGGCGGCATTGGCCTTGACGCGTCCGTCAGTGGAGTTCATGGTGGAGACATAGGGTAGGGCTTCGCCAGTGGGCCAGATGGTCAGATAGCCCAAAGGGCCAACTGGTATCGCCGTGACATTCAAAGAGTAAGCAACCGCGCTGGTGGGAATGCCGCAGCTCCCAAGTTCAGGCACGATAAAATTCTGTGAGGTATTGGCCAGAATGGGACTGTGGCTCTGCCGTGTGTCCACCAGGCGGCAGGGCGTCACCGTAACAAGCTGGATGGCGTTAGGAGCGACGCCGCTGAGGACGGATACCGTGTTATCGCCGACATTCGACACATAAATCCTGTCGGCAACCGGATTCACCCAGGCTTCGACAGGTGTGTTGCCGACGTTGACGGTCGTGGTGGCCAGCGTCTCCCCGTTAAACGCCGTAACCGTGTTGTCCCCGGAGTTACAAACAACGACGGTGTTGGTATTGACATCGACCTCAATGTCGTCGGGGGCCGTCCCGACGTTTACCGTTCGGGTGGCGAGGGTGACCCCGTCGATGACCGTCGCTGTGTTGTCAGTGTTGTTGGAGGCGTAGGCTTGATTCGACACACTATTGACCGTCATCGCGCCGAACCCCTTGCCGACATTGACAGTCTGAACGGCCAGCGTCGCGCCGTCGATCTGGCTCACGGTGCCAACAACTTGGGAGTTGTTTCCGCTACCAAGCGGGCAACTGGAATCGTTGCCGCAAGAATTCTGCACCCAGATCTTATTGGTTACGGTATTCAACAACACAATGCCGGGTCCGTACTGCACTGTGACCGTGTGCGTAACCGTATTGGTGGCGCCATCGACGACACTAATCGTTCCCGGCGCTGTGGTGGCATTGCAGCCGGGGTGGTTACCGCAGTAATTCACCACGTAAATCGTGTTCGTAACCGAGTTGACCGCAACTGCCAAGGGATAGTTCCCTACGGTCACGGTAGCGATGACCGTGTCGGTATTGCCATCGATCACACTCATCGTCGTACCGGTGCCGTTGCCGTTGTTGACCACGTAAATCTTGTTGGTGATGGGATCGACATCCGCGACCGTCGGATTGGCGCCGACGGAAATGGTTTTAGTAACGGTATTGGTAGCTCCGTCGATGACCGAAACCGTATTGCTATGGCGGTTGGTGACATAAATCTTATTTGTGATCGAGTTGATCACCAGGAATTCCGGAAAAATTTGAACGTTGATGGTGGCCGTAACCGTATTGTTCGCTCCGTTGACGACAGTCACGGTTCCGGTACCGCCGCAGTTCGGATCGGTACCGCAGGTGTTCACCACGTAAACCGTGTTGGTTGCCGCGTTAGCGGCCAGGTAGTAGGCGTCGTTCTCCACATTGAAACTGCCAATGAGGATTTGAGCAGTGGCTGGCAGGCAGGCCAGCGCGGCGAGCGCGATAACTAGAAGCGGCAAACGAGGCGTGTGCATGAGTTCCTCCAAATAATTTCTCCTCGAAATGGGCCCGGTGGAGATATCTGTAGTTGGTCTTCGACTGGCGGCCGGGCGTTTCGAATCAGCAAGACTTCGACTCAAGGCTGTCCAGTTTCCGGCTCGGGGATAGCAGGAACGGAGTCCGGGGCATATTAGCACGGCAAGCCCGTTAGTCAAATGTTTTTTCGCCGGAGCGGGTTTTTCGCCGGAGATGCGTTCCCGTTCCAGGGTCGCTGTCGGCAGCCAGTTGCCAGTAGTCAGTTGTTCAGAACCCACTCTGTCACCAAGAAACGGGCGACCAGGGTGGGCACCCGGAACGCGCAACGCGAAATATATAGGGCCGAGCGTATTGCTTCTTCGGGATGCAAACCCGATACTGATTTCCCCTTTACGGCGCAAAGTAGCCGGAGATGTCCAGGATCAGTTGTGTCAGACCCTGGGCGTAAGCATCGATCGAGCCATTCGTAGACGGCACGATCGCCATGTTGGACGTGATGAAGCCATCGTAGGCGTTCAGCGTCGAGACCACGGGCTGACCCGAGCCATCCGGCCACAAGGTGAGATAACCCAGGGAGCCGCTCGGCACCACCGTTGCATTGAAGATATATGCCAGTGCGCTGCTGGGAGGCGCGCAGACGCTGCCCACCACGTTGACCGGAGGACTCAGCGTGCCGGCGAAGGGCTGCCCATTGCGCCCGTTGCCCACCTGACGCGTGTCCAGCACACGGCATGGCGCCGCCGGGTACATCGACAATCCGCCAGTTCCCGCCGGTGCGAAGTAGCCGTCAATATCGATGAGCAGATCGGTAGTGTTGTTGGCGTAGACATCAATCGCCCCGCCGGTTCCCGCCGGCACGATCGCAGCATTCGCAACAACCGTTGCCGTGGGATTGTTGAGGGTCGAGACTACCGGTTGCGGCGCGCCCGTGGGCCAGACCGACAGATAGCCCAGCGGCTGACCCGAAGGGTTAGGTACCACGGTGAAGTTGAGCGAGTAGGCATTCGGATTCAGGCCCGCCGGAATGCAACTGCTCATCAGCAACGGGAAGCTGCGCGGTGTTTGCGCCGCCAGGCGCGGTCCTCCGAGTTCGCCGTCCGCGCCGCGCGTGTCAACCACGCGGCAGGGCCTCAGCGGATAGAACTGATAGGTACTGGAGCTAGCCGGCGCATAGTAGCCATCGATGTCGAGAATGACGTTGGCGGTATCGCTGACATACACGCTGACCGCGCCGCTTACGCCTGCCGGTACGATGGCCGCATTAGCCTTGGTGCGGCCATCTGGCGAGTTCAGCGTGGAAACTACGGGCTGTATCTCCGGCGTGGGCCAGATGGTCAAATACCCCAGCGTGCCGCCGCTTGGCGGCACCACCGTGACATTCAGGGAATAACCAGCAGCGCTAGACGGAATATTGCAGTTCTGATTTTGCGGGATGGGGAAGCTGCGTGAAGTTCCACCGGTAATGGGTGGGCCGCCAAACTCACCATTTGCTTGGCGTGTATCCACCACGCGGCAGGGACTGACATTGACCAGTTGCAGTTTGGTGTTGCCCCCGATCACCGAGACGGTGCCGTCCCCGCCATTAGGGACATAGATTTGGTTCGCGACGGGGTTAATCGCGGCGGCGTTGGGATAGTCACCAACGGCAATGGGAGTCGTGGCGTTGGTGGCGCCATCGAGCTCGGTCACACTGAGTCCGTAGCTCGAGTTTGTCGATCCTCTACATGGGAAGTAAATTTTGTTGGTAACAAGGTTTATCGAACTTTGGGTAGCAGGGTAGCTTCTCACGTTACAGATAGAAACCGTGGATGTGGCAAGGGTGTTGCCATTGATGATGGTCGCCGATGGAGCTGACGCGCAAGTGGGATCGCTGCCGCACTGATTGCCCACATAGATCAGGTTGGTACCTGGATTGACGACTACCGGAACGGGGTCAACCCCCACATTGACAGTCTGAGTGGACAGAGTGGAGCCATTAATGACGGTAACAGTTCCGGGATTCCCGCTCCCGTCCGCTCCGCCATAATTGGAAACGTAGATCAGATCATGAGTCTCGTCCACGGCGGCAAAGCTTGGATCGAAACCAACCGTAACGGTTTGGATGTTGTTTAGATTGTTGCCATCGATCACGCTCACGGTCCCCGCGCGGTCGCAAGTGAGATCGTTGCCGCATTGATTGACCACATAGATCTTGTTGGTTGTGGTATTAACTGCCACGCTCACGGCATAAGCGCCGACCGTGACATTTTGCGTGTTCAGCGTGACCCCGTCCATTACGGTTAACGTTCCAAAGGTTGTGCAATTGGCATCGTTGCACTCGTTGGTCACGTAGATTTTGTTGGATACCGGGTTGACCGCAACCCAGTCGGGGTAAACTCCGGTGTTCACGGTCTGGGTGGCGAGCGTGTTCCCGTTAATCACTGTGACCGTGCCGGTCGCGCACGTGGTAGCGCTATCGCAGGTAGCCGCGTAGGCCATGTTGGTGACACTATTGACGACTATCGGGTCAGGATAAGCAGCCACTGAGATGGTCTGGGTGGCGAGCGTATTGCCGTTGATGATGGTCACGCTGCCGTTGCCGCTCTGGCAGGTGGGATCGTTTCCGCAAGTGTTGGCTACGTATATCGTGTTGACGACGGAGTTTACCGCTGCACTGCCAGGGTTATTGGCAACGGCAACGGTCGCTGTGGTTACTTGAGCGGCGGCTGGCAGGCAGGCCAAGGCAGCAATGACGACGAAGAGTACAACGGTGAGACGCGGCACGCGCGTGAGTTCCTCCACAGAACTTCGCTTCGAATGGGGCCTGTCGTGATCTTCGATCGGCGGCAGGACGTTTGAACCAGCAAAGAGTTCAGATCATGAACCTGCCAGTGTCCGGTCCAGAGATTATGCATGAAATCGGGGGAATGTTAGCACGGTAAGCCCGTTAGTCAAATGCTTTTCACCGGAGGGTTTTATTTTCGAGTGCGGGGACGAGGAAAATCCAATGTACCGCCCGGGACGTGACAGGCGCGCTGGCCTGGCGTTGGCGCCACGGTTGGTGATTGTGGCGCTCCTCGATGACAGCGTCAACGGCGTTTCGTGGACTTCCCGCTTTTCGTGCTCGTCGTGTGAGGCGACGCTTTCGTTGACTTTGGCGCGGCAGTCTTGGGTGCGGCAGTTTTACTCGTGGCAGTCTTGGTCACGGCTGCCGCGCTCCCGCCACCGGCCGTGATCTTGCCTTTCACCAGGTCCAGCGTCACGGAATCCTGCTGTGTCACAGGTTTGCCGCGGGGCGCGGTTTTGAAGCTGATCGTGAGCGTCTTGGCATCGGTGGTGAGGGTCAGGTAGCCGAACTGAATAATCGGATCGACTACCAGCGTGTGATCTCCAACCGTTGTGCCGGCGGGCGGCGCCTTCTCTTGCGGCGCCGTGGCAGCGTATCCACCGGATCCCGAGACGATGTAGGGAACATCCCGCCCGTTCACCTCTCGCGTGAATCGCTGATAGAGATGCGCGTGGCCCGACAGCACTGCATCCGGCCATTGTCCCGCAGCCTTGCAGCAGGAATCGATGTCCTGCATCAGTCCGGCGCTGCCGCCGGTCTTGGCATCAACCGAGAGCGGCGGATGGTGGACCGCAATCAGGATCGCCCGCTGTCCCGCCTTGCGCTGCGGCGAAAGACGTTTCAATTCTGAAGTCAGAAAAGTCAGCTGGTCATCGACCAGCGGATACTTACCGCCCTGCGACGAGATGATGCCCCCGCCGGTGTCCAGCACGTTGCTGTACAGCCCGATGATGGAAACGAAAGGAGCATCGAGGGTGAAATACACGCCGGGCTGGGTCATCACGCTGCGCGCGACGTTGGGCGCATCAGGCGAGGGATCGGGAGTGCCGGAGCAGAAATTGGTGAGGAACGCAGCCAGCGTGGGAACCTGCGGAGCACTCGATGAGGCACCGAAAACCATGCCATCGTGATTGCCGGGAATGGCAAAAATCGGGCGATCGTAGGCGCGGTAAGGTTCGTAGAACTGGTCGTAGTAATACTGAGACTCACCGAAGTTGTAAATCACGTCTCCCAGGTGAAAGAAAAACGCGGGGCTACCCGACCCGCCGGACTGCACATCGTCGACCATGGCAGCGGCAACGGCAGCTTCTTCGGCAATGGCCGTGGCTGCCGTCTGGCTCCTGCTTACTTTGGCCGCGCCCGTGTCGCCGACAGAATGAAATATGATTTTCCCTGCGGAGGTAATGGCGCTCGCCAGGCTCTGCGGGATGAAGTTAGTCAAGTTAAGATAC
>Ga0302325_10024156_pt1 | contig 12654 bp, 12 predicted proteins | sample Palsa_T0_2_FD_201948 | JGI IMG/M metagenome (GOLD analysis project Ga0302325, IMG submission 201948) | Peat permafrost microbial communities from Stordalen Mire near Abisko, Sweden - Palsa_T0_2 | ecosystem: Environmental > Terrestrial > Soil > Palsa > Peat permafrost | place: Sweden: Abisko...
AAAGAAAGAGTATTTAATAAGCTATATACTTATACTCTTCGCTTTAATTTCAACTACAAAGCATTAAAACTTAATAAAGTAACTAGTACTTTAAGCTAATATATTAAAAGATATTATAAATATATAAAAGACAAGATTTCTATTAAATAAACTACACAAGTTAAGCTCAAAAATATATTATATTAAAGGAGAATATACCCCCTTTTAAAGAAGCTCTTGTTAATTAAGTTATAAAGACTTGTTAACCTTTTATAACCTCTAAAAGCACAAAGTTTAAAGTTATAATTTGCTTTACTAGATATACTAAAAACATTATTAAAGGGAATACAATTGCTAATTATGTTTATATAAGGGTAAAAGCTTATAAAAAGGATTCAATCTCCCTATTAGATTATACTTGTTTTATAGTATCTATATTATTTAATAAGTAAACAAGCAAAAATAACCTTTTAATATTTGCTATAAATAGCAAATAAGCAAGCCTTAATATAAAGACATATTAAGCTTGCTTTAATTTTATTAAAATTAAAAGCAACTATTCTAGCAAAAACATAGCAAAGCTAATATTTGAAAGGTGTTAAAAGCTAAGTATACTTTATAAAATTATTAGTTTTACTAAAGACAATGCAAGTAATAATAATACTTGTGCTTGCTATTTATATAAGATAATATCTTATATTTATAATAATTACTTAAATCTAATACCTTTTTATAATTAGTTTATAAGATTTAAAGGAGAAAAGAGCTTAATCGATTATATAATATATATAAACAATTTAATAGTAAAGGCAATTCTCAAGTCCTTAAGCTCAAGTACTTACTAAAATGCTTGTGCTTTCTTTGATAAAGTTAAAGTACTTAGTGAGTGTCACGAGCGCCGTACTTCAAGGCCTCAAGAAGGCAAAAGGTAAAAGGGTCTCTTATTCGATTATTCAAAGCTAAGGAAGGAAGTAGGAAGCATGAAGCTCTAGCATGCCTAAATATCCTAGGTTCGCCAACCTAGCCTAATCGGGAATAGCGCTACACGTGCTAGCGCAGAACCGTAACAGTTAGAATAAGATTACTTTACTAATAGCTGCAAGAGATATTGCTATTTTATAAATTGTAATCCTTTAGATAAACAGATTACCTTAGCAAATTAAGGATTAACAATCTCAATTAAGAGTTAAAAAGAATATTTTATATAATATTAATACTTAGTGAAATTATACTCTTATAATATTAAAAGCTGCTTTTAAGTATTGCACTCCTTTACAAGCTTAAATTAAGGACTATAAAAAACTTGCATATCTAGTTTTTAATTCCAATTAATAAGACTATCTCAAGCAAATTCGAGATCTCCTTAAGCCTTTTAAAGAGTATATAATATATATTTCGCGCAAAGAACTTATACTTTATCATCTTTTAAACTTGTGTTTTAAGCTTAATTAACTGCTTTAAGCAGTTGTTAAGCAGCAAAGAGTATATAAAAGCTATAATAAGTCTTTAGTTAAAGCTACTTGCAAAGGCTTTAAGGTTTTTAATAAGTATTACTTTGCAATAAAGGAGAATAATATATATTAAATTACTTATATTTTTAATCTAAAAATCAAGACTAAATAGTTGACAAAAAATTACTTAAATGCCAACAAAATCATCACTCAAATTAAGGCTTATTTGAAAGAGGCTTATCTCTTTAAAGATTAATTGCTTGCAAGACTAATTAAGAAGCAAGAAAAAGCTAAGTTAGATATAAAGATAAACTTTTTATAAGAGTATAGCTTTGCTATAACAGCCGAAGATGATATTAAGCGCTATTTTAATAGCTTACAAGTTAGCTTTGTCCTTAATAAGAAAGAGTGCCAAGTATAATAGGTTTTGAATTAGTAAGTAGCTTATAAGGCAAAGTTTCCTTTAATATTTGCAGTTGCATATGATTTTTTGCCTATTATAAGGGCTAAAGTTGATATTAAGCAGCTATTTAATATTGTTAGAGATATTTTAAAGCTTTAGCATATATCTATAAGTGCAAAGACTTTAAGGGCTTTAATCTTATTAAAGGATTATATATGTCGGGTGATAGCTAGTCAAGTGTAAATTATAATAATAAATCACGTGTATTATATCTCTAATGTCTAAATAGCTTCAAAATATTAATAATATTACTTAAAAAATCAATAGGAACTAACATTATAAAGGGCTATAAAGTGTAAAGTATCACGTGGAAAATTCGATCGAATCCCATCAGATCAAATTAATTCGATAATTCGATAGGAGCCCTACTTATATCCTCAGCTGACTTATTGATCACTCTGGGTAGTAGGAGGGATGCCTAAGTAGCTTGACTGTCTTCGGTTTTCGCGGAATCTATCGGTGGGGCAATGGAACCATTGAGTTATTTCTGTCGAGAGACATAAAGGGCATTAATGACTTGGGATATCGGGAGAATGGGAAAGAATTCGTAAGGTTCGACAAGGTCGACCTAAAATGTTTCTCATTTGCGACGCGTGGCTGAGCTCAGCCTCAATCAGAATGGCGCTCGGCTAGAAAAGGGTCTCTAAAGTCACAAGCCTTTTCTCGCACATCGTGGCAAGGACAACCAGGCTCTCCTGCAGGCGTTCTTGTAGGGAAGGCCGTAGGGGTGGGAACCGTCAGTCCCCAAAGCCAAAGATATCGGCCAAAGCCTTCGCCCTTTGCACCCATCTTACTTTTATAACTTAAATTAAATACTATTTTTGATTAAATCGCTTCTATTGATTCTATTAATTAAACGGATTAATTTGAAGTTTTTTTATTTTTATTTTTTATATTTTTATATATATATTTTTTAAAAAACCCCCCATTAATATTTTTATTATAATTATTTTTATCAATGTAAATACGACGTGCGATGCGATACGAGTACGCCGAACCCAGGATGACATGCGATTTAATACAAGGAAAAAGGTATCCCCTCGTCCGGTGAGGCAGTGTCCACACTGGTATAGGGGTCTACGCATAGATATTAAGCATAATTATTATATGGATTTACCTAGATATTTATAAGTAATCTATATTATTCGAGTGAAATCGCGTCTAGTAGTCCCCTTCCTTATAAGTTGCAAAGGCTAATATTATAAAATATATAGCCGCTGTATAACCTCTTTGCATCTACTACTCTCCCTAAGACCTTTTAACACCTTGATTTATATAAACACTATGCGCAAGTACTTTTAGGCGCTTCTCCTAGTAGTAAAAGTGCTAGAAGTCGGGATTAAATACCCTCTTACCACTTAACTCCACTTATAAGCTTTATAGCTTTGCTTTTATAAGGTGATTGGTAGGCTACAGCGCATAACGAGGGAGGGGACTACTAGACGCGTTTTCATTCGAATAATATAGATTACTAATGAATTTATATGTAAAGTCATATAATAATAGTATACAATAGCTAGGAAAGTCAATTTCAAGGCTAAAAAGTAGTCTTTTGGCTAAAATCGATTTCTGGTAGGGTGAGCTTGGCCGATGTCTTTGGCTTTGGCTATGGCATTGGCTGGCCGTTGACGCTCTTGCGGTTTTCCCTATTCTTGGCTTACAGTAGATTTAGCGAGGTCAGCTCGAGCTTCTCACCGAATCCTGCCAATCAAAATAGCGCTGGGGTAGAATGGCAGACACCCTCCTCCGCCTTGAGAGCGCTAACCCCATTCATTGGTGGGCCGAAATCAGTCGACTCAATTGCTTGTATCTCGCACTAACTGGTATATGGTTCAAAAGCTCTGAATTTTATCTGTGTGGACAATCTTTCGCGGACCTGTGGTTGCCAGAATTTCTCAATCGATGGGATAGAAGATCAAGAACTACGAAGATTCTACCAACTTACCTTACCCCCGTTTTTGCCTGTGTGCAAAGCCCAACTACTGCTCCTTGTAGCTTTTTGCATTCCAAGCAGCAGGCACGCCCCAAGCTACCGGGCTCTCGTGACCACTTTCGCGATAAGTGGCTTCATAGCAGGTCCATCTAATCGTGGTCTGCGGAACACTTTCTGCGAAGCTCACATTAGTTGATTGAAGATTTTTAATGATTGCGTTTATCTTAAAAATTGGTGGAAGAAGATCAGGGTCAGCGGAGGAAAATATGTCAAGACACGTATTCCTATTAATTGAAATATTAATCACTCGCTTCTCGAGATCTAATCACCCTCCTTGTCCCTAATCAAACAGAGTACGGCTTTATGGCAGTAGTGTAATTAAACTGATGCCGTAATAGTAGATAATAAAAAACGATCCTTCCCACAACATATGAAAGCTGGCCTTTTGTTACTCCTTTAAGTAGTCCATTCTAGAGCCTTGAGCTTTTGAAAATTGATCCTCTACTACCCTTTAGTGAACTGATTTGCGCTCTGCCTAATTATTTCTTCCTTGCATACTACTGTATCCACTTTGTGGCATATCTCATAGAGGAACTGCCTCCCTCAATTCCACGAGGACACAGTCCCTCTAGCGATTCCATTCACACAAAATTTACCAGTCCACCTTTGTTTATCCTTTTGATTTTTTCCGTCAGAGCTTTCACACGCTGTTTCCTATCAACCCACCAGTATAAGACCCACCATGCCAAAAAAGTCAACGCTGTTAACGGCAATGTGACACTAACATATCGTTTTAGTGCTGCTGATGAGTAGTCTTCCTCATAGTCATTGGTATCGGCTATTTTTGAATATTGAAGTATATCCGTACTCATAATTGTCTGTTGCTTAGTGTTAGCAAGGATAAAATGTGGGGCGAAAGGAGATGGAAGCGAACAAAGTAAGTTAAGCTGAACAAGCATACTGAGATGAAGGTGCCAGGCAAGAAGAATAGAGTTACCAGCGTGATGATCCGCATGGAGACCGTTTCTTGTTTGGTTTTCTGGGTGAGGGCGTTCATCTCTTCAGTCATGGAATGCATTTTGGTAGTTGACGCTTCTGCCTTTTCCGCAAATTTCTTGCTGGCCTCCATGCTACGGTATTCCAGTACGCCATTTAGCTAGATGCTGTTAGCAAACACATACTTGGAGAGAGAACAGAGAGAGAACATCCTTACTAGTCCTTTTCGATTCGTCAGCGTTGAGAGTAACATGCTGGCACGCGAATGTTGCATCTCGAGATCATTTACAATACTGAGAACGGCCCTTTTGAAGTCTTTGATTTGTCTTGTAGACCCAAGCTTTATCTCGTCCGAAAACTCTGAGGATTCAACTAGTTCCATGTAATAGTCTTTGATCGCAGTCACAATCTTGATGTTTGATCTGATTACAAGAAGTAGTTCTCTTATTTTTTCCTCATAAGACTGCACCTTTTGGAGATCGGAGAATGAAAAGCTCTCTGTATTCTCGAGATTGGGTTCGAATTCTGGTGGCGGAGGAGCAGGTTGAGGTGTTGGTTGCAATAGAATTGGTGGAGGCAGAGTTCCAGTAGCAGAGGCAGCTCGTTTGATTATTTGCGTGACTGCCCGTTTTACCTTGCCTACCGGTGCTGTTGCAGCTCGCGACGGGGTATCGTTGGAAGGCAGAGTTGCAGGTCGGTCAAAGCTCATTGTCAAAGCTCGCCGCGTTGTGATCTCTTGAAGTTCTTCCAAGTAACTTATATACCAACGCCATTGTTCACGGCACCAGTCGAAGATAATCAATTGTACAGTAAGCGTTGCAAGAAATGATTGTAATGCGCTTGACAAGTCCAAATTTGGATGGCTGCTGGGATCGGTCGCAGCTTTTATGCGTCGTTTGATGAGTTCGTCTCCCTTGATCATAATCCAGAAACTTTTCCCAGTGATGACGTCGAATGAATGATACACTGCCAATTGCCTTACAGACCACGGAAAGTGTGGCTGGCTGCTAGATGATTCAACCGACTTAAGATTATAGCACATCTTGAAATCTGTGCCAGACCTTCCAAGGTCGGGCAAACTAAAGCTTTGCTGACCATCTGACAAATGAGTCTCATCGTACAAGCCGCTAAAGTGAAAGTCCCTCGGATAGTCCTGTTTCCCAAAAGAGAGTAGAAAGTCGACAAAAGTGGGCATGACTTGATGATAAGTACACGCAGTCATGAGCATATATCTCGTCACTTTCAACTTGGCTCTCGAGTGATCCGCGTGCACAAACCTAAGAACGGGGATTAGGATTGAGGATTATGTAGTGGATTTCCACGACAGAAATAACATAAATCGGAAAAAGGTTTCTTACATGAATCTGCATTGCGGGTCCACCTTCACAAAGAGCTGCGCTCCCACGAAATGGTTTCGTAGTTGTAAATTGCTATTGAAGCGGAAAGACGAAAACCCTGCAACTCTTTAACATGGTAATGAAGATTTACAGCCCTTTTCGGGAAACCTTACCAGAAGGATGAACCCCACACTCCCATAGTCCGACGTCTGTTTTTTCTTCACTGCTGAACAACCGCTCGTCTTGCTTATCCAATCGTTCAACATGTCCCTCGAGAATATGCTCATAGGTGTTGTGATGCACAAGGTTCCTTGGGAAGCGAGCAAAGTTGTTCAAAGAATCACGAAAGGCGTCGTTTTCGGTCATCTTGGGTAGATGTTGAGAAGCCACAAGGATGTCACAGGATGTGCCTTTTCCAGAATTTCAGCATCTGGAGATGGGCGGATCTGAAAAGCAAAGGCTACAAGTTTATGAGTTGAGGATGAATTTGAAGAGAGACGTCCGGCTTTATAATGATGATGTTGGTGACGGGGCTTGGGTAACCGGTGTCCCCTGAGTGGGCAGATTTTCCAAGGCTCAGGCGCAGCGCAAGGCGTTCTGGCGAATGATAAATCAACTTGTAGTAGGAAAACTGTGGTGCGAGGTACAATCATATGATAAGTAGGTATTTTTAGTACTAAAGCTAATTAAATACCTCGCTTTCCAAGACATTGTTTCAAATTCCTCCTTCACATTGAATTCCTCCATCGTCCGTTATTTCCTTGTTCTTGGATTCAGGCTCCCCTTTTTCGGTCAAGTTTCCATCTTCTGCTCTGCGCCCTGCATCATGGCCGTCTCACGACCCTACTCGGTCTCGAAGCCGCCCGAGACTCTTTTGCCAACGCAGGCTATTTAAGTGGCACGCGCTTCATCCAGTCTTTCTTTCTCGCCCTATTTATACGCTGATTAACACCGACGGCGCAGCCCAATTTCACATTCATTAAGCGACTTACATCAGTCAGATCGCGAATAGCCCAAAACTCCCAGTCATCACTTTTAAGCTACTCGGCTCTTGCTCAGCTGTTGATCCATGAGACGGCTCGGGCGCTTACCCTAATGAAGAAGTTCGTGCTGCCAAATATGCTCACCAGGAAGTTGTCGAGTGCAGATTTCGACAGGCGATAAGAAGAAACCGTACGCCATTCGTAGTTACTCATTGCGATGCTCCGATCACTTAGCCGTTTGTTTGAGAGAACGTATGAATATATTCGAAACCAGGGAATGGCTGAGTTCGGGAAAGCTGGCCTTCATTAGAGAAAACCCACCAGGCTGGGCTATATAGGCCAATTTCCTCGTGAAGCCGCAGGAGCGCATGGTTGGAGAAGTTAAAGCAGCAATTGAATCTGGGGAGGTTTGTGGCATCGGATGCCAAGTTTCCTGCAATTTCGAGAATGTGTTGCATGAAAACCAATCATATAGAATCGCATCCTGTTTTTATTCTGCCGGCATCTCAATCGAGAATTAGAGCCTCAAAAGGCTTTGGAACCGGTGAAGGTCAGTCAAAAGCGGCCCTGGTTTCGATCGAGCATCTCCAGAGTAGATAAACTGAAGAAGCTCCCGATCTAAGCATGCCTCCTCGTTAATCTTCGGCGGTCTCCCTTTCTCCACCATCTTGGACGAGCTTTGAATCTGTTCGACAAACGATCGTGTTAGAACGCTTGACGGGAGCCCAATTGGAGGGGGTGAGGGAGCGATGGCCTCTCGACTAGACTTGTACGACATGGCAGACGCGTGAAGCTTGCAGTCTGTAATATCATTCCGTCTTCGAGAAAGCTTACTTATACCAACAGGATGCTCGTAACTTTTGATCAATGTCTCACTGGTTGTTGCCTGGTAATCACAGCCTGATGACTGACAGACATACGGTGATGCTTTAATACCAAACAGAACCCAAATTCCGTCAGCCACTTTTGGACTCCAAACGCCAATCATGATTCGGGCGCATAATCGAGAACCCTGCCATTTAACTTTTAACTTACAATTCTATTGACCTACCGTAGCTAGCTTCTCCTTGGTGGGGGATTCGAAAAGTCCAGAGCCCTGTTCAAATCCTCAAGAATCCTCAAGGGCAACATGTTTTCACCTCAACGGTATCGAACGTAGTGGCTAACATTTTACTATCTTGCACTCTGTTTGAACTATATTAGATCGCCTACTGCGCCTTTCGCCGGACAGTTGCTATGGGATCGAACCAGTATCATTTGGTTCGTCGACCGGGTAGGTGCTGAACCTAGCCTGGTGATGTCGCAATTGAACCTCAACCACTTCTACGTCAGCGAACCTTTCCAAACTTTCTATCGCTGGCTAAAGGACAACTCTAAATCATCTGGCTGCCCGGGAGATTCTCCATTCCTGCCGCACGACCTTCTCAGCGATCACCTAGAGTCCAATGGATACGAGGTTCTCAACACCTTGCTCGGCGCCATCTACCAAGGACAAAACGTTCCGATAAGTGCCAAAGGAGTTGTGAGCGCATATTCAAATATATTTTGTATTTTGATATGCATCGGAAAACCTGAATCTCTTCCGGTGTTTATGAGTTGCGACGATCTCAATGATCAACACCTCCCATTCAAACTTTATGATCGCCCCAGTCAGTTTCCCTTTGATCCAACGGCGCCGGAATTCTTCGAGGATTTCTGCCAAGAGCAATGGAGATTCTGTCCTCCGACTATTGATGCCAACTGCAATCGAAGATTTGAGAAGAACTATGTTCTACCCTTTACAAAGAAGACGCAGATAGCTGAAGGCGCGAATGCAACGATATCCACAATTGAAATATACCCATGGTATAACGCCCTACCTTCATTAGCGGTAAGCTCCTATACCAAAGCTCACTGGCCTTTGTCCATCCATTGTCTGATTCAAGGATAGAATGTAACCGACGGACCTGCGACTATCTTCGCTCTCAAAACATATCAAGGAAGGGATGCTGAGAAATCATGGAACAATGAAGTGCAAACCTTTCAGAAGCTTCGTGATGGCGGATCATCTCCGAATGTCATTGGCTTCTACACTGCTTTCAAACATGGGAGTGCCTGGCATTGCATCCTCGAATATGCAGATAGAGGTTCACTTGAACAGTATCTCCAATGCAGGATGCCACCAGAGGACGGAGTACATGTTGCTCGGCTTTGGAAAGGAATTTTGGGTTTGATTAGGGGTTTGAAGGACTTGCACAATGGCCGTGAAGTAATGTAAGTTCCCACTCAATAGGTTGCTTTACTGTCTAACATTCACAGATTCCATCAAGATGTCAAGCCTGCAAACGTCCTCGTGCTTAGCGACCCAGACATTAGCTCCCCGTACGACTCTATATTCAAGATCGCAGATCTTGGTACCAGTCACTTTAAACGCATCGTCGCTACTGATCAAGATCACTCTGACCCGGATGCTCAAGGAACCCGTACTTATGGTAAGGGCAGGCACATACCTCATAGTCATCCTTTAAGTTGTCTCTGACTGACCTGGCTTCCAGGTGCCCCAGAATGCTATCGATCTGATTCGACACTGGGCCAGGGAAGCTTAAGAGTGACGAAAGCTGTTGATGTCTTTTCTCTAGGGTGTATTCTCAGCGAAGTTGCTGTCTGGATGAGCGGTGGATATAAATATGTGATAGAGTATCGACAAGCTCGCAGGAAAACCATCGACCAAATCCCAGACTTTCACGACGGTGACTGCTTCCATAACGGCATCAATATGCTTCCAATAGTTGGAGAGTGGCACAGGAAGGTTCAGTCTAAACTCAACTTCTCTGATGACACATTTACGCCGATTCTCATTCCACTGATTGAAGAAATGCTTCTGGATGTACAACACCGGGGGGATGTCATGACTCTCTGCACGAAGGCTCATACAATTTTTGCTGAAGCCCTGCAAGCTTTTCGCAGACGATCGCCCGAGCGAGTTATCCCTGATGACATACTACCACACTCACTGCGGGCGCAGAGCCAGAGAATCGACCCTCCGGTGCTCCCCTTCGATAGTGACCAGCGACAGATACCAGTGTTGCCACTTGCGAGCACCAGCTTTACGCCTTCATCCATACTCAATAATTATACGGTGAGTAGTCCAGAGAGCTCGTCTAGTCAATTGCAGTACGAGTCACCCGCACGGTCCCAATGGACCTCAATGTCGGGCAGCAAAGGAACACTACGAGGCGCTCATGCATTCGAATCCGTGTCGCGATCGGGTAGGCCTGGCCACGTCACTAGTGCCCCGATTGAAGCCCCGGCTACCATCTTCGAGAATTACGATGCAGAACCTCGTCGGTATAGTGAGCAGCCCCCTCAACAGAACAGACCCAGGATCATCAGAGACGGTCCCCAACTACCATCCACGATTAACCCAGCACCAGGAAGCCCGTTATTTGGAAGGCCACCCCTCTCATCTTTCCATAACTCTGGACAAGGAGTTACTATGAATGGCAAGATAGTTGGAATGGACGCCATGAACTATTCGCATGAAAACGAGCCATATTCCTCATTAACAGGAGCTGCCCCTCTCTCTGCTCGACCTTCAACTCGCTATCCAGTTGAATTTCCAAATGTTCCTGCATCAACGCATTCGCATGCGAACTCTGGGAGTCAGTGTTCAGTTGTCGCTAACATGTCTAGGAGAGAGGCAATGTTGTGGCGAGACCAGAAGAAAAGTTCCTCGAGGTGGAGCCCAGATCCTGTTCTTCGTGACAAGTGGGTGCTCAGCTTTTTGGACAGCAGAGATAGTGTGAGTTCTTTGCATCAATTAACTCTTCGCCACAACACTAATGACAACAGGTAATCATAATTGACGACTCAGAATCCATGCGGAAGCATCACTGGGAAGATATGACAGAGCTTCTAAGTATCATTGCATATATGATCAAGCCCTTCGACAAAGACGGCCTCGACTTGTACTTCGCTAATTCAAACGCCAAACACAATAGAGATACTTCCTCAAAGCTCGTCAGCATCATTGAAAAAAGAAAGCACGACAAAGACTTGGGCTACACTGATATGAGTTTGCGACTTGAACAGATTTTAAGCGAGTACGCAAGCAGAATTCGGCGCGAGAGTAAGCAAAATATAATCACTCGCGGATTGAATGTTTATATCTTCACGGATGCTATATGGACTCCATATTGCGATGTTGTACCGGCGATAGATAAGATGGTGGAAACACTCGTGGCTCACGAACTTTTTGAGAAACAGGTTGGCCTTCAATTTATTAGCTTTGGGGACGATGCCGAGGGCCTTAAACGATTGAAACTTGTGGATAACTACTTGGTGTCAAAGCCTAAAATACCTCAGTAAGGATACTACGGCTTTCCATACCTGTATCCACTCTAACTTCTGCAGCGATATTGTGGATACAACACCATCTACCGGGAATTTGTACAAGATGATTCGAGGTGCGATTGACCGAAACTTTGACTATGCTTTCGAAGAAGCATCAAATTCCCCTACGAATTATTTCGATCTGCCTCCTTAGATAGTTGACACTCCCTTCTCGCCTAAGCACGCACTTAGCACTCTTTTGTGCTAGAGTATTGGAGGCTCCACCCAGACCGAAAAACCGAGTCACAATGCTCGCTACCCCCCTCTACATGCAACTTCATACCCACACTTTGGTATGCCTCATCAAAGGAAAAACACTTGACAACTCGCTGACTCCAACTCAAAACTAGTTATGTACAAATAAGTGCAAATATACTCCGAAACGCTCCCAAATCACGGACTTTGTTTTCATTATGTAAGAGAGATATGCCCTAGATTATGGTGCAAATACTTGGGAGGTTCACTGGGAATATATTTCAATGTAGTGAACCAGCCCGGAGAGCGCAGATGAGTCGGGCCTTAATGTATATATTAGAGTGGTGTAGGCAGAAATTGGAAACCGTTTGTAAATCCAAACAGATATAAAGAAGCTCACATTTTTTCTAGTGAGTCTAAAGGTTTTGTATACTTGCTATTAGTTAGGCTAGATTAGAGCAGCACCCCGCTGCCCAAAACCCTATTATCAGCAAGAGAGCTTAAGCATAAGTTCTTGATATTTAATATATTATTAGATTATTGTCTTCAATATTACATGAAATCAGCTGATCAGCGTGAGTGATAACCTAATTCCTACAGGGCATTATTTAGCATAATCAAAGGAACTGTTTTCTTTGAACACAAGCTTCCTCCTTGAACACTTCCTGAATTTAAACCAAGCCACATTGCCAAGACGCTTCTGGCTAGCGGTATTTGTCCCTGCATGTAAACGCCACACCTCCAAAGTGTCACGTGTGAATTTGACGTTTGAGATGTGGGACAACGCATCGTGATGCGACGACAGGGGTGCTGTCCTCAGTCGCGTCTCCTCAGCCTCGAGTTGAAATAACGTTCGAGCACTGCTATGATCAGACACCTCGGCTCGATAGTCACAGACGGGTAGTTTCATGGCTGACCCACTTGGTGTGACTGCAAGCATTATTGC
>Ga0302325_10024159_pt1 | contig 12653 bp, 12 predicted proteins | sample Palsa_T0_2_FD_201948 | JGI IMG/M metagenome (GOLD analysis project Ga0302325, IMG submission 201948) | Peat permafrost microbial communities from Stordalen Mire near Abisko, Sweden - Palsa_T0_2 | ecosystem: Environmental > Terrestrial > Soil > Palsa > Peat permafrost | place: Sweden: Abisko...
CCAGGACGCGGGCACCCTCCGTAACCGGCAGCCCTTTCAGGTCTTTGAGCGCGCGCGGCTTGAACTCGACTTGGTAGATCATGCCTCGACGGCATTGCCCATCTCAGCTTGCGTGGTGGGACGCCAGATCGGTGGAACGAGCGGCAAACGGCTATTTGCGATTTGTGGCTTCTCCAGGCGCTCGGCAGGGTGCCGCAACAGATCGGCCTGCCGCGGAGACCGCAGCGCGTCCGCCGCACCTTCAATTTCAGAGAGAGTACTCATGCTGCAGAATGTGGCATCCTTTGGACAAAAATTACAAGCTCCTTTGAACGGCCGCTTCCGCCTTAGATCACACTGGAATTGGGCGGCATCTATTATATCTTGGGGCGGATTGATTTGCGCATGACTATTCCGCACATTCCAGCGTTGCGTCGCGGACGAGCCTACGAAAGCCTCGATCGCAGCAACATTGTCGATTGCCGCGCCGGCGAAGTTCTGGCCACGCTCAGCCAGGTCAACGCCGGCATCATCCGCAAGGATTTGGCCCGCATGGCCGAGGCGCGCGCGGCGCTGAAGAAACTTCCCGTCGCGCGCCTGCTGGAAATCTGCGCCCAGGCGGGCGCGCAATTCCTGATTGGCACGCTGCCGCTGGGCGGCGGCGCGACGCAATCGCCGCGTCAATACTTGGAATCACTTTCCGCCAGCAGCGGCCTGCCGCATGTGATGGTGCGCCGTAACATGGCCAAAATCCACGCGGCCCTGACGAACATGCCGGCCATCCTCAGCGGCCTGACGCGCGGGCTGGACCTTTCGGTCTTGGACAAAGGCCATGGTCAGCGCCTGTGCTTTTATCCTGCGGCGCAGAGCCTCGGGTTAGTCATGCCGAGCAATTCACCGGCAGTCAATTCGCTTTGGCTGCCCGCCATCCCGTTGAAAATTCCCGTGGTCATTAAGCCGGGGCGCGAGGAGCCGTGGACGCCTTTTCGCTTGATCCAGGCCTTTATCGCGGTCGGTTGCCCGGCGGAGGCTTTCGGATTTTATCCGGCGGATCACGAGGGCGCGGGCGAGATTCTGCGCGCATGCGGGCGCGCTCTCATCTTCGGCGACAAAAGCACAACCTCGGCCTATGCCAACAATCCCGCCATTCAAGTCCACGGCCCTGGCTACAGCAAAATTCTCATCGGCGAGGACCAGATCGAACGCTGGCCAGAGTACATTGATTTGATGGTTTCCTCCATATCCGACAACGGCGGCCGCAGTTGCATCAACGCCTCCGCTGTGGTCGTGCCGAAATACGCGAACGAAATCGCTGAAGCCCTCGCGCGCAAGCTGGGACCCGTCGCGCCTTTGCCCGCCGCCGATGAACAGGCCCGGCTGGCGGGCTTCGCCAACCCCAAGATGGCCGATTTCATTGACGGCGCCATCGAGGAGGGCCTCAAGACGCCGGGCGCGCGCGAGGTAACGGCGGCCTTCCGCGACGGCCCGCGGAAAGTCCAGTTTGAAGGCGGCCATTACCTGCGGCCAACCATCGTGCAGTGCGATTCCTTCGACCACCCGCTGGCCAACCGCGAGTTTCTCTGCCCTTACGCCAGCGTCGTGACTGTGCCGCAAGCGGCCATGCTCGAGAAAATCGGGCCGTCGCTGGCTGTTACCGCCATCACGCGCGAGGAGCCGTTCATCATGCAACTGGTGGAATCACCGCTGATCGAGCGCCTGAACATCGGCCCCATTTCCACTATGACCGTTTCCTGGGACCAGCCGCACGAGGGCAATATGTTTGAATTCCTCTATCGGCGGCGCGCCCTTGAGATTGCAAAATGAACACGTCCTCTTCGTCCACCAGCCCGTTTGACCATCAGCCGCGCACGCGCATCGTTTTTGCCATCGACGCCTCGGCGCGCACCGGCGAACTGGCTCGCGCCACGGGCATGAACAAAGTGCTCGTCGTCACGGACCCCGGCGTCGTGGCCGCCGGCCATGCCCAACGGGTGCTCCAATCATTGGACCAGGCAGGCGTGGTGACGGTCTTGTTCGACAAGGCGCGCGAGAACCCGACCACCGCCGATGTCGATGCGTGCCTGGCGGCCGCTAGACATGCCGGCATCGACGGCTTCATTGGCCTGGGCGGGGGCAGCAGCATGGACACGGCCAAGGGCTGCAATTTTTTGTTGACAAACGGCGGGCGGATGCAGGATTACCGGGGCGTGGGCAAGGCCGCGCGGCCCATGCTCCCGCTCATCGCCATTCCGACCACCGCCGGCACCGGCAGCGAGTGCCAATCCTTCGCCCTCATCGCCGACGTCGAGACGCACCAGAAAATGGCCTGCGGCGACGCCAAAGCCGCCGCGCGCATCGCCATTCTGGACCCGGCGCTGACCCTTTCCCAGCCGCCGCGCGTGACTGCTTGCACGGGTATCGACGCGCTCTCGCACGCTTTGGAAACGGCGGTGACCAAAAAGCGCAACGCGCTCTCGCTGGCTTATTCGCGGGAGGCCTTGCGCCTCTGTGGAACATCCCTGCCGCTGGTGCTGCAACAGGGGGGCGACCTCACGGCCCGCGCGGGCATGTTGCTGGGCGCGGCGCTGGGCGGACTGGCCATCGAGAACAGCATGCTCGGCGCGGCCCACGCCGCGGCCAATCCGTTGACCGCCCATTTTCGCCTGGTGCATGGCCAGGCCGTCGGGCTGATGCTCCCGGCTGTCATCCGTTTCAATGCCGCCGATTCCGAAACCGCCCGGCTCTATGATGAACTGGGCGAAACCAAAGCGGCCGGGCTGGCGGCCAAGGTGGAGTGGCTTCTGAATCTGGCGGGCATTCCCCGTTCGCTGGCCGATTGCTCAGTGACGCCGTCCTCCATCCCGCTGCTGGCAGCCGAAGCGGCCAGGCAATGGACCGCCGGCTTTAATCCGCGTCCCGTCGGCGAGCAGGACTTCATCCAATTGTTCGAGGCGGCCTTTGAGCCGCGCGGCCAGGGCGCGCCGCCCCTTACTTGATGTGCAGTTCGTAGTCGCGCGACATGAGGCTGTTGGGTCGAGGGCCATCGAAGGTGTCGTCCAGAAAATCAAACTTGTAATGGTATAGGACCATGTCTTGGTCTGGCGGCACCGGAATGAAGGCCTGCCACCGCTGGCTAACCAGCGGGACGGGCTGCATCGGATAGGTGTTCGCGCCGTTGATCACCACCAGCGGCTTAAAGGAATCGGGCCGGACCACCGTACGGTGAGTGGTCCATTGCGCTTCCACCCGGTAATAGCCGGAGGGGTCTCGCGGGTAATGCGAGGGGGCCAAGTTGATAATCGAGGTGCAGCCGGTCAAAAGAGCCGACAGCATAAGCAGGCCAAAAAGCTTCTTCATCTTGCGTTCGTCCTTGGCGCGGCCGCACCAGCGCGACCGCAGCCAAGGACCATGGTGGAGCCTGCGCGTTGGTAGTTCAAGCGGTTTTCAACGCCGCCAGCACAGACCCGTATCCCGTGTCCTCCTGTCCTGGAGTGCTCTTTCCATGCTTGCGCAATTTGGATTTGTTCCTAATATAACACCCCGCGCTGGACCCTGGCGGACGACCCGGCCAGGATGCGCGATGGATGAGTTTGAATTTTTAGTATGATTGGCACCATTCGCCGGCACCAAAAATGGCTTTGGATTGTGATTATCTTCGCAACCATTTCGACCTTCGTTGTTTATCTTTCACCCTCTTCACGGTACGGCGGAGGCGCGGGTTCTTCTACTTCCGCACCCGACCTCGGCTCGATCAATGGCGAACCGGTCACGCCGGAGCAATTCCAGGCTGCCTTAAGGGAAGCCGCCATCTTTTACTATTTCCGCGCCGGCGTCTGGCCCAATTCCGAAGAGCAAAAAAAACAGCTCGCGCAGTTGGCCCAACAGTCCATGGTGCTCCAAGCCTTGATGAAGGAATACAAGATCAACGCCACCACCGACTCCGCCGCCCGTTTCGTCAAGCAGGTATTCCGCATCCCTCCCGATCAATCGTTGCCGCTGGATAAGTTCAACGAATGGGCTCAGAAAGAACTGATGAGCAAAGGCGCGTTGACGGTGGACGACTTCGACCGGTTTGCCCGGCATCAATCCGGCCAGGAAGCCCTCGTTTCCCTCTTCGGCATGAGCGGGCAACTCATTACCGCCAAGGAAGCGGAGTTCTTCTATCGCCGCGAAAATCAACCTATGGTCACGGAAATCGTTTCCTTCCTAGCCACCAATTATTACGGCGCCACCGCGCCAACCGAAGCCGAATTGCAGGATTATTTCACCAAGCACGAAGCCGATTACCGATTGCCCGATCGCGTGCGGATCAACTATATCGCATTTAATTCCTCCAATTACATGGGCCGAGCCGATACGATACTGGGCACCAATGTGGACGGGAGGGTCGATACCTATTATCACCAGCAAGGCCCGGACGCTTTCAAAGATGAGTCCGGTCAGCCTCTGAGCGCGGCCGCGGCCCAGGCCAAAATCAAAGAGCAGATGCGCTACATGGCCGAGATGCAGGAGGCCAGAAAAGACGCCAATGCCTTCCTGCTCGCTTTGGCCGAAGGCCACGACGATGCCCATCCTTATGCCCCGTCCGACATGGAGAAGCTGGCCAAAGCCAAGGGCTTCGTTGTCAAGACCACAGAGCCATTCGACGAAAAAAAGGGCAGCAAAGACCTCGATCTGCCGCCTCGGTCCATGCACCTCCTGTTCAGCTTGCGCGAGGACGCACCGGACGACGCGGGGAAGTCCATGCTCTACGTGTCTTCGCCGCTGATTGGCGAGAAAGAGGTGTATGCCGCCGGGTTGCAGCAGCGGATTCCCAGCCAGTTGCAAACGCTGCCAGCCGTGCGGAACCAGGTATTGAAGGACTACCGTGAGTCGAAAGCCCTCGCCTTAGCCGCGGACGCAGGGAAGAAATTTGCCAGCGCTCTGCAAGTCGCCCAGAAACAAGGCCAATCGATCGAAGCCGTTTGCGCGGCGCAGAACCTCAAACCTCAGTCCCTGCCGCCCTTCGCCCTCACGACCACCAATTTGCCGCCGGGTCTGGACAAACCCTCTTTCCAGCAGTTGCAGGAAGCTGTTTTTCCGCTGCCGACGGGCCAGAGTTCCCAATATATTCCCATCACGGACGGCGGCCTTGTCGCCTACGTTCAGCATCGGTTGCCGGTGGATGAGGCCCGGATGGCGCAGGAGCTTCCGTACTATCTGGCCCGCATGCGCGAGCAGCGCCAGACGGCCGCCTTCAGTATATGGCTGGATCGCCAATACCGATTGCGCTGGACACCGCCGGCCAGAGAGCAGACCAGCCGCGATTGAGACGTGAGCGAGATTCTCAAACTCTCCTCCCCTGCCACGGCCGAGTTCTGGAAAATCCCGATCCTCTTTGAGGACCGCCATCTGCTGGCGCTGGACAAACCGTCCGGCCTGCTGGTTTCGCCCGACCGCCGCGAACCGGAACGTCCGAACTTAATGCAGTTGCTCCACCGCGACCTGGAGCGCGGAGCCGACTGGGCCAAAGAGCGCGGCCTGAATTACCTCATGCACACCCACCGGATTGATCCGTCCGCCAGCGGCGTCCTTGTGCTGGCCAAGGACAAACCGACGCTGGTGGCGCTGGCCAGCCAGTTCGGCTCCGAGCAACCGGTCCGAATTTATGCCGCGTTGGTGCGCGGCGCATCCGAACAATCGAGCTTGGACTGCGACGCCAAAATTTCCCCGCATCCGTTGCGGCCGGGTTACATGCGAGTCGATGCCAGGAACGGCAAACGTTCGCGCACCGAATTCACGGTTCGTGAGGCCTTTGACGGTTTCCTGCTGCTGGAATGCCGTCCATTGACAGGCCGTCCGCATCAAATTCGCGCGCACCTCAAGCACCTGCGCCTGCCGCTTGTTGGCGACGGCCTTTACGGCGGTCCGCCGCTGTGGCTGTCAACGCTCAAGACCGAATACCGTCTCAAGCCCGGCCGGAGCGAGCAGCCGCTGATCGCCAGGCCGGCCTTGCACGCCGAGCAACTGATCCTTCGCCGGCCCGGCGCCGAAGAGAACAGCAACGACAGCGGAAGCGTTCGCCTGGAAGCGCCGTGGCCCAACGACCTGACCGTGGCTGTCAAATACTTGCGCCGCTACGCCGCGCGAAAAGTCAATACTAAATAATCGCCGCCGGCCCGTTCGCAACCGCCTCTGTCCGCGTGGCGAATTCCAGGCGTTCAACTCACCAGCCAGTGCAGGATCGCCTTCTGGCAATGAAGGCGGTTGGCGGCCTGGTCAAAGATGGTTTCGGCGTTGGCTTCGAACGTCGCCTCATCTATCTCCATGCCGCGATAGGCCGGCAGACAGTGCATGACCAGGGCGTCGGGCTTGGCCAGTTTGACCAACGTTTGGTTGATCTGGTACCCGGCCAATTCCCGCCGGCGTTCGGCAGACTCGGATTCTTTGCCCATTGAGACCCAGACATCGGTGTAAAGCAGGTCGGCCCCGTGCGCGGCGCCACGAATGTCCTCGGTGCAGATGATTTTCCCGCCGGCGCGCCGCAAGAGTTCCGGCGAGGGCTGAAATTTCTTGGGGGTGGCCAGGCGCAATTCGAAATCCAATTTGGCGGCGGCGAACATCCACGACACTGGGACATTGCACCCGCCATCGCCGACAAAAACCACCCGTTTGCCGGCAATGGGCCCGCGCTTCTCCTCATAGGTGTAGATGTCGGTCAGGATTTGGCAGGGATGCTCCTGGTCGGTCAGGGCGTTGACGGTCGGAATGGCCGAGAATTGGGCGAACTCCTCCACATCGTGTTGCGCGTAGGTGCGGATGACGGCGCCGTCGAGCATGCGGCCGAGCACGCGGGCGGTGTCCATGATGGGTTCGCCGCGGCCGAGTTGGATTTCGCTGCTGTTGAGAAACAGGACCTGGCCGCCCAACTCACGGATGCCGACCTCAAAGGAGACGCGCGTGCGGGTGGAGGACTTGGAGAAAAGCAACGCCCAGAATTTGCCGGCCAGCGGCAGGAAGGCGTGGCAGCCGCGCTCTTTCTTCATGGGGCCGGTGGCGGCGAGGATGTGTTCCATGTCCGGCCGCGACAGTGTCTCGAGGCTCAAGAGGTGTTTCATGGCGACAATTGTGCTAGGACGGATTCGATCAAGCCGGCCGCTTCTTCGGCTTCGGCGCGCGACAAATTCAACGGCGGCAGCAGGCGGATGACTCGGCTCCCGGCGGGAACAGCCAGCAGGCCGGCTTGATGCAAGGCGTTGACGAATTGGATCGCCGCCGCTTTGTCGCTGGCCGCGAAAGCGGGGATTTTTTCTTCCAATTCCAGTCCGATCATCAGGCCCAAACCGCGCACCTGGCGGAGGACGGATGGATGCCGCGCGGCCAGCCGCGAGAGTTCGGCCAGCAGAAAACTTCCCACCTCGCGGGCATTGGCGGCCAAGTGGTCGCGCTGGATCACCTGCAAAACTTTTAAGGCTACGGCGCAGGCCAGCGGCCCGCCGCCGAATGTGCTCCCGTGTGTGCCCGCCCCCAGCAAGTCCGCGTAAGGCGCGCGCGCCCAAAATGCGCCGATGGGAAAGCCCCCGCCCAGGGACTTGGCCATGGCGAGACCGTCGGGCAAAAATGCCGCGGCTTCCGCCGCCGGAGAGTCCTCCAAGATGCGTTGGAAACTTTGGAAACGGCCCGTGCGGAAATGTCCGCATTGCACGCCGTCCATAAGCAGCAGCAGGTTTTTTTCGTCGCACAATTGGCGCAAGCCCAGCAAGTACTCGGGCGTCGCGGGCGTGACGCCGCCCTCGCCTTGGACGCCTTCGATCAGAATGGCAACGGTGGCCGGGGACAAAGCGGCGCGCGCGGCGGCGAGGTTGTTGAAGGGCATGTGCCGGAAGCCGGGCACCATGGGTTCGAAACCTTTCTTGACTTTGGCCTGGGCGGTGGCGGAAATGCCGGCCAGGGTGCGGCCATGAAAGGAATTCTCGGCCGTCAAGATTTCGTAACGGCCCTCGTCATGGCCGAATTTGCGGGCCAGTTTGAACAGGCCCTCGTCGGCCTCCCCGCCGCTGTTGCAAAAGAAAACCTTGCCCGGCCCGATTAGCCCGACCAATTGCTCGGCCAGCAGTCCCTGCGGCTGTTGGTAGTAAAGATTGGAGATGTGCGAGAGTTTGCCCGATTGCTCGATCAGAGCGGCGGTGATGTCGGGCGAGGCGTGGCCTAGCGCGCAGACGGCGATGCCGCCGCCCAGGTCCAGGTAGCACTTGCCGTTGACGTCCCAGACGCGGGAGCCGGCGCCGCGCTCCAGGGCCAGGTCGAACCGCCCATAAGAAGGGATGACGTTTTTGCGGAACCGTTCCTGAATCGATTGCATTTCGTTCCGAACGACCGCGGGCGGAGGTGAAAGAATGTCTCTCATTTTTCCGCCTGAAGGGCGTTCCAGGTTTCCAGGTACATGTCCCGCACCGCCGCCAGGACAGCGAGGCCTCGGGGCAGCTTGCGGCGTAGAATCAGTTCCACCACGTCGGTCTTGTCGCGCAGCCGGCGCAGAGGCGAGTTGGCCCAACTGTCCAGCTTGAGCGAAATCAATTCTTCCAAACTAACGAATTGGAGTTGGTCGCTGGCTGTGGTGGGCGCGGGAAACGGCACCTTGCAGCCGGCCTTCAAGACCCGGCCCGCCGGCAGCAAGTCAATCATAACGCCGCTCCGCTTGTCCCGCAGTCGGTCCTGGAACTCAGGTTCCCGCGCCAAATGCCCCGACAGATCCGCTGTCCCAAATTCCGCCGCTTCCAATACATCCGGCACGATAATATCCACGTCAATCGTCACGCGGGGGTAGCCATGCTCCTGCACGGCCAGGCCGCCGGCGATGAGATGCGCGATGTCTGAGCGCGCCAGCGCCGCCGCCACCGTGCGGGCGGTTTCCGCCACCGCGCTGGTGCCGGTTGCTTCGCGCAAAAAACATGCCTCGTCACTCATCATTGGAAGCATTGTGCCATGTTGACGCCGCCGGTTCAATCCTTGCGGGTAAAAATCATGCGATCAATTCGGTGCCGGTTCCCTCGCGGGTGAAAATCTCCAGCAGGATGGCGTGCGGCACACGGCCATCGACAAAAGAAATTTGTTCCACGCCCGCCTGGAGCGCGGCCAGCGCGGCCTCGATTTTGGGGATCATGCCCTTGTCAATAATGCCGGACTTTTGCAACTCCCGCGCCTCGTCCGCGTGCAGACGCGAGATCACGCTGGCAGGGTCCTTGGGGTCGCGCAGCACGCCGGGAACGTCACTCATAAAAATCAACCGGCCGGCGCCAAGCGCGATGGCCAGGTGGGCGGCGGCGGTGTCCGCGTTGCAATTGTAAAGCCGGCCGTCCTCGCCCCGGGCCGTCGGACTGCTGACCGGCGTCATGCCGTTGTCCAGACAGCCCCGCACCTCGGCGGTCTTGATCGCCGCGACTTCGCCCAGGAAACCGGCGTCCACCTTCTCGCCGGCCGCGTCGTACAGCCAGAGTTTGCGGGCCATGAAAATTTCCGCGCCGGAGAATCCTTTGGCGTTGCCGCCGAGTTGCTGGATGGCGGCGACGATCTCGGGATTGATCTCCCGCGAGAGAACCCGTTCGACCACCTCCATCGTGGCTTCGTCAGTGACGCGCAGGCCCTGGACGAAGCTGGTTGCAAGTCCCGCTTGTTCCAGGGCGCGGGTGATGGCTTTGCCGCCGCCATGCACGACCACTGGCAGGATGCCTGCGGCGGCCAGGAAAACGAGGTCCCGCGCGACTCCCGCGCGCACGGCGGGGTCTGGGGAATCCATGAAGCTGCCGCCATATTTGACGACGAAGATTTTGCCCCGAAAGCGCAACAAATACGGCAGAGCTTCCAGCAACACCTCGGCTTTGGAACTCAAGTCCACTTTAATCTGGTTTGACTGGTTTTGACCCGGTTTGACCGTTTCGGGAGGGGCGAGCAGCCCGCAAAGCGGGCCGCCCATAATTTGTTCTGACTCCTGCGAGTCCCTGAGTTTGACCGGTTTTGACTGGGTTTGACTGGCGCGGCTGTGACGTGGCTTGGCTGTTTCATCCTTCATCCTTGTCTTGCCCCACCGCGCAGGTTTGATTCGGTTTGATTCACTTTGATTAGGCTTGATCGAGTTTGATTGGGAGCGCGGTCGTCTCGAACGCCCCCTTCGGCGTCCCGCCGACAAAATCCATCGACCGAAACAGCCCCACCTTTTGGATGAGTCCGCCCGCCGGTCGGTAATGGTTCGGGCTCCAGCCCCCCTACCCCGCAGGTTTGATTTGGTTTGATTTGGTTTGATTCACCTTGATTCTCGCAAGTCCACGGGCATAGCCGCCAGAAAGCGCATAAGCCACACAACCATAATAACTTATGCATTGCAGTCCGCCAGAACCAGGCATTTCGTGGTCGCCCGCAAAGCGGGCCGCTCTTAACTTGTTCTGACTGTATAAATTCGTTTTTTGCGCCCCACCGCAGGTTTGATCCGGTTTGATTCAGTTTGACTGGGCTTGATCGAGTTTGTTTGGGAGCGCGGTCGTCTCGACCGCCCCCGTCGGCGTCCCGCCGACGGAATCCGTCGTCCCAAACAGCCCCACCTTTTGGATGAGTCCGCCCGCCGGTCGATAATGGTTCGGGCTCCAGCCCCCCAACCCCGCAGGTTTGATTTGGTTTGATTTGGTTTGATTCACCTTGATTCGGTTTGATTCTTGCAAGGCCATGGGCATAGCCTCTAAAATGCGCATAAGGCGCACAACCATAATAACTTCCGCGCTTTTTGCGCCTTTTCGAGGCTGCTCCATTATCCGCCCCACGGCCCCATCGCAGGTTTGATTCGGTTTGATTTACCTTGATTAGCCTTGATCCGGCTTGATTCGGTTTGATTCGCTCATATTCGTCCCATTCGGTCTGGTTCCCCTCAATTAGAGTCCCATAGAGGTCTCCGGGCTCGCCAGGCGCAGCCTCGGTCAGTTCCCTCTCCTGAGGCAGAGGGTCAGGGTGGCGGCGGGCCTGATTTCCAGCCATATTATCCCGGCCCAGGCATGAGCATAAAATCCTCATGGCGCCATCATCGCACGCCTGCCGGAGTCTGTCTAGTGCGGCGACACCAAAAGGTGAGGCACGCCTGCCGATTAGGCTGGACAATGAGCAGCGCCTTGACCATGGTGGAATACGGCCTATGAAAAACCGGGTCGAAGCCAAACTCGGCAGCTTGGTTATGATGTTGACAAGCGTTCTGGCGGCCAGCGCGCCAGCGCAGACCTTCTCGGTGCTGCACAATTTTACCGGCTCTCCCGATGACGGCGCGGACCCCCCTCGACACGCTCGCGGTGGCGGGGGGCTCGCTGTATGGAACGACGGTCCAAGGTGGCGTCGCACATAACGGCTCGATTTTTGTTTTGCAAACCAACGGAGCGGGCTTTGCGATTCTTCACAGTTTTGCCTCCCTCACGCTCGACACTGCCCCATCACAAAATGGCGGTAACGAATATGACGATTATTATACCAATAGCGACGGCCACTGGCCTGAGGCGGGCTTGATATTGTCCGGCGACACCTTATACGGGACAGCGCAATATGGCGGAGCCGGCGGCAACGGCACCGTGTTCAAGATCAACACGAATGGTTCAGGGTCAAAGTCATCAAAACATTTTCGTCCGTGGACTATACCACGCCACAAACGGCGACGGCGCCAATCCCTTTGCCGGTTTCCGCGTGAACACCGATAGCACAGGATTTTCCGTGCTCCACTCATTCGCCAATCCTCCTGACGGCGAGAAACCCTACGCCGCCCCGGTGTTAGGCGGCGGCGTTCTGTATGGGACGACACAACTGGGCGGCACGAACGGTAACGGTCTGATTTTCGCTGTCGATACCAATGATTCCGGCAGCCATCCACCCATCCACATTTCCTGCCTCCGGCGAACCCTTAACCAGCAATCCGATGAGGTAATTCGTGTCGAGGTGGATCATGCGGGACGCCGGCCCTCAGCCGCCAGCCGTTCCTCACGCAATTCACGCAAATACTCTTCCGCTTGCTGTGGGGTCATCCGGGCGTCCTCTTGCAATAGCCGCAGGGCTTCGCGCGGCGTCAATTTCTCATCGACTGCGTTCTGGGCCACTTGAGCGGGCCGCAATTCCACGACTCCGCTCCCTTTGCGGATTTGGATTAGCTCGCCTGCAAGCGCCAATTCCACCAACCGGCCCAGGCCCGGGCTGGCTTCTTCCACACTGAATGTCTTCATGCCCTAAAACCTACACTATTGGCGGCTCTTCGCCAAGAATTCAGTTCCCAGCATCGAAGAAAATGCCCGATTCGAGTTTGCTCTGAGCGTGCCGTTTGTGGTATGATTCGAACGATGAGCGCGAAACGAAGTTTTGGAGCAGGTGAAGGCGTTGCCGCCGCGAGAGCGTCGGAAATTCTTTGCGTGCGTCCACGAACTGGAAACGACGATTGACGCGCAACCGAACGGCAAACGCAAACGCCGAGTTCGCTGGCCTGATGCTGCCACTCGGCGGCGCAGAATCTTTGGCGACAAAGTCCTGCCGAATCTGGTTCTGCTGGCACGGGAGCAGGAACGGTACTAGCCCGACTTGGCGGATTCGAGGGGGTCGAAAGGCGCAAGTGCTTGGAAATCAGCGTCCGCGTTTTCTAGGTCTTCACTACAGAACCACTTTCGCCCGGCGGCTTGGGAGCG
>Ga0302325_10024160_pt1 | contig 12652 bp, 11 predicted proteins | sample Palsa_T0_2_FD_201948 | JGI IMG/M metagenome (GOLD analysis project Ga0302325, IMG submission 201948) | Peat permafrost microbial communities from Stordalen Mire near Abisko, Sweden - Palsa_T0_2 | ecosystem: Environmental > Terrestrial > Soil > Palsa > Peat permafrost | place: Sweden: Abisko...
GGCAAAGCCGACCGCATCGCCCACGGTAAAGCCCACCGCATCGCCGACGGCGGTCCCGACTGCAACCGCAAAGCCGACCGCATCGCCCACGGTAAAGCCGACCGCATCGCCCACGGTGAAGCCGACGGCATCTCCGACGGCGGCTCCGACTGCGACACCGAGCGCCCTCCCGAGCACGGGCTGTAACGGTGCGGCTGCCGACAACGGACCGCTGACGAACAGCGACGGAACGCTCGGCACCGGCGTGGCCAAGCCGTTCGACTATCCGGTGCAGCACGGCTGCAACGGCGGCGGTTATACCGCGGCCATCGCGATCGACGACCCGGTGAACACCAGCTACGTTTCCACCTATCTGGCCGCTGCGGGGATCACCCAAACGGGCACGATCACCAACGAAGCCGTCAACGGCGGCGGCAGCGGCGACGATGCCGAGACCGATCTCGATGTCCAGACGATCTCGGGGCTCGCCCCGGGTGCTAACATCATCGTCTACGACATGGGTTCGCTCACCGATGCAAACATCGAAGACACGTACAACCAAGTCCTCACCGATGGGAAGGCCAGTGCCGTGAACTCATCGTTCGGCGGTTGCGAATCGAGCGACACGTCATTCGAGAGTTCGACCAACTCGATCGCCGAACAGGGAGCTTCCGAAGGTGTCGAGTTCTCGGCCTCCAGCGGCGACTCCGGAAGCAACGAGTGCGGTAGCGACGACAATGCCGAGGGCGTCAGCGCGCCGGCCGGCGACCCGTACTTCACATCGGTCGGTGGTATCAACTTCACCGATACCAGTGGCGGCGTGCTCGAGACCGTCACCGAAGGGAGCGAGGATGGCGACTCCGGCGGCGGCGGCGTCTCGACGGTGGTGGCTCTTCCGAGTTGGCAGAGCGGCATCACCGGCGTGATCACCTCGGGCCGCAACCAACCCGACATCTCGCTTCCGTTCGATCCCGTCGCGGTCTACACCGGCGGAGCCTGGGGCGACTACTTAGGGACCTCGTGGTCTTCGCCGGCTTCCGTGGCGCTGTTCATCGAAGCCGACGAACTCCACAGCTCCAAGCTCGGCTGGCTGAACCCGACCTTGTACAGCCTGTTCTCGTCGACCGGCTACAAGGACTACTTCACCCCCTGCACCTCCGGCACCAACGGCGCCTACACGTGCAGTGCGACCGAGTACAACCAAGCCGCCGGTATCGGAGCGCCAAAGGGCTGGGCCCTGGCCAACGCTCTGTAGGGCCGGCGGGCTAGCGCTAAACGGTTCGCGTCGCAGCGGCGGCGCGAACCGTTTGCTTTGCGCCCTGCGACGAGGAACGTAGAACTCCCGCGAAGCAACGCTTCGGCATGGCAGAGGTAGAAATAAAGGTTCGGGCAAGCGGCCCCTATCTGGTGCGCGGGCCGATCGTGTTACGCGACGCCGAGGGCAACCAAATCGATCTCACCGGTAAGGAGCCGATCGCGCTGTGCCGCTGCGGCGGCTCGACCACGAAGCCCTTCTGCGATGGGACCCACTCGCGGATCGGCTTCCTCGCCGCGACCGAAGCAGTCAAAGAAGCCGAGTAGCTCCGGCCGGCACTGGGCCCGCTAGCGCAGCGCGCTCGCTGCTTGGATCGCGTCGAGTTCGCCGTTGAGTCCCCAGCCGATCAGCACGCCCGTAAGGATCGTCAGCACGATGACGATCGGCAACGCCTTGCGGCCGCGTTCTTTGACCAAGGGTCCGCCCAGCGCCGCGCCGATCGCGATCGCGAGCACCATGCCCATGCACCAAAGCAGAGCCCGCATCGCCGCTTACCGTGACTGCTCGACGCGCCCGCGTACGTCGCCGAAGCCGATACGCGCCCGCTCCGGCGCCGAGCACCAGCCGCGCATGACGACCTCGTCGCCGTCGCTCAAGAAGGCGCGGGTCGTTCCGTCCGTTAGCTCCAGCGGTCGCGCGCCGCGCCACGTCAACTCGATCATGCTGCCGTACGAACCCAGATCGCTGCCGGAGATCGTGCCCGAGGCGTAGAGGTCACCCGCCCGTACGAGGGCACCATTGCTCGAGGCATGCGCCAGCTGCTGCGCCATGCTCCAGTACATCGCGCGAAAATTCGTTCGGCAGATCATCTGCGGTTCGAGCTGCCGTTCGCGCATCGCCGGCGACTGCAGCGTCACTTCGAGCGCGATGTCGTAGCCCTCGGGCTCGGTCGTCGCAAGGTACGGCAGGGGCGGCGGATCCTGCGCCGGGCCTGCGACGCGAAACGGCTCGAGGGCGTCGAGGGTTACGACCCAGGGTGAAAGCGACGTCGCGAACGACTTACCGAGAAATGGCCCGAGCGGCTGATATTCCCAGGCCTGGATGTCACGCGCACTCCAATCGTTGAGCAGCGCGGCGCCGAAGATACGATCGCGAGCTTCGGTCACCGCGATGCTGCGCGGCGGCTGCGGGCCCTCACCCGTGATGAAGGCGAGTTCGAGTTCGAAATCGAGCGCCCGCGTCGGGGCAAATTCGGGTGGTGCATCGGCTGCTTTGAGCTGGCCGTGTGGACGAAAGACCGGGGTTCCGCTCGCGACGACGCTCGCCGCGCGGCCGTGATACCCGATCGGCAAATAGCGCCAATTCGGAAGCAGCGGTTCGCCCGTGGGGCGCAAGATCTTGCCGAGGTTCGTCGCATGCTCGAGCGAGGAATAAAAATCGACGTAGTCCGCCACGGCGAACGGCAGCACGAGCGACACGGCGTTGCGCTCGCGTAGCGCTTGGGTCGCGCCGGCATCCTCGAACGTCCGATCTCCCGCGCGCAGCAGCTGCGAAAGGCGCTCGCGCGCGGCGCGCCACGTGCGGCGGCCCGCGCCGAGCAGCGGGTTTAGGCGCGCCGCGCAAAAGAGATCGCGCGCGTTCGGGGCCACGTCGTCCAGGAGCCCGGCTTCCGCGACCGCGCGCAGATCGAGCACCGCATCGCCGATCGCGACGCAGAGGCGCACCTCGCCCGGTCCGTCGCGGAACGCGCCGTAGGGGAGATTCTGAATTGGGAAATCGCTGCCGGCCGGCACCGGCACCCACGAGCGGAGTGCGGGGTCCGTGGTCGGGTCGAGCTTCACCGCACCAGCGCCGGCAGCATCGCGAGCGCGCGCAGATCGGCGACCGGCTCGTCGAGGCTACAGCTTCCGTAGGAGTGGATGAATTGCGCGCGGGCCACGCCGATTTCGCCCGCATCGGCGCCGATTCCCGACCACGAAAATTGCGCCGCATCGAGCCGGAAGTTGGCGGGATCGCGATCTGACAAGAGCGCTTCGAGCGTGTGCCGGTCGATACCGCGAGCGCGCGCCAGCACCGCGCCGCCGATGAGGTTCAGGAAGCCATGGGTTCGCGCACCGATCGCCGGATCGTCGTGAGGCAGCGCATGGTGCAGCCCGGCCGTAGCTTTGAACGGCACCTCGAGCCGATTCGCGGTCCACACGAAGTGCGCGAGCGCGGCCACAGAGGGCACGGCTTGGGCCTCGAGGCCGCCGCAGCGAGCTTTCGCCGCGAGTGCGAACCCGCGGGCGCGGGCGCGTTGCAACGCGGCCAGGTGCGCCTCGGTCCGTTCATCGAACGCGACTTCGACATAAACGGCGGGCGGTTCCGGAAAACCCGCCGCGCCAAGCTCGCGTTCGAGGGCGCCGAGGCGATCGTCGGCCGTTTCGCCTGCGATCCTCGCGAGCGGAACTTCCAGGGCTTCGAGCGCGAGGCGCTCCGCCTGCGCGCGAGCTGCGGAGCCGAGCGCTTGCAAGGCCTCCGCGAGCGGTTGCGCTCCGTCGACGACGACCGTGGCTGCCAGCGGCCGCGGCGCGTCGTCGAGTGCCGCGGCCAATCCCGCGAATTTCGACGCAGGCACGACGAAACGTCCCACCAGCCAAAATGACTCGCTCGCAACGCTGCGCTCGTGTTCCGCAAGAGCGTCCTCGATCGAAAGGCGCGCCGGCGGGAACAGGCCCGCATCGTCGATCAGCTCACCGAGGAATGCGCGCGCGGCATCGTGTCTCACGCTGCACTTCTTGTCCGCTGGAGTTCGCAACTTCCTACCCGGAGGAGCGCCGTGCCTAGCGTGCCAAAAGGGAACGAATCTCACAGGACCAGCAGCAGCCCGCTCCGGAAATCTATGTCTCCTGCGACGTGGAGGCGAACGGCCCGTGCCCGGGTCTCTTTTCGATGTTGAGCTTCGGCCTCGCCGCGTTCACGCTGGACAAGGCGCTTGTCGCGACGTTCTCGCGCAACCTCGAACTGCTCGACGGCGCCGAGACCGACGAACGCACGATGCTTTGGTGGGCGCAGCCGGAGCAAGCACAGGCCTACGAGCGCTCGCGCGAATCGCTCACCTCTGCGCGCGGCGCGATGGTCGATTGCAAAGCCTGGCTCGACGACCTGCGGCGCTTCGGCAAGCCGATCATCTGCGGCGCGCCCAGCGGTTTCGATTTCACCTTCATGTACTACTACTTCCAACGCTTTCTCGGCGAGAGCCCGATCGGCTTCGCGAGCCTCGATCTGCGCAGCTATGCCGCCGCCGTCCTCAAGCGCCAATACCGCCACGTCGGCAAACGCCAGTATCCGGTGGAGTGGATCGACGAGAACCTGCCGCACACCCACGTTGCCCTCGACGACGCAATCGAGCAAGGCTGCATCCTGATCAACATGATCCGCGCCAACCTCGAGCTGCCCCGCATCCCTGAATTCACCGACGCGCGAGTTGCGGCGACGACCTAAAGCCACTCGCGTGGGCCCTCGAACACAGCTACCTTGCCGGGAAGCGCCTTCCGATTCCACCCAGCGACGCTGAAAATATCCCTCTCGAGCGCGTCACCGTCGTTCCGCCCGCGGCGTAGCGCGAGGCTCCGCCGCGATCGCTCGCGGCCGGCCGGAGGGTGGGCAGATCCAGGCTGCGCGCCGGAGCGGGGGAGACCGGCCACGAAAGCAGTTCCATGCCGTTCTACGTCCGCGCCGGCGCGGTGCCGCCCAAGCGCCACATCCAGTTCCGCCGGCCCGACGGCGGGCTCTACGCTGAGGAGCTGTTCTCGACCAAGGGATTCGAGAGCATCTACTCCCTGTGTTACCACCTGCGCCCGCCGACCGCGACGCTCGAAGTAACGGCCTGGGACCGGCCACGCCGCCGCTTCCTGCGCAACGATCCGCTGCGCAACCGTCACTTTTTGACCGGCAAGTCGCATGCAGCCGGCGACGCCGTAGCCGCTCGCGTGCCGGTGTTGGGAAACGCCGACATCGCGATTTCGATCGCCGACGTCGATGCGTCGATGGCCTACTTCTATCGCAACGCCGGCGGCGACGAGCTGCTCTTCGTGCACAGCGGGTCGGGGACGCTGGAAACGAACTTCGGCGAGATCGCGTACCGGCCGCACGACTATCTGCTCGTTCCCTGCGGCACGACCTACCGGTTGCAGCCGGCCACGCCGACGCGCTTGGTCATCTACGAATCGCGTGGGCACGTCTCGATTCCCCGCAAGTACCGCAACGAGTACGGTCAGCTGGAAGAGCATGCGCCGTACTACGAGCGCGACTTCCGCCCGCCGGCGTTGCGCGACCCGATCGACGCGCGCGGCGAATACGAGGTGCGGGTCACGAGCGGTGACCGGCACGCGACGTACGTGGTGCAGAACCACCCGTTCGACGTCGTCGGCTGGGACGGGTACTGTTATCCGTACGCCTTCAGCGCGGATGAATATGCGCCGATCACCGGCAAACTCCATCAGCCGCCGCCGGCCCACGCGACCTTCGAAGCGCCCGGCGCCGCCTTCTGCGTCTTCGTGCCGCGCCTGTTCGACTACCATCCGCTCGCGATCCCGGTTCCCTACAATCACTCGAGCGTCGATTGCGACGAAGTTCTCTACTATGTCAGCGGAAACTTCATGAGCCGGCGCGGAATCGAAGAGGGCTCGATTACGTTGCATGCCGCGGGCGCCCCGCACGGACCCCAACCGGGAGCGGTGGAAAACAGCCTGGGCAAGGCGTCGACGGACGAGCTGGCCGTCATGGTCGACACGTTCGCGCCCCTCGGCGTCGCCGAAGCAGCCCTAGCGTTCGAGGACGAGGCCTACCACCGGTCGTGGATCGAACCGGTGGCCGTCCCCGGCCTGCGGTAGGGTTGGCGCAGCTTCCGAAACAATTTCCCCACGCTGCGCGTAACGCGCGCGAACCGGTATAGGAGGAGCATCGTGGCGACGGAACTCGCGGGACGGTCGACGGCACTCGACCGCCTCGATTGGGATCATCTTCACTTTTACGTCGGAAATGCCAAGCAAGCGGCGCACTTCTATGCGACCGCCTTCGGCTTTCGGATTGCCGCCTATGCCGGCCCCGAGACCGGCGTTCCGGGTCGCGCATCCTATCTGCTCGAGCAGAACCAGTTGCGCTTCGTGGTGACCAGCTCGCTCGCGTCCAACGGCACGATCGCCGAGCACGTCTTCCGGCACGGTGACGGCATTGCCGACATCGCGCTCCGGGTTCCCGATGCCCGGGCGGCGTTCGCGCTTGCGACCTCGCACGGCGCGCGGGCCCTCGTCGAGCCGCACGAGAAGCGCGATGCGAGCGGCCGCATCGTTCTCGCCACGATCGCGACCTACGGCGATACCGTCCACACCTTCGTCGAGCGCGACGGTTACGCGGGGACGTTCATGCCGGGCTTCGTACCCTCCGCGAATTCGCCCCGCCCCCAGGCCGCGCCGAACCTGCGCAACGTCGATCACTGCGTCGGCAACGTCGGCTGGAACGAGATGGATCGCTGGACCCAATACTACGCCGACGCCTTCGGCTTCTCGCAGCTGGTGTCGTTTGACGACACGGACATCTCGACTGAGTACTCGGCGCTGCGCTCCAAGGTCATGTCCGACGCCGAACACCGCGTCAAGTTCCCGATCAACGAGCCCGCCGAGGGCCTCAAGAAATCTCAGATCGAGGAGTTCTTGGATTTCTATGGTGGTCCCGGCATCCAGCACGTCGCGATCGCGACCGATGACATCGTCGCGACGGTGCGCGCCCTGCGCGCGAACGGCGTGCAGTTTCTCGAGACGCCCGGAAGCTACTACGAGGCGTTGCGCGAGCGGGTGGGAGCGATCGACGAGCCGATCGACGTCCTGCGCGAGTTGAGCATCCTGGTCGACCGGGACGACCTCGGCTACATGCTCCAAATCTTCACGAAACCGCTACAAGACCGCCCGACGCTGTTCTTCGAGATCATCCAGCGGCGCGGCAGCCTTTCGTTCGGCAAAGGTAATTTCAAAGCGCTCTTCGTCTCCATCGAAGAGGAACAAGCGAAGCGAGGCAACCTCTAATCATGCGCCACACCTACGTTCGAATCGCGGCCTGCATTGCGGCGCTGCTCGCTACTGGTTCGCTCGCGGCGGCCTGGCCGACGCACTTCGCCGACGATGCCCGCAAAGCGGCCGCGGCCCAGGCCGCCGCGCCGGCCGGCGGCGCGGCCGCCTCTCCGGCGGAAGCCGATGCGATCGCGCCCTACGACAAGTTCGTCAAGGGCGCCGATCTTCAAGACGGCATCTTTCCGCTCGTGCGTAAGGACGGCAAAGTCTACCTGACGCTTACGAAGGACCAGCTCGACACCGACTTCTACGAGCACGCCACGATTGCAAACGGCCTTGGCGGCTTCGGCCTCCTCTCCGGCGACGATTTCCAGCAGCCGGCCCGCATCATCCGCTTCGAGCGCGTCGAGCAGAAGAAAATCTCGATCGTGCTGCCGCAATTCCGGCTCGTCGCGCAGCCCGGTACGCCGACGCAAAACGCGATCGCGGCATCCACCGCCGCTTCGGTGCTCGCGGTGATGCCGGTCGTCGCCGAAGATTCGGCTAGCGGCAAGATCGTCGTCGACCCCGCCTTCCTGTTGACCGATACGCTCGGCCTCGGCAACCAGCTTTCCGATATCGTGAAGAACCCGGACAACCCGCTGAACGCCTATCATCTCGACCCGGCGCGCACCTACTACGGCGCCTCCAAGGCGTTCCCCAAGAACGTCGTCATCGAAGCCGACCAGACGTTTGCGTCCGACAAGCCCGATCCGACGATCGATACGATCGAGGACCAGCACTCCGTGCAAATGCGGGTGAAATACAACTTCGCGCAGGTCCTCAGCTCGCCGGATTACATGCCGCGGCTCGCTGACGATCGCGTCGGCTTCTGGGAAGACCCGCACATCGGTTTCGATCAAGACGACAGCTACGACAACGTCAAGCGCTACATCATGCGCTGGAACTTGAAAGCAAGCGACCCGACCAAACCCTCACCGCCCGTAAAACCGCTGGTCTACACGCTGACGAACACGATTCCGATGCAATACCACGCTGCGATCCGCGACGCGATCCTGGAATGGAACAAGGCCTTCGCGCGCATCGGCATCGTCGATGCGATCCAAGTCCAGGAGCAGCCGAACGACCCAACCTTCGATCCCGACGATATCCGCTACAACACGATCCGCTGGCTGACCGAAGCCAACGGCGGCGGATTCGCCGAAGCGCAGATCGAGTGGGACCCGCGCACGGGCGAGATCTTCCGCTCCGGCGTGCTGATCGATTCGGACATCATGCGTTTCGGCAAATTCTACTACAGCGACATCGCCGGCCCGGAAAGCGGCGCCCCGACGAGCGAGGCGGGTGAAGCCGCCGTGATCTCCGACCTGTGGGACCCGGCGAAGTCGCAGGCACCGCCGCGGACGAAGCGCATGGAGCCGACCTTCTTGCATCGCGACACCGGCGCGCACGCCCAAGCGATGTTCGGCGCGCTCGCACTGCACCTGTACGGCGAGGAAGTCCCGCCTTCGTACAGCTACGATTTTCTGAAATCGATCGTTCTGCACGAAGTCGGCCACGATTTCGGCTTGGCGCACAACTTCATGGGACACGACGCCTACAGCGCGGACCAGCTCAAGAGCCGGGCGTTCACCCAAGCAAATGGAATCGCGACCTCGGTGATGGAGTATGCCCCGACCAACCTCTGGCCGCGAAACTCGCCCCACGGCGACTACTTCCAGCCGACGCTCGGGCCCTACGACTATCACGTCATCCACTGGGGCTACGCCCCGATTCCGAACGCGCAAACGCCCGCAGGCGAAGTCGGCACGCTCAACCTGTGGGCCTCAGTCGCGACCAATCCCAAATACGCGTTCGCATCGGACGAGGACGTCGAGTACGACGGGCACGCCGTCGACCCGCGCATCGCGCAATGGATGCTGACCGGCGACAGCATTTCTTGGTGCCGCACCCAGATGGGCATCGAGCACGATCTGTTGCATACCCTCGACGTTCGCTTCCCGCGGCCGGAAATGCCGTGGGACCAGGAGCGCTTCGCGTTCCGAATCATCCTGAACGAGTACAGCACCTGCGCGCTCGCGATGACGCACTACATCGCTGGCGAGCAGCTTTCGCGCGCACGCCGTGGCGATCCGGGCGCCCCGCCCCCGCTCACGCCGGTCTCGCGCGACGAAGAGTATCGGGCCTTCAACAACCTCGACACCTATCTGTTCAGCGATTCCGCCTGGCAGATTTCATCGACGACCCTGCGACGCCTGACGTACAGCGAATACGAGCAGTTCGAAGGCAACCTCGGCTATGCGCCGGCGCCGCGCCACGACATCTCGCTCGCCGGCCTCGTCGCGGCCCGGCAGAACGCCGCGCTGCAAGCGATGTTCGCACCGCTCGTCCTCGGGCGGCTTGCCGACCTGCCGAGCAAAGCGGGGCCGTACCATCCGATGACCCTCGCCGACCTGTTCACCTGGACCCAACATAGCGTGTTCGGCGACCTCGCGAGCGCAAAGCCCGGCCGTTCGGTGCTGCACCATAACCTGCAGCGTAACTACGCCCGGTTGCTCGAACACCTCGCGGTCGATCCGCCCGCGGGAACGCCGTACGACGCGCAAGCGCTCGCTCAGCACGAGCTAGGCGAGGTGCAGATGGACCTGCGGCGCGACTTCGCGGTCGCGGACCTGGACCTCCAGACGCGGGCGCACCTCGAAGCCCTCCAGACCGAGATCCGGCGGTCGCTGGACACGAAGAATGTGACCTCGCTCAAACCCTAAGATCGCCGCTTAGGTAAAGCACCCAGAGGGCGTGACCCCAGTCGCACAGCCCCGTAATTCGTGCTGGCGTGGGCCGGCGAGCCCGATATACTGTAGGTGACGACTTTCGTGCTCGGTGCCGCCCTCGTAGCAGCGCTCACGAGCCCACAGACGGTTCCGCTTACGAGCATCCCAAACGCCGCCGCCCTGCGGGTCGTCGTCGATCGCGACTCCGACGTTAGCCTGATGCTGGCCGGGCTCAACTCCCGCCGAGTGGGACGAGGGCTCGCGCCGTTGCAACTCGAGCCGCGCCTGTGCAAGATCGCCTACGAGCACGCGGCCGACATGGTGATTCGTAACTATTTCGATCACTACACGCCGGAAGGCGTCTCACCGTTCGCCCGGATGGACCAGGCCCACTACCCCTACGGCTACGCCGGTGAAAACATCGCGCTCGACCAGAGTACTCCGGCCGCGGAGCTGGCGCTCTGGCAATCGCCCGAACACCGAGGGAACATCCTCGAGCCCCACTACGCGAAGGTTGGGATCGCCGCGGTCACCTCGCACGACGGCCTGGTCTTCGTCGAAGACTTCAGCGACTAACCAACCCGGCGACCCGACGTGTCCCGCACCGGCTCGGATCCCACACCGTGAGCCTCCCCCGCCTCGGCAGCGCCACGCTCCTGGTCGCGACGGTCGGACTGCTCGCCGCGGCACCAGCCGCGCCAACCGCGCGCCGCGATTCGCGGGCCGTGACGCTGTTGCTCCAAGCGATGAACGCCCAACGCACGGCGAGCGGTTTACGGCCGTTGCGCCTCGATCAGCGCCTCTGCGACATCGCGTACGAGCACGCCGCCGACATGGCGCGCCGCAGCTACATCGGCCACACCACACCCGAAGGGCTTACTCCGTTTGACCGCATGCGAGCCCGCCACTACCGCTTCGGCTACGCCGGCGAAAACTTGGCTCTCGATCAGAGCGTGCGCTTAGTCTTCACCGACTTCTGGAACTCGTCGGAGCACCGCTCGAACATGCTCGGCCAGCATTATGCACGCGTCGGCATCGCCTCGGTCGACGATCCGCCGCAAGGCGTGATCGTGGTCGAGGATTTTAGCGACTGACCTCGCCAGAGGAGCGGAACTCGGACCCGAAAGCACGCGCCGCCTAGCTCTGACTGCGCGACGTCAATCTCGCCGCCAATGCGCTCGAGCATGAGACGCACGATCGCGAGCCCGATCCCCGCTCCCTGCGCCGTTGCTTTCGTGCCGCGGCTCGCAAGGGTGAAAATTGACTCCCATTCGCTTACCGCGACACCCGGCCCGTCATCGTCGACGCGAATCTCGAGGTACCGCGTGTCCAACGGCGCGACCGAAACGCTAATGCGACCCCCTTCGTCACCGTGCTTGATTGCGTTCTCGACGACGTTGATGACGATCTGCATCAAGCGATCGGGACTCACGGCGACCTCCGTATCGTCGTTTGGGACGAGCACAATCGAGGTCCTGCGCGCTGCCGCGAGCGGCGCGAGCGTCGCAAGGGCAGTGTCGAGGACCACATTCAGGAGGCACGATTCGGTGCGGTCGTTCCGCGCAGGCAAGTCCATCAGCGAGAGGTCAAACATTCCATCAACTAAGCGCCCGAGGCGAATCGCCTCACTGCGGGCGATTTCCAAGAACCGCCTGGCCGTCGTTGAGTCGAGATCCTCCTCAAGAACGGTCTCCAAGTAGCCCCGTAACGAGGTAAGGGGAGTTCGTAGCTCATGCCCGATTAAGGAAAAAAATGCATAGCGTTCTTTTTCGCGGCTGCCACGCTCTAAGGCGCTCTCGACCGCACTTGCCAGGTTCGTACCGACGGCGATGCCACGCACGATCACCCAGCCTGTTTCGACGCGCATGCTGCCGCCGGCTTCCATGGCGGATGCCAAACGAGCGAGCGTCGCACGGCAATCGGTCGGCGTCGCGACGGATCCAGAGGTGCGAGTTGGCGACATTAACGCAGCAAGGAAATCCTCGCTCTCGTCGTCGTGAGCGAGAACATCGCTCGCACGCAACGTATTGGATGCGGTTTCAACGAATGAACGAAGACTGCGCCGTTCGAGCACTCGCGCGGCGGCGCGTCCTTCGCGCCATGCGATGCGTTCGAGGTCGCGTAGCCGTACGACGAGTAGCGGTATCGGATTGGCCTGGTCGGCCTCCCGCAACAGGCGCACCAGCGCGGCACTGTCGACGAGCGCCGGCGGCCCGGGGCGCTTATGCTTGCGAGAACTTATAGCCAAAGCCGTGCACCGTGTGAAGGCACATTTCGAGGTGATGCTCTTCCTCCAAGCGCATCCGCAGCCGCCTCACGTGGACGTCGACGGTGCGCTCGTCGCCCTCGAAGTCGAAACCCCAGACGCGCTCGAGCAGCACATCACGCGAAAGGGCGACACCAGAGTTCGACACCAACGTCAGGAGCAGTGCGTACTCTCGAGGCTTTAGCCCAACATCGCGACCGTCGACGCGCGCTTCTCGTGCACCCTCATCGACCTCGAGGCGGCCGAAGCGTAGGACCTGTGGCCCTGGCTCCTGCTTTGCACCGTTGCGCCTGAGAATCGCGCGAACGCGTGCAACGACCTCTCGCGGGGAAAA
>Ga0302325_10024164_pt1 | contig 12651 bp, 11 predicted proteins | sample Palsa_T0_2_FD_201948 | JGI IMG/M metagenome (GOLD analysis project Ga0302325, IMG submission 201948) | Peat permafrost microbial communities from Stordalen Mire near Abisko, Sweden - Palsa_T0_2 | ecosystem: Environmental > Terrestrial > Soil > Palsa > Peat permafrost | place: Sweden: Abisko...
TCCAGCTTCTTCAGCACCGCGTCCGGTGCGGGCCCGTCGACGTGGACTACGGCGATGGCCTCGCGCGGCTCCGAGGACGCTTCGGCGCCGCGCCGCCCCAGAGAGAAATCTGCGATGTTGATTTCGCCTTCCCCCAGAATCGTGCCCACCTTGCCAATCACTCCCGGGACGTCGCGGTTGCGCAGGAAGATCAGATTACGCTCCAGCGGCGCTTCCACGTCAATGCCATCGATGTGCAGCAGCCGTGGCAGGGTCCCGTGCAGAACCGCGCCTTTTACCATGTGCTCGTCCGTCGAACTCTTCAAAAAGACGGAAAGCACGCTCCCGGCGCCGCCGGTTGAGGCTTTCGCCTTATGCGCCTCGTGGACGCGAAGTCCGCGAAGATCGGCCAAGGACGCCGCATTCACCAGATTGGCTTTTTCTTCCAACGCCTGGTTGAGGATGCCCTTGATCGCTCCGTTGCGAATCAGTTCCGTCTTCCACTCCGCGATGTGGCCGCTGTAGCGCAAGGATATTTCTTCAATCGAACCTTCGGAAATCTGCGCCAGAAAAGCTCCCATACGCTCCGCCAGAACGATGTAGGGCTGCATCTCGGCATATTCTTCCGCCGAAACCGAGGGCACGTTCACCGCATTCTGTATGACTCCGTGCTTCAGATATTCCCGGACCTGTCGCGCAATCTGTACGCCCACAGCTTCCTGCGCTTCGACAGTCTGTCCGCCGATGTGAGGCGTGAGAATTACATTCGCCATGGCCAGCAGGGGCGACTGCTGCAGAGGCTCTTCGGCGAAAACATCGAGTGCGGCCGCAGCCACGTGACCCCGTTTCAGGGCCTCGGCCAAATCGGCCTCGTTCACCAACTCTCCGCGCGCGCAATTCACCAGGCGGACGCCTTTTTTCATCTTCTTGATGGCGGCCTCGTTGATCATTCCCGTGGTCTGAGGCGTGAGGCCCACGTGCAGAGTGATGTAATCCGCTGCCGCATAGAGCTCATCGAGGCTCGCCAGGCGGATGCCCTGCTCCTTGGCGACGCCCACTGAAACAAACGGATCATGCCCAACAATCTCCACTTCGAAAGCGCGCGCCCGCCGGGCTACTTCCATGCCGATGCGGCCGAGGCCGGCGATTCCCAGCGTCTTGCCCCGCAATTCCGTACCTTGCAGCGATTTCTTTTCCCACCGACCGGCATGCAGAAGGGCGTCGGCGCGGCAGAGATGGCGCGCCATGGCCAGCATCATACCCAGGGTGTGTTCTGCCACGGCCACGGCGTTTGCCCCGGGCGTGTTCATCACGGCAATGCCCTGGCGCGTGGCCGCATCGAGATCGATGTTGTCCACGCCCACGCCGGCCCGGCCAATTACGCGCAGCTTCTTGGCATGCACGAGCAGCGCGGCGTCGACCTCGACCGCCGAGCGCACGATCAGAGCGTCGGCCGACTCCACTTGCTCGGAAAGTTTGCCGTCTAATTGGTCTGCCGTAAGGACTGTCCAGCCCGGCTCTTTCAGTTCCTTGACTGCAGCGTCTGAGATTTTTTCTGCAATGACGATTTTCAAACGAGAACTCGTCCTTTTGAACCAAGGAATTTGCCTTCACACAACCTTGACGCGAACATGACACCGTTCCGACATCCCGCCGCGGCACTCTCCTAAAACTTTCCCTCAATCCGGGCCCACCGCCCCTAGGAGAACAGTTTTGCCACCACCCCCCCCGCAGCAGGAACGAGGCCTAACTTTGAAACACTCAGTCCCCATAATGCGACGGCAGGTGGTTCGGCCTTCAACCTTATGGTCAACCGCACCGACTTCAACAGTTGTGCGACCATCGATTGGAAACGACGGCGGGAACAACCACCTAGGAGCGGAAATCAATCGCTGACGCCCCGGTGACGTACACCGTCGCTCGCGGCAACTATTTCACACCAGCGCATCGACCGTCCTCACGCGCCCACCAGTTGCTGCTTGCCGGACAGGCCACGCACGTATGCTTGCTGCGCCGCACGCACCGCCGAGCCGTACTCGACGGCTTTTCCGGTTACGCGGGCCAAAACGTGCTCGAGCGCGCCCAGAATGCCGATCGTGTCCAGGTAATCGTAGTAGCCGATGTGCGCGATGCGAAAGAGCTGGCCTTTCATTTCGCCTTGGCCATTCGCCACCACGGCGCCGAACGACTCGCGGAATTCTTTGATGATCTTTCCGGAGTCAATCCCGTCCGGCGAGCAGATCGCGGTGAGTGCGGCCGCAGGCGACGTGGCATAGAGCTTCAGTCCCACGGCCTGGACGGCGGCTCGCGTCACCGCCGCACATATCTCAGCATTGTCGACCAGCGCTTCGCGCCCTTTGGCCAGATCGCCATTTCCCATGTCGCGGATAAACTGCAACGCAGCACCCAGCGCCGCAAACAACGAGGTCGCCGGCGTATAGGCAGACTCGCCCTTGGCCGCCGACTTACGCTCCTTGCGCAAGTCAAAGTAAAAGCGCGGAGAGGTCGTCGTATCCATCCGCCGCCACGCCCGCTCGCTCACCGCGCAATAGGCGAGGCCCGGAGGAATCATCAGCGCCTTCTGTGATCCGCCGATCGTCACATCCACGCCCCAGCCATCGAGGTCGAGATGGGTCGTGCCCAAGCCGGTGATCGCATCCACCACCAGCAGCGTGTCGCCGCCGCCGGCGCGCACGACCTTCGCAATGCCTTCTACATCGTGCCGCGCGCCAGTCGAACTTTCCGTTGCCTGCACAAACACCGCGCGCACGTCGGGAGTCAGCTTCGCCTGAATGTCACCGAGCGAGAACGTTGCTCCGTAAGGCGCGGTCAGTACGTCCACCTGGCAGCCGAACGCCTTAGCGAGCCCCGTCCAGCGCTCGCCGAACTTGCCGGCGGTGAGGACTAAAACCTTATCGCCCGGCGAGGTCAGATTCGACACCGACGCCTCCATCACGCCCGTGCCCGAGCAAGCCAGGACCAGAACGTCGTTCTCGGTGCCGACGAATTGCTTCATGTCGGCGAGTATGCGCTGGAACAGCGCCCGGAAGTCGGCGGTGCGGTGATGCGCCGTAAAAGAAGCCATCGCCGTTTGAGCCGCCGGCAGCAGCGGAGTCGGGCCAGGAGTAAAAAGACGGTTCTTGTTCAGCATAGGTACGATCCTTATGAGCAATATCTTCTGAGTTTACAGGAATCGGCTTCTGGCGGCATCGGCGGGCGGGCCTTCCCAGAAATCTGAGAATCCTGATTGGGCGGTCCAAGCAGCGCGGTTGGCGGCGTGGCAAGGCGCGCCAGCATCCGCAGAAGCTTCGAAATTCGGGGCAATGTTGCTGGCCCACGCCTCCCTCTCCTCCCGGTTGCGGAAGTCGCCTTGGGAAAGACCCTGGTCGGCGGGATCCCCTGCACTTTGCGGAGGTTTCACGGTGGCTTCCAGACCCTGGGGCAGCGTGGCGGCGATGCCCTCTGCCATCCCTTCGCCGCCGTGATGCTGGCCACACCTTGCAGCCCATCCAAGTCCCTAAGCCCAGCGTCTATAATCGCCACATGAGCCTCGTCGAACAGATCCAGAAAGACATCACGGCCGCCATGAAAGCGCGCGAGGAGCAGCGCCTCTCCACCTTGCGCATGGTGAAGACCGCGCTCAAGAACCGGGAGATCGAGAAAATGGCGCCGCTCGATGATAAAGAGTCCCAGGCCGTGCTGACGACGCTTATCAAGCAGCGCAAGGAGTCGGTCGAGCAGTTCACCAAAGGCGGACGCCAGGAGATGGCCGACAAAGAAGCCGCCGAGATCGTCCTGATCGAAACCTACCTGCCGAAAGCGGCAGGTGAGGGCGAAGTGGTGGCAGGAGTGAAAGCCGTGATCGCTGAGATGGGCTCGCCCAGCATGAAAGACATGGGCGCGGTGATGAAGAATGCCATGGCGCGTTTCTCCGGCGCAGGCATGCGGGTGGATGGGAAGATGGTCAGTGATGCCGTGAAGCGGGAGTTGGCGGGGAAGTAGGTTCTCGGCGCGTGGTCAATTGCCCCTCTGCAACGCCCGGTACGCCTCGCTCTTCGAAATCCCGCGCTCCTTCGCTATTTTCTTCAGAGCGGCTTTCTCGTCGACCTTCGCTTCGGCCATGATCTGCTCAATCCGTTGACGGACGCCCACCCGCGACTCCGATGACGGCCGCAATCCAGCATTCTCGGTGCGCCCAATCAGCAGCGTGATTTCGCCCTTCACTCCGTCGCGCGATTTCAGCGTCTCCAGAACCTCGCCGGCGCGGCCGCGGAGAAACTCTTCATGGAGCTTGGTCACTTCACGCGCGATTACCACATGCCGGTCTGCTCCCAGAATCTCGACCACATCGGAAAGCGCCTCCACGATGCGGTGCGGGGTTTCATAGAAAACCTGGGTGCGCGGCGAATCCTTGATCGCTTCGAGCGCCGCTCGCCGCTCACCACGTTTCGCCGGAAGAAATCCGCTGAAGCGGAACGAATCCGTGGGCAGACCGCTGGTTACCAGCGCGGCCAAAAACGCCGACGCCCCGGGAACGGGCACCACCGGCAGGTGATGCCGAATCGCCAGCGAAATCAGCCGAAATCCTGGGTCGGAGATCCCCGGCATACCCGCATCGGTCACCAGCGCGACACTCGCGCCCTCTTGTATCTCCTTGACCAGCTCCGCCGCGCGCGTCATCTCGTTGTGCTCGTGGTAGCTGATGGTGCGCGTCGTGATGCCGTAGTGATTGAGCAGCTTCTGCGTTTGCCTGGTGTCTTCGCAGGCGATCTGGTCCACTTCCTTGAGCACGCGCAGGGCACGCAGCGTGATGTCTTCCAGATTGCCGATGGGCGTGGCCACGAGGTAAAGTGCGGGACCCGTGGCATGGGACGCCTTCTCCGAGACGGCAGAAGTCTGGGCCGGCCTGTGGCTTGAGTCCCTCATGCGCGAAGTCTACCACCGCGGTCGCCGAACCTGGATGGCTCATCCGCCGTTATGTTAGGGTACGCACATCCTTTCCTGGAGGGCGCACCCGTGACCGCCAATGATTTTCGCCGCATGGCCCTTGCTCTTCCTGAGACGGCGGAGAACGCCCACATGGACCATCCGGATTTTCGCGTGTGCGGAAAGATATTCGCCACGCTCGGATATCCTGCCCAAGGCTGGGGGATGGTCAAGCTCACGCCGGAGCAACAGCACTACTACTCGAAGGACTGTCCCGACGGGTTTGTGCCGGTAAAAGGCGCGTGGGGACGCCGGGGCGCCACCAGCGTGCATCTTAAAGCCGTCAGCAAGGACGCGATGCAGAGAGCAATCGCGGCAGCATGGCGCAACACCGCCCCGAAGCGCCTCGCGGAACAGTTCGGGGTTGACACCGCTCCACGCAGTTACCTTGGGGGCGTTCGGCCCCGTCGCTCTCGATGCTGACGTAGCGGACCAGCCGTCCCGGGCGGTTGGCCCTCGCTCCACCGGTCACCGCTCATACTTGCTGACCTCAACAAGGTTGCCGTCCGGGTCGCGAAAATAGAGCGAGGTCATGGCTTCCTGAGCGCCGATCCGCTTGATGGGACCCACCTCTATGACAACGCCGCAGGCTTCGATATGAGAACGCACTTCGGCAAGGGGCCGCTCCGTGACTAGACAAAAGTCTCCTGCCCCGGGCGTGGGCACCGCGGCTTTAGGATCAAAGGTAGGCTGGACCTCATGAATGTTGATCTTGTGGTGTCCGAACGTCAACGAGGTAGGCCGTCGAGGAGTGTCAACGCGTTTGAAGCCGAGCACGCGCTCGTAGAACGTACAGGTTGTTTCGAGCGATCGTACGGTCAACACGAAATGATCGATCCCACGGATCACGACAGGACCGCCTCAGGTCAGCTACAGTCTACACGGCGCTACCTCACCAGGGTTCCCATGGGCCGAGATCACCCGGTTCGATCGAAATACCGCCGCCTGAATTGACGGCATCGAACCCTCGCCCCTAGAATCAATACAATCCATGCCACTTTACGAATATGAGTGCGAGAAGTGCGGTCACCGGTTCGAGAAAATCCAGAAATTCTCCGACAAGATGGTGAAGAAGTGTCCGGAGTGCGGAGGCCGGGTGGAGCAGATGATTTCCGCTCCCGCCGTGCAGTTCAAGGGATCGGGCTGGTACGTCACCGACTACCCGAAGAAGTCGCAGGAGCGCGCAGCCTCTGACGGCGGCAAAGACTCCAAGAAGGAAGACAAGGCTAAGACGGAAGGTTCGGCTAAAGAAGGTTCGGCCAAAGAAGGTTCGGCGAAAGAAAGTTCGTCGACGGAAAGCTCCTCGAAAGAGAGCTCCAGCAAAGAAAGTTCTACGAAAGAAAGCACGACCAGAGTAAGTTCCTCCCGGAAGCCCGACAAGCGCAAGTAGTAGCGCCGCTCTACTTCAGCTCGCGCTCAAAGTGATCGTCAATCATGTGGAACAGATGGTCGCGCGCATCGCTGCCGGAGATGCTGTGCGTCTTGTTGGGATAAATCATCAGCCGGAATTGCTTGCCCGCCTTGATCAGCGCGTCAATCATCTGCATGCTGTTCTGGAAGTGCACGTTATCGTCGCCGGTGCCGTGGGCCAGCAACAGCGCGCCATGCAGATTGGCGGCCGCTTTCGTCACGTCGGACTCGGCATAACCCGTCGGGTCGTCCTTGAGCAGGCCCATGTAACGCTCGGTGTAAATGCTGTCGTAGTTAATCTGGTCGGTCACGGGCGCCACCGCGACTCCAGCGCGAAATCGGTCGGAGTGCGTCATGGCATAGAGAGTCATCGAACCCCCATTCGACCAACCCCAAATCGCCATGCGGTCTTTATCGAGTTGCGGGTATTGCGCGAAAAGCTGATCGAGCGCGGTAAGCTGATCTTTCAACTCGATCGCCCCGAATTCGTGGCGAATCGCGGTTTGGAACTTGCGACTGCGACCCGGAGTCCCGCGATTGTCGACGGCAAAAATCGCAAAGCCCTGGCGCGCGAGAATTTCGTCGAACCCACTCGGCGGTCCTTTCAGAACCATCTGCGCCGCAGGTCCGCCGTAGACATTTACAATTAATGGTATTTTGCCGCTGGCCGGTGCCTCCGGAGGAAGCAACAAACGTCCATAAAGCGTGCTGCCGTCCTCCGCCTTGAACTCCAGGTAGTTCGGAGCCCGCAGTCCGTATTCCGCGAATTCGTTGCGCGCCTCCCACACCGGGAAGCAGGTGCCGCCCACGGCGCACAATGACATCCGGGACGCAGTCGACGGTCCCATAAACGTCAGCTCGTAGTGCTTGCCATCTTCGGAGAATTTGCCGAGGTTCAACCCCTCATCATGGGTAAGCTGCTCGAAGCCGGTTCCATCCAGCTTGATTGAGAACAGATGCCGCTGCCTCGGGTCGTCTTTGTTGGCGGAGAAAAACACAGTGCCCGCGGCTTCATCCGCGCCCTCGATTCCTAGCACCTCGTAATCACCATGGGTAAGTTGCCGCTCCAGCTTTGCGTCCGCTCCCATCGGGTTCTGCTTGTCGAAGTTGTAGAAGTAGAGATGCATGTTCCCGTCGCGCCAGCTCGGCCACAGGAATCCGCCAGCGGACTTCAGGAAACGAACCTCCACTTGGTCGAAGTCCATCCAGGCGCCGGGGGTGGTTTCTGTCAGAACGATTCGCGACTTCTCCGACTTCGCATCGATGAAGTACAAATCCATTTTGTCCTCGGTGCGATTCAGCACCTCTGCCCAGATCAGTCCATCGCGAACCCAGCCAAAACGCGGAATGTAGGCTTCCTCGTCGTTGGCCAGGGAAATCCAGCGCACTTTGCCCTTGTCGGCGTCCACCACGCCCAGCTTCACCACAGGATTGGGATCCCCCACTTTCGGATACTTTTCGTTGTCGACCGTCGGGTGGGTGGGGATCAAGTTAGCGATGGGATAGCTTGGCACCTTGGTTTCGTCCATGTGCAGGAATACGATCTGTTTACTGTCGGGCGACCAGAAATAGTTGCTGCGCACGGCCAACTCTTCGGCATACACCCAATCGATGTCGCCGTTGAACAGGTTCTGCCCAGTATCCTTGGTGAGCTGCTTTTCGCCCCCGCCGCTCGCCGGCCGGACGTAAAGGTTGTGCTGGCGCACGTAGGAAACATGGCTACCATCGGGGGAAAACTTGGGGTCGCCACTGGGGTCGGGCGCTGAGGTAAACTGCACGGCTGTACTGGTCGCCAAATCAAAAACCCAGAGCTGACCCTGGGAGTCGAAAATCAGGTGCTTCGAATCTGGCGCCCACAGGTAAGCTGCGACGTGATAGCGCCTCAGGCGCTCTTTTTCGCGTTCATCCTTCACTTTGTTGGTGTCGGGCGCGAGCGAGGCCAGCTTGGCGGCGCTGACCAGGACCTTTTTCTCGCCCGTAGCCGCATCGACATACCACAGTTCACCATGTTCTCCCTCGTCGTCGCGCGCGACGAATGAGAGCTTGGTTCCGTCGGGACTCCACTCGGTGTTTTCAGGATCGCGCCCGGCGAGGCCGCCCGGCGCGAAGAGTGCCTCAATGGTAAGCGGTTTCACCGGCGAGGACGATTGTGCCCAAATCGGCGCTAGCGGGCTAGAGATCACACCAAGAGCAGCGGCAAAAGCGGAAAGGAAGATCTGTTTCTTCACGATGAAACCCCGGGGACAAAAAGTAAAAGGCAAAGCGCACGGCGCGAATGAAAGAGTTTACACCCGCGAAGGCCTCCCGTGCGGCTGCCCGAGCCGGTCACCGGGACCGCCGTTTCCGCGTGGTAGAATCAAACCTGAGCCGTCGGGATGCTTCCAGAAATAGAAAACCTGTTGCGCCTGCAAGAAGCCGACAAGGAGATTCGCCGCCTGCAGGATGAAATCGCCGAACTCCCCAAACGCGTGGCTGTTATCGAGCACAAGCTGGCTGGCACCAAGGCTGGACTGGACAAAGCACAGGCCGCGGTCAAAGCCGACGAAGCGGCGCGCCGCAAGTATGAAACTGCGATTACCGACTTCCGCAGCAAGATTTCCAAGTACCGCGACCAGTCTCTCGACGTAAAAACCAACGAGCAATACAAGGCGTTGTTGCACGAGATTCAGTTTGCCGAAACCGAGATCGCCGCCACCGAAGACAGAATCCTTAGTTTGATGGTCAAGGCTGACGCGCGCGACCAGGAAGTGAAAGCCGCCCAGGCCGAACTGGCGGCGGAAGCCACCGAGATCGAAAAGGAGAAAATTGAAGCCCGCCAGCGCACCGCCGTGGACGAAAGCCAACTCACGGAGTGGCGCGCCAAGCGCGATCAGATGCGGGCCGGCGTGAATGAGGATCTCCTGCATCACTACGAACGGGTTGCCAAGTTTCGCGGCAGCGGCATCTCCGAGGTGCGCGATCACAAATGCATGGCTTGCCAGGTCATGCTGCGGCCACAGACCTACAACGAAGTGCGCACCGGCCAGCAAACGGTGGTCTGCGATTCCTGCCAGCGCATCCTCTACTTCAATCCCGCCAACGAGATGTTGGCTCTTGAGCCCGAACACAAGCGCTCTCGCCGCCATCATCCCAAAATCGATGCGCCCCAGGCCTGGTACTATCGTCAGGAATTTGCCGAGGCGGGTGAAGTTTTCCTGTGCTTGGCGAATGCCGCAGGCCAAGCCAGCCGCCGCGTCTTCGACATGCATACCGGCCGCCTCGTCGGCGACATTCTGAGTCGTGAAGGCGACTTCCGTCACGCCTTCCCGGAAGACATCACCGGCGCCATCCGGCTGAACGGCAGCTGGACGGAACATGAAATGGAAAACTGGGGTACCGAGATGCCCATGACGGCTCTTGATTCCCTTCATATCGATCTCGAAGCCGCCCGTTACGAGATGAGTTCGCGGACATCCGGCAAGCCTGAGAAACCCGCAGCCGTTCCCACCGGGCAAGCCGCCAGCTAGCGGCTGCATTTAAGATTGCTGCATGTCGAAGATCACCGGCAGTCCAGGGGTCCTTACCGTCAAGGTGTCTCCCCGTGGTGCATCCCGGCTGAAGGACGGCCATATCTGGGTTTACCGCTCTGACATCGTTGCAGCCGACGGAGTCCGGCCCGGCACTATGGTCACGGTAGCGGATCATCGCGGGCAAATCCTCGGCAGCGCGCTCTATTCGAGCTCTTCGCAGATTGCCCTCCGCCTGATCGCGCGGGAGCCGGTTGCCGACTTTCGGGCGCTGCTTCGTCAACGCGTCGCCGATGCCATCGCGTATCGAGCGCCGATCATCCAGAACACCAATGCCTACCGCGTAATCTTCAGCGAAGCCGACTTCCTCCCCGGCCTCATCGTCGACTGCTACAACGACATTCTCTCCATGCAGATTCTGACCCAGGCCATGGATTCCGAAGATGTGCGCAAGCTCCTGACTTGCGAATTGGCCGAGCGCCTTCACCCGGCTTCCATCATTGAGCGCGTCGAGCCGCGCGTGCGCCAACTCGAGGAACTGCCGCCGCGCTTATCCGGTCCAGTCCAGGGCGAAAGAACCTCGACCATCTTCACCATGAACGGCGTCCAGTTCCACTGCGATGCGCTCGAAGGCCAGAAGACCGGAGCGTTCCTCGACCAGCGCGAGAACTACGCTGCCGCTGCTCAATACGCCCACGGCGAAGCCCTCGACGTTTTCTGCTACCAGGGAGGCTTTGCCCTTCATCTGGCCTCGCGCTGCCCGCACGTCGCCGGCGTCGACAGCTCTCGGCCCGCGCTCGAGGTCGCCGACCGGAACGCCACGCTCAATGGCCAAAACATCGAATGGATCGAAGCCAACGCCTTCGATCTGCTCAAGGACTACGCTTCCTCCGGCCAGCGCTATGACACCATCATCCTCGATCCACCCCCCTTCGCCAAAAGTAAACGCGACCTCGAGGCCGCCCTCCGCGGCTACAAAGAGCTCAACCTCCGCGCCCTGAAGATGCTTCGCCCCGGCGGCATCCTGGTCACCTGCTCCTGCTCCTACCACGTCGGCCCGGCAGACTTTCTCGAAATGCTCACCGAAGCGGCCCATGATGCCCACCGCACCCTGCGTCTGGCCGAGGTTCGGGGGCAGGCCAGGGACCACCCCATCCTCCTGAACGTGCCAGAAACTGCCTATCTTAAGTGCGTTGTAGCCCTCGTAAGTCGATGAAAATAAGCATTATTTTTATGTTGACAACAAGACACTCATATTTTATGCTTCCTTTGTGCTGAATCGACATCTAAGTTGGTGATCGGCCTTGCCGAATTCCTAAAGAAAAAACCAGCACAAGAAGGAGAATATTGCCATGACCGTAATTAGCCGTTTTGAGCCTTTCCGTGAGTTTGCCACCCTGCAGGACCGCATGAACCGCCTGTTCCGTTCGTCCGTTCATGAAGATGGCCGGGATGAATCCCTGACCACCTCGAGCTTTGCCCCCGCCGTCGACGTCTACGAAGACGAGCACAGCGTCACGCTGAAGATCGAAGTCCCGGGCATTGACGAGAAAGATATCGATGTCCGCATCGAGGACAATACCCTCACCGTGCACGGCGAGCGCAAAATCGAGAAGGAAGAGAAAGAAGAGAACTACCGCCGAGTGGAGCGCCAGTATGGCAGCTTTACCCGCACCTTCGCTCTGCCCAACACTGTGGATTCCGAGAAAGTTTCGGCGAACTATGACAAGGGTGTGTTGAAGATCGCTCTGCCCAAAAAGGCCGAAGCCAAGCCCAAGCAGATTAAAGTCAATGTGGGCACCGAGAAGACCCTCGAAGGGAAAGGGCCCGGCAAAGCCGCGTAAGCGGCAGCGTGTGGGACCGGGTCGGAGCCTGTCCTGAGCGAAGTCGAAGGAACCGGTCCTCGAGCGCAGTTCGACGGTTTACAATCAGCGGGAGGCGGCAGAACTGCCGGCCTCCCCTTCATTTTGTAATTTTGCAATTGTGCAATCTGGTATTGAAATTGCCCGATTGCCAAATTACAAAATTACCAAATCACCAAATGGAGTTTCTATGCCCATCCGTTGGGACAAATTCACGGTAAAAGCGCAGGAAGCCGTCCAGCGTGCAAACGACCTCGCTTCGCAACACGGCAATCCCGAGCTTCTCCCCGTCCATCTGCTCGCCGCCCTGCTCGAAGATAAAGAGGGCATCGTTGCGCCCGTGCTCGAAAAAATCGGCATCGGCCCGCAGGCCGTTCTCAGCGAACTTTATCGTGGCATCGAAAAACTTCCCAAGGTTTCCGGAGAGGCGGCGCAGGCCGCGCTCTCCAACGCCGCCAACAAACTGCTCGAGCAGGCTTTCAAAGAAGCCGCCAACTTTAAGGATGAGTACGTCTCCACCGAACACCTGCTGCTCGCCATCACCCACCTCAAACAGGATGCAGCCCAGGCGATTCTCGCCCGTCACGGTGCAACTCACGACGCGATTCTGAAAGCCCTGACCGCCGTCCGCGGTTCACAGAAAGTAACCGACCAGAATCCCGAAGCCAAGTATCAGGCTCTCGAACGCTACGCCCGTGATCTGACCGAGCAGGCCCGTCGCGGCAAGCTCGACCCGGTCATCGGCCGCGACGAGGAAATCCGCCGCGTGGTCCAGGTTCTCTCCCGCCGCACGAAGAATAATCCCGTGCTCATCGGCGAACCCGGCGTGGGCAAAACTGCCATCGTCGAAGGCCTCGCGCAACGCATTATCTCCGGTGACGTGCCTGAAGTGCTCAAGAACAAACGCG
>Ga0302325_10024165_pt1 | contig 12651 bp, 10 predicted proteins | sample Palsa_T0_2_FD_201948 | JGI IMG/M metagenome (GOLD analysis project Ga0302325, IMG submission 201948) | Peat permafrost microbial communities from Stordalen Mire near Abisko, Sweden - Palsa_T0_2 | ecosystem: Environmental > Terrestrial > Soil > Palsa > Peat permafrost | place: Sweden: Abisko...
TGCAATGCAAGTGACCGGCGCGCACACGAAGGACGTCATGCGCCAAGTTCCGCGCGCACTCGATCTCGTGGGACTCGCGCACAAGAGTCGCATGTATCCAGGCGAACTCTCCGGCGGTGAACAGCAACGCACGGCCATCGCGCGTGCGCTCGTGAACAATCCGAAGATCTTACTGTGCGATGAGCCGACCGGCAATCTCGATCCGTCGAACACGACCGAGATCATGGAACTCTTGCTTCGCATCAATCTCAAGGGCACGACGGTGCTCGTTGCAACTCACAACCAGGCTGTGGTCGATCGCATGCGCCGACGTGTCGTGCGTCTCGAAGACGGCAGGATCGTAACCGACGAAGAACGGGGCTACTACTATCTTGGACTCGGGCAAGGTCAAATTCTTTCTGGGTGAGGTGTTGCGCAACTTCACGCGCAACGCCGGCATGCAAGCGACCGCAATAGGCACGGTCGCCATGACCATCGTCCTCCTCGGCGCCTTCCTCTTCGTTCATCAAGCCCTCGCCGGACTCGGCAACAATCTGCTCAATCAGATTGAAATCTCAGTCTATTTCAAGAGCGACGTTTCGAGCGCGCAAGAAGATGCGTTGCGCACCGCGCTCGCGCATGATCCGCGCATTGCCTCGACCCAATTCGTGCCGAAGAAACAAGGCCTCACCGAGCTTAGCGCCGAGACGCACGGCTCGATCGACGCCTCCTCGTTGCTCACGCAAAACCCCTTACCCGACAAGTTGCGCGTGTGGGTGCACGATCCACAGGGCGTCGCGGCAATGGCTGACGAGCTGCAAACGCGGCCCGGTGTCGACAAAGTTTTTTATCCTCAAGATGTCGTCGCCCGGCTGCTCACGCTCGGTGCAGTGCTTCGCCGCCTCGGCATCGGCGTGATCGCGCTATTCTTGATCGTCGCCGGCGTGATCATTTCGAACACCATTCGTTTGACCGTCTTCGCGCGGCGCCGCGAGATCTCGATCATGCAATTGGTCGGCGCGACCAACATGTACATCCGTGCGCCGTTTATCTGCGAGGGCTTGCTTGACGGCATTTTTGGATCGCTCATCGCCGTGCTGATTCTGGTCGTCGCGCGCTATGCGCTTTGGCCCAAGCTCCTGCTCGCACTTCCGTGGATTCAATTGAACGCTTCGCCGATCGATGGCCCGGTGCTCGTTGCGCAGCTCGTTGCCGCCGGAGGAGCGATCGGCGTCGTCGCCTCCTGGATTTCCGTCGGCCGCCATCTGCGGACATAACGACCATGCATCTTCGCGTCGACGTTGATTTCGATGCGCTCGCGGACTGCATCTCCGACGGCATCGCCTACATCGGTTCCGAAGGTCTCGTCGCCGCCTGGAGCGCCGGCGCCACGGCCATTACCGGCATTCCACGCGCGGAGGCGATCGGAAAATCGCTCGATGAACTCTTTTCGCGAATCGAGCCGTCGCTCGGCTTCGCCGTCGTCCCCGAGCCTATCGTGCTCTTTAGCCAGGACGAGCGGCGCCGCAGCCTGCACGCAACCGTCCTTACCATCGACGAGGGCTGGCTGATTTCGTTCGGACGCGAAGCACGCTTCGCCGCGATCGAGCAGTTGAAGGAAGAAATCGTCGCGGCTGTGTCCCACGAGCTGAAGACCCCGATTGCGACCATCAAGGCCTTCGCCACCACGATGCGCGCCAATCCCGAAGCGCTCGCGGACGACCGCAACGAGTTTCTTGCAACGATCGAAGAGCAGGCCGACCGTCTGACACGCGCCGTCGACGATCTGCTCTTGGTCGGGCGCGTGAACGCGCAGCATTTGCTCGCGACGCGTGCAGACTTCCCGCTCGATCGCCTGCTCGACCACGCCGCCGCTCGCCTCGGACCAACCGCAGCCGAACGCATCGAACGGCGCGCGACCGGCGTTACGCTTAGCGGCGATCCGGATTTACTCGGCAATGCATTGCTGCATCTGCTCGACAACGCGCTGAAATTCTCGCCCGATACGGCACCCGTCGTCATTGAATGTCAAGACGACGGAGCTACGGTCGCGGTGCGCGTGAGTGACCGCGGCGTCGGAATCGGTGAAGAGCACCTTCCGTATATCTTCGAACGCTTCTATCGGGTCGAGGGCAACCTCACCGCCGCAACCGGCGGGAGCGGCCTCGGGCTAACCATCGCGCGCGAGATCGTGCAGGCCCACGGTGGTAAGTTAATGGTTGAGAGCGTGCCGCACGGCGGAAGCACGTTTATCATCTCGCTGCCCGCGCCCGGTCCGCGAGACCAAGCGTGAAAGACCTCGCGCAGGGTGCGGGGCATCGCGTTTTAGTCGTTGATGATGACCGCAATTTGCGCAAGATTATCTCGACCAACCTCGAGCTCGCCGGTTTCGCCGTCGAAGTCGCGGCCGACGGCCCGGAGGCTCTCTCGCTCATCGAAAACGTGCAGCCCGACATCGTCTTGCTCGACTTGATGATGCCGCACATGGACGGATACGAAGTCGCCCAGCGTATTCGCAATCACCAGAATCCGACAATCGCCAACGTGCCCATTATCATTCTCACCGCTAAAGGTGAAACCGAGGACAAACTGCGCGGCTTCGAGGCCGGCGCCGACGACTACATCACCAAGCCCTTCGGACCGCAGGAGTTGTTGGCGCGCGTGCGCGCTAAGATCCGTCGCGTCGAGGTCGATTCGTCGCTCTCGCCGCTCACGCGGCTGCCCGGCAATCTCGCGATCGAGGCCGAACTGCGCCGGCGCATCGACTCGGGCGAGCCGTTCTCAGTAATCTACCTCGACCTCGACAACTTCAAAGCGTTCAACGACGTGTACGGCTTTACGCACGGCGACGAAGCGATCGTGTTGCTCGCGCGCGTCACGGTCGACGTGGTGCGACGCCGCGGAACGCCGAACGACTTCGTCGGCCACATCGGCGGCGACGACTTCATCGTGGTAACGCTCAGCGAGCGCTCCGAAGAGATTGCTAAAGAGATCATCGCCGAGTTCGATCGCGACATTCGCAATCTCTACTCGGCCAAAGACCTGCGCGCGGGATATATCGAAACGCGCGATCGGCGCGGCGCGCTCAACCGCTTTCCGATCATGACGATTTCCATGGCGATCGTGAGCAACGATCGCAGTCAACTCAACAACTACGCGCAGGTCGGCGAGGCCGCAGCCGAACTCAAGCGCTACGCCAAATCCATCGCCGGCTCCGTTTACGTGAAGGACAAGCGTCGCCAATGAGAATCATCGCCATCCTCATGGTTCTGTTGTTGATACCGTCGTTCGCGGGTGCGAAGAGCACGACGCTGCAGCAACGCATCGAGGCCGAGCGTCAGAAAGCCGCGGCGATTCAAGCCAAGCTCCACATGAAGCGCGCGCAGCTCAACGCGGCAACCGTGAAGGTGCAGGGTCTGCAAACGCAGCTCACTGAGACCAACACCGCAATCACTCAGGTCAGCGGCCATCTTGACGACCTCAACGGACAAGAACATTCGACCGAGCGCAAGGCCGACTGGAACGCCGTTCAGCTACGCGCCGCGCAACAATCGTTCAAACTACACGACGATCTGTTACGTCGGCGGCTCGTCGAGATCTACGAAAACGGCGATCTTAGCTATGCCGCGGTCTTACTTTCGGCACACTCCTTCACCGAATTCGTTGAGCGTTGGCAAGACCTTCATCTGCTGATCAACGCGAATGAAGATGCGGTGCGCGAGCGGCGCGCCGCCGCGGGTCGCGTGGCCGCAGTGCAATCCGAATTGCAGCGCACCGCGCTCGAGCTCACGGCAGAACAGCAAGATGAGCAACGGACACGCAATCAGCTCGCAACCCTTGCCGACGAACGGCGCAACCTCGTGGCCGTAGCAGACAGTCAACGCCGTCACGTTGCCGGCGAAGTTGCGCAGATCGAGGATCTCTCGGCGTCGGAAGAAGCGCAGCTCGAAGGGCTGATTCGCGAGCGCGAGCGTCAACTCGAAGCGCAACGTAAGGCTGAGGGCATCACCGGCTACCAAGGGCCCTCGAGCGCGCCGGGCGCGTTCGCGTGGCCCGTTTCAGGAACGATCACCTCGCCCTTTGGTTGGCGCTCGAATCCGTTCGGCGGCGCGCCCGAATTCCACCAAGGTCTCGACATCGCCGCGCCGACCGGCACCACCATCACCGCCGCGGCCGGCGGCACCGTGTTGATGGCACAGTGGTACGGCGGCTACGGAAACTACATTTTGATCGATGACGGCGGTGGCTATTCGACCGGCTACGGTCACCTCTCCGCGTTCTACGTCTCGGCTGGGCAGCAAGTCAAGCAAGGGCAAGCGATTGGCGCGGTTGGGTGTACCGGCGAATGCACTGGGCCGCACGTCCATTTCGAGATCCGCGTGAACGGCAAACCGGTCGACCCCGCGACAAGATTGCACTAACCGGAACGGAATCTGCCCCACCCGTCGTTAAGGTAGGCGGGTATGATCGATCCCATGGCCGGTAAATTTAGGGTGCTAATGGCGGCACTCGTGGTTCTCATCGTCGCGCTCGTCGGCGGGCTCTCTTGGGGCTTGCGCAACATCGAGTCGGTTTCGGTGCGCCCCGTTTTGAACGTGAGCGTCAACGATGCGGGCGTTTTGCACGATGGAAGCGATGCGAATGTCGCACCGGCCGAGCTCTTCGAAAAAGAGCTCGCGGCTCTAGACTCTGAGTACTACAAGCCGTTCAATCCACAAACGCCCTTTCACGGCGAGAACGCTGCGCTCACCAAATATCTTCAAAGCAATCACATCGCTCATCCGCGCCTGCCGGACGAGATCGCCAGCGGCGATCCGAACGCCGACGCGCAGCGCATGGCCAACGTAGTTACGTACGCCGAGCAAACCTACGGGAAGCATTTGGGCGCCGACGGTTCGACGGCGCTCACCGAAGCCGCGCTGAGCGGAGTGATGAATTCGGTCGATGACCCGTACACCGTCTACTTGACGCCCAAAGAGATCCAAAGCCTGAACGAGTCGCTCAACGGCGGCGATTTCGGCGGCATCGGCGTGTACATTCTGCAGCTCAAGGACGGCGAAGTCATCTTACAGCCGATCCAGGGCGCTCCGGCTTCGCTCGCCGGCATGAAGCCGGGTGAAGTCGTCGATTCCGTTGACGGCCGCGCAGTGCACGGCGTGCCTATCGATTTGGTCGAGCGTTGGATTCGCGGCGAGCAAGGCACGCGGGTGGTGCTCACCACGCATCCGTACAAAAAATCCGCCGAACGACGCTGGTCGATCACGCGCCAGATCATTCATGTGCCGACCGTTTCCAAGCACATGGAGAACGGCTACGACTACATCCGCCTCACCGACTTCGGCTCGACCTCGCCCGACGAAATCAAGTCCGCCTTGCTCTACGGGAAGGCCCACAACGCCAAGGGCTACATTCTCGATCTGCGCTACAACGGCGGCGGATTGGTCTCGTCGGCGGTGAAGATCTCGAGCTTTTTCATCCCGCAGGGGACCATCGTGTCGACGATCGACCGCGAAGGTCACCGCCAGGTCGAAGAGGCGTTGGGCGATGCCATCGGCGGGCAACCGCTTGTCATCCTCGTGAATCGGTACACCGCCAGCGCATCCGAAATTACCGCGGGCGCGTTACAGGATTACCACCTCGCCAAGCTCGTAGGTACGAAAACCTTCGGCAAGGGCGTCATCCAAAGCATCTACGATATGCCCGACGGTGGCGCATTGAAGATCACGACGCAGCGCTATCTCACGCCGCTTGGGCGCGAGATTCAACACATCGGCATCATGCCGGACGTTGTAGTTCCACAGAGCGACGACGTGATGCTTGACACCCCCGCAGACAAACAGCTTGCCGCCGCAAAAGCCCAACTTGCACAACTCCTAAAATAGATCGGTCATCATGAAGCGCCTCCTCTCCCTCTTCCTCGCCGCCGGCATCGCTGCCGCGCTGCTCGGAGTTCACGCGGCGAATGCCGCCACGGCTTCTTCGGCGGCCACGCTCAGTGCGGCGCAGGCCGGTGAAATTTCGACGAGCTATCACTACCTCACCAGCGAGTTTTACAAGCGCGTCGACGATCAGAAAGTGCTCAACGGTGCGCAGGCGGGTCTGGTAAACGCGCTGGGCAAGCAGCACGTTACCGGGAAAGTTCCGGCGCTCCATGCATCCAGCGACGATGCCAACGTCCGCGCAATCGAACTCGACGTCGAAGATGCGCAGCGCGCTGCCGGCAAGCACCTTTCCAGCACCGATCTGACCTACGCGGCGATCGCCGGGATGCTCAACTCCGTGCACGACCGCTACACCGTGTTTCTGGATCCCAAGGATTACGCCGAGCTCAACACCGGCCTAGACGGCGCGGACTTCGGCGGCACGGGTATCGTGATTCAAGAGGATGACGCGAGCAAGTACATTGCGGTCAGCGATGTCGTCCCCGATGGCCCGGCCGACAAAGCCGGAATCCAGCAAGACGATCTCATTACGGCGATCGATGGTCAATCGACCAAAGGTTGGACGGTCGATCGCGCCAGTGCACATCTACGCGGCAAGGAAGGCACGAAGGTTTCGATCACGATCCAGCGCGACGGTAAGACGCTCTCGCCCTACGCGCTGACCCGCGCGAAGATCCATCAGTTGAGCGTCTTCGACAAGATCCTCCCGGGCAATATCGGCTACGTCGCATTGACGGTCTTCGGCAAAGATACCGCAACCGAACTGACCGCGGCGCTCGGCCGCCTGCAAAAGAAAGGCGCGCGCGCGTATATTCTCGATCTGCGCAACAATGGTGGCGGCTATCTCAACGCGGCAGTCGGCGTAAGCTCGAAATTCATTTCGGCGGGGCCGATCGTGTCGGTCGAGTCGCGCGGCTCCAACATCACGACGTACGAAGCCAACGATACGGCGATTGCGCCCGTGCCGGTAGCGGTGTTAGTGAATCAATTCACTGCATCGGCGTCGGAGATCACCTCGGGTGCGATTCAGGACAGCGGCGTCGGTACGCTCGTCGGCACGAAGACCTTCGGCAAAGGCGTCGTGCAGACGATCTTTCCGCTGCCCGACGGATCGGCGGTGAAGATTACGACGGCACGTTACCTCACGCCGCACAATCGCGACATCAACCATCTCGGCATCGATCCGGATATTGTCGTTGCGGAGCCACGCTCGGCGCGCTTCGGCGACCCCAAGAGCGATCCGCAACTGAGACGCGCAATGCAGTTCGTTGACGACCGCATAGCCCGCCTCAGTGAGATCAACGGCGGCGCAGAATAACTACGTAGTTTTCTTCTTCCGCGTGGTGGTAGACGTCGACGCCTTTTTGCGCGTCGACGTTTTCTTTACGCCGCTCGCGACAGCGCCGTCGGTCTCCGCCTTTTTAGCGCGCGTGCGCTTAGCGGCGGGTTCCCCGGCTTCGACTTTTTTTCCACGGGTGCGCTTGGGTTTGTCGTCGGCGGGCGCCGGGAGCGCCTGCATGACGGTCGTTTCGAGCTCACCGGCAACGCCGCTTGCACGCGTGCGACGGCGGCGCGTGGGCTTAGCTTGACTGAACTCTTCGGCCGGTAATGTAAGGTGCGGCGGCGGTGCGTCGACCGCCGGCGGGTTGGCTTTGCGCACCGGAGTAATCGCGCGCGACGGTTCGCGCGGCGCGGTCATGCCGGTCGGTTGCGCCGAACCTTGGGGATCGACGCGGAAGACGTGACGATCCGGAACCGACGGACTCATCGGCAGCGAGCCGGTCAGCCCCTCGCGGCGTTCGCCGTTGCCGCCACCAACGGTACCGCCACCGCCGCCACCACCGCGTCCGCGGCGGCGACGTCGACGCCGGCGCTTGCCGTGTCCGGTTTCACCGTTGGTACTTGGCACCGCGGTTTGCACCGGCGGCTGGGCCTCATCTTCGTCCTCTTCGTCTTCATCGAACTCGCTTTGCGCTGCGGCGCTGGCCGGCGTAATGCCGACTTGGGCTGCCGCTTCGAAGCGCTCGGCGCCTCCCTGGCCGCCGCGTCCGCGACGGCGGCGACGACGACGGCGTTTGCCGCGACCAGCTTCGCCCTCACGTGCTTCGTTTTCGCCGATGATGATGGCGTCGGGCTGATGTTCGCCCTTGGCCTCGGCCACCAGCGCGGGATCCTCGGCCTCTTCCTCTTCGGTCACGGTGGTAATGCCGATCGGCGGACGCGCTTGCTGCTGCGACGCAGCCTCCGCGGCGAGTTCGCGCAGCTCGGCGGCTTGTTCGGCCGCAGTGAGCGCAACCTTACGTCCCTTGCCGCCGCGACGGCGTTTCTTCTTGGCTTCGCCCACGCTCGCGGCAACGAGCTCCGCCAACACGTAGTCGTCCACGTCGTCAACATCGAGTACGCGAATCTTCGCGGTATTGCCCGCGTTGTTCGCGGCATTTTCGACTTCGACGATACGATCGCCGATCACGGCTGTCGCCGACGTCGCATTGGGCAGACGCCCGGGCAGCAGATCGACTTCGACTTCGTCGCCGACGCGAATCGGGCGTAGCTGCTCGATCGGCTTGGTGATACGTTCGACGCGCGAGCGCTCGGGATGCAGCAACGGGTCCACGCGAACGTGAATCTTGGTGTCGAGCTCTTTGGCGAGCTCGAGCACTTCGTCTTCGTACCAAAACTCCATTTGCGCTACAACCGTCGGTGCGGCGTGCACCAGAACCGGTTGATGATTGTGGTTGTGGTGAGCGCTTTGACGCACGTGACGCAGCGTGTCGATCGCGACCGATTGCGGCGACATGACCGAGCCGATTCCGCTACATGTGGGACACGTGCCGCGCAGTTGCGCGCCTAGGTCTTTGCCGATACGCTTACGCGTGAACTCGAGCAAGCCGAGGTTCGAGAACGACTGAATCGTTGCACGCGTGCGATCGCGCCGCAGACCATCTTCGAGCGCCTTGATCACCTTGCTGCGCGCCGATTCGGACGCCATGTCGATGAAGTCGACGACGATGATGCCGCCGATGTCGCGCAGCCGAACTTGGCGCGCGATTTCCGCGGCGGCTTCGAGGTTCGTCTTGACGATCGTATCTTCGAGATTCTTGCCGCCGGTGAACTTTCCTGAATTGACGTCGATGACGGTGAGCGCTTCGGTCGACTCGATCACGATCGATCCACCCGACGGGAGATTGATCTTGGGCTTGAGTAAACGCTGCAGCTCTTCGTTGACTTTGAAATCATCGAAAAGATCGCGGCCGTGATTGTAATGTTGCACGCGATCGAGATATTGCGGTCCGAGCAGTTGGAGAAACTCGCGGACCTTGCGATACTCTTCTTCGTCGTCGATCAGCACGCGCTCCACATCGGAGGTGATAAAGTCGCGGGCCGCTTTGTAGATCAGGTTCATGTCACGGTGGAGCAGCGACGGAGAGGGCGCGCGTTTGAAGGTCTCGAGAATGCCGTGCCACATGCGGATGAGCACGCCGAGGTCGGCGATCAATTCGGCTTCGCTCACGCCCGCGGCCGCGGTTCGAACCACGGTTGCCATGCCTTCGGGGCGAATGCGCTTCATCACCGCTTTGAGGCGGTTGCGCTCGTCGGCCGATTCGATCTTGCGCGAGACGCCGGAGTATTTGCCGGTCGGCATCAAGATCAGGTAGCGGCCGGGAAGGGAGATGTTGGTGGAGATTCGCGCGCCCTTAAGGCCGCGCGGCTCCTTGACGATCTGCACCAGGACGTCGTCACCCTTTTTCACCTTCTCGCCGATGGTGAAGCCGGAGTGACCGTGGGTGATCTCGACGTCGCCGATATTTAGCGGCTGCTTGTTGATGTCGTCGACGTACAGAAACGCGTTGCGTCCCAGCCCGATGTCGACGAATGCCGCGCCCATGCCGGGCAGAACGTTTTGAACTTTTCCTTTGTATATCGAGCCGATGACTCGTTCTTCGCGCTCGATGTAGAGTTCGGCAAGTGTGCCGTTCTCAAGAATGGCAACCCGATTTTCCCACGGGTCGCTCGAGATGAGAATCTCGCTTGGCAAATTGTCCTCTGTTGTCTAGGAACGCCCTGCGCGGCGCGCTGCAAGCGCACCTTACCCTGACGGGACGCGAATCCGCGTCTAAACGATGGCACATGGCCACCAACCGTGAACGGGGCTCCTGGTAGAAATCTTAAAAACGTCTGCGAAGTTCCGGAGAGCCACCAAGCAGACCTGCCAAGGGGCCAAAGAGCCATTGGGCCCTCGACATCGTGGCCCATATGGTCCATGATGCAAAGGAGACGTCGCCGCGTGCCTTATGAGCCGCGCTTTTCGCCTATGACAGGGACCTGTGGATGGCTGCTCCATCGAACCGCCGGGTGTTTTTCCGCCAACCGATGTACCTGCGAATCAATTTGCGGGTCTCAGGGGTGCGTGCTCCCGTGCCGGCCACGCTGGTCGATCTCTCGGGCGGGGGCGGCATGGTCACTGCCCGCACCATGCTCAGGGCCCAAGTCGCGGTGGAGTTCGATCTCCCGCGCGAAGGCCAACCCCATTTGCGCCTCCCCGGGAAAATCCGCAAGGTTAGCTACTCGCCAGGCGACCGCTCGTTCAAGTATGCAATCGAGTTCGAGACGCTCGACGACGAGGCGCGCGAGGCGCTGCACCGCTTCATCGTCGACGAACAGCGGCGCACGATCAGCGTGGCGCGCCGCGGCGACGGCTCGGCTCCGAAACCGAAGCTCTCGCGGCTGCAAGAGCAGCGTGCCCATCGCCGCATCGACGTCAATATTCCGGTTCGTATCTCGCTCGTCGACGTGCCCGGGTCGATGGAAGCCGTCGCGATCGACGTGAGCACCGGCGGCTGTCGCATCTTAATCGAGCACGTGTTGCGCCAGGAGTGGGAGGTCGTCCTCCGCTTCACCTTCCCGAACGACGTGCTGCGCGCCCAGCAGCCCGCGGACGGGCGCGCCGCTTCACCGTTCAAAGAACTCAAGGTCAATGCGCGCGCGCTTCCGGGCATCAAGCAATTGCGCGGGAAGTACATTCAAAGTTTGGTCTGGGAGCATCCTGACCCGAAGATCACCGAAGAGATCAACCGCTTCGTGCAGGCGGCTCAACTCGCAGCGCTTCGTAAGTGAAGGGCCAGGGGTAGGCCCAATTGGCGCGGCGATAGAGCTCGACGTTCTTGCGCCGTCCGCCGATGTCGATCTCGGCTCTCACCAACGCCGGTAACTCCAACAACGGCATCACGTCGTCAAGCTCCAACTGCCAAAAGCCGAGCATCTCGAGCTGCTCGAGCGAATTCCATCGTGTGAGTACCTCGGTGCCGATCGCGTGGCGCAGATGTTCGAGGGCAAGCACGCGCAACGGCAGCGCCGCGAGTTCACGCAGGTCGAGTGGCGTTTCGATGCGCGAAAGACGCAACGCGCGAAGCGAGCGCGGAAACGCGAGCGAGGTTAGCGCAACGCCCGAACATTCGAGTACTTCAAGCCGCGGATAGTGCTGCGCGAGTTCGCGTGGATCGAACGTGCAGCCGCGGCCGGCGATGCGAAGGTAGCGCGACTCGGGCGCAAACACGGGATTCCACCGATTGCGCACAACCAGCGGCGGCAGTTCGAGATCCGCGATACCGAGGTGCGTCGCGACGATCCGCTCCGCATGCGCGGGTCCGAGCCATTGATTATCGCGGTCCCTCGTCCTTCGAGGCGCGCCTTCGGCGCGCACCTCAGGATGACGCGTCTTCCAGCGGTGGAGGATCAGGGCGCGGTCGCTGACGCCGCGCAGCACCATATCCGCAACAGCGATATCCACCGTGTGATGATCGCACGCGAGAATCGTCGCCGGCGTGCTGGTGCCGTCGCCGAGCGGAAGCGCGAATGAGTCGCCCGCGCGATAGGGAAGTTTCACGCGTGCCCAAATCGCGCAGCGGTGGACGCCGGTTCGATCACGATTACGGTGTTACCACACACGCCGTACTGTTCCTCACCGACCTTGATCCTGACGCGGTGGGCGACGCCGGCGCACACGCAACGCACTATGAAGCCGTCCCCGTTGCGGATTTTCGCGCTCTCCTTGCGCTCGTACCGAGTTCGGCATTCCCGCACGCAACCTTCATCGACGTCGGCGCGGGCATGGGCCGCGCGATGATTCTCGCCGCCGAATATCCGTTCAAACAAGTCTGCGGCATCGAACTATCGCCCGGCCTGTATGAGGTCGCAAAAGAGAATCTCGAAACCGCGCGTGTACGCGGCTTGCGCTGCCAGGATCTGCGGCTGCAACGCGGCGATGCGCGCATCGCGAATTACCCGCCGGGCGATCTGGTCGTCTTTCTCTTCAATCCGTTCGACGGAGATGCGCTCGCCGCGACGCTGGCGAGCATTGCCAACCGGCGCGACGCCGGCGAAACCTGGCTGCTCTATCACACCCCGGTCGAACGCGCGGTCATCGAGTCTACGCCGGGCTGGGCGATGATCGCTGAATTGCCCAGCGGGGTGGCCTATGCGTTGCCGAGCACGTCGCGGTCTTTTTGCGAGTAGATGTTCATCAGCACGCCGACGGCAGCGAAATCGGTGAGGATGGCCGAGCCGCCGTACGACATGAACGGCAGCGGAATGCCGGTGATCGGCATGATGCCGATCGTCATCCCGATGTTGACTAGAATGTGAAAGAACAGCATCGCAACGATCCCTGACGCAAGCAAAAAACCAAAACGGTCGCGCGCCGCGATCATCGTGCGGATGCCGCCGTAGAGTA
>Ga0302325_10024166_pt1 | contig 12651 bp, 11 predicted proteins | sample Palsa_T0_2_FD_201948 | JGI IMG/M metagenome (GOLD analysis project Ga0302325, IMG submission 201948) | Peat permafrost microbial communities from Stordalen Mire near Abisko, Sweden - Palsa_T0_2 | ecosystem: Environmental > Terrestrial > Soil > Palsa > Peat permafrost | place: Sweden: Abisko...
TGGTCGTGCTGTTTCTCATCGGCCGGATCGGGTACCAGGTGGCGCTTCCGACCCACGTCGCCGCGCTGCTGGTCGCACTTGTCGTCGGGGCGATCTGCTTCACCTCGATCGGGGTCGCCACCAGCACGTTGGTCCCGAATCAAGAGGCCGCGGCTCCGGTGGTGAGCATCGTCTTCTTCATCTTGTTGTTCCTTTCGGGGCTCTACTACCCGATCAAGAACGGCTCGGGGTTGGCGCAGTTCGCGGCCTACTTCCCGGTGCGCCACATGATCACCGCCACTGTCACCGCGTTCCTGGCCAAAGGCCGGAGCTCGCCCTGGTCGTGGGACGACATCCGTGTCATGGCGTACTGGACTGCCGGAGGAATATTCGTCTCACTCCGACGATGGAGCTGGGCGCCGCGCCGGAGCGATCGCGGTCGGAAGTGGAGCTCGCCCCTCAGACCGCGTGTGCCAGGTGCACGGTCACGGTCGTGACGCTCGGCTGCAGGGTGACGGTGCCGGTGGCGTCGTCGACGGTGCCGGCGGTGGTGCTGACGATGTTTCCCACGAACGCCGGGAGCTCGAAGAGCACGGGACCTGAGGGCGCGTCGCCGTCGAGGGAGAGCGTGACACTCGCACCGTGGGTCGAGAGGGTGAAACCCAGGCGCTGTCCGTCGGTGGTGGGGAAGTTCGACACCGCCAGGCTCTGGCCACTTCGCACCCAGGCGTCGGGCACGCCGCGGCCGACGATGAGAGCCCCGTCGGAGCGCTGTGCGGCCAGGGAGTCCAGGAGCACCTTGTTGGCGTTGGCGATCCCCCAGCCATGCGGAGACGACCCTTGACCACCGCCGGGATGACTCCCGACCCAGGGCGAGCCCGGTTCAGGAGCGCTCGAGCTCTCCCACCACGAGTAGGGGCCGCTCTGGGAGTGGTCGATCATGAACTCGTAGCCGAGGATCCCTTGATCCCGGTAATGCTGGCTGGCCAAACCCCAGCTGCCGTACCCGGCGTTGTAACCCGAGGAGTAGTAGTAGGCCACGGGATATCCACCGATGGTGTCGGCCGGGAGCTTGCCGGCCAATCGCGCGAAACCGTAGGCGTAGGTGGCGTCGATGAGGTCGATGCCCGGTCCCGACAGCGCGGCGCCGAACAGGGACCCGTCCCAGGCCCATCGGCCGAAGAGGAAAGGCGCGGCCCAGTTGGCGTCCTCGGGGTTGGCGCAGCGGTCAGCGGAGTTCGGCTTCACCATGGAACAGGGGAGGTAGTCGAGGCGGTAGCGCGTGATCGTGGCGTCGAGCGTGGTGTTGGTCGCGGCCAGCAGGCTGTCGTACTGCTGGGTCGCCCATGTGGCCTCGGCGAGGTCTCCCACCCGCTGGGCCAGGTAGCGGTAGGCGGTCAGGCCCATCAGCGCCTCGTAGTCGTCGATGGTCCACAGTCCGTTGGTGTCGATGTCGTCGGTCTCGCCCATGATCCCGCCCGGGCCGGTGCGATCGGCCGCGATGGCGTGGGCCGTGTCCTCGATGCTCGGCTCACTGGCGCCGCTGGGCCCTTCGGTCGAGAAGTTGGCGCGGACGAAGGCGATGTCGCCGGTCTTCAGGAGGTAGACGGCCCAGGGCCAGGCGTAGGTCCACAGGCCATCTTCGTATTGCAGCTGCGACCCGACCACACTGCGGGCGTCGGTCAGGAGCGCGTGGGCATCGTCGAAGTCCCCCTGGGTGAACAGGTTGGCGAGGATCCCCACGACGTCGTGACTGAATTCGGACTGGTAGTTGTTCACTCCGGTGTTGAGGTGCTCCCCGCTCCTGGCGATCTGGGTGTAGATGAAGCCGCTGCGGTACGCGTCGACCAGGTGTGCGTCGGGGAGCTGCAGCTGGGTGATGGTGGCCAGCTGACCGTTCCAGAACGCCCGCATGTGGACCAGGTGTTGGTCGAAGCCGCCCGCGGCGCGCAGCGCCGCCACCGACGGCCACGGGTAATTCTGACCGAAGCGGTCGACGGCGACGACGTAGTCGTGGTCGACCGTCGCCCCGGCGTTCACGACGAGGGGGGCCGAGTTGAGGGTCACGAGCCCCGCCGGCGCCTGGGGGTCGACGCGGACGGAGTGGTCCGTCGGGTTGTGGACCGAAACCCGACTGTAGATCGCCACGTAGTCATTGCCATCGACCGACAGTTCGTCACCGAAGTTGGTGATGGAGATGGCGGCGCCGAAGCGGTGGAACGAGGTCACCAGCGCTGGCAGGTAGCCGTCGAGGTTTCTCCACGTCGTGGCGGAGTCGTCGTACACGCCGTATCCGTAGGTCCGGTTCACACCGCTCTGCACGTAGAAGCTGCCACCCAGGCACGCCACGACACCCTCGCCGTTCCCCGCCCAGCCGATGGCCGCGGCATCGGCGAAGGTCCCTTGGATGGCCTCGTTCGAGCCCGGAGCACAGGTATAGGGCTGGCCGGCCCGTGCCATGGGCTGTGCGGTCACGGCGGTGGTCGAGTGGTTGGCCCGGGCCGGTGCACCCGGGGAGCACGCCGAGGCGAGAGTCGACGCCGCCACGACGCCCACGAACCACCCGCCACCTCGCCGTCTGTGCGCCCACAGACCCACGCCGAGGGTCCTCAGGCCAGGACGCGCCGACGGAAGTTGCGCAGGCCGATCCGCAAGAACAGCGCGCAGAACCCGAGGAGCACGGGGTAGATCACGTACAGGTGCATGTGCTGCGCGTTGGTGAAGGCGGCCCGCATGCCCTCGTTCACATAGATGAGCGGGTTGACGAGCACGATGGTCTGGAGCCAGTGCCAGCCCCCCACCTTCACCGGGACGAGGCGGGTCCACTGGTAGTAGGTGCCTCCCAGGAACGTGATGGGAAGGACGACGAAGCCGAACATCAGGCCGATGTTTCGGGGTTCGAAGCTGGTCCCGAGCAACAGTCCGAGCCCGGCCATGGTCACGCACGAGATGGGGACCAGGGTGAGGATGATCCACCAGTGCAGGTTGATCTGTGCCTCGACACCGGCCGAGTGCACGACCGAGGCGATCGGGAGCACGATGACAGCGGAGATCACGCCCTGCATCGCCCCGGACAGGACCTTGGCCATCGCCACCAGCCAGATGGGACACGGTGCTTGGACCCGGTCCTCGATCTCGCGCGTGAACCCGAACTCTTGCGACATCTGCAAGGCCACGGCCTGCACGCCCTGGAACATGATGGAGATCCCCACCACACCGGGGACGAGCACCGTGGCGAAGGCCGATGAAGCCGCCGCTGCCCCCCGGGCACCGCCGCCGCTGCCCCCGACGGCTTGGCCGATCTTGGGGAAGACGTAGAGGAAGACGAAGCAGAGCAGGAACGGCTGCACCACGGTACGGATCACGAACTCGACTTTGTGCTTCCACAGCACCACCAGGTCGCGCAGGATCAGAGCCCGCAGCGCGATGCGACTGGCCGCGGCGGCGCTGCGGATGGGCGTCGTCGTGATGGAGGGGTGGCCGGCCTGTTCGGGCACTGTGGTCGTCATCAGTCGCGGAGCTCCCTGCCGGTGAGGTTGATGAACACGGTCTCGAGGCTCGGCTCGGCCACCGACAGGTCCGCGACCTCGAAGCCACCCGTCTCCGCCGCGGCCACCAACCGGGGGAGCAGGCGGTTCCTGCCCCGCACATGCAGCTCGAGACCGGCGTCGGTCGGTCGGACCCGGTTGATCTCGACGATTTCGCGCTGCAGCACGTCGGCCAGGACCTGCTGGTCACCTGACGCTTTGACCGTCACGACCGTGTCGGCCCCGACGCCTTGCTTGAGACGGGCCGGGGTGTCGAGGGCCAGGATCTTGCCGTGGTCCATGATCGCCACCCGACCGCAGAGCTGGTCTGCTTCTTCCATGTAGTGGGTGGTGAGCACGATGGTCTGCCCGTCGGCGTTGAGCTCGCGCAGGATGTCCCACAGCACGAGGCGGCTCTGGGGGTCGAGCCCCGCGGTCGGCTCGTCCATGAACAACACGGCGGGCTTGTGGAAGATGCACCGTGCCACCATGAGTCGCTGGGCCATGCCGCCCGACAGGGCGTACACCGAAGCCTTCGCCCATTTCGAGAGCTGGAACCTGTCGAGGAGCTCGTCCGCGGTCTTGCGCGACTGCGCCGCGCCGATGCCGAAGAGCCGTCCGTGAAAGTACAGGTTCTCCCACACGTTGAGCTGCCGGTCGAGCGTGTTGGTCTGGGAGACGACCCCCACGAGCTGCTTGGCCAGGGCGGGGTGGGCGACGACGTCGATATCGCCGATGAAGGCATGGCCGGACGTGGGGATCACCCGGGTTGTGAGGATCCCCGCCGTGGTCGTCTTGCCCGCACCGTTGGGCCCGAGCAGTCCGAAGATCTCACCCACGCCGACCGACAGGGTGAGCCCGTCGACGGCACGGAAGTCGGTGCCGGGGTAGACCTTCGTCAGGTCGACGGTACGGACGATGCCGTCAGTGCGATTGGTGTCGAGCTCGGTGTCGGGGATGGTCGCGGTCATAGAGGCCCGATCGGCAAGGCTACCGACTGTGATCGGGTCTGGTCGCCATCGGGCCTCGCGGCGACGCGCCGTGCTCAGCCGCCCGTGCTCGCATGCGTTTGGCTTTGGCGTCACGTTCGTCACGTTCGTCACGAAAGGCGTGCACGCGCGCCGGGGTGTTGTCGAGGCGGGCGACGAGATTGTCGTCGGCCTCCAGGGCGTCGGCGAGGAGTCGATCGGTGGAGCTCGGGACGGGCGTTGACCTTGTACGCGCTGCGGAGCTCGTCGAGGATTCCTTGGTCTCGAGCACCGGGATCGCATCCTCGCGATCGTCTTCGCTCTACCCCCCGGCGCGACAAGGGCGCAGGGACCATGGCGGGCGGTTCCTGCGCCCTGACGCGGCGGCTGCCCCCAAAACTGCCGACGCCCACCGTAGGCCCATCCTGTGGACAAAGCCACCCCTCTCGGGGTGTTGATGGGTGGCCGCGACGTGCCCGACCGCCTCGCCCGTTGGAGCGGCTCGGTCCTACGGACGGTGTGCCGGGCGGTCGATGTTTTTCGCAAAAGGGTGCGCCCGGGTAAGCAGCGCCATGACCGGGTTCATCGGGTCACCGGCCCGAACCAGGCGGGTGCGTTCATCCGATTAGGGCCTTTCGGCCCGTTCGCATGCTGTTGCTGGCGCGTATCGTCACAGGCGCAATGGCTACCCGCAGCATCGAGGTCACCGGCCCGGACGAGACGGGCACGTTCACGGCCATGCTCCCGAACGGAGAGACGCGGACGCTCGATTCGGGAGCGGCGCTGGACGCGCTGATGCGGGAGAGGGGCCTGAAAGTCCTGGTCACCAAGGGTGAATTCGGCACCGTGCCAAACCGGAGCAAGCCGACTCAGTAGCGGGAGCGTCGGCGGGGTCTGGGCCGATTCATAACAGGCGTTGCCTGGCGCTCCCTGGTGTGTCACCCGTACCAAGGCGGGCGACCCGAAGAGAATACAAGAACGCGTGTCAGTCGGCTGTGACCGGCTCGCGTGACGAACCCCGGCCCGAAGTCGGCGACCCGCCTATGCTGCGGGCACCGTTGCCAGGACGTCGGGGGCTGGGGCGGAATGGTCAAGGAGCGGGGGTGGGTGTTGTGACACGCCGGGTGAAGTGGCTGGCATCGCTGGGATTGGTCGCCACATTGGGAATCGGGTCGGCCACGGTGCTGGCCCCGAGCGCGTCGGCCAAGGCACGGCCCCGGCATCACGTCCATACCACGCCCCTCGTGTCCACGGCCCCGGTGACGTCGGCCTCGTTCAGCTTCACCGCGTCGGTCAGCGGCCTGACCAAGAGCCTGGGGACCATCGGCGTGAGCGGCAGCGGTGCGGTCGACCTCGTCAATGACGCCGCCTCGCTGTCGGTGACGTTGCCCGCGTCAGTGGCCGCGCTCATTCCCGGCGGCTCGAGTGGGCCCGAGGTCGTCAACGTCGTGCTCTCGGGCGGCACCATCTACGTCCAGGTGCCGTCGCTGGCCACGCTGCTCGGCGCGCCGTGGATCTCCATTGCGCTTCCCTCCAGCGCCAACTCGGCCCTCCCGGGCATCTTGACCACGGTGGGCGGAGCGCTCGGCGACGTCAACGAGATCCTGTCCTTCGCGCAGTCACATCACGCCAAGGTGACATCACTGGGGTCCTCGACGGTCGACAGCACGTCGGTCACCGGCAGCCAGGTCTCCGCCCATGTCAAGGGTCTCAAGCTCGCCGCCACCTTGTGGGCGAACTCGTCTGACCAACTCGTCCAGGCCGACGTGACCGGTAGCTTCGGCGGAGCCAAGCACGGCGCCGGGATCTCGGCCGTCGTGAACTTCAGCGACTACGACGCGCCGGTCGTCATCACGGTCCCGTCGTCTTCTGAGGTGCGGGCCATCCCGCTCTCGGTCGTCACCAGTGTCCTGGGTGGACTGCTCCACAGCGCGCATTTCGGACACGGCGCCAAGATCTGACCGAGCGGTAACCGGGGGCGAGTGACTCTTCGGTAACCGACGCGGGCGCGCGTGGTCCTTCCCAAGCGCGTGGCGCTGTACTAGGACTGTACGGGTGGTCCTGGGCACCCCCGGCGCAGGGTCCCTCATGGAAGGAGGCTCGATGGACCGGTTGGTCGATCAGCCTGGTGGACCTGTCACGACGCGAATCAACGGTCTCGATGACGACGACGCGTCGTCCGAAGTCGCGGACCAAGCCGACATCGAGTCCGAGCTCTACTGCTCGACCCGCGAGATGGGCATCTCTCCGGTCGGCTTCGGTCCTGTCGACGACTCCTGAGTCGCGACGTCGGCCAATCGGAGCATGAGGCCGTCGCGCACGCGCGGCCAGTCCTCGGCCAGCACCGAGAACAGCACCGAATCGCGGACGGTCCCGTCGGCTCGGCGTTGGTAGCGGCCCAACGTCGCCTCGTAGCGGGCCCCGAGGCGGGCGATGGCGCGTTGGGAGCGGGTGTTGCGCACGTCGGTCTTGAGCTGGACCCGGCCGACGTGAAGCTGCTCGAAGGCATAGCCCAGGAGGGACAACTTCGTGTCGGGGTTGACCGCCGTCGCCCACATCGACCGTCGGTACATGGTGGCGCCGATCTCGAGCCGGGCGTCACCCACTGCGACCTCGAGATAGCTGGAGGTGCCGACGACGGCCCCCGCCGCCATCCCCCCGTAGGGCACCCGTAGGCGCACGATCCAGGGGAACATGCCGTGCGCCATGCGCCGGGTCAGGAGCTCGGCGAACGAGTCGGGGCTCGAGGGCCGGAACGGGATGTGCTCCCACACCGCGTCGTCGTCGAGCGCGTCCAACAGAGCCGCCGCGTCCCGGTCAGGGTCGATCGGAGCGACTTCGACGACCCGACCCACGAGCACCGTGTCAGGCGCCGGCGGCCACGACATGGCGGGCCACACGACATCGTGGGGTCGGGAGTCGGCCACGGGGAAGAAGTCATTGTCTGGCGCGTCGGATCGGGTCGCGGTCACCTCGTCATTGTCGTCGACGGGGCCGCAGTCGTCGACGGGGCCGCAGTGGTCGACGGGGCCGCAGTGGTCGACGGCCGAGCTCTACGCGCGCGACGCGAAGAGCTGACGGAGATGGACCCGGCCACCGGTGCGCAGGATGGCGCGCCGGTAGACAGCCGAGGCGAGACGGGCCATGCCCACGGTCGCGACCAGCATGAGGACCACCGACAGCGTGAACCCCCACCAGGCCACGGCGCCCTCTCCCACCAGCACCGGCATGGCGAAGGGGGCGGTGAAGGGCACATACGCCAGGACCTTGACCAGCTCGGAGGGTTGGCCCGAACCCAGCGACGTGATCGACACGATGTAGCCGAACAGGATCGGCAGCTGGAGGGGGAACGCCAGGCTCTGGACCTGTTCCTGGCGGTCCGCCAGCGAGCCGGCTGCGGCCCACACCCAGGAGTAGAAGGCGTATCCCAGCACGACCCACAACAGTGAGCTGACGACCTCGAGCCCGGCGGTGCCGTGGATGAGGGTGGAGCCCTCCGCCGCGCCGAGCCCGAGGGCGACGGCGACGATGAGCGCGGCCTGGAGCAGTGCCACGGTCCCGAGGCCGATGACCTTGCCCGCGAGCAGCTGCGACGTTCGCACCGTCGACAACAGGACCTCGATCACACGCGACGACTTCTCTTCCACCACGCCCATGAGGAGCCAGGTGCCGAATTGGGTAAGGAGCACATAGGTGAGGATGAGCCCGTAGACCGCGGTCGACGTCGCCGTGGCGTTGTGGCGGGCGGGCTTGAGGCTCTGGACCGGCAGCGGCGGGGGATTGGCGAGCCGAAGGGCTTGGGCCGGCCCGATGCCGGCGTGCTCGAGCCCACTCTGGAGACTGATCGACGCCGAGATGAGCCGGACCACCAGCGACAGGGTCGAGGTGTCGGAAGGGTCATAGGCCTGGTCGACCACGATCCGCTTCGTGCCCACCAGGACGAGTGCCAACCTCCCGGCCCGCAGGGCCCGGGTGGCTGACGCCAGCGAGGGCTCGGGGACGAGGATCACCGTGGTCCCGAGGGCCGGCCCCGCCCCGATGATGGTGGTTCGCAGCGGGGCGGAGACGGTGCCGACGATCCCGACCCGCTGGTGGCTGTGGCTGCCTTTGCGCAGGACCGGGATGGTCACCGCCGCGGCCACCGCCACCAAGATGATCAGTGTTCCCACCCGGAAGGTGCGGCCCCGGACGCGCTCGCGTATCTCGCGCCGCGCCACCAGGCCGATGTCGCCGCCGATCCTGTCCAGGCCCTCTCCCAGGCGGTGCCGCGCACCGGCGGTCGGGGCCTGAGACGAGTCAGCCGGTCGGCGCCGGGCCAGACGGTGGCGGTACAGGCGCAGGCCCACGAGCGCGGCGACCACGAGGATCAGGACGTACTTCACACCAACGCCTCGCGAAAGACCTCCGAGAGCCGTTGCTTCTCGAATCCGAACTGCTCGACGGGGCCCGCCGCCATCGCGGCGCGCAGGACGACCTGGGGATCGGTGTGCTCGTCGAGCACGAGGCGCACCGCGCCGCCTTCGACGCGCGAGATGGTGACACCGGCGACGGTGCGCGCCCACGCCCCGGCGAAGTCGCCGTCGACCTTGACCACCAGCCGGCGTCGTCCGCCCGTGGTGAGCTCGTCGACCGTGCCCTGGGCCACCAGAGCACCGTGGTCGATGATGGCGACGGACTGACAGAGGTCCTCGACAAGGTCGATCTGGTGGCTCGAGAACAGCACGCCGCGTCCGGCCGCGGCCTCCTCCACCAGCACGGCGCTGATGGTGTCGACCCCTACCGGGTCGAGACCCGAGAGCGGTTCGTCGAGCACGAGGAGCTCGGGCTCGTGCACCAGCGCGGCGGCCAGCTGCACGCGCTGCTGGTTGCCGAGTGAGAGCGTCTCGAGCTTGTCGGTGGCGCGCTCGGCCACTCCGAGCTTCTCCAGCCAGTGCATCGCCGCGGTCCGGGCGTCGCCCGCGGTGACGCCGTGCAGCTGGGCCAGGTACTGGATCTGTTCGACGATGACCATCCCGGGATACAGGCCGCGCTCTTCGGGCATGTAGCCGAATCGCCGGCGGTCCTTCGACGTCACGGGGGCGCCGTTCCATCGCACCACCCCGGTCTCGAGCCCGACGAGCTCGAACACGGCGCGCATGGCCGTGGTCTTGCCTGCGCCGTTGGGTCCGAGGAAGCCGAAGACCTGTCCGGTCGGCACCGTGAACGACAGGTGGTCGAGGGCGACAACGTCTCCGAAGTGGCGGGTGAGCCCATCGAGCTCGAGCATCGTCTGTGACTACCACACGGGGCTATGCGTGCCGACGTCGTAGCCTCGGGTCGTGAGGACCGATGGCGGCGTGGGCCCGCTCTCGTCGCGCGACTTCCGTCTCTTCGTGGTGGGCCGGCTGACCTCGTTCATCGGCACGGGCATGCTGCCGGTGGCGCTGGCCTTCGCCGTGCTGGCCCGGCACGGGACGACCTCGGAGGTGGGGTACGTGCTCGGGGCCGAGACCCTGCCGCTGGTGGTGTTCCTTCTGGTCGGTGGCGCCGCCGCCGACCGGCTGAACCGACGGGTCGTGATGCTCGGAGCCGACGTCCTGCGGGCCGCGGCCCAGGGTGTGCTGGCCGCCTGGATCCTGGTGGGTCATCCCCCCTTGTGGGGGTTCCTCGCCACCCAGGCGCTGGTGGGGACCGGGAATGCCTTCTTCACCCCGGCCATGACGGGGTTGATCCCCCAGGTCGCCCCGGCGGGGTCGCTGCAGCAGGCCAACGTGCTCAACAGCATGGCGGAGTGGTCGGGGCGTCTCTTCGGGCCCGCCCTGGCGGGGGTGATCGTGGCGACGGCGGGGCCGGGATGGGCCGTGGGCGCCGATGCCTTCACCTACGTCGTGAGCGCGGCGTGCCTGGTCCGGCTGCGGGTGGGGTGGTCGGGCACCGCGGCCACCGAGCCGTTCCTGGCCCAGTTGCGGACCGGATGGCGGGCGTTCCGGTCGCGCCCGTGGTTGTGGTCGATCGTGGCGCAGTTCTCGTCCTACGGGTTCTTCGTGTTCGCGCCGTTCTTCGTGCTGGGCGCGGTGGTGGCCAAGCGCTCCCTGGGCGGCGCAGCGGGTTGGGGAACGGTGCTGGCGTTGCAAGGGCTCGGGTCGGTGCTGGCCAGCGTCGTGATGCTGCGGGTCCGGCCCCGCCGGCCCCTGCTGGTGGCCGAGGTGGCGCTGTTCGGCTTCGCGCTGCCGCTGGTGGCGCTGGCCGCGGGCGCGCCCTTCGCGGTGGTGGCGTCGAGCGCCTTCGTGTCAGGAGCGTCGATCGGCGTGTTCGGTCCGTTGTGGGACACGACCATGCAGAGCCAGTTGCCTCCCGAGGTGCTGTCGCGCGCCAGCGCGTATGACTGGTTCGGGTCCATGGTGTTTCTCCCGTTGGGCTATGCCTTGGCCGGCACCCTGGCGCAGTGGTTGGGGATCGACGGAGCGCTGTATCTGGGAGCCGCGTGGCTGGTGGCGTCGACGGCGGTGGTGGTATCGCTGCCGGGGGTGACGTCGCTTGTCGCGGCCGGGCACCGCCCGGTGGTTGGCGTTGAGCCCGGCGAGGTCTAGCCGGGGGTGCCGGGCCAGCGGTCGACCGCGGCGCGCACGTGACGGAGGGACACGAGCCCCTTGACCAGCCCGACGACGAAGTTCCCGGCCGTGTCGGCCACGAGCCGGACGATGACCAGACGGTGGCCCGACAGCGCCCCGGCCACCCACGCCGATTCCATGTCGACCGCCAGTGCGCCGCTGCGGGCCAGCTCGGTCCTGCGCTCCCCGTGGACGAGGGTCTTGGAAGACACGATGGGCCCGAGGTGGACGCGGCGTCCCGCCGCGCGCAGCTCGGCCGCCACGGCGGCGGCATCGGAGCCCGACAGCGGGCGCTCGTCCCCGTCGGGCCCGCGCACCGAGGTGGCGACCACGATCTCGCCGGGCGCCAAGGCGGGGTCGAGACCTCCCGAGATGCCGGCCAGGACCACGGGGGCGCCGGGCTCGATCCTCGATGCCAGCCGCTGTGCCGCGGCGTGGGCGCGGACATGGCCCATGCCGGTGCGGACGACCTTGCCGCCGAGGGCGAGAGCCTCGAGGCGCATGGCCGCCACGAAGGTGGCCGCGCCGGCCGAGGGGGATGGGGCGTCGTGCCCGGCCGCGCTCAAGCCGGGGTCGAGGCCGACCAGGCCGCCTTGGGAGTCGACGACGGCGCGACCTCGTGGTCGGTGACGGGCGCGCCGTCGCGATAGGTGATCGAGTTCGTGCGGACCGCGCTGACGCGCCCGCCGGGAAGGATGATGCCGACCAGGTTGAGAGGGTCGGCCCCGTTGAGGTGGACCGTCTGCCCGTCGCGCGCGGTGCGCCGGACTCGGCGCAGCTGCTCGATGGCTTCGGGCAGCGCGTACTGCTCACCGGCCGGTCCCGTGACGAAGCGACCACCGCGCACGATGCCGCGTGCTTCGAGCCGTCGCAGCGCCCCGACGACCTCGCGCCACGGCAAGGCGAGGCTTTCCCGGGCCATGAGATCCCAGAAGACCACGCCCCAGCGCGCCAGCAGCTGCCCGGCCACCTGTTCGGCCAGGGTCTCCCGGTCGGTGTCGTCGGGTCCGCCTGTGGGCAAGAGGGCCCAGCGCCCTTCACCGCCCTCGCGCCAGGTGGAGGAGCGCCGAGCACCGGGACGGAGGCGCTGCTCGTGGCGTTGGCGCCGTTTCCAGGCTTGGCGAGCCGAGAGCAGCGAGCGCACGGCCTGGAAGCCGTCGGCGGTGACGATGCCGCGCGCCACGAGGTCCCAGAGCCCCTCCTCCACCTCGACCGGAAGGCGTCCGGTGGCGGTGCGGAGCTCGGAGTGGAACATGGCCCCCCGGGCCCGGAGCGCGTCGAGGACGTCGCGCGCCGCCCCGTGGACCGGCTCGGGCGGCACGACGTCGCCCCGGGCGGCGCGCAGGAGCCAGGGCAGGTCCTCGCGTAAGGCGAAGGTGACCGGCGTGGCGCGCGACGGTGTGGCCGATCCCCGGCGGGGGGTTCCCTCGGCGTCGGCGGCGCGAGGCGAGAGACGACCCCAGACGAGCTCGCCGGAGTGACAGAGGTCCTCGAGCCAACGGTGTTGATAGCCCTCGACGCGCGCCGGGAGGACGGCCTCCTCCCACGCGCCGGCGGGGATCTCGAATCCTTGGAGTTGGTCGACCA
>Ga0302325_10024167_pt1 | contig 12651 bp, 15 predicted proteins | sample Palsa_T0_2_FD_201948 | JGI IMG/M metagenome (GOLD analysis project Ga0302325, IMG submission 201948) | Peat permafrost microbial communities from Stordalen Mire near Abisko, Sweden - Palsa_T0_2 | ecosystem: Environmental > Terrestrial > Soil > Palsa > Peat permafrost | place: Sweden: Abisko...
CGTAGTGTGATTTTGTGAGATGTAATTGAAGCCCCTCGAAGTCCTCCTCATCATCTTCGTAATCCTCCTCGTCCATCGATGGCATGATGTTATGTGATTGAACCCGTTGCAATGAGACAACACCAGCTTCCATCTCCATATCATCATCTGAATCGAATTCGCTTTCTGAGTCTGAAGAATCGGCGTCCTCTGCTTGCCAGTCCTCCTCAGGGTCTTCGACAATGGCATCAGCCCATTGGATGTGCCTTGGCTCTTCTGTCTTGCTAGCTTTCTTGACGGATTGATTGAACCAGCTCTCTTGCTCTTGCTCAGCCTCTGCGAGCTCGAGCATCAATGAATCGAGAAGGTTGGCGTGGCCGACGAGGAGGCGGAGGTTGTGATCTGCTTTGGCAGCCTCGTGAGAGAGCTTACCGCGGGCAGTGTGAGCGAGGTAGTATGTTTGCGTGACCGACATTGCCTTTCGCTTCAATGGGGAGACTGATGAATGGGAGAAAGGTGATCTTGAAGTGGTCGACATGGTTGCTTTGTATGTGGTGGGTGTTCTTGTTGAATGACTCAAGGCTGCAACACTTTTTTGGCGAGCCGAAATCGGTGGCTTTGTCAAGGCGCCCAAGTAGTCTAGGGTAGAGTTCGGCGTTGTAGGATATTGCCTTGGGTAAGTGATGGATGATTGTTTCTGGATGTCCTTGATGTTTTCTTGAGTTGTATTTGTGTAGATGATGTGGATGAGTGAGATTGGAATCTGATCAGGAGGATGAGGCGTGTTCTTGTATTTCAGCAGCCAGCTGGTCTCGTTGAAAGTAAACGCCGATTGCTCCGCAGGTTCGTAAGGCCGCGAGCATCCCTGTGACAAGTCGACTCATCATGCTTGCGGCCCTGCGCAACTGCTCGCACTCGCAGGCCGCTCGCTCGCTCAGCAAGACCCATGTGCGCCCAGGGCCCAGGGTGCGAGGATGCTCGGACAGATACATCAGCGCGGCACCGACTGACTGACGAGAGTAGGCACCCAGCCAAACCACACGCGCCAACATGCCGTCGGGATTTTTGCACACTTCCTGAAGTCCGCAGCCAGCATTACCTCCGATTGCCAGATGACTCCCACGGCTTGCGACCACATTTTGCAGTCCTTTAGCCTACTCAGGCAACGCTCGAATTGGTCCGCCGTCTCGGATTACTATCTCTCCTTCCCTCCCCACGGCCTTAGGATGACAAACTCCATGAGACGAGTGCCTTTGATACGTTCCAGTGCGGAGTTGTGACAAAGCAATCGACATGACACCATCCACATTAGCAACACAGTGTTTACAGATCATCTTACCATTCCATTCAAGGCTTCCAAACATCATTAATTGTCGAAAAGGGTACAGTATCGTCATTTGTAAACGGCCGCAAACTGATCACGATGATTTTATCACTGAACCTTAAACGCGTATGAGGCCGCATCACTACTCGCAGGCCTCATAGCACCCTGCTGCTGCACGGTTCATCTGTTTGAGTATAATATCACGTTCGATTCCTCCGTGGTTGTCCGTTCGTTTAGAATACGGTGGCATAGCCTCCACGGCCACGAAATGAACGGATTGTCCGAGTGTGCGAGTCGCCAGCCTTCCCCAGAGTGCGACGCATTTTCGTAGTCTAGGAAAGGCTGTACAATTTGAACCAGTGATATCTTCAGGAATTTGGCAGCCTTGATAACCCGTTTGGGGCAGCATTGCGCGAGTTGGCTCGGGTCCGAACTGTCCATTGAGTGCGGGCAACACGCACAATTCTGACCGACGGAGCGAAGCAGTGCGCAGTCCTTGCAGCAGCGCGCACGTAAGCAGGCCTGTAACGTTGAGTGCTCCCAGATGAGCCATATCAGGCAGCCTGAATGCTGCCACGAAACTCAAAACAATAGATGAATCCCGCTCTTCTGCACGTCAACACCGTGTACGTAGGGTGACTCCCTACCCACATACGGAGTACATCTCGGATAACAGCAAGGGCGTTCGTTGTTGAAGTCCCAGGACGACAACATTGTCCACATTTGGAAAGTACCTATGTCAGCATTGTGCATCCACACGCACAACAACACTTTGTCGTTGATGATGCTTAAGCACCGTTCTCCGCGGGTAACGCCCTGTGCAGACACTCATCTGCACCTTCTCGAAGGAAGCGGGCTTTCTATGCGACTTCGCGAGAATACCCCACGGTCTCAATTCAGCCACACATATCCACACGCTACAACACAGATGCCTCATTCAACCCTCAATCAATCCTCATTCCTCATTCCTCTCTTCTCGAGAAAATAACTCAAAACTTAAAGTCGCTCATGCGACAGTCACAAGGTGTGATGCCACCTCTTGCCGCATCCGCAACAACCGGTGTGAAGATGGTGGTGCATCCATCGTCGGAAAGACTCGCGACTTTCACGATGTCGCAAACAGAGTGTATCGCAGCCCCCGTGGCATGCCCACCAAGAATCCGAGCTCCGAACTCCATCATGACCCAAACTGAGTAATCGTATGCGGATTGCGAAACAAGGGCGCGCGAAGATCGATTAGCTCATCGTGCCTCTCGGTCTCGCAACCCTTGCGCAACCCGCAAACCTTATTTTATGCTCTTCGTCAACGGATATTATAAAGCTCCGCACTTTAGCATGGGAGAAACGTTAAGTGCGGAGAGTCTCCCATTCGCTGGAGACGCGACTCCGGCGATAGGTGTTTTGTCATGCTGCAATCCGCCGATGAACGGAGTTACAGCTATCTCCTTGATTGGATCCTGAGTGCGAGTGCTGACTGTGCTGCCCTCAACTCTCGCTGGCTGAATAATTCAAGGAGCTGGAGCTTTAAAGCACCCCTTATCCGCTGCCTCTGCTGGCCCTTCTCTTTTGGGGCAATGACTAGCGGATCGGATGTAGGGATTTAACACCTTAACTTACCAGACAAGAGGGAAGCAGGTTCTTACGTGGGGCTTCATCTCTGCTGTCTGTATCTGGTCAATGATGCAAGCAAGTCGAAACCATCCATCTGTTGGCAACAAAGAATCTTGGAAACCTTTGCAAAAGCCAATATCGCTGACTTCAATTAGGACGCATAGCACCGGATCCTCCTTTCGCAGATTCTGAACGTGCGGGATGGACACTCGGTGCGATGTCTGAGGCTGAGGAGTGGGTCTTTACGTGAGATCTCAAGTGGGCCTCGCAAGGACGCCATCGGCCGCCAAGTCACCGACAGTTCGGAGACGGTGAAATCGCCAGCCAACCGAGCCTCTCCTCACAAATTTTCTTCTTACAATTTTACGTTTCTGATAAAACATCGTCCTTGGCTCAAGTGAGGCAAGAAGTTTTTTTCTAAGTTTCAGCTGGTGGATTCATTCCAAGCTGTTCTGGACTCGAGGTTTGGGCATGGGAGTTCGAATGCACGTTGGGCCGTGAATTCGGTCCGGGGTCCTTTGAGCTATCGTTACTGTGCGTCTGCCAGCAAACCAGCCTCATCGACGGACTCGGCCAGCTTGCCCGCAAGGCTCTCCGGACATACTGCAATAAGAGAATCAGCCAATTCGGTAGAGACGGATCGGTACGACGAGCTGCAACGAGGTGCGTCGAGAAGTAATCGAGACTGGATGAAAAGGGGGTGGGTTGTGTTAGTCACGTGATTTACCCATTTCGGCATTTTCGGGAGTTGCGTTGCGAGTTGCAGGGGGATGCAAGAGCAGGATAAAGCAGACACGGAGGCTGCATGCAAGAATGAAACGTAGTGTGCGTTTCTGAAGCTATTCGATGGAAACTGTTGTCAATTGGACAATTCTGTTTGGAGCAAAGCAACAGGGAGCAACTCCTCCCCATTGAGCAGGTCCTGAATATCAGCCTACCACAACTCCGAGCACATTTTAGCGAGGCGAAGTTACAGGAGCCTGGGTACGAAAATGCGGAAGACAATGTCTGGAGTATTTCCTATCTTTCGGAGCCTCTCATTCACTTTGCATGAGCTTTGAAGTCACTGCCGTGCTAATAATTTTTTTTCAACCCTGGTTCAGCAACGGGCAGAGAAATTAATGTCTTTCATGGAAAGAAATGGAGTCTCTAAATATGCAATATGTAAACATGTAGGTTTACAAGTGGTCAGTGCCTGCAGGATTTTGCAGTTGCCTGTCTAGCGAGAATGATTCGACGCGAGGATTTTACTCAGCCCACGGTTGACCCAGAGCCTCAGGATATGTCTAGTGTCTGCGTGTACCTACTAATCTTCCCCTAGCAAAAATAAACATCCTCAAGACAGTTCGGCCAAAGAGGTCCTTCGAATTTAGAGTGAGCGGACAAACATGGTTTCTTAATATTGTAGGTCGAGGCTTTGAGTTATCTCCTATATCATGGGATTGCCAGGTATTGCAGAAGATAACAAATACGGGGCTGAGTCCTTCAATAGTGTTCCGAGGCGCGGGGGCCTGGTTGGTCTATGGGAGGATGGGGAAGTAGTTGGACTTCCCACGACCTGGATCCAAACGACCAATGAGCCTGCAGAGCTTGCAGAGCTTGATATGCTCCGAAATGATATGGATACGATCTCTTTCTCGAGGACGGAGAAATGGGTTGGTCAGATCAAGCAGGCGATTGAACATCTTCATAGCCAAGTTGTGATATGGGACGATGCGAATACGAGGAATGTTATGGTTGATGGAGAGACGATGCGTTGCTGGTTGACTTTGGTGGGGGGTTAAATTCCAACGGAGAGCTGATGGATAGAATGGAGGGAAATCTGGAGGAGCTTCATGAATTCTGTAGGTTTCTGAAGGTTTAAGTAGACCACTGTTCAAAACTTTATGGAGATTTCTGTATTAGTGACAGAGCGCGACGACGAAAGCTATGTGCAGATGCAACAAGACGTCAGGAAAGGGGGGGCTGTGTCACGTGGGCTTAGCGAGCCTCGAACTGTAAGGCGCTGGAATATAAAATGAGGACTATGCCATCTAGCTCTGGCTCAATGCAACAATTACATGCTGCAAGAGCAGAGTCAGATTGGCAAGGCTATAACACATTTAGCTCCATTTTGGTTGTGGTATTCATGCTCTGCCGCACGGTAAGAACTTACGGCAAACACGATAGTTGGAGAACTTGGGGCGGTGGGGTGGTGGGAGAGACACCTTCCTTTTCCTTCTACATCAAGTTGTTGTCAATCAAACAAAATTTCACTTTGGATGAAATTTTTTGTCAACTTTTCAGTCGCTGTCAAGTGGTGACTGCTGGACAACGGCCTGAGAGTAGCAAGATACTTCACGATTTGAAGTGATCAGGTGCAATTGTCATATTCTGCGAAGGGTGCTGAATCATGTGTCAAGATATAGTAACCCTTACGTTTACAGTGCAAGGTCCTAGTAAGGATTGAACGTGTTTATGGTTCTGTCTGTCCAAGCCGTCGCTGCGCTGAGGTATTTATGCTAGATGCCTAGGCCCTCATGTACTCATAGCGTGTCCTGTGATGATATGCCTTTTTTCCGATTTGGCGTTGCCTTTTGGGTTTGTGAATGTTCCTGCTCGCATTATTCTTTTCAGTCCTGGTACTGTATAAATACTCTTATTAGGATGATGATGGACAGCCAGGTACATGACGATCCAAATCACTTATCTACGACCCATCGACCCATAAACCCACCAGAGAGGAACCCTCGTCTTCATACTTTCTGACCGAGTTTGCAGAATTAAGTCTTTCAAAGTTTTAAGAGTTATGAAAGTACTCTTTTTGGTGGAATCGCATAGTGTTTGTCCAGGAAACAGACTGAGCATTAGGGCAAAATTCTGCATCCTCCGTCGACCGTCATTCTCCATCCACGCAACAAATTGAACAGCTTCTGTCAAAATCGGGCCCTCCACGGTCTGAGGAGGGTTCTCTATACTATTGTTGGTAATATTCGTCGCCCCATTACAAACCTATTTCACTTAGTCCACACTTTTCACTGCAATCGCAACCTCTATCAACTCTATTAAATCCAAACTTCAAGACTCCATCACTCAACTCCTGACCATACATACCCTATACTCTCTCTACGATTCTTATCTGGACCGTGGTCACCTTTTTCCTCGATCAGAGCACCGTTGTCAAATTTGAAGGTGCTGTCATTCATGTGCTATCTCGTTATTTAAAATCCTTTCCCTAAAAGAAACGGTCGCATGCTCGACACCTTTCTGATCTTGGTTCACAATCCACGATATGTTGGTATCGGATCGTATTTATCTAGTGATTAAGGGTAGGACGTCCACGTGGCACGCGTTGTGCCGAGGCAGCACTGCTGATGTTGTAGTCGGCATCAGCTATGGGTTTGTGAGTTATTTAGGTTTCCTTGAACATCTTCGAGGAAAGGATTTCGAACTTCTTGATGATGAAGTTCGGTGCCCCAGCTGTGATGGAACAGCCTTCTGCCTAGGGTTGAGTCCTCGTGCGTAATAGAGGGCACATTACCTGCATTCGCCGAGCTCGAGAAATCTCGAGTCCTCCTGATCTCAATATAAATCTTAGATCATTTCTCAAGGTTGCATAAAAAACCGACAACACAATAGATGAGCAGCAGGAGTAGGACGAAATTTGAGAGTCAATTTACCTGTTGCTTATACCACATTTCACGGACCTCACTGGCCTTCCTTGTGAAAGCCAGTCCCAGATCTCAGTGATTCTAACAGAAGGCTTATCATTAGAGCTGCATCGCAAGTTCGTTGTCGGATACCGTCAGCTGTCAAGCACCGTCCTTTGTTAGCTATCGCCTTCACAATAATTTCAGTCTTGTTCTGCTTATTTACAACTGGAAACTGGGAAAGGTTCTGTTTACACAAGTGGAGCTCGTCTTTGAACTGTATCACAGATTCCGAGAAAGCTCCTTCCGAGCCTGTCGTCTTCTAGAAGGGTGATGGTGAATGCTTTCACGAGTCAAGCGAGGTCGAAGCTATGGGTGGCCTTCTTATTTGTTTCTCAATATTCCCGCAGTGTCCCTTTTCAAGTTTCTGATCTCAAATGGCTAGAATGCTACTATATGCGCCGCGCTGAGGGTTCCAAGCGCAGCTTGGAGCAGCATATCTATCTCAGAAGGTAATCTGCAGCCCAGATCAGAAGTGAGTGGCAAGTTGGTCACCCTTTTCTAGCTCCCATCTTCACCTTTTATTTGCAACTCCATGAAGACGCTAGCAGCTAGTCACCGCGGGCAGAAGGTGGTTGTGCAGAGAATAGACGTAGTAGATGTTGGAATGAAGCACTACTACCTCTTCATGTCTGTTCACTCGAGCAAACCAAAATTCTGCATTTTGTTTCTTGGTCCTTGAATATCCCCAGAAGTACATTATGCTTCTGTGCCAAAGACTTCTTGGGTTCAGCTTCACGTAACAAAAAATGATATATTCTCTCTTCAAATATGTCCATCAAACCTATATGTGACCTAAAAAGTCCTTGAGCTTCGTTGGAGATTGCTCACTGCCTCCCTCCTATCACTTTGACTTCCTGTGTTTCTGACATGCAAGTGGTGCAATCTCGGCATATCAATGTATCCTTCAAAGATGGAGGTGCTTTTTCCCAAAGTTACTCAAGCACCCTTATAATCCGATCAGATTGAACAGTATATCTGCAATTAATCAATGCCTGACAATGTCAACCTTATGGAGTAGCGCTGCCCCTCGCTTCAACCGAACAATTCCTAACTACTCACTTTTAAGTCGTTCTTAGCATGAGTGGAAGTGGTCCTAAAGCTATGGCAGGAGAAGACTCTTTTTAGTTACGATTGGGCTCTTTTCTGTTAGGTACCATCTATCTGCTCTATCAGTGAAGATTTAGCTGAGCGGAGCCAGAAAATTGTATATTGCATTTCTATCCAGACTGAAAGAGGATGCGTAGAATTATTTGGAGAGGGCTTCAAGGGGCTCTCTGTTTTAGGTCATTGACCTCCTGATTAATTGTATATCCAAATAACCTCCTCCTATCTACTCTCACCTTACACTGTAATAGAATAAAATCACAATGGCTTATCCACGGTAGACAACACAGCTGACTGCCCCCTCCATCGCGTTGCCCCTGGGACATCAACTTCTGAGTGAGTGGTATGCTTAGCTTGAAATTAATATACCAAAGTTCTGTGTTGCACTTCCTGCTCTGGTAATACTAGCATCCACAACCTTTGACAGCAACAATTTTCATCTCATGTATAAGATCAAGTTTTTTGTCAACATTCAGATTTGTTTCAACTGACTGATGGAGTATAAGTCAATGTGTAGCCAACTTCTAGAGGTCTTGGCTGCTTGCGTAATGTCTGGGATAGACTTAAAGGCACGCTTGCATCCAAGCATCGTATGCACCAGTCTGGTAACGCGCAATAGGTTTTGTAAAGATACATGAAGTTTCTTATATGGTTTCTGCTTCTGAAATCGAATACACTCGGTAAGAGTTTGGGGCCTGTTTGGTTTTATGGATATGGCGGGTGGTTAGAGTGAATAGAAAGATTGTTTTGAAGGGATATGGTTAATTATTAACATTGTTCTACATATTATTATATATTGATTCCTTAACAACAACCATGAATCCATGTTTCTCTCCTCCTTCTAAAGGCCCAGATATCCTCTCCGCATACCTCATCCCAAGTCCTGAATCCCTAGTAGAACAGAGAGGATTTAGGTCCGTCAACGCCAAGAGCATCTCTTTCGGCTCCGCACTCGAAGGATCTGCGCCCACGTGTGAGTTTCCATCTAGCTCGAGCACAGATTCATATGGTTCCAGCCTCTCTCAGGAGGTCTACTGATTCCTCTTCACATCCCCAGTTATCAAGGAATCGTATCATAAATTCTATCTCCCACTTCCGGCCCCTTCAAGAAGTCGGCCGGGACACTCTCAGGCAACTGCCTCACCCTGGCCCACTCCCTGATCGCATCATAATTCTTGCATTTATGCTCAGTGTTGAAATCCACAAAAGCCTTCGGAGCTTCCGGATCCCACCAGACTTGTCCCAGCAATCCGGTATCAGGGGTGCACATCAACTGCTGTCTGATAATATCCAGACAATGAGAGATATGGTACCGAACAACGGTGCCGTTGTTGATGAAAGCACCTTCTCCTTTGGCGCGGTAGTAATCGATGTTGTAGTAGAGGCCCTGACGAACGAGGTTGAGACAATGCAGATGGTGGAGACCTTCAACATTGGCGGGGAAGCCACCGCCGTACTTGGGGTTGATTTGGACCCCATCTGGTTTGATGCCCGATTTTGGAGCTTCGTCCAGAGGAACTGCAATCCCTCTGTCTGGGACTTGTGAGATTTTGGGGGTGTTTTACGGAAGGATTTCAGTAACTTACAGTCGATACCTAGTGCTTGCCATGCCGCATCGACTTCTGGGCTGCCTGCTTGTCTGTAGATGTTCTCCTTCATGAAGGAGCCGTTAAACATCACCAAATGGTATGAATTATCGACCTCTTTCTGTATTGGAGCTTCGCAAAGTAAGAATGTGAACCATTTCTGGCTTCAAGTCTAAACTCACAGTAGTGCTGAACATGAGCAAGACAAACAGCATTGACATCGGCAACCCAGTGGCTGCCAATCCAGACTCCAAATCCGACCAGACACACGGAGATGAGCGGGATCAGAACAATGGGAACCCAGATTGGGACTTTTCGACTTGGCTTTCTGTAGACTGTTCCTGAATCGTTTCCAAGCAGCCTCTCAGAATCTTCTGATGGTTGGGAGCCATTCTCGCTCTTGTCTTCAAGCGGGCTGTAGATATGAGAACTCATTGTGGTGGGTCTTGACAAAACTGAGTGAAAAGCTCTGAGATTTATCTGGTTCAGAATTCAGCACCAGAATGACTGGAGGGAAGGGAAGCTGATAGCACTTTCGACAGAAACGTATTTTAGGACAAGGATTCAGCTCGGAACCAGTCTGGCTGCAGCTCGTGTGAGCGGGGTAATACCTTTGACTTCAAGCTCGCATCAATGGTGCAATGCACTAGCACGTGGAGTGGCTGCCACTTGAGTTGCTTGCTTTTCGTGTCTGCAGTCTGACCCTGAAGATAGTCAGGCTGGAGGAAGCACTATATGCCGCTGGCCCTCCAAATGACCTACCTTTAGCAGCACAAGAAAACTAATGGAGTCTTGGCAGTCTTGGCACGCTTGGAGGGCTGGCATACGAGCAGGTGCAGGAACAGATGGTTGTTGATTATTAAGAGCGCTCCTCGTATTCGATGGTGCTAGTTAGTTGTCGGCTCTCGGGGTTTTTCTAAGCTCAGCTGCTACTCTTCGTGAGCGACTTTTGGTAGATTTGGTTACGCTCTGAGTGTTGATTTTTGAGGGTAATCTGAAGCAAGCCCGAGGATGATTTGTTTGCTTTTCTGATGATGTTGTTAGTCGGACTGGCAGGGCTGAGAGCTGAGCTGAGACACGGCACATGAGATCGACAAGGAAGTCTAGAACTAGATGTGGCGGCGTACCCCGCAAAGCACGGACAGCGTCAATTGGCGCAATGTTGCCGAGCTTCTGGTGCTTCGTAAAATAAACTTTAGCCTCTTCAGGTTACAGTACCACCACATCCCGTGTCTGAAAATAGACGACTTCCTCCTCTTCCTGGCCGAACATGCTTCTAGGGCTCGGATAGACATCGAGCACATGGCCCCATTACGAGATACTGTTGAACTACTCGTTTACTAGTTCTGCGTACTTGTCTGTATTCCGAGCCCCGATTACCAGTGTGGGGGCCGGGATGGCGGGGTCCCAGGGATGTTTAACGTCACTTCAATACTTGGACCGATCTCTGCCATTCTTTGTCCCGCCTCCCTTTCTCCTCATCCAATCTTCTGTTGCCCGTGGCTTTTAAATGCTTTCCTACGTCGGGAAGTTTCTGGCTTATGGGGAGCTGGGTTGAGTTTCCTTCCTACACTAGCCATGTGGCTGCTTTATCCCCGGCGAGCTGCATTTTGATTTACAAACAAACAATTTATGGTCTCTGTATATGCCAGAAATGGAGGAACATACGGGTGTCTTTGGTGCCTCGGGTGACCAGCTGCAGATCCCTTGGGAAGTGAACGCCCAGGGCTGTTGTCAATCTCTTGGCATCGCCGGCTTCTTGCATTGTCCAAAAAGAGTATATCACGTTGCAGATACGGCCTCGCACGTAACCAGAAGAAGTAACTGTACCCTGGTCTCAGAGAATATTGTTCGTGTATTGTTGTATCTCCGTCCCAGGGTCCCTACGTTATGCAGCCAAACTTCAAGTGGGGGAGACTTTCCCGTATATGGGAATATATTATATGGCCCTCGCGAGCTAGGACTCATCGGAGGGCTGATGGAAGAGGATCCAACCGGATACGATGGGGTGCTAGGGTGTTACTTGAGGTTCTGTGTGGCTGTCTCTCGCATAGATATCAAGGGCTCAAAGCTCCCACCCACACCTTTTGGTATATATGCCATATGCCCACTCAAAGTCACCCGTTCTTCATTCCTCAGCTCCCAATCACATTTCATCTTCTATTCTAGCCATCTCCCATATATCCAATTCATTTCCAGAGCTCTGGTACACCCAGTCAACATGCGTGTCTCTCAACTTGCTGTCTTGATTGCGGCCTCCGCAGCCTCTGTCTCTGCCGTCCCAACCGACTATGGAAAGTATCCAAGTATGTCTTCATGCATTCAACCCAAGAGACATCTCTGACTGAAACATAGATTATGGTACTTACGGAAAGTACACCGATTATCCTCCTCCCCCACCACCACCCAAGTCATACAGCCCATATGCTACCTATGGCACGTACAAAGAGAAGCGTGATGCTATTCCTGAGGTGATTGAGCGTGATCCTGCGCCTGTAGACTATGGAAAATATCCTAGTAAGTAATACCTATACCGTGAGATCCTCCATTTCACCTCCAGAGCATCTCTGACCAAGTGTAATAGACTACGGTACCTACGGCAAATACACTGACTACCCTCCTCCTCCACCACCCCCTACTTCTTACAGCCCATATGCCACATATGGCACGTACAAACGTGAGGCTGAGCCCGTAAGTCTCATATTCCTATCTCAACAAAATTTGCAAGCCGTCCACTTCCAATTCATCACTTCCAATCATATCCTCTACCTCGGCGGCGCCGCTAATCCGATATCTTGGGATCTAGGAACCGGAGCCAGAACCAGAACCAGAACCAGAGCCAGTGCCAGCTGATTACGGAGATTATGGAGAGTACCCAAGTAAGTATCCACTTTCGATCTTTCATGTAGAAACACAACTAATCGTCACACAGGCTACGGCAAATATGGCAAATATGGCACTTACACCGACTATCCTGCTCCACCACCTCCACCACCTCCCCCAGCTTCTTACGCACCGTACGCCACTTACGGCACCTATAGGCGCTCTCCATTGGCCCGGCGCGCAAGTTATGGAAAGTACCCTAGTAAGTCACCCCCTCAAATCTTCACTTTAAGCCTCACATAACACGTTCACATGAAGAACATTTCTGATAAATTTTAGGCTACGGTACCTACGGCACATACACCAACTACCCTCCCCCGCCTCCACCACCAACCTCCTACAGCCCATATGCTAGCTACGGCACATACAGGCGTGAGCCCGAGGCCGACCCTGTCCCTGCCCCTGTTCCTGAGCCAGCGCCTGAGGCGGCGCCCGAAGCTGCTCCTGAAGCTGCACCGGTTGTTGAAGTTGA
>Ga0302325_10024168_pt1 | contig 12650 bp, 13 predicted proteins | sample Palsa_T0_2_FD_201948 | JGI IMG/M metagenome (GOLD analysis project Ga0302325, IMG submission 201948) | Peat permafrost microbial communities from Stordalen Mire near Abisko, Sweden - Palsa_T0_2 | ecosystem: Environmental > Terrestrial > Soil > Palsa > Peat permafrost | place: Sweden: Abisko...
TGGGGAGCGATGTAGAAGAACCCTGCGCCGTTGGGCGAGAGCAGCCACTTGTACGCGTGTACCGCCAGCATGTCGGGCTGAACGCGGGCCGTATCGAAGCGCAAGGCGCCTACGCTCTGCGTGCCGTCGATAAACAACAGGACGCCGCGCGCGCGCAGAAACTCCGCCAGTTCCGCCAGCGGCGGCGCGAAGCCGGTGTTGTAGTTCACCGAGCTGACAATCGCAAGGCGCGTCCGCGCGCTCACCGAATCGTAGAAGCGATCCCACGGACAGGCGGTTGTTTCCACGCCGAAACGTTGCAGCAGGCCGGGTGCGTAAAGATTGTTCGGGAATTCATGCTCCAGCGTCAGCACGCGATCGCCGGGACGCCAGTCCAGCCCCGCCAGCAACAGCCCCAGCGCGGTGGATGCATTCGGCACAAATGCGATGTCGTCGGCCCTGCAGTTGATGAGCCGGCCGATCTTGGCGCGGATGCGGTCGGCGTCGTCATACCACGCCAGAAAATCGGCACAAGCCAGTTCATCGCGATGTGCGAAATGCCTGGCCACGGCTTCGGTAGCCCGGCGCGGCAATTGGCCGAAGGTCGCGGTGTTGAGATAAGTCCACTGAGCGAGCGCGGGAAACTCGCAACGCACGGCATCCCAATCGGGCATCACTGTCAACCTTGCAGTGCTGTCAGCCTTTTTGGATCATCACTTCGGTGGACTTCACCACTACCTTGACCGCATCGCCCTTCTTCAATCCCAGTTCTTCGGCGCTGGTCCGCGTGATCACGCTTTCGATCAGATTATCGCCAACCTTGACGATTACATGCGCCATGATGGAGCCGACTTCCACGCTTTCCACCACGCCAGGAAGTTGATTTCGCGCTGAGAGTGCCATGTCCTCTTGTACCATTATCAGAGCAGGCGCTGGCCCGCCTCGCGAGTGTCGTAACCGCCCAGACTTTCCAGCTCCCGCCGATAGTTCGAACGGTTCAGCGTATCGAGCAACGTCCGGATGCTGGGCATATCGAGATGCTGCCGCCGGATGGCCAGATCGTAGCGCTCGCTCACCAGCGGGATGAAGCCCAGACCGAACACGCGCGCGGCGGCTCGCGTGGCCAGGCAACCGTCCGCTTGACCGGACTGCACCTGCCAGGCGGCCTGCAAGTGTCCTGCTGCAATGCGATCGTATCCCCGGACATTCTTCGGTTCCATCTTGAGGCGCTTCAGATTGGAATCCAGCAACGCCCGGCTCCCAGCCCCCTTCTCCCGATTGACGATGGTGACGTCGCGCCGCGCCAGGTCCTCGATGGCTTTGATACCTTTCGGATTGCCGGCCGCGGTAACGATTCCTTCCTCCCAAACGGCGAAAGTGATCACCGCGACAGCGTTTTTGGGAAACATCCGGCCGATCTCGGGCAGGTTCGATTCGCCGCTCGATTCGTCGCGCAGGTGCGTGCCGGCGATATGCACGCAACCGTCTTTGAGCAGCTTGAGCGATTGCGAGCTGTTGCGATGTGCCAGCACCAGCTCCACGCCGGCAGACTGCAGATGGTGCGCCAGCACGGAGATTCCGGGATCGCATCCGGCGATCAGTACGCGATTGCGAAAATCGTCGCCCGCGTCGAATACCTGAACGTCGGCGCGGCCGTTTTTGGGAGGCTTGCTCGCTACCACCGCGTCGCTCACGGGAAAGTACCAAGGTACGGGAGAAGGAGGCGACGCCACCAGCCGCTTGTTCACGTGGCAAAGTTGCACTGGCTGGCCCGGAAGCAGCGTTTCCGAGCCCGGCAGCAACGTCGCTTCTTCCGTGCGCAGGCCCGCGGGTTCCGCCCGCGGAAGCGAGAAAAGATCTTCCACCTTCACTTCCAGGGCTTGCGCCAGCCGCAGTGCCACCGCCGTGTTGGGAATGTAGCTGCCCGCTTCCATGGCGTAAATGGTCTGCCGCGTCACGCCCGCGGTCCGCGCGAGCTGGGCCGCGGAGATGCCGCGTTTTTGCCGCAAGGCTCCTAAGTGATTCTCGATTTCCGGCATCGTTGTCCGCGTGGCATGGAGCAGGCGTAACTCATACGCAACTCTGTCGTGTTACAGTAACATCGTTGGGGTTTTGGCATGAGACTCCGTTATCTGGCTCTGCTGATCATCGTAGCGTTTTGCGCCGCCGCCGGCCAGCAGGGAAATTCTGTGGGCAGCGCGGCCAAGCCCGAAATTACCGTTGCGGCTGCCGCCAATCTCACCGAAGTGGCTCAGTCGCTCGGCGCGGAATTCGAAGCGCAGACCAAGATTCATGCGATCTTCAGCCTTGGATCTACCGCGGTGCTGACCACACAGGTAGAGAACTCGGCGCCATTCGATGTTTTCATGGCGGCGGATGCGGAGCACGCCGACAAGCTCGATCGTGAAGGGCTGCTGGTACCGGGCAGCAATGCAGTCTATGCGGTGGGCGTCCTAGCCATGTGGATTCCTCCCAGCAGCAAGGCGCATATCGGCAAAATCGACGACCTAAAAAATAAAGACGTAAGCGTGATCGCTCTTGCAAACCCGAAGCTGGCGCCGTACGGATCGGCGGCAGTGGAAACGTTGCAGCATGCCGGTATCTGGGATCAGGTGAAAGACAAGATCGTCTACGCGGAAAACATCAACATGGCCAAGCAGTACGGCACGTCCAAGAACGCCGACGCCGTATTCACGGCATATTCGCTGCTGCTGAAGGAGCCGGGCCAGGTGATTCAGGTGGACGAATCCTTGCACATGCCGATCGTTCAGAAGTTGGGCGTGTTGGCGCACTCCCCGCATCGCGAATGGGCCGAATCGTTTACCAACTTCGTTTTGAAAGGCCCCGGCCGCGCCATTCTCGCTCGCTACGGCTACAGGGTACACTGACATTTATGAAGTACGCACTGGTGCTGAGCCTGCTGGCTGGGCTTCTCTTCGCTCAGGCCCCGCCCGCGGCCGTTCTGGCGGTTCAAGGCGACATTGCCTCCCCTCTTTCGCTGACTGCCGACGATCTGGCCAAACTCCCGCGCCAGACCGTTTCCGTGCCCGCTCCAGATGGAAGCAAGATCGTCTACGAAGGTGTCACGCTGCTCGAAGTAATGCAGAAGGCCGGCGCCCCGCTCGGCAAGCAACTGCGCGGCAAGGCTCTCGCCAGCTATGTGCTCGCGAAGGCGCACGATGGATATCAAGTGACTTTCACCCTGGGCGAATTGGACCCCCAGTTTGGCAACGAATCCATCCTGGTTGCTGACAAGCGGGACGGCAAGCCGTTGCCCGACAAACAGGGACCGTTTCGGCTGGTGTGCCCAAACGATAAAGAAGGCGCGCGGTCCGTCCGGATGCTGGAAACTCTGGAAGTAGTCCTCCTGGCCAAGTAAGCCGCCGGAACAATACGGAGAATCGCAACCGCATCGCTTCATTTTGCAAAAACGGCAAGACGATAAAATCCGGCCTGCGGCGCCCTCGCCCGAGCGCGTCAGTTCCTGATCGGTTTGGCGGTGCGCGCCGCCGCCCTTATGAGGCTTGAGCAGCGGGGCCAGCAGCCACCCGTGGCGATGGAGAACGGCAACTCAGAACCCCGCGGGTGGAGCGAATCGCTTGGCCAGCGCCTCGATTTCGCGGGAAGCCCGGACCTTGTGCTCGCGCACGTACAGCTCGTGATTGCGCTCCACCTCCGGAAGCTTGTAGACGTAATTGGCCGTGAGCCCTGCCGAGCGCTGCAATCCGGACGCGGACGTGTCGCCCATCCAGTTGATACGCTCCAGACGCGCTCCATTCTTCAGGTGGAAGCGCGCCACCGGGTCCAGCGGCTCCTGGTTTTGTTTGGCGTTCAGCAGGTAATACGCGGCCAGCGGAACTAGATGCCCCCGCAAGTCCGAGCGAAGCCCCGCATCCTCCAGGCTTGCCAGTTTTAATACGGCCTCGGCGAAGGGTGCCAGCTTGCGGCTGGACTGGAAAGCCGCGGTTTTTTCAGCGAGCCATTTGCGAAATCCGGGAACCGGCGAAAGCGTTGCGAACGTCTTGATCCGGGGAAATTCCTGGCTGACGTCCTCCACCACTTGCTTGATGAGAAAGCTGCCGAACGGCACTCCGCGCAGACCCTGCTGGCAATTCGTGATGGAGTAAAAGATGGCCCACTCCGCCGAATCGGCGTCCAGCACGCTGGAATCCGGATCGAGCAGCGCCTGCACTTTATCGCTCAGCGCCCGCGTCAGAGCCACTTCGATGAAGATGATCGGCTCATCGGGAAGAGCCGGATGGAAGAACGCGTAACAGCGGCGGTCGGCTTCCAGGCGCCGCCGCAGATCGTTCCAGCCCTGGATCTGGTGGACGGCTTCATACTGGATCAATTTTTCGAGAATCGCCGCGGAGGTCTGCCAGTCGATGCGGCGCAGCACCAGGAAACCGCGGTTGAACCATGAGGCGAACAGGTGCGCAAGATCGGCGGCAATCGGCTTCAGCCGTGCATTTTGGGTGGACTCCTGCAACACCTGGCTCCGCATCTCTACCAGAATGCGCGTGCCATCCGGCGCCATGTTCAGGCGGCGGAACAACTCCTGACGAGGCGCCTCCACCACTTTTTGTAAGCGCGCGAGATTCTCGGGCGATGGATCGCGGCGGTACGCGTCGCCCGCCTTCCCCACCTCTTCCGGATCAGGAGAGAACTCGCGGATCAGCGACTCAAAAAAGGCGCGCCGCGCTGCGTCGTCCAGCGCGCGATACGCATCCAGAGCTTCGCTCGCCAGCCGGCTACCCGAGACTTCTCCTCGCTCCGATAGCAAGCTGTGACACAGCGCGACGATTTTCTTGGTGGTACGTGTCGCACCGCCTGGCAGACCCAGGAATTCCGCCACTCTCACCAACGTGCTCCAATCGCGCTGCGCGGGCCAAGGCTCCACATATATCTATCGACGCAAAACCGCTGACGGTTGAGATTCGCATTCCCATAGTAACCGCGACACCCCCGCAACAGAAAAACCGCACGAGCGTCCTAAGAACGCTATGACCCGGAAACTCAAATCGGGCCAATATCGGCTCTTCTCCCGAAGGAAAGACGCCAAAACCGGCCGCCGCAAAAACCTGGGAACTTTCTCCACGCGCGATGCAGCCCAACAGCACGAGCGTGAAGTCCAGTACTTCAAGCGCCATTAGCTGTCAGCCGATGGGACACCCGCCGCGTCTGGGGCGATCCCTAAGGTTACCCAGACGAGAACACGATTTGCACGTCGCATGTCGAACGACAGAACTTGACGATGCGGATGTGCATGCGGAGACTAACTCGTCTCACAAACGGGGTCTCCAAGAACTGGGACAGTCTTCGTACGACGCTTGTGTCGCATTTCTCCTGGTATAACTTCTGCCGAAACATATGATTCTCAAAGGGGGCAACTCCTACGATAGCGGCGGGATTGAGGAACCGTGTGTGGACGATCGCGGATTTGCTGGCATAATAGTTGTCCATGAGCAAGGGTTCGGAACTGCTGATTTACACTAGCCCGGACGGAAAAACCAGAATCGATGTCCAACTGGAGGACGAGACGGTCTGGCTGTCTCAGATCCAAATGGCGCAGTTGTTCCAAACTACCAAACAGAACATTAACCTTCACCTACGAAACGTCTTCAAGAGAAAGAGCTCGACCCGAAGGCAACTGTCAAGGATTCCTTGACAGTTCAACGGGAGGGAGATCGCTCAGTACGTCGTGCTATAAGCCTCTACAATATAGAATATGGGCCGCAAAACGCCTTCGCGAGTACATCATAAAAGGATTTAAAAGGATATAAAAGGATTCACGCTCGATGATGAGCGCCTCAAAAATGGAGGAACCAGAAACGACTACTTCGATGAGCTAATCGAGCGTGTCCGGGAGATCCGAACCTCGGAGAAGAATTTTTATCGAAAGATCACCGACATCTATGCAACCAGCTACGACTATGACGCGAACGCGGATATCACTCACAAGTTCTTTGCGATGGTTCAGAACAAAATGCACTGGGCCATACACGGCCACACCGCAGCAGAATTGATCGCAGAGCGTGCGGATTCTCGTAAGCCAAACATGGGCTGACGAGCTGGCGTGGAGACAAAGTAAAGAGAGTTGACGTTACAGTAGCCAAGAATTATCTAAAACGCTGAGCGACGAAATCGCTGGTCGTGAGTTTGACAAATACTGCGCAAAGTAACAAGAGCACATCAAGGGCGTCCCGGACCTGGAAAAATCAGTCAAGAGGTTTAGTTTGTAGCCCGGCCAATCTGAGAGATTATCTCGCATAATTGTCAGGCAGCAAGCAGATCAAGGACATGTTGGATGGCGTGATCGGCCTTGTGGTAAGCAGTTTCCACCTTACTGCCCAGTGGCTTGAGAGCTTCATCAGGGCGGTGGCCTTTAGAGAGGCGTACCCTGATAATGGGGAAATCAACTTTAAAGGAGCAAAACAATCATGACGACTCAAACGACTGCCACACAACGAGCCACCGACCAGGCTTCTGACAATACCGCCATTCGCCCATTCCACGTGAATGTTCCGGAAACCGAACTGACCGAATTGCGCCGGCGCATCAACGCGACAAAGTTTCCTGAACGAGAAACCGTCGAGGATGCGACGCAGGGAGTACAGCTCGCTACGATGCAGGCGCTGGCGCGTTATTGGGCGACAGAGTATGACTGGCGCAAGATTGAGGCAAAACTGAACGCCCTGCCGCAGTTCATGACCGAAATCGATGGACTGGACATTCATTTCATTCACGTCCGTTCCAAACATGAAAATGCGTTGCCGCTGATCGTTACGCACGGATGGCCCGGCTCAATCACCGAGCAGATGAAGATCATCGATCCGCTGACCAATCCCACCGCACACGGCGGAAATGCGTCCGACGCCTTCCATGTCGTGATTCCGTCGATGCCCGGCTACGGTTTTTCCGGCAAGCCGGCCACCACTGGCTGGGACCCCGCCCACATCGCTCGCGCCTGGACCGTGCTGATGAAGCGCCTGGGATACACGAAATTTGTGGCGCAGGGTGGCGATTGGGGCGCCATCGTCACCGAGCTGATGGGCGTGCAAGCGCCACCGGAATTGCTGGGCATTCACACCAACATGCCTAACGTGATTCCGCTCGACGTCGACGGTCTGGCCTTTTCCGGCAAGCCGGCGCCGGCGAATCTCTCGGCCGACGAGAAACTCGCTTACGAGCGGCTGAGCTTCGTCTATGCGAAGGGCATCGGCTACGGCTTTCAGATGGGGTTAAGACCGCAGACGCTGTATGGAATCGCGGACTCACCCGTCGGCCTGGCGGCTTATTTCCTGGATCACGATGCACGCAGCTACGAGATGATCGCACGTGTCTTCGCCGGAGGGAGCGAAGGCCTCACACGCGACGACGTCCTCGACAACATCACGCTCACCTGGTTGACGAATACAGCGCTCTCAGGGGCTCGCCTCTATTGGGAGAACAAGGGGGCGTCGTTCTTCGCCGTCAAAGGCGTGGTGGTCCCGACGGCCGTGAGCGTCTTCCCTGACGAACTCTATCCTGCTCCACGGAGCTGGGCGGAGCGGGCATATCCCAAGCTGATCCATTACAACAAGGTGGAGAAAGGCGGCCACTTCGCGGCCTGGGAACAGCCGCAGCTCTTTTCGGAGGAGGTTCGCGGGGGCTTCCGATCGCTGCGTAACTAGCGAGCAGAGGGAGCAGCCCAAGAATCGCTCCCCTGACGGTCGCGGCTCCATTACGAAGCCCACTGCCGCACACCGAGCCGGGACCGTCAGGGAGCGGTCTTATCGCTTTTATTAGGCGAACCTCAATAGTCCAGTCCAGCTCACGTTCCCAGTCGGCATGCTCCGCCGGCGCAACTACCTCGCATGACGGCCGGCGTTGTCGATCAATCTCGAGATACTTGGCGGAAGTCCGACGGTGCAGCACTACATCGAGGAGGTCACACCCACGGGCCGCAGGAAAATCGGTGTAATCTCAGACTTGATGGCCAGGAAGATCGGGCCGATTTCAGAGGCCCACAACCGGCAGGAGACGGCGATGTTCGCAAAAGGCATCGAACGTCCCGCATTACGACAAGGTTTAGATTGACCGGAGGAAACATGCAACAACTCGCCGATGAGAAGGAGATCACCGGGCTTGTCGTGATCGATCCGTATAACGACTTCATTTCCGAGGGCGGCAAAATATGGGATCGAATAAAGGGCGTTGCCGAAGGGAACCAATGCGTTCCTCATATGATGCAGATTCTTGGCGCGGCGCGAAAAACGGGTATCCGGGTTTTCTATGCGATGCATCGGAGATATCGTCCTGGCGACTACGAGACCTGGAAGTACATTGCGCCGATTCAGAAGGCAGCATGGTCGCGGAAGGCGTTCGAATACGGTACATGGGGCGGCGAGATCCGCGCCGGGTTCGAACCTCACGCGGGCGATGTCGTGGCCGCGGAGCATTGGTGTTCCAGTGGTTTCGCCAACACGGATCTGGATTTGCAGCTCAAGAAACACGGCATTCACAAACTCATCGTCATCGGGCTGATCGCGCACACCTGTGTGGAGGCCACTGTTCGCTATGCCGCCGAGCTCGGCTATGAGGTCACGGTGGTGAAAGACGCGACCGCGAGCTACTCCTATGAGCACATGCACGCCGCTCTCGAAGTCAATCTCCCAAACTACGCTAGCGCCATTGTGACCACCGATGAAATAGTCGGCGCCCTCGCTTCTCTTGCCGGCGTGGACGCCGCTGCCGGGTCGTGATCTGCGATTGAAACTCCGCCCACTGGCACTCACCTCTGGCTTCCCAACGGATGACCCATCTTCCCAATCTCTTTTCTCCTTACATCCAACCACATACCACCTCCTCCCCAACCGCGCCGCCGCCCCTTTGCTACCCTCGAACCAAAGCACGCGACACCCCCGAAACCCTAGCTAGGTCCCACCCCTTCGCTCTTTCCCGAAATTAAAACACGAAGGAAACTTTATCGTCACCAAACACAAAAATAACCCCTGATGCGCAACCCGCCGAAATCGCCCGAATCGTGGGTTCGTTTGCGAAAATCAGTTCCGGCGCCACCGGCGACACAGCCCTCCACCCCCGCCGATCAAGCTTGAACTGTGTCGAAAGTCCGAAAAGACCGCTTGCTCACGCGCGCGGCTCAGCAGATTCATCGCGTTACAGAGCCGCGACCATGAGAGAGCCGGTTTCGACACAGGCTGCACGGGCGGCTTGACTGCGCTGCGGCTAATGCGAACCTAAACTGAAGCTTGCTTCATCCAAGCACAATGAACAAAGAAAGACGAAGGGGATCGATATGACGAAAGCGGTCAACCCGGGGGGCAGCTTCATGCTTCCTGGCACTTCAATCAGTTTGAATCGAATGGGCTACGGCGCGATGCAGCTTGCCGGTCCGCAGGTGTGGGGACCGCCGCGCGATATGGAGGCGGCAAGCGCAGTTCTGCGGGAAGCTGTGGCGGCAGGAATCAACCATATCGATACCAGCGACTTTTACGGTCCCCATGTGACCAATCAGATCGTCAAAAAGACGCTCCATCCTTATCCGGACGGACTGGCGATCGTCACCAAGGTCGGCGCTCGGCGGCTGGAAGACAAGTCATGGGCCCATGCGCTTTCACGTCGGGAACTGATCGATGCGGTGCACGACAATCTGCGAAATCTTGGGCTCGATACGCTGGATGTCGTCAACCTCCGGGTAGGAGCGGCGATGGGACCCTCGGAGGGATCGATCGAAGAGCCGCTGACGGTTCTTGCCGAACTCAAGCGCCAGGGACTGATTCGTCACCTAGGGCTTAGCAACGTCACCGGCCATCAGTTGGCGGAGGGTGAGGCGATCACCGAGATTGTTTGTGTGCAAAACCTTTACAACCTGGCGCAGCGGCAAGACGACGGCTTGATCGACGATCTTGCACGTCGCGGTATCGCCTATGTGCCGTTCTTTCCGCTGGGAGGCTTCACTCCGTTGCAGTCGGCGGAGCTTGACCGAGCCGCAGCCGCCCTGCGCGCGACGCCCATGCAGGTAGCGCTCGCGTGGCTGCTTCAGCGCTCGCCCAACATCCTGCTCATCCCCGGCACGTCGTCGGTCAAACATCTTCGTGAGAATCTCGACGCTGCAACACTCCGCATTCCTTCCGAAACAATTTCCGATCTTGACTTGATCGCCGCGGGCCATGCCCCCTCCCGGTAAGGCCGTCTGTTTCGAAACCGGCTCCCTTTAACGATCGCGGCTCTGTAACGCGCGGAATTTACTGAGCCGCGCGCGTGAGCAAGCGGTCTTTTCGGACTTCGTTTCTGCTCGATTGCGGGTACACTGTTGGCGGGTTTTCTGGAGATCGAAGGAGAATCGGCCTCGCTCTGGAGTGAAATCGGTTACACGGCGCGCATCATCCGCCGTGCGCCTCTGTTCACCGCAACGGTTGTATTGACCGTCATGCTGGCAATTGCAGCCAACACCACCATCTTCAGCGTGGTGAACTCGGTGCTGCTGCGGCCGCTGCCATTCCGGGAGCCCGAATCGGCGCTCTGCGCTAGTTGCTCCCGTGGACCGCAGCCGAATCCGGGTTCCTGCGGCGGCATCGCAGGACCCATCCGCGGTTCACGCCGCCTGCAGGGCCTCATACACTTCTTCCGCGTGACCCTCGGGCTTTACCTTGTGGAAGATCTTCTTGATTTTGCCGTCCTTCCCGATCAGGAACGTCGTGCGCTCGATGCCCATGTACTTGCGCCCGTACATACTTTTTTCCACCCACGTCCCGTAAGCTTCGGCTACCTTGTGATCCACGTCGGCCAGCAGCGTGAACGGCAGATCGAACTTGTCCTTGAATTTCGATTGCGCCGCCGCCTTGTCGGGCGATACGCCGACAATCGCGGTGTCGGCCTTGATAAACTTCTTCGAGTGATCGCGAAACTCGCAGGATTCCTTCGTGCATCCCGGCGTGTCCGCCTTGGGATAAAAATACAGCACCACGTTCTTGCCTTTGAGACTCGCAAGATCGAACGGCTGTCCTTTATCGTCTTCGACGTGAATCGCAGGCGCCGCATCGCCTTCTTTCAGAGCTTTGACCATAGCAACATTCTAGCGGGCCGGCCAGCATGCGTTAGACCAGGGTGCGTTAGACTACCCGGCGGTGACGTACGATTTTGGCGGCGGATGTGGAACGCCAGCAACGACGGGCGGGTCTCTTCTGCCTGACCGAGCACGCAAGATCTGGCTCGCGGTCCTGCAATAAGGCGGGGTAACTTCCAGATGACTCTCTTGCGCCGTCATTGTAGACTGGGTGAGTAACACTCAACGGGAGGACTCCGAAATGCGGAATTGGATGTTAGGCTGCGCTGCAAGCGCCGTGTTGGTGGCCGGACTGACGGCCGGTCTCAACGCCCAGGATAAGGCTAAGCCGGGCGACGCCGCCAAGGGCAAGGACGTTTTCGATCAATGCTCGGTCTGCCACAACGCGGATAGCACTGAGACTAAGGTTGGCCCGGGACTCAAAGGGCTCTTCAAGATGGACAAACTTGTGAACGGCAAGCCTGTCACCGAAGCCAATGTGCGCGAGCTCATCAACGCCGGCGGCAACGGAATGCCGTCTTACGCGGATCAATTGTCGGAGCAGGACAAGAACGACGTGATCGCGTATCTTAAGACCCTGTAAAAGCGCAAACCCTGCAAAACGCCGATAAGCGCCGAAAGCGGGCGGACGCCGTGTTACATTGGTTCTCGAAGATTCCTTCCCGGAAAGTCCCCATCGTCTAGCCCGGCCTAGGACACCGCCCTTTCACGGCGATAACAGGGGTTCGAATCCCCTTGGGGACGCCAAACAACCTAAAAAGCCAGGTCGTCCCTATTTTGGTACTAATACTCCCATTACTTCTGGCCCAAAAGCCTCCCGAAAACTAAGAAATCTTACAGTCAATCGATTTGGTTCAGTGTATACTTACCTGGACTGTTGAGACCCATCTAGACGAGCTAGCTCAGGCAGTATTTGGAGAATATTGATGATTTCGCTTAGAAAACTGTTTGTCGTGGCGTGCATTTTTGTTACCGGCGTCGCGTTGACTAACAAAGGGACGGCAGGGATCATAGCCCCGGTCGTTCACCTTACGACCTCAGTTCCGTCGCCGCAACCTCTCGGAACCACCGTCACGCTCACTGCCAGCGCCACCGATTTGAACGTGGGAACGCTCTCTTATCGCTTCGAAGCCGGCCCTGCCGGCAGTGCGAACCTGACGCTCATCAGGGATTACAGCGTAGCAACCACGTTCCTTTTCACCCCGGAACTCCGCGAAGGATTTTACCAGTTCGTAGTCATCGCCAGGAATAATACAACTCTGGCCACTGCCACCGCTACCATTACGCCCTATCAGTTTACGACGCTGGTCACCGGAACCACCCCAGTGGTCACGCCGACCGCCTATCCCCTGGTGGCTCTTTTCAGCTCGCCACCCTGCGCTTCGGGCGGCACGGCTATGCGCGTGAACATGCTTCGAACCGGCGCAACGGCCCCCAGCTACACAAGCTGGAAACCGTGCGTCAGTGGTGAGAACCTGAACTTCGTAATCGCGGGGATGCGCGCCACAACGCTCTATGCCCTGCACAGCGAAACCTGGAATGGGACCACAATTACTCCCGGGCCGACACTTGATTTCACAACAGGCACTCCGACTGTAGCCTT
>Ga0302325_10024171_pt1 | contig 12649 bp, 12 predicted proteins | sample Palsa_T0_2_FD_201948 | JGI IMG/M metagenome (GOLD analysis project Ga0302325, IMG submission 201948) | Peat permafrost microbial communities from Stordalen Mire near Abisko, Sweden - Palsa_T0_2 | ecosystem: Environmental > Terrestrial > Soil > Palsa > Peat permafrost | place: Sweden: Abisko...
CGATCCGCACTGGACCAAGCGGCACGGATCGCACTGGCGGAGGCGGCGTGTTGCGGCGCCGTCAGGAACACCCAAGCCGGTGGCGAACGCCGCGCGAGGACCGCGGCAGCGCGGGCCGGCCAGCGGGCACCTCGCAACACGGCAGCGGCGCACCCAGCCAGGGCGCGGCGATTGTAGCCCGGACGCGGCAGGATCGCGAATGGCACTTTGCGGGCAATCTGACGCCAACCTCGCCAGTGCGGCAGCTGCTCGAAAATATCGGCGCCGGCGATCCAGACAAAATCGACTCGTGGGAATCGGCGTCGCAGCAAGCGCAGCGTGTCGATGGTGAACTTGGTCCCGAGTCGCGACTCGATTGCGCTCGCCACCACCCGGCGTCCGTCGGCGACGCCGCGGGCCGAGGCCAGCCGCTGCGGCAGCGGCGCCATGCCGCGCTCCGGCTTCAATGGGTTGCCCGGCGAGACCATCAGCCACACCTGGTCGAGACCGAGACGCCGGCGCGCCAATTCCGCGATGTGTCGGTGGCCGGCATGCGCCGGGTTGAACGAGCCCCCCAACAGGCCGACGCGGCTGCGCCGACGGTCGCCGAAGCGCGGGATCGGGTCCGCGGCCGGCGGCGTGTTCCCGCTTGGCGGTCCGTTCAGGGGCGCACCTGGCCGGTGCCGCGGACGACGTAGCGGTAGGTGGTGAGCTGTTCCAGCCCGACCGGGCCACGGGCGTGGATGCGCCCGGTGGCAATGCCGATCTCGGCGCCGAAGCCGAATTCACCGCCGTCGCAGAACTGGGTGGAGGCATTCCATAGCCCCACGGCGGCGTCCAAGCCGGCCAGGAAGTACTCGGCCACCACCGGGTCCTCGGTGACGATGGCGTCGGTGTGCGCGCTGCCGTGGCGCGCGATGTGATCCAACGCCGCGTCCGGGCCATCAACCACCGCGATCGACAGGATGGCGTCCAGCCATTCGGTGTCGAAATCGGTCTCAGTCGCTGCCGGCAGGTCGGGGACGATGTCGCGCGCGGCGGCGTCGGCGCGGAAGTCGCAGCCGAGCGCCCTTAGGTCGGCGACGATGGCCGGCAGCAGCGCGGGGGCGACCGCGCGGTCGATCAGCAGGGTTTCGGTGGCACCGCAGACGCCGGTGCGGCGCAGCTTGGCGTTGGCGATAATGGCGCGCGCCATGGCCGGGTCGGCGGCGGCGTGGATGTAGGTGTGGCAGAGCCCCTCGGCATGGGCGAGCACCGGCACGCGGGCCTCGCGCTGCACGCGTTCCACAAGCGATTTCCCCCCGCGCGGGATGATCAGGTCGAGCAGGCCGGCGGCGGCGAGCATCGCGGCGACATAGGCGCGGTCGGTGGTGGGCGCGATCTGCACGCAGGCGTCGGGCAGCCCGGCGGCGCGCAGCCCGGCAGTGAGCGCGGCGTGGATGGCCCGCGCGCTGCGCTGGCTTTCGGAGCCGCCGCGCAGGATCACAGCGTTGCCGGATTTCAGGCAGAGGCCGGCGGCGTCGGCGCCGACATTGGGCCGGCTCTCGTAGATCATGCCGATCACGCCGATCGGTGTGGGGATGCGCTGCAGGCGCAGGCCGTTCGGCCGCATCCAATTGGCCAGCACGCGGCCGAGCGGATCGGGCAGCGCGGCGATGTCCGCGAGGCCCTTGGCCATGGCCTCGACGCGCGGTTCGGTCAGGACCAGACGGTCGCGGAACGCGCTAGTGCCGCTGAAGGCGGTCATATCGGTGGCGTTGGCGGCGAGGATCTCCGGCATGGCGGCGCGCAAGGCCTTGGCCATCGCGTGCAGCGCGGCATTGCGCTGGGTGGGCGAGCTGCGCGCCAGCACGCGCGAGGCGGCGCGTGCGGCGACGGCAGCCTGCTGGAGATGCTGGGTGGGTTCGGTGGCGATGTGCATGTCGCGTTCCTCAGGCCCAAGTTTGGCGCCCTGTGCGCAATATTTCCAGTGGTGGTTGTGGTGCTTTGTTGCCGGATCGCGGACCTGACTTCTGCCGCCTACAACAGAACCAGATCGTCGCGGTGAATCAGCTCATCGCGCCCCCGCCATCCCAGGATCGCCTCGATCTCATCGGACCGATGGCCGATGATCCGCCCCGCATCGTTGCTGCCGTAGGCGCTCAGGCCGCGCGCCAGTGCCGTGCCATCGGGATCGACCACCACCACTGGGTCGCCGCGCTGGAACATCCCCTCGACACCGTGCACGCCAGCGGGCAGCAAGGAGCGCCCACCCTTCAACGCCCGCGCGGCGCCGGCATCGACCGTATAGGTGCCCAAAGGTGCCAGCGATCCGGCGATCCAGCTTTTGCGGGCCGAGCGACCCTCCGGCGCCGGCAGGAACCAGGTGCAGCGCGCCCCCTGCTCCAGCGCCGCCAGCGGATGCGGCGTGTGGCCATGCGCGATCGCCATGGCGCACCCGGCCTGTGTGGCGATGCGCGCCGCGGCCAGCTTGGTGCGCATCCCGCCCGAGGAATAGCCCGGCGGCGGCTCGCCGCCCATCGCCTCGATCTCCGGGGTGAGCAGGTCAACGACCGGAATGTGTGCGGCAGCCGGGTCGCGCCGCGGGTCGGCGGTGTAGAGCCCGTCGATGTCGGACAGCAGCACAAGCTGGTCGGCCTGCACCATCTCGGCGACGCGCGCGGCCAGGCGGTCGTTGTCACCGAAACGGATCTCCGCGGTCGCCACCGTATCGTTCTCGTTGATCACCGGCACGCAGCCGAGGCCGAGCAGCGTGTTCAACGTCTCACGCGCGTTCAGGTAGCGCCGGCGATCCTCGGTGTCGTCCAGGGTCAGCAGCAGTTGTGCGGCGGTCAGGCCTTGGGCGGACAGCGCCTCGCTCCACGCCTGGGCGAGGCGTATTTGCCCGACCGCGGCGGCGGCCTGCTGTTCTTCGAGCTTCAGCCGGCGGCGGGTCAGGCCAAGCGCCCGGCGGGCCAGCGCGATCGCCCCCGAGGAGACGACGATCACCGCGACACCGCGGGCCCGCAGCGCCGCGATGTCGGCGGCAATGCTCGCCAGCCAAGCCGCGCGCGGTGCGGCAGCCTGCGGGTCAACCACCAGCGCGCTGCCGATCTTCACCACCAGGCGCTGCGCGGAGGTAAGCGCGGGCGTCATGTCCGGTCGGTCGTCGCCGCGATGGGGGTGATCCGCAGGCCGGGATGACGCCGCCCTCCTCCCTCGCCCCTTTCGGCGCTCCTTGCGGGCTTGGGCCGCGACGCGGACGAAGGTTGGGCTGAGGGGTTCCCCTGGTCTGCCACCGGACCCGCCCCCATGCTGCGGCCCTGGCCGGGACCACGGCCCACCCCGTCACCCCACCTTTGGTCCGCTTTGCGGTCCGAGCCCACCAGGGGAAAGGGAGACGTGATCATGGTCTGCAGCGCACGCAGGGCCTCGGGGACGCCCTGCCCGCTGACACCCGACAGCACAAGCACCGGCCGACCGGAGGCTTTCGCCAGCGCGGCACGGCGCGACGACACTTGCCGCGGGGTCATCGCGTCGGATTTGTTCAGGCCGATCAGCTCGGGCTTGTCGGCCAGGCCACCGCCGTAGTCAGCGAGTTCGGCACGCACCGTGCGCCAGGCACGCACCACGTTGCCGGCGGCGCCGTCCACGAGATGCAACAGGACCGCGCAGCGCTCGACATGGCCGAGGAACCGGTCGCCAAGCCCGGCGCCGTCATGCGCGCCCTCGATCAATCCGGGGATGTCGGCCAACACGAATTCTTCCGTCGCCGACAGCCGCACCACGCCAAGCTGCGGGTGCAGCGTCGTGAACGGATAGTCCGCGATCTTCGGCCGCGCCGCCGAGGCCGCCGCCAGGAACGTCGACTTCCCGGCATTCGGCAATCCGACCAGCCCGGCATCGGCAATCAGCTTCAGCCGCAGCCAGACCCACCGCTCCTCGCCCGGCCAGCCCTTGTCGCGCCGCCGCGGCGCCCGGTTGGTCGAGGACTTGAAGTGCGTGTTGCCGAAACCGCCATCGCCGCCGGTCAGCAGCACCACGCGCTTGCCCGGCTGGTCGAGGTCCGCCAGTAGCGTCTCGCGGTCGTCCGCGAGCACCTCGGTGCCGATCGGCACCTTGATCACGACGTCCGACGCCCCTGCCCCGGTGCGGTCGCTGCCGCTGCCGTTGCCGCCCTTGCGGGCACGGAAATGCTGGGTGTAGCGGAAGTCGATCAGCGTGTTCAGGTTCTCCACCGCCTCGAACACGATGTCGCCGCCCTTGCCGCCGTTGCCGCCGTCCGGGCCACCAAATTCGATGAACTTCTCGCGGCGGAACGCCACCACGCCATCGCCGCCGTCACCGGAGCGCAGATAGATCTTGGCCTGGTCGAGAAACTTCATGACACCCCAAAAGGGACAATGGGCAAAAGGCACAGCGGGTCAGAGCGACGGCAGGCCAGGAAGACAGCAGGCCCCCGGGGAACGGCAGGCCAAAACGACAACGGGGGCCGGCTGGCGCCGACCCCCGCATAGCCTCGAAGCGGAGCGACGCGAAATATTGTTCCGCGCGGCCGCCTCACCAACCCCGCGCGTTACTCGGCGGCCAATGGCAACGGTCGAACGGACACGTGTACGCGGCCCTCGGCCTTGCGGGTGAATTCAACATGCCCGTCGACCAGCGCGAAGATCGTGTGATCGCGGCCCAGCCCAACATGTGTGCCCGGCTTCCACTTGGTGCCGCGCTGGCGCAAAATAATGTTGCCGGCAACCACGCTCTGGCCGCCCGACTTCTTGATCCCCAGGCGCCGCCCTTCCGTGTCGCGCCCGTTGCGCGAAGAGCCGCCTGCCTTCTTATGTGCCATTGCCCCTGCTCCTGCTACGCCGCGGAAATCGTGGCCACACGCAACACGGTGACGTGCTGGCGATGACCGTTCTTGCGGCGGCTGTTCTGCCGGCGGCGCTTCTTGAAAATGATCACCTTGTCCAGCCGGTCCTGCGCAATCACCGTCGCCGTAACCGAGGCGCCAGCAATCACCGGAGATCCAACCGTCAAGCCGGCCTCACCACCTACCGCCAATACGTCGGTGAAGGTGACCGTCGAACCTGGCTCCGCTTCCAGCTTCTCGACCTTCAGCACCGCGTTCGGCGTCACGCGATATTGCTTTCCGCCGGTGCGGATCACGGCAAACATGGCAGTGGGTCCTCTTGGTCAACACTTCGCGGGCGGTCGGGAAGACCCGCCGCCGGGGAGCGCGGCTTATAGCCTCGACACCGCTGGTGTCAACGCCCAACGCGATCGCGTGCCCAACGCCATCGCGTGCTCAAGGCCGCCGTGTGCCGCCATCGTGCAAACGAGCCCACCGCAGCCTGCAGCATGGCGGGCAGGTCGCCAACGAACGCGATCGCGGGCGGTATCGGGGTCGCGCGGCCGGCGCCAGAGGCAGACCGATGCCGACTTGACGTGAGCGGCGAACCTGCGCCCGACTCTCGCCGGATCGCCGCGAGCACGGCGCATCGCCACGGACCGACCAAATGAGAGAACTGTCACATGACCGATGAACTGATCTTCTACACCAACCCGGCATCACGCGGTCGGATCGTACGTTGGATGCTCGAAGAGATCGGCCAGCCGTATCGCACCGAGGTGCTCGACTACGGCACCGCGATGAAGGCCCCCGCCTACCTTGCGATCAATCCGATGGGGAAGGTGCCTGCCATCCGACACGGCGATACCGTTGTCACCGAGGGCGCGGCGATCTGCGCCTACCTCGCCGATGCCTTCCCCCAGGCCGGGCTCGCACCGCCGCCGGGCGACCGTCTGCGCGGTCCGTACTACCGCTGGCTGTTCTTCAGCGCCGGCCCGGTCGAGGCCGCGGTCTCGAACACCGCGCTGGGTTTCGTGGTGCCGCACGGGCGCGAGAGAATGATGGGGTATGGCTGCCTTGCCGACACCATGAACGCGCTCGAGGGCGCGGTCTCGCACGGCGCCTACATCGGCGGCGACAGCTTTACCGCCGCCGATGTATACGTCGGGTCGCAGATCGGCTTCGGCATGCAGTTTGGCACGATCGAGAAGCGCCCCGCGTTCGAGCGGTATTGGGAACGTCTCCGCCAGCGGCCAGCCGCCGTGCGAGCGAAGGAAATCGACGCCGCGATGACGCCCCGGCAGGCGTAGACATCGCGGATTTATCAACTGACGTGTCCGCCGTTGGCCGCGCCAAGCCGGGCTGTCTATCGTCACCCCTTACCGTTAGGAACGCAAAATGTCCGATGCACCGATTCGGCGCGCGGATAACTGGCCGGGAGCGCGTCTTCGGTCGGTAACCGAGCCAGCTGCGCCCCGAACTCGGAGAGCTTCAGGACGATGCTCGGGCGGGCCCGGCCGTCACTGATCGCTTCGACCGGATTGCCGATCCGGCGCCGGACCCCCGGCCGCTCGCAGTCACGGGTTACTGCCCCATCCCGGGACTCCGCGGCGATTTTTTCCCAAGCGTCGACGAATGCGTCCGTGAACGCCGCGAGCAGTTCGTCCTGCATGAGTTGATGCTCCAGCGCCGCGACCACGCTCGCCTCAAGGTTCTGGCGCCGAACTCGGGCGGCGTTACTGCACCCTCCATGCTTCGCCACCCGACAACCGAGATAGTCCTTACCGAACACCTTGCAGCCGCGGCCGCAGACCCCGCAGAACACCTTGCGGGACAACAAATGCCGTCGGCGGCGTCGGTCGCAAAAGGCTTGCCGGCCCCCCAGGCAGGCCGATTGGGCGCCGACCGTGTCACTCTCCAGCCGCGCCTGAACTTTGGTCCAGACCTCATCCTCGATGATCCGCAGATGCGGCACCGCGTGCATGACGTGGGCGTCGGCCCGTTGTAGCGCCGCACCAACGGCCCGCGACCGGATCCTTGATCTTGGCCCGGCGCCGCCGGACCAACCGCCGGCGGCCAGCGCGGAGGCTGCTTAAAGCCTGTCGCCACACTTGAGGCGGTTGGCGTCAGGGCGCCCCCCGGCGGCCGAGGTGACCGCCCGCGAGCCGGAGAACCGAGAATGGTTCCGCTGTGCGCCGCGCCTCGTGGAGTAAGCAACCCCTATTGCCGCGGTGAGGGGGCGGAAATCTGGGTTTCGTAAAGGATGGCCCACGCCCCTTGGCCTAGCTTCGTTCACACCACGGCGCGGGGGCGCTATCAACAGGCCATGACGGAGTTGGTGATTGCTGATGCGACCGGCGTCGCGCGCGCCGCTGCGCTGTTGCGCGCGGGAGCGCTGGTAGCATTCGGTACCGAAACGGTCTATGGGTTGGGGGCGGATGCCACCGACGCGCGCGCGGTAGCACAGGTGTTTGCGGCGAAGGGCCGGCCGCATTTCAATCCGTTGATCTGCCACTATCCGGACGCCGATGCGGCATTCGCGCAGGTCGAGCCGACGGCGATGGCGCGCCGTCTTGCCGCTTCGTTATGGCCGGGGCCGCTGACGTTGGTGCTGCCGCGGCGGGCGGATTGTCCGGTGGCGCTACTGACCGGCGCGGGGTTGGAGACGCTGGCGGTACGAGTGCCGGCGCAGGCGTCTGCCCTGGCGCTGTTGCGCGCGGTGGGTCGGCCGGTGGCGGCGCCGTCGGCCAATCGGTCGGGCCAAGTCAGTCCGACCACGGCACAACATGTGATGGACGGGCTGGCGGGCCGGATCGCCGCGGTGCTGGACAGCGGACCATGCGCTGTGGGCGTGGAGTCGACGGTGCTCGATCTGAGTGAGGCGCGGCCGCTGCTATTGCGTCCGGGTGGCACGACGGTGGAGGCGATCGAGACGCTGATTGGACCGATTGGGCATGGCAATCCGCCGGCGGCGGAGCCGGCGCTCGCGTCGCGCTCGCCGGGGCTGCTGGCGTCGCACTATGCGCCTGATGTGTCGGTGCGGCCGGACGCTGAGGCGGTGCGCGGCGACGAGGCGGTGCTGGCGTTCGGACCTCCTCCGCCCGGTGCTGTCGTCGTGTTCCAGCTCAGCGCGTCACGCGATCTGACCGAGGCAGCTGCGAATTTGTTCGTCGGGCTGCGTCAGCTCGATACCGAAACGGCGCGGTTGGGCTTGGCCGGGATCGCGGTTATGCCGATACCGGAACTGGGTCTCGGTCTGGCGATCAATGACCGGCTGCGACGCGCGGGGGCGCCGCGAGGTTAGCACTGCACAATTCCACCTGTCTTCGGGGCAGAGGCCGGCCAAGAAAGCGATACTGCTTGAGGACGGTTGCCGCGCCGCCTGCCTCACGCGAAATCGTCTTGCTGTGTCGAGCACGAATATTCCACGACATGCGAGCTTCGTCCCACAGGTCACCTTGTTGCATCTTCAAACATCTGGTTCATGTTTTGTGACTGGCACCCGTGTGATAATATCATACTGCGTGAATATGCATTATCTCGGCGCCCGCATCCTTGAGTTAAGCAGTACCTGCGGGGGACGATTTGGCATCGCAGCGCGCTGCTGGAGCAGCATATCGCGAGCGAAGATGCAGTTACAGCAGATGTTTGCCTTGTGGCCATCTGCCGGGACGCGCCAGCCCGTGGCGGCGACTTTGACCCAGGGTGCTACTGGTATACGGTTCGATTCGTGGACCGCCATGCTCCCCGGACGGGAGGAGCACGCGCCGGACACGCTGGATTGGTGATATCGATGTTGTCGAGCAAAGCGAAGTACGCCCTCCGCGCCGCTGTGTTCCTTGCCGAGAGACATCGCGACGAAACCTGGGCGCTGGCATCCGATATCGCTGAAGCCGAGGATATACCGAAGAAGTTCCTCGAAGCCATCCTGGTGGAGCTGCGTGATCACGGCATCGTCGACAGCCGCCGCGGGCGCTATGGCGGCCACCGGCTGGCGCGTCCACCGGCGCGCGTCTCCGTTGGCGATGTCATCCGGGTCATCGACGGTCCACTGGCCCTGACCCCGTGCTCCAGCCGCACGCAGTACGGCGCCTGTGCGGATTGCGAAGACCCTGTCATCTGCGCGCTGCGCCCGGTGCTGCAGGAAGCGCGCGACGCGGTCGCCACAGTGCTGGATGGCCGCACGCTTGCCCAACTGGCCCGCGGTCGGCGAGTAAAATCTTCCACGGCGCGCCGGGCAGTCGCCTGATCGCTGTTCCGGTCCGGGCCGAAATCTGACCGGATTCAACTGATGATTTTTTTCTTGACAGGACCGCACGCCGTGTGCGTTCAATTCATATAACATGACTAGGATATAAGGCCCAGCGGGAACGAACCACGGCCTCGGACAGACTGCGACCGGGAACTTCCTGACGATCCAATCTGACGATTGATTGCGAACCTGGGGCGTCACCCTGGGCGACCCCGGGGCAACCCCAATCAGTGAGGAGCGACAACAATGTTACGTAAACGGGATAGCCTGAGACAGTCTCGGCGTAATCACGAACACCGTCACATCGGCTGGGCGGACACCAATCGCGTCGAGGCAGTCGCTGGCCGGTCCGATCCCCGCAACTGCGTACCCGGCGCACTCGCAGACAGCCCGCCAGCCTACGCCGAGCCATTCGGTGACGTCTTCGTGCCGGCGGCCGAAATCATCGGCGAGAGCCACACCCGCGGTCTGAGTGTGCTGTGGACGGTGCTGTGCGATCCCAACCGCAATTCGCAGGCGCGCTAACCGATACGACCGCGGTACCAATTGTCAAACCCGGCGGTCAAGCGCTGGCGGTCAAACGCCAGCCGTCAAACGCCAACCACTGAACGACCGACGCAACCGAACAGTCCCAGGAGGCATCAGCATGTTTTCTCGACGCTCGATCCTTGCCCTGCTGCCAAGCGCGATCGCCGCTGGCGGCGTTGCCACGTCGGGGCGTGCGCAACCGGCACGCAAGCTGCGTATCGGTTTCCAGAAGGGCGAACCAACACTGGTCACCGCAAAGCAGAACCGTGCCCTGGACACCGCACTCGCCCCACTCGACGTCGAGGTCGAATGGCTGGAGTTCCAGTTCGGCCCGCCGATGCTGGAGGCAATGCGCGTCGGCAGCGTCGATTTCGGCGGCGTCGGCGACACGCCGCCGATTTTCGCCCAGGCCGCGCACGCCGATCTGCTCTATGTCGCGGCGCTGCCCGCCGGCGCCTCTGCGATCCTGGTGCCGCCCGGCTCGGCGCTGAAGAATTTGCACGATCTGAAAGGCAAGAAGCTGGCATTCGCGCGGGGTTCCAGCGCGCACAACCTGGCGGTCGTCGCAGTGGAGAAGGGCGGCCTTACCTGGGATGATATCGTTCCGGTACCGCTGGCCCCCGCGGATGCCGCGGCCGCGTTCGAACGTGGCAACATCGACGCCTGGTCGATCTGGGATCCGTATTTCGCGCTGTTCGAATCGCGGCCCGGCGTGCGGGTGCTTGCCAGCACGGCGGACATCATCGCGCAGAACTCGTTCTACATCGCCAGCCGCGCTTTCGTGACGGCAAATCCGGCGGTCACCGCGAGGACGGTCGACGCGCTGGCCAAGGTCGCCATCTGGTCGAAGGCGCATCGCAGTGACGTTGCCGCACTGCTGTCCGCCGGCACCGGCGTGCCCCAGGAGATCGAACTGCGCGCGATCCAGCGCAATCCGCTCGAGATCCTGCCGATGAACGACAGCTTCGCCGAGAGCCAGCAGCAGGAGGCGGACCGCTTCCACAAGCTGGGACTGATCCCCACAGCCATCATTGTCCGCACCCAGGTCTGGCACGTCAGCGCCTGAACCGCATCAAACGGAGCCGCATCATGTCCACCAGCAAAAAGCTTGAGCTGTTCTGGTTCCTGCCGACGAGCGGCGACGGTCCGTATCTTGGCTCCAGCCAAGGCCATCGCCCCGCCGACTATGACTATCTGCGCCAGATTGCCGTCGCCGCCGATCGTCTCGGCTACGGTGGCATCCTGCTGCCTACCGGCCCGCATTGCGAGGACGGTTGGACCTACGCCGCCGCTCTCGCGCCGTTCACCGAGCGACTGCGGTTTCTGGTGGCACTGCGTCCCGGCATCCTGACCCCGGCACTCGCCGCCAGGCAGGCCGCGGCACTGGACCGTATCAGCAACGGTCGCCTGCTGCTGAACGTGGTCACCGGTGGCAATCCAGCGGAACTCGCGATGGACGGCGTCACTCTGCCGCATGACGAGCGCTATGCGCAGACCAACGAGTTCCTGACGATCTGGCGCCACCTGTTCGACGGCAGGGTGACCGATTTCGCCGGCCGCTACCTCACCACGGTGGGTGGGCGGCTGAGTTTCGACAGCGTGCAGCGTCCCTATCCGCCATTGTGGTTCGGCGGTTCGTCCGATGCCGGGCTGGACGTGGCAGCCGAGCATGCCGATGTCTACCTGACCTGGGCCGAGCCGCCGGCGGCAATCGCCGAGAAACTCGCGGCCGCGCGTGCCAGGGCCGCGACACAGGGCCGCAAGCTGCGCTTCGGCCTGCGCGTGCATCTGATCGTGCGCGAGACCGAGGCCGACGCCTGGGCTGCCGCCGAGCAGTTGATCAGCAAGCTGTCCGACGACACCATCGCGCGCACGCAGCAACGCATGCTGGCGGACCTGGATTCCGAGGGGCAGCGCCGGCAGATGGCGCTGCACCAGGGCCGGCGCGACAGGCTGGAGGTCAGTCCGAATCTGTGGGCCGGCGTCGGCCTGGTCCGGCACGGCGCCGGCACCGCGCTGGTCGGCAGCCCGGTGACGGTCGCGGCACGGCTGCGCGAATACCAGGCGCTCGGGATCGAAACGATCATCGCGTCGGGCTACCCGCATCTCGAGGAAGCCTATCGCGTGGCGGAGTTGCTGTTCCCGGCGCTCGGCATCGGGCGGGTCAGCGCAACGCCGGCCGGTCGCGAATTCCGCACCGCCCAATGGCAGGCCGGTCGGACTTGGTCGACGGCCGCCGACCCGAAGGTCGCGGCCACGGAGACCGAGCCGCGGGTGGCTGCGGTTGGCGCGGCCACGAGCGGGGCGGCTAGGGCCCGGACAGCCGCCAGAGCGCTGACGCCCGGGGCTCCGGCGGCCGGGGCCCAGGTCGCTGGCGCCCAGGCGGCCGGCGCCCATGCGGCCGGCGAATGACCGGGCGCGTCGCCTCCCGCCTGCGCGGCGCATTGCCGTGGGCGGTGCCGCTCGTCGTGCTGCTGAGCTGGCAGGCGAGCAGCGATCTCGGCTGGATCGATCCCGACGTGCTGCCCTCGCCCGTCGCGGTGGCGCACGCCGGCTGGCAGTCGTTGCGGTCCGGCGAACTGCTGCGCAATGTCGAGATCAGCACCTGGCGCGCCGCGGTCGGTTTCGCAATCGGCGGCGGCATCGGCTTCGCGTTCGGCCTGCTCAACGGACTGTCGGGCATGGCCGAAACACTGACCGACAGCTCGTTGCAGATGATCCGCAACGTGCCGCATCTGGCGCTGATCCCGCTGGTCATCTTATGGTTCGGGATCGGCGAGGAAGCCAAGATATTCCTGGTGGCACTCGGCGTGTTCTTCCCAATCTACGTCAACACGCTGCACGGCGTACGCTCGGTCGATCCGCATCTGATGGAAATGGGCCACGCCTACGGCATGTCACGCGTCACGCTGATCCGCCGTGTCGTGCTGCCCGGCGCGCTGCCCTCGATCTTCGTCGGCCTGCGTTATGGACTTGGCATCACCTGGCTGACATTGATCGTTGCGGAGACGATCGCCGCCTCTTCAGGCATCGGCTACATGGCGATGAATGCGCGCGAGTTC
>Ga0302325_10024172_pt1 | contig 12649 bp, 9 predicted proteins | sample Palsa_T0_2_FD_201948 | JGI IMG/M metagenome (GOLD analysis project Ga0302325, IMG submission 201948) | Peat permafrost microbial communities from Stordalen Mire near Abisko, Sweden - Palsa_T0_2 | ecosystem: Environmental > Terrestrial > Soil > Palsa > Peat permafrost | place: Sweden: Abisko...
TACATGGCGGCGGTGGCACTGATCTTCGGCAGGCTGACGGCCGCGGATTACGAGGACGAAGCCGCCAAGGATCCGAGAATCGATATCTTGCGAAACAAGATGGACTGCGTCGAAGACCCCCGGTTCACGCGTGATTATCACGACCCCGATAAACGTTCAATAGCCAACGGTCTGACGGTCAAATTCAGGGACGGGCAAAAATTCGATGAGGTCTTGGTTGAGTATCCAATTGGCCACAAGTCTCGGAGGAAAGAGGGAATACCTCTGCTCGAAGCCAAGTTCGAGAAAAATCTCGCCCTACGTTTTCCGGCAAAGCAAGCGCACGCGATTCTAGACCTGTCTTTGAATCAGTCCTCCCTTCAAGAAACAGCAGTGAACGACTATGTCGATCTTTTTGTCATTTGACAGTTTACTAATGGAGAAGGCCTGGGTAATGCGCGCGGCCGCTCGCCCCGGGGCTCCATTGCGGCTGCCGAAATCGACTGAGGTATTATGACGGAAGGAAGAGCGGTAGTCATTTTGGGCGCTGCCCGCACTCCGATCGGCAAGTACGGCGGATCACTCAAGGATATACCACCTACTGATTTGGGCGCCTTTGCGGCCCGGGAAGCGATAATACGAGCCGGCATTGATGCGAAGGAAGTGGATCAAGTGGTCTTTGGGAATGTGATTCACACCGAAGCCAGGGACATGTATTTCGCAAGAGTTGTCGCCCTTCGCGCGGGCATTAGAGTCGAGTCGTCGGCGCTCACCGTGAATCGACTTTGCGGGAGCGGCCTGCAGGCGATAGCATCCGCTGCTCAGGAGATTCTTCTCGGCAACGCGGATGTAAGCGTGGCTGGCGGGGCCGAATCGATGAGTCGAGCTCCTTACTGGATGACTGGATTGCGTTGGGGCCAACGCATGAACAACGCTATCGCCGTCGACGTCATGGTCGGAGCCCTAACGGACCCGTTCGATGAAACCCACATGGGGATTACTGCTGAGAATATCGCGCGGCGATGGGGCATCTCTCGTCAGGATCAGGACGCGCTGGCTTTGGAAAGCCATAGACGCGCTATCGATGCGATCCAGTGCGGCCGATTTAGGGAAGAAATCGTACCGGTCGAATTAGCCGGGAAGGGCCAACTTCGCCGGTTCGAGAATGACGAGTCTCCCAAGTCGGATACGACTCTCGAAAGTCTCCAAAAGCTCAAGCCGGCCTTCGAAACGAACGGCACTGTTACGGCGGGCAACGCGTCCAGCATTAATGATGGTGCTGCAGCGATTGTCCTAATGGAGCAGGGTGTTGCTTCTGATCGCGGTTTGAAGCCGATGGGAAGATTCGTCGACTGCGTTGTTTTGGGCGTTGAGCCAAAGTATATGGGGATTGGTCCGGTTCCCGCTGTCAAGAAACTCCTGCAGAGGACGGGCATACGTCTTGAGGAAATCGATGTGTTCGAAGTCAACGAGGCTTTTGCAGCCCAGGGATTAGCCGTCATTCGAGATCTGGGACTTCCGATCGATAAGACAAACAACAACGGCAGCGGAATTTCACTTGGGCATCCGATCGGTGCAACCGGGGCAATTCTGGTGGTCAAGGCACTTTATGCGTTGCGCCGCACCGGCGGCCGCTTCGCTTTGATCACCATGTGCATAGGAGGCGGGCAAGGAATTGCCGCGATCATTGAGGCCTCGAACTCAGGCGCCGCACGAGGCTCTTTCTAACGAAAGCCGCCTAGATGACCTGACCGGGACTTTTTGTACCAGCAGGAGTGGAGCGAGAATTCACTCTGGAGGGAAGCTGGTATCCCAATCAGGAAATACAAGCCGGAGCAGATCGTGACGCTGCTGCGGCAGGCCGAGGTGGGGCTGGCCAACGGAAAGACCACGCCACAAGTCTGTAAAGAAGCTGAAATCACAGCACAGACCTGCTACCGCCGGCGGAAGGAATTCGGCGGGCTAAAACTCAATCAAGCCAAACGGCTCAAATCAAGGAATCGTACGGGCAAGATGGAAGACATCGTCTCGATCGCGTTGAATATTCCTTTCCAGCTTTGAGAGCGCGAGGTCGTAAGAGTGCAGTGCAAATATACGAAGCGCAGAAACGCATCAGCGTGCATTTCCGTTCATCTTTCATCGTAATTCTCTGGGACTGCCGCGATGGTTGCGAAGTGGAGAATGAAGAGGGCCTGATTTTTCCGCTAGATCCTGAATCTTACCAGCAAGGGTACGAGGATCAATTGCGAGAGCGTCGATACCGACTGTAGGCCGGGAAAAACCATAAAGTTGGGTCGTTACAAATCCGCCCATGCAGACGAGGCGCTCCAAGTTTTCGGGCAGTAAATACTCGGGGCCGTAGATGATTCTCAGGTACTCGCGCCCACGGCACTTAATGGCCGGCTGAACCAGGCCCAGCGCCCACGCACAATGAAGTCGAAAGGCTTCAGCACCATCCCTTCACCGCCGCGACCGGTCAACTCCTCCCACCACCGAATGGTTTTCTTCAGCGCTCGCAGTGTCGGCCACGTCCACCTGTCTACAAGGCGTTCCGAGCAGCAGTCCGTCACTGGCTTTGCAGACCTCTGCGAGTTTTTCCATGTGCCAGACGTGATCGCGCTGGATGTGAACTTGGCCTTCGGTTGCCAGCAGATGAAGCGCGGGAACAGGCGCAGCCACTAGCGGAGAAGGGATTTGCGTTGTGTCTGATTCCGGCGCGGGAGCGCCTCGGTGTTGGTGTTCTGACGCGCCTAAGGCACGCGTCAGCGAGCTTTACGAAGCACGTCTTCCACTTTTTCGAGTAGCGCGGCCGCGGCGAATGGCTTAGGGAACACCGCAAATCCTTCCAGCGTCATCCGATATTGAACCCGATCATCGTCGATCAGGCCCCCCACCATCAGAACTCGTAGTCCGTTACACTTGGTGCGCAGGAATACCGCCGCGTCATAGCCCGAAATGCTTTCAATGTACGAGTGGATGACTAACAGATCCGGCGTGGCCTGTTTCAGCCTGTCGATGGCCGCTCCCAAGTCAGCTGCCGGCAAAACTGAATATCCCGCTTTCTCCAATGTTTCCTGAATCACTGAACGCACAATCGGATCGGAAGTCAGAAGTAAAATCGTTGCTTTCATCGCTAAGTGTCCCCGTTCATCGCACTTCTTTGGTTGTGGCCGGTTGATTTTCGTCGGTTACCTTGTGGTCGGCTCCGGGCCCGGCGCCATCTGCTGCTGCACTTGCGCGCCGGCTGCGCTTTCCAGGAACCAGCCGATGAAGGCGGTCCACAATCCGTTCACAACGTTGCCTCGCAGCGCCTGCCATACCCCCACCATAATAAGTAGGAAGCCGAAGAACCGGCCGGTGCTGGCGGCGATCAGGGTGGCGCGCCGGAAGTTCTTGTTCACTTCCCAAACAATGGCACGAAAAACCCGGCCACCATCGAGCGGGAATGCCGGGATGAAGTTGAACACCCCGAGGATGCCGTTGATAAGCGCGAGATACTTGACCACCGCCAGAGCCGGCGGCGTGTGTGCGAACAATGGCTCTGATGCGTAAAAGAGTGCCGCGAGCGCAAGACTCGTCAGCGGCCCGACAACGGAAATCAGAAATTCAGCCGCGGCACTTGGTGGTTCCCCAACGATCTGGGAGATTCCGCCAAAAATAAATAACGTGATGCGGCTAACCGGGATCTTGTAGCGCAGGGCCACCCAGGAATGGGCCAGCTCGTGCACAACGATGCTCACGAAAAACAGAATGGCCGTCACCGCCCCCATCAACCAGTATTCCCCGGTGGTCCCGCCCTTGAATTCAGCCGGATAATAGTTGTCGGCCAACATCCAGGTGGTCAGCGCGGCGACCAGGAACCACGAATAGTCCAAATCGATAGGGATTCCAAGGATGCGTCCGATGGGAATGGTATGGCGAAACACAATTCACCTCGCTTGCCGTGAAAAGCGACCCTAACCTTCAAGTGATGGGCGTCGCTTTAAGTATCGTGCTCTACGTCGAATGGCCAGTGAATCGTATGGTGCGAGAGAGGTGACGACCCCGGCTTCTTCATCCCGGTCGTCACAACGCGTAGGATTTGAAGTTGTGAACCATAGATCAGAACGCGTGGAGCTTCGCTACCATATAGACGACGAGTTATTGTGCCACAGACTGATCAAATCCTATCCCAGGCAGAGTTGATGTCAAGTCCGCGCCCGGCAAACCACCTGGTTCACTTCTCCTTCGAGTATAGGAATGCCGGCAGGGTGTTCCCTGGGGTGTACACCGCATGATGCTCTTCAGACGTCAGGAACGCGCGCTCGGCTTGCGTACAGAAACCACTGAAGCGGTGTAACGGTCGCCGCGCAGCAGCGACACACTATATTCGACCGCCACATTCTGCTCGTCGTAGGTAGTCTCCTTTATGATCAGCAGTGGACTTCCCACTTCCGCCTCGAGTTCGCGCGCTTCCACCTCGCCTGCGTTTACCGCGCCGATCAATTCTTCGGCCCACTGTAGCTTGCGATTGTAAACATGCTCGAAGACGTTGTAGAGCGACTGCTTCTCCAGGTCCTGTTTCTCCAGGCCCGAAAAAAGCCTGGCCGGAAGAAAGCTGGTCACCACCGCCACAGGCTCTCCACTCACGAACCGCAATCGCCGCGCGCAATAGACGCGCTCGCCCGGTGTCAGTTTCAGTGCTTGCGCGACATCCAATTCCGGATCGCGGACCTCCATGTGCAAGAGTTTTGCGGAAGGCTGGAGACCCCGCCGTCGCATTTCTTCGCTAAAACCCCGTAACTGCTGAAAGTTCCATGGAACCCGCCCGGATCCGATGACCGGTCGCTTTCCTTTCGCGACAACCAGGATGCCTTCGGAACGGAGTTTCTGGAACGCTTGGCGAACCGGCATTTTGCTGATGCTAAGATGACTGGCGATTTCCCCTTCCGAACAAAAAGTCTGGCCTTGTTTCAGTTTCCCCTTCTTGACCAAGCCGCGAATCTGGTCGACGATTTGCTGGTAATAGGGCGTGAAACTCTGGTTATCGAGCGCCAGTTGGAGCTTTTCGATCGGAATAGAAAGGTAGGAAGAACGCGATGTCTCCATGGCTACGACCCCCTGAGCATTGAACGTAGTTACATAATATACTATGTACTTACCTTCCGCCATGCGCAAGCGGAGCTGAATCAAACACTCCAGTCAACCGCCCCGCATTTCAACACTAACGCATTCATAGTAAATGGCTTACTCTGCCACAGTTAAAGGCTGTGCCCTCGCTCCTCCCACGTGCGTGAATATTTGCCTTGACACCATATGTTCATATGTAGTTCAAGCGCTGGTGCACCCTCTACTTTCGTTTTGGGAGACGTAACGTATGCATTCGCTCAAAACCATCCGCTTTCTGGGTACAAAACTTTGTTCGCTATTGCTCCCCACCTTGTTGCTCACGGCCGTCTCGGCATTTCCCCTTCACGCCCAAGTCGACTCGGGAAAGGTGGTCGGCGAAGTTCAAGACAGCTCTGGAGCGGCGGTCAAAGGCGCAAAGGTAAGTGCCACCAACGTTGACACGGGCGTAACCCTCGAAGTAACAACGGGGTCCGGTGGAGAATTCGCGGTGACTGAGCTCGCGTCCGGAAACTACACCGTAACCGTGGAGCGGGCAGGGTTTAAGAAAGCGGTGCAGCCGGCGTTCAAACTGGACATCAACCAGGTCGTCCGTGTCGACGTTACGCTGGTCCCCGGTATGGTGTCGGAACATGTCGAGGTTTCCGCGGCCGAGCCACTGGTGGAATCACAAACCTCGTCCGTGGGCCAGGTGATAGAAGAGACGCAGGTGCACGATCTGCCTTTAAACGGACGCGATTTCGTGCAGCTTGCCTATCTCAGCCCGGGTGTCAATCAGGGCGAGGTTGGTGCGGTGCAACAAGGCGGCATTCCCGAGAACGAACGCGGCAATGGCTCGATTCACGTGAATGGTCTGATGGCGACCAACAACAATTTCCTTCTCAACGGTTTCGATAATAACGAGCAACAGATCGGCTTCGAGGTTCTGCAGCCGCCGGTCGAAGCCATCGATGAATTCAAGGTGCAGACCAGCAACTTCGGAGCGGATATCGGCAAAGGAGGTGCCGCGGTAAACGTGGTAATCAAATCCGGCACGAACAATTTCCACGGCAGCGCCTTCGAATTTCTTCGTAATTCCGCCCTGGACGCCAAGAATTTCTTCGATAGCCCAACTTCACCGATTGCGCCGTTCAAACAGAACCAATTCGGCGGAACTGTTGGCGGTCCGATCCGGAAGAGCAAGACCTTCTTCTTTGTCGATTACCAAGGTACAAGAATCCGCCAGTCCCAGACGTATATCTCGACGGTGCCGACGGGGGCCGAACGGACCGGTGATTTCTCTGATTTGCTAGGGACCGATGCCCAAGGGAATGTAACCGGACAGATTTTTGACCCGCTCACGACCAATCCGGCCACCAATCAGCGCACCGCGTTCCCGGGAAACATCATCCCGCCCTGCGCGGGTTCCACGCGGCGGAGTGCTACGGGCGGTAGTTGCCTCGATCCAGCAGCGCTAAATGTGATGAATCTCTTCCCGCAGCCGAATATCCCTGGTGCGGGCAATGCCAACAATTTCCTCTACAATCCGGTCGCGAGCAACAATCAGGACTCCTTTGACGCTCGCGTCGATCACCAATTGGGCTCCGACAGCATTTCCGGAACGCTCAGCTTTGGGAATGTCGATTCACTTCAACCGGATCCGTTCCCCGGAGAGGCTGGCGGAGGTTCGTTCTCCGGCAATATCCACAACAAGGCATATGTTGCGGGCATCAGCTACGTCCACTCCTTCTCGTCGACCCAGACCAATGACCTCAAGATCGGCTACACGCGTTACGTTGTCGACGCCGTCCCGTTCTTCTCCAACGCCGCATTGGCTACGCAATTGGGCATCCCCGGTATTAACGTTCCCGGGAATCCAAACACTGGCGGCCTGCCAAATATCATGATATCCGGGTACAGTGCGCTCGGGAATCAGGATTGGTTCCCGGAAAACCTGAAAGAAGACAACTACCAGCTTAAAGACTCCTTCACGTGGACCCGCGGCCGGCACTCGTTCAAGCTCGGTGGAGACATCATCCGGCGCCAGCATGGTTTCTTCCAGGCTCAGAATCCCCGCGGCGATTTCACCTTCGACCAACAGTTCACCGAAAACATCAACGACATCTCATCCGATCCCGGCAGCCCCCTCGCCAGTTTCCTCGTTGGCAATCCCATCTATTCCTTCCGCGACGGTCTTACCGGCTCGTTTGGCATGAGTTGGTGGGAAGTTAGCGGCTACTTTATGGACGATTTCCGAGTTTCGCCGAAACTAACGCTCAATCTTGGCTTGCGATACGACGTCTATACTCCGATGGTCGAAGGGCACAACCGCCTCGCCAATTTCGATTTTGGCACCGGTGAGTTCGTCGCGCCCGGTATGCCCGGGGTAAGCGACACGGGAAATGTGCGAACAAACTATAAGAATTTCGCCCCGCGCGTCGGATTCGCATACACCCCATTTAACGATTCAAAAACGGTGCTGCACGGCGGCTACGGCATTTTCTACAGCCTCCAGGCGGACCAGAACGACGCGGAACTGGCATACAATCCCACCGGTCTTTTTGGCAATCAGACCATACAGTTCAACGCCAACTCCATTCCGAATCTGCAGCTCTCCACTGGTTTTGCCACTCCTTCGGATCCATCGGGCAGCCTGCCTCCTTCCAGTCTGAGTGACCCCAGTGGCCGCGCCAGTGCGATCCCCTTCCACAATCCCACCCCCGGCATTCAGGAGTGGAACTTCAACGTGGAGCGGCAACTCGCCAAGGACACCGTTCTGCAAGTGGCCTATGTTGGCGTACACGGTGTCCACCTTACTTACCTGCGGAATCTTAACCAGGCGACCCAGCCGCTCGATTCCAATTTCGAGGTTTGTCCCACGCCGAGCGATCCCTACTGTGCGGATGGCCTTGCTTCGAATTTTGGCAGACCGTATTACGGCACGGTCCCCGAGATTGGACCGATTCGCACTTCCAACAACGACGCCAGCATGGTATCGCATGCCCTGCAGGTGCGGTTTGAAAAGCGGTTCTCGGCAGGATGGACCATGCTGGCCGCTTACACCTACCAGCACAGCCTTGGCGTCACCGATGAAAATGAAGCCGTTGGCCCTGAGCCGCAAAATACCTACGACATGCGCGCAGAGCGTGGGGACATCAGCCCCGATTTCCGCCACCAGTTCACCGACGCGTGGACCTACGAATTACCCTTCGGTCCAGGCAAGCGCTACTTCAATTCCAAGGGTCCGGTTCGCTGGCTCGCCGGAGGCTGGCAGATAAATGGAATCGTTAGCTTGTATTCCGGCCAGGCGATCACCCCGCTGCTCTCCTTTGACGATACCAATACCGGTTCCGGCGGGACCCGGCCTAACATTTCTGGAGATCCCAATTCTTTTACGAATGCCACAGAAGCGGGGTGCCCTTCGAATTCCCGGTCGCTGCAATGCTGGTACAATCCCGTGGCTTTCGGTCAGATCAGCACCACCACGTTCCTCTACCCGGCGCTCGCACCAGGGCAATCGTTCGCGCGCTTGTATGGCGACGCCGGCCGCGGAATTCTCCGTGGTCCGGCGCAATACAACACAGATTTTTCTATATTCAAGGTGTTCCAATTGAAAGAATCCCTGAGCATGGAACTACGCGGTGAGGTTTTCAATCTCTTCAACACTCCAGAGTTTGCTCCTCCCAATCCCACCGTAGATATTCCCGGGCTTTCCGGCTCAATCACCAGCACCGTGAGCTCCTCGCGGCAAGTGCAGATCGCCGCGCGATTCAAGTTCTGATGCAACCTGTTTTGGGTTTTCTCGCCGAAGAGGTCACATGAATCATTACAAGTATGGTTGGTTCATCGGAGCATTACTCGCCTGCGCGCTACTCTCTTCGGGCTTCGTAGCGGCTGCGCAAGATGCAAAGCCGCCAGTAACTTCGAAACTTCCCGCCGTTCATCTCGACGGCTCTTACTTTACCGCCGATGGTAAGCGCTTCCTACCGGTGGGCGCGCATTGGGTACCTGCAAAGGCTGCCATGCAATGGCCCGTACAATGGGATCCCAAGGACATCGAAGCTGATTTCGCAAAGATGCACGAACTTGGCTACACCGTCACCCGCTTTGATATGGTGTGGGCTTGGTTTGAACCGCGGCCGGGCGACTACAATCCAGTGGCCTTTCAACAGTTGGACTACCTCATCACCCTTGCCCACAAGTACAAGATCTATCTAAATCCCAGTCTGTTCATCGGCGGTGAAGTAGGAGAGGCCTATTGGGATGTGCCCTGGAGACTTGGCCGTCATCCTCATGCCGATCCGGAAATGTTGCGTCTGGAAACGAATCTGGCGGAAGAGTTCGGACGAAGGTACGGCACCGAGACCGCGATCATCGCGTGGGACCTGACCGATGAACCTCCATTTTGGATCGTTGATGGCCAGACCACCGATGCAATGGCGATTAACTGGACGCGGCTCATCGTCGACGGAATTCGCAAGCACGACAAAATGCACCCTATTGTTGTGGGGACCAGTGGACAAGAGGTAACTCACGGGCCATTTCGCGCCGACACCATCGCGCCTTTCGTCGATTTCTTCAGCGTCCACCCGTTCACCCTCTACGTTACCGACCTGTTCCCCGATCCCCTGCTTTCCGCGCGCGGGACTTACGGAGCTGCCTTTGAGATTACGCTTTCGCAAGGTGCCGGCCGGCCGGTGATGATTCATGAGATGGGTGGATCCACCGCGCAGTTTTCCCCGGAAAGAGTGGCGGCGTACGACCGCGCCCAAATGTACTCGGGAATTGGCGCAGGAAGTATTGGCGTGGATTTGTGGTGCTACACCGACGCGTCACCGGAGCAGTTTCATAAGGCGCCCTATCTGCGCACCCCGCAGGAAACGGGCTGGGGCATGACCACGTGGGACCGCCAGGATAAACCCCTGGCCCGAGAGTTTAAGAAGTTCTCGCAGGTAGTCGGCCAGCTGGATTTGGCCGGACTTTCCCCCGCCGCGGCCGAGATTGGCATCATTATTCCGGATGAATGGGCAAAAACCCATGGCGATTTTTCGCATTTCGGACTCGCAGGTCCGCAAGCCGCGCCCTACGTTTCACTTGCGGATGGCGATGCCATGCCGGGCAAGGCGCCTCCCGACGCCAGCGCCGCCAATCACTGGCTGATGGGTTCTGCGCTCACCTCTTTCGTACTGGGGCGGCGCGCGGGACTCAAAGCTGATTTTCCCCGTGAATATTCTGAGTGGGATAAGCACGCGATGGTTTTTCTTCCCTCGCCGATCACCAGTACGAGTGACCCATTCTTGGTTCACGTGCACAGCGACTTTTACGCTAAGGCGCGCAAGTACGTTGAGAACGGCGGATTCCTCTACGCCTCGCTGGCTGCCGACGGCGCCATTCCGGAGATGGACTCCCTGTTCGGGGCCCGGATGGTGGACCGGGCGGTCAGCACGGAAGTGACATTGAAATTCGTTGAACCCTTCGGAGATTTCAAGCCGGGAGACACTCTGCATTACACCGTGCCCTCCGCTTCGATTGAATCCTGGGGCACACTACTTGAAGTAAGTAGCGGCAAGGTAATCGCCGTGGACCAGGACGGCCACCCGGCGCTGGTCACAAACCAAATCGGGTCTGGCAAGACGCTGTTGAGTGCCTATCCGCTCGAACACTATCTCGCGGAGATGCCTGCGGTGTTCGAAAAACCGGAGGAGACCTACCGTCTTTATGCAGCTTTCCGTGATTGGGTAGGGGTCAAACCGCAGTTCCGGGTGGATAACCCATCTGTCGAGTTGTCTGTCCTCGGTGAAGCTACACGCGGCTATGCGGTCGCTGTAAATCACAGCTTTGAAACTCAAAAAGTAACTGTTCGCTCCGGAACTTCTCTTCACAGCGTCTCGCTGGTCGCACCGGATGGCCTGAAGTCCCTTCCCATAGATGCGTCCAGTTGGCAGTTGGAGATCGCACCTTTCGACGCCGCGATTGTGGAGTGGAAACGATGATTGCGGGCGTCGACATCGGCGGGACAAAAATCGCTGTCGGCATGATCGATGATCAAGGAAAAGTCCGCGCACGCTTGGAAGGGCCGACGTCTGCGGACCTGGGATATGCGAACGCTCTGGAGCGAACCACCAAGATGTTGCAAGACGCAGCCAACCGTGCGCGAGCGCAGATCACCGGAATTGGTATCGGGTCTACCGGGCCAATCGATCCAGTCACCGGAGAAATTGGAGAAGTAAATTTCTTCCCGGCGTGGAAGGGCGAAAATCCAGTGAAAGACCTGGAACGACTTTTTCAGGTATCCGTGGCGATCGAAAATGACGCGGACGCGTCAGCACTCGCTGAGGCCGGTTGGGGCGCCGGGAAAAACAGGGCGCGGTTGATCTACGTAACCATCGGCACCGGAATTGGCGTCAGCGTCGTCCTCGACGGAAAAATCTACCGCGGCGTCGAAGACTGTCACCCCGAGATAGGACACCATTTGATCGATCCCTCCGGCCCGGAATGCTGGTGTGGATTTCATGGCTGTTGGGAATCGCTGGCGGCCGGGCCCGCGATGGTTGCTTGGCTTCAGAAGAATGCACCGCCGGATCATCCCCACCTCACCAAGCTTACCGCAAAGCGAATTTGCGAATTGGCGCGCGAGAACGACGTTTGGGCGATGCGCGCCGTCGAGAACGAAGGCCGCTATCTTGGTTATGGCATGGCAAACCTGGTCACGATTTTCGCTCCCGACGTGATTGTGTTGGGGGGCAGTGTCATGAACAGTGCGGACCTCTTTTTAGGAAAGATACGCGAGACCATCGCTTCGAGTTGCAGATTTGTTCCTTATGAAAAGACGGAATTGGCGTTGGCCTCGTTAGGAGAGAACGCAAACCTGATCGGTGCGGCTCGAGTCTGGCACCACAGGTTCGGCTCAGAGGGAGACAGTCGTGTTATCTGATTTTTCGGTGCTAGAAGGTGACTATTTTCGCGATCTCATGGACCAACCAAGGGCGTTGCAGGAGACCGTCGCGGGACTCGAAGTGCCCGTGAGGCTTGAAAGTGTCGCCGCCCGCGCGCGCAAAGGAGAGTTTCGAGCCGCGATTCTGACCGGTATGGGATCCTCCTTCCATGCGCTCCAGCCACTGCAATTGGAGCTTATTCAGCAAGGATTCCTCGCGATAACCGTCGAGACGTCCGAGCTGATTCATAACAAAAGTAAGTTGCTTTCGCCGGAGACATTGTTGGTAGCCGTATCCCAGTCCGGGCAAAGTGCGGAAGTAGTCCGCTTGCTGAAACTAAATCTAGGAAAGTCGCCTCTGATTGCGATCACCAATACACCGGACAGCCCTTTGGCAATCCAGGCGGACGCCGCGATTCTCACCCGAGCCGGAAAAGAATTTTCCGTTTCCTGCAAGACCTATGTGACCGCCCTGGCTGGCTTGAAATGGTTGGGCGACGTTATTTGTGAGTGCGATCTACGGCACAGCCGCCGAGAACTGCTGGACGCCATTCCCGTCGTGCGCGAGTACCTGGGCAGTTGGAAGCAGCATGTGCATGGATTTCTAGAACTTCTTGACGGCGTCCGCCACTTGTTTCTCGTGGGAAGAGG
>Ga0302325_10024174_pt1 | contig 12648 bp, 15 predicted proteins | sample Palsa_T0_2_FD_201948 | JGI IMG/M metagenome (GOLD analysis project Ga0302325, IMG submission 201948) | Peat permafrost microbial communities from Stordalen Mire near Abisko, Sweden - Palsa_T0_2 | ecosystem: Environmental > Terrestrial > Soil > Palsa > Peat permafrost | place: Sweden: Abisko...
CGGCGCGTCCGGGTCGAGCGCCGCGTGCTGCCGGTGACGCCCGATCCCGAGCGGCGGGCGGAGGTATTCGAGCGTGAGCTGTGGCGGATCGCCGTCGAGCACCTCGACTACGGCGAACAGCACGTTTGGGCCGCGCTGGCCGGCGCGCGGGTCGCGCCGTCTGGCTGGCGGCGCGCGAAGGCGATGCTCCACTTCGACCGCGGTGGCGAGCTCAAGCGGCGCTTCCTGCTGACGGCGCTGCAGCGCAACCGCAACGCGCAGCTGCGGCTCCGGGCGCTCCAGGAGATCGCTGCCTCGCGGGACGCCGAGGCGTTCGACACGGCGATCGACATCATGGCCGGGTGGCCGCGGGACGAGCGGCGCGAGGGCGTCAAGATCATGCTGCAGGCGCTAGCCGAGCGCCGCATCGGCCGCCGCGACCAGGCGAACGCGTGGATCTGGCGGATGGCTGAGTACACGCGCGACGTCCACGAGGAGTATGCGGTCCAGCGCTGGCCCGAGACGAAGCGGCTGCTCGGTCTGCTCGTCAACTCGAGCGGCGCTGCTCACGCCCGAAACGCGCGGCGGCTCGCGCACGCCTCGCGCAAGGAGGACCGCCGGCTGTCGGCGGCACTGCTCGCGGCCGCACTCGCGCACACGCCGGAGGCCGAGGAGGCGCTGCGCGGCGCACGCACGCGGATGGCACGCAAACCGGCGGCGCTCGCGCGTGAGCTGCTGCGGAACTTCCCCAAGGGCCGGCGCGGCAACAAGCGCCGGCGGCGCAGGACGGGCGGAGCCGCGGGCGCGCCGGCCGGCGGCGCGGCCGACGACGCCGTCGTCGCGACCACGACACTCGAGCTGGACGAAGGCCCGAGCGGAGCGGACGACGACCACACGGCCGAGCCGGTGCTCGACGGTGCCGCGGGTCCCGAGGCCGCGTTCGACGACCCCGAGGCGCCCGACGACGACGACTTCGATGCCTCCGATGACGACGACGACCAGGACGACGATGACCTGGACGACGATGACGGGGACGTCGACGACGACTTCGACGAGCCGGACGAGCTCGAGGACGACGAGTCCGACTCCGGCGATGACGCCGAAGCCGCATAGGGCGTCCGTAACTCTGCGCTCGTTCGCCGGTTAGAGTCACATCGTGCTCAGCTCACCTTCAAGCCGTTTGTCCGCACTCGCCGCCACCGGCGTCATCGCCCTCGGGGCCTTCGCGGGGACCAGCCTCGCCTCGAGCTCGCACGCGAAGTTCTGGCAGAACCCGACCCACAACGTGGACTGCGGGATCATGATCGGTGGCAAGCAGGTGCTGTGCAGCTCGCCGAAGATCCCTGCGCCGCCGCACACCACCTCCAAGGACGGGGATCCGGGCTTCGTCTCGATCGGCAAGACGGGCAAGCCGACACTGCTGCGCCTGAGCCAGGACTCGTTCGTCTCAGATCACATCGTGACGCTCTCGAAGGATGCGAAGTGGAGCAGCCTCGGCGTCACCTGCACGCTTGGCGCAAAGAGCGTCACCTGCAAGAACACCAGCGGCCACGGCTTCGAGCTGTACGGGTCCAAGAAGGGCTACAAGTCGTTCTGAAGGTGTACCTCGCCGGCGTCGAGCCTCACCTCGGCGGTGGCGGTGGCCACGATCAGCCGGCCGTCGGCGTCGATGCCGGCGCCACGGCCCGATCCCTGCGCCCACCGCACTGACACGCCGAGCAGCGCGTCGCGCGCACGTACCGCGTCGAGCAGGTCCGCCTCCGGGGCCTCGATCCAGCGCTCGAGCGCTGCCAGTAGCTTCGCGAGCATCGGCTCGATCGCATCGGCTCGCAGTCCAAGCGTTCCGGCGCGGCCGCGCAGCTCAGGCGGGAAGTCGCTCTCCGCGAGCGCGACGTTGAGGCCGATCCCGACGACGACCCAGCGCTCGGCCGGGCGGCCCTCGACGAGGATCCCCGCGACCTTGAGCCCGTTGACGAGCACGTCGTTCGGCCATTTCAGCAGCGCCTCGTCGCCGACCACCTTCGCGACCGCCACCCCCGCGGCAAGCGGCAGTAGTCGCGGCGGCTCGCGGACGATCACCGAGCACAGCAGCGCCCGGCCCGCCGGAGCCGCCCACGTCCGCCCTTGCCGGCCCCGCCCGGCAGTCTGCTCGCCGGCGGTCACGAGCGTCCCGTGCGGAGCGCCGGCGGCGGCCAGCTCCCGGGCACGCTCGTTGGTGGAGCCGGCGACGCGGAGGTGCAACCGCGGTCGGCCGAGCCGCCGGTCGCCGCTCACGCCGGGCGGATCCAGAGCTCGTCACCGGTCCTGAGCCCGAGCCGCTCGGAGGCATTGCCACGGCTGACGGCGACCGCCAGCGTCGCGTCGGCGTCCTCATACAGCAGCAGCTCGCCGGCATCGACGTCCGCGAACGTGCGCACGTAATGGACGCGGTGTGGCCCGCCGGCGCCGGCCTCGAGCTCCACCCGCGATCCGAGCCCGAGGCCCGACTCGAGCAGGTCGGCGTGGACGGCGTCGAGCTGGACGTTGCCGAAGCGGTCGACGTTGATCGCATGGGCCGCCAGCCCGCCGGGCTCGCGCCGCGGCTTGGGCAGCTCGAGCGCTACGAGCTGCTCGGGGTCGAACGGGTCACCGGCATGCGCCAGTTCGGCCCCCGAGGCCAGCCGGGCAGCGACCGGCGCGAAGATGTCGCGCCCGTGGAATGTGGCCGACACCGGCTCGAGCCGCCAGCTCGAGCTCGTGATATCGACCGCCTCGACGACGCCGCCGGCCTCGAGCGCCGCCGGCGACAGCAGACCGTTGTCCGGCCCGACCAGCAGTCGCTCATCCGCCAGTCTCAGCGCGACGGCCCGGCGCTGCGCGCCGACGTCGGGGTCGACGACCGCCAGATGTACCCCGACCGGCATGTAGCGCAGCGAGGATCGGAGCGCGAGCGCACCACCCCGGATGTCGTGGCGCGCGATGCCGTGGGTGATGTCGATCACGCGCGCCTCGGGACAGATGGTCGCGATCACGCCATGGCAGATGCCGACGAAGTCGTCCTCGAGCCCGTAGTCGGTCAGGAACGTGATCAGCGGCGCGGCCACGCGCGGGAGGCTAACGCGGGGCGGTTGGCTCTCGCACACCAGCGTCGGGCGAAGACCACATCAGGGTGTGGTTTTTGCCCCACCCTGACGCGATCAGTAGCCCCGCGCGTCGGCGACCAGCGCCTCGACCAACCCTGCGATGTCGTGATCGCTCGCTTCTACGTCGGGCTCGAGCCCGCGCTCCCGGAGCGCGGCGCTCGTGACCGGGCCGATGCTCACGACCCGCGCGCGGACCTCGGCCACGCGCTCGCCGACCGCCTCGTACCAGAACCGGACCGTCGACGAGGAGGTGAAGGTGACGTAGTCCGCGCTCAGCGCCGCCGCCAGCTGCTCGGGCGCGAGCGGCTCGGCGACCGTCTCGTACAGTGCTACGACATCGACCGTGGCCCCTCGCGCGCGCAGCGCCTCCGGCAGCACGTCTCTCGCCTCGGCGGCCCGCGCGATCAGCGCCCGCTCCACCGGCACGCTCGCGAGCGCCTCGATCAGTCCCTCGGCCACGAACCGCTCTGGCACGATGTCGGCGATCACGCCCCCCTCGCGCAGCGCGGCCGCCGTTCCCGGGCCGATCGCCGCGACGCGGGCGCCGGCGAGCGCACGCGCATCGGAGCCCGCGGCCTCGAGTGATGAGAACAGCAGCCGGGCGCCGTTCGGGCTCGTCACGCACACGAGGTCGTAGCCGTCAACGGACAGCGGCGCTTCGAGCTCGAGCGGCACGATCCGGATCGCCGGCGCCTCGATCACGGTCGCTCCGAGGCCCCGCAGACGCCCCGCGAGGCCGCTCGCTTGGGCGCGGGCGCGCGTGACCGCGACGGTCCGGCCACTCAGCGGCCGATCCGCCAACCACTTGAGCCGCTCGCCGAGCGCCGCGACCTCGCCGAAGACCGCGATCGCGGGCGCCCGCACGCCGGCCGACACCGCGTCTGCCGCGATCGTCGCGAGCGTGCCGTTGACGACCCGCTGGCCTGGGAGCGTCCCCCGTTCGACGATCGCCGCGGGCTCCGAGGAGGCGCGGCCGCAGGAGAGCAGCCGCGATGTGATCGCCTCGAGCTGGCGGACGCCCATGTACACGACGAGCGTGCCCGGGAAGCTCGCGAGCGCGCGCCAGTCGAGCGCCGACTCGGGCTTCGACGGATTCTCGTGGCCGGTCACGAATGCGACCGCGCTGGCCGCGTCACGGTGCGTCACGGGAATCCCTGCGTAGGCGGGGGCGGCCACGCCGGCGGTCACCCCCGGCACGACCTCGTAGGGAATGCCGGCGTTGCGCAGCGCCTCGGCCTCCTCGCCGCCGCGCCCGAACACGAACGGGTCGCCGCCCTTCAGCCGGACCACGCTCCGGCCGTCGGCGCCATGGGTGACGAGCAGCCGCTCGATCTCCTCCTGCGACATCGACGGGCCGCCGCCCTCTTTGCCCGCGTACAGCAGCTGCGCGTCCGGCCGGGCGCCATCGAGCGCGCCGGGGGGGATCAGGCGGTCGTAGACGATCACGTCCGCGGTCGCGATCAGCTCCAGCGCGCGCGCGGTCTGCAGACCCGGGTCTCCCGGGCCGGCACCGACCAGGTAGACGGTCATGCGGCCGCCCGCCGCAGCAGGTCGCCGGCGCCCAGTGAGGCGAGCCGCGCCGCAACTTGGTGCGAGACCTCGTGCGGAGCCGCCACGAGCCTGTCCGAGATCCACTCGGATCCGTCCGGCAACCCGACCCAGGCGGTGAGCTCCACGCCGTCCTCGACTACTCGCGCACAAGCGCCGACCGGGGTATCACACGAGGCGCCAAGCTGCAGCATCAACTCGCGCTCGGCGCCGAGGCAGAGGTTCGCATGCGGCTCGTCGAGGTCCCTCACGAGCTGCTCCACGACGTCCGACCTGTTCGCGGCCTCGATCGCCAACGCACCCTGGCCGGCGGCGGGCACCAGCTCGTCAAGCACGCCGTCCGCCGCCAAGCCGAGCCGATTCAGGCCGGCGAGCGCGAGCACCAGCGCATCGCACTCGCCCTCGGCGAGCTTGCGCAGCCGTGTGTCGACGTTGCCGCGGATCTCGACCACCTCGAGATCATCGCGGGCGGCCCGAATCTGCGCCGCGCGACGGAGGCTGCTCGTGCCGACCCGCGCACCGGCCGCAAGCTCCGACAGCGACTGCGCGCCGCAGATCGCATCGCGTGGGTCCTCGCGCGTCGGCACGGCGACAATCCCGAGTCCACTGGGGAGCCGACCGGGCACATCCTTGGCCGAGTGGACGGCGACGTCGATCTCGCCGTCAATCAGCGCCTGCTCGAGCGCCGACACCCAGCGTGACTTGTCGGCGACCGGGCCGGTGGCACTGATCGTCACGATCTCGACCGGTCCCTCGATCCGCTCGGCGACCCAGTTCGCCTGCGCCAGCGCGAGCGCGCTGCCGCGCGTCCCGAGCCGCATCAGCGTCGGCGTTGGGGGAGCTCTCGCACCTCGGCGAGCTTCGGCTCCTCGTACGCATCGCCGTCCTGCGCGCCGAGCTCACCTTCGTCGTCGGCGAGCCCGAACAAGTCGCGGATCAGGGCCATGCGCGCATGCACGCGATCGTCCCTGAGCTCTTTCATCCGGACCGTCGGCTCGTGCAGCAGCCGGTTGACGATCGCCCGCGAGAGGGCGTCGACGCGCTCGAGATCGCGCGGGGAGGCCGACTCCCACTTGCTGGCGTTCTCCCGCACCAAACCCGAGGCGATCTCGTCCGCCCGCGCGCGCAGCGCGGCCACTGTCGGTAGCACCTCGAGCGAGCCGAGCCAGGTTGCGAAGTGCTGGATCTCCTCCTCGACGATTCCCTCCGCCTTGCGCGCCTCGGCGTGGCGAACCCGCCGGTTGCGGGCGATCACCGCCTGGAGGTCGTCGATGTCGTACAGCGAGACGCCTGGAATCTGGCCGCACGAGGCGTCGATATCACGCGGCACGGCGAGATCGATCAGCAGCAGCGGCCTGCCCCCGCGCGCCTCCATCACCGCGGCGAGCTCACGTGCCTCGATCAGCAGGTGCGGCGAGGCGGTCGCCGAGACGACGATGTCGGCGCGCTCGAGCGCTTGCGGCAGCTCGTCAAACGCGACGCTGTCGCCGCCGTAGCGCCGGGCCAGGCTGACGGCGCGATCACGACGGCGACTCGCAACGAACAGCGTCCGGGCACCGCTGTCGGCAAGCGCGCGCGCGGTCAGCTCGCTGGTCTCGCCGGTGCCGACGATCACGACCTCGCGCCCGTCGAGGGCCCGACGCCCACCCCGGACCGCGGTCTCGTTCGGCGCGCGGGCGCCGGCGGGAGCGAGCTGCTCGCGGGCCAGCGCCACCGCCACCGATGGCAGACTCAGCGCCCGCTCGCCGATCGCGGTCTCCGAGCGGACCCGCTTGCCGGTCGCGAGCGCGGCGGTGAACAGTCGATTCGTGAGCGGGCCGGTGGTCTCCTGCGAGAGTGCGACCTCGTAGGCACGCTTGACCTGACCCTGGATCTCGGCCTCGCCGACGATCATCGATTCGAGCCCGGCGGTGACCCGGTACAGATGGCGAGCGGCGTCGCAGTTGCGATGCGAGTAGATCGCCGAGGCCAGCCCGGTCGGCCGGATCCCCGCCTGCGAGGCGAGCATCGCAAGCGCGGTGCTCTCCGCCTCCACCGGGTCACCGACGACGAGATACAGCTCGGTGCGGTTGCAGGTCGAGATCGCGACTGCCTCGTACACGGCGGCCGCGCCGCGCAGATCGCGGACGAACTCGTACGCACGTGGCTCGGGCAGCGCGAGCCGCTCGCGCACTTCGACGGGGGCCGTCTTGTGCGAAACACCCAGCGCGAGCAGTTCGCTCACACGTGCTCCAGATCCCGCTCGGACTCTTGCGCCTTGATCGACTCGAGGTCGCGCTTGAGGTCGGCCAGCTCCCGCTGCGTGCGCCCGAGCCTGATCGCCATGATCCCGAGGTAGACGATCAGCATTACGGCGAACGCGATGTATGCGCCGGCAACGTACTTTCCGGCCGCGTGCAGCGGCAACGCCGGTGCGATCGCGAACACCGCGCTCATGAGGGCGCCGCGCTCCGTCCGAGCGGTCGCACGCGATCGTCGCCGAGCATTTGCCGCCGCAGCCGGCGCACCTGCATCCGGGCCTCCTTGGCGGACATCTCGTACTTCCACAGAGTCACGTAGAGCAGGGTAATCGCGATGAACGAGACCAAGAACGTCAGCCGCATCGGCCCGGGGAGATTCCCGCCGGTCAAGGTCAGCACGCGCGGATGAACATACTGCTGACTGAGCCGAACCGCGACGAAGTTCAGCGGCACGAACGCGCCGGCGACGATCGCGAACACGCTCGCGTAGCGCGCCTGTCGCTCAGGGTCCTCGATCGAGAACCGCAGCGGCTGGTAGGTCGCGAACAGCAGCAGCACGATGAAGAACGAGACCAGGGTCGGGTCGTTCCAGACCCACCAGTGGCCCCAGGACGCCTTCGCCCAGATCGAGCCCGCGACCAGCGCGGTGATGCCGAAGATCAGCGCCATGTGGATCGCCACGTATGAGCGCATGTCCCAGCGACGGTCGCCGGTCCGCAAATGCATGATCGCAAGCAGCGCGCCGAACACGAACCCGCACAGCGAGATGATCGCGAGCGGCACGTGGATGTAGAAGATCTTCTGCAGGAACCCCTGGTTAGCGTCCAGCGGCGCGTAGAAGAAGACCAGCACAAGTGCGAGCCCGATTGTCGCGGCGGTGGCGAGGGACAGGACTTTGAGGCCCTTCCCGTACTCGGTCAAGTCGTAACGTCTCCAAGCGAGGGGACCGGACATTCTAGTGTCCGGGCCGTTCCCGGCCCGCCGGTGGCGGAACCCTGCGAGCGGTTCAGTCCGGGTTCAGCCCGGCCGCGTAGGCCCAGGTCGTCCGGCGCTCTGCGAGCTCCGGCGGCAGTGTGCCCTGCAGCCATTCGACGTACTCGAGCCACGAGACGGCCTCGTGAAAGTCGCCCAGCATCGCGGCCACCTCGGCCCAATCCAGCGCGCTCTCGATGCTCGCGAGCTCCCGGACCGTACCGGGCAACGCCGGAGCTTGGCCCGATGCCGCACGCCTTTGTGTTTTCCCCATCGTCAGCGCTTCAGAGAAGCGCTGACGGTGGGAGCCCGGACTCCCACGCGATCAGCTCCTTGCATTCGGCGCCGGACTCCAAGGCGTTCTCGACGGCGTCCTTGCCGTCGAATTCTGCCCCGCCGCCGGTGTCGGTCAGGTGCGGCCTTTCGGCCCTTCGTCTGCACTGCGCCATCGAGAGCCAAGAGTGCCGCAGGACCGCGCCTCAGACAATCGGCCGATCGCACACACGTCGGGCAAACCGGGCTCGCCCGTCGGGTTCGCGACGCTCGCCCATTTGGATCAGCTCGCTCTCCCCCAACGGGGGGATGCCGATTAGACTTCCCGGGCGCGGAAGATGGCCTCTCCTCAGCCGACAACGGTGTACATCGCGGAGGACCATCCGGTGTTCCGAGAGGCCGTCGCGCGCGCCGTGCAGGCGCACGACCAGCTCGAGCTCGTCGGCACCGCGAACGACGGCCGGGTCGCACTTGAGGAGATCCGCAGCCTGTGCCCGGACATCGCGCTGCTCGACCGCGTGCTCCCAGGCCTCGACGGCGTCGAGATGATCCGGGCGATCACCCGCGACGGGCTCGCGACACGAGTTGTGATGCTGTCGGCGGACGACTCCAGCGGGCTCGTCTACGACGTGGTCAGGCTCGGCGTCGCGGGCTTCCTGACGAAGGCGGCGACGCTCGACCAGATCTGCGAGACGATCGTTGCTGTCGCCCGCGGCGAGACGGTACTGGCCCCCGAGATCCAGTCGGGCCTCGTCAGCGAGCTACGCGAGCGCGAGCACCAGCAGCGCCCGCTGCTGACCGAGCGCGAGTCACAGGTGCTCGCGCTGATCGCGCAGGGCATGTCCGGTCCGGAGATCGGCGAGCGCTTGTTCATCAGCTCCTCGACCGTCAAGACACACGTCAAGAGCGTGCTCGAGAAGCTCGGCGCGCCCGACCGCGCCGCCGCTGTCGCAGAGGCGATGCGGCGCGGGCTGATCGAGTAGTTGCGCTTAAGGGCCCTTAGTCCTCGAGCAGGAAGTCGAACACCCCGTAGGCGATCAGCGCGAAGATCGCGTCGTACAGCGCCAGCACTGCGATCCACTTGCCCGGCGGCGACACGGATCCGTGCGCGGCGAGCAGCGGCCCGGCCGCGCGCGCCGTGGCGATCAGCGCGGGGATCAGGAGCGGCAGCGCGACGATCGGCCCGATCAGGTCTCGCGCCCGCGTCTGGATCGCGATCGCCGACACGAGCGTCCCGATCACCGACAGGGCCACGTTCGTGAGCGCGAGCACGGCGATCAAGCCGAGCAGCGGCCGGCCGAGCGATGGGCCCAGCAACAGCAGGCCGAACGCGGGCACGGCAATCACCTCGAGTGCGACCAGGAACGTGAACAGCGCGGCTGCCTTGGCGACCAGCAGCGAGCTGCGGTCGACCGGCGCGAGCAGGAAGCCGTCGAAGCCGCCCTGCTCGCGCTCGGCGACGAACAGGCGATTGATGCCGAGCAGCGCGGCCAGCAGCAACGTCACGGTCAGCACCCCGCCGGCGAGCTGGCCGGCGATCGTCGCGCGGTTGAAGCCGAAGTGGAAGATCACGAACACGGCGATTGAGAACAGGGCCATCGCCGGCACCGTCTCGAACGTTCGCAACTCGAGTCGCAGGTCCTTGCGCAGCAGCACCAACACCGTCCTCATGCGTACAGCTCCTTCAGCTGTGCCGCGCCGACGCCGTCCGCCGGCCCGGCGAACGCGACCGCGCCGTCGCTCAGCCCAAGCGCCAGGTCGGCCTCCGCGAGCGCCGCGCCGGGATCGTGACTCGTCAGAACTCGCGCACAGCCGGCCGCGCGCCCGATCAAGGGCTCGACCAAAACGCCGGCGGCCGGATCGAGATTGGCGCGCGGCTCGTCCAGCAGCAGCAGCTCGGGGGCGTGCAGGACGGCGCGGCAGATCGCGATCCGTTGCACCATCCCCTGGCTCAGCAATCGCACCGGCTCATCGGCCCTCCGGTCCATCTTCACCGCCTCGAGCAGCTCCTCGACACGCTCGAACCCGACTCGGTGCAGCTGGGCGTGGTAGCGCAGGTTCTCGCGACCGGTCAGATCGCGGTACAGCAGCGGGTCGTGTGCGAGCAGCCCGAGCTTGCCGCGAACCGCGAACGCGCGCCCTGGCAGCGGCTCGCCGAACACGAGCGCCTCGCCCTCATGCGGACGCAACAGGGTCGCGAGGATCCGCAACAGCGTCGACTTGCCGGCGCCGTTGCGACCGAGCACGTCGAGCGTCGCCCCGGCCGGGAGCGACGCCGACACATCCCGCAACACGGTCCGCTCGCCGAAATGGCGTGTCAGCCCGCGCAGCTCAATGGCGAGCGTGCCGTCCACCTTCGCGCCGCAGCGTCGCGACAGCGTGCTCGAGCGCCGGCGCGATCACCGGAAACAGCTCACCGATCGCCTTCGGGTTGCCCGGGAAGTTGACGATCAGCGTCCCGCGCGCGATCCCCGATACGCCTCTGGTGAGGATCCCCAGCGGCGTGTACTTGAGCGACTCGGCCCGCATCGCCTCGGCAAAGCCGGGCGCCTCGCGCTCGATCACCGCCCGCGTCGCCTCGGGCGTGACGTCGTCCGGCGTGAAGCCGGTCCCGCCGGTCGTGAAGATAAGCGCGACGCCGGCGGCGACGTGCCGCCTGAGCACCGCCTCGATCGCGGCGCGGTCATCGGTGATCGCCTCCCGCGCGACGACCTCGGCCCCGGCTCGGGCGGCCAGCTCCGCCAGCCGGATCCCCGAAGTGTCCTCGGTCGTTCCGGCGGCGACGGAGGTCGAGACGGTGATGATGGCGGTCTGCATTGACGCGCCAGCGTAGCCATGTGGGGCCGTGTGACGCGGCCTGCACTAGGTCACTCCCGCCGCCACTCCCCCGACTTGCCCCCCGATTTCTCGAGCAGCACGACCGACTCGATCTCCACCCCGCGCTCGATTCCCTTGACCATGTCGTAGACGGTCAGCGCCGCGACCGAGGCCGCGGTCAGGGCCTCCATCTCGACCCCCGTCCGCCCCACGGTTCGCGCCTCGGCCATGAGCGTGATCGTCCCCGCCTCGACATCGACGGAACCATCGACGCCGACGAACGAGAGCGGCAGCGGGTGGCACAACGGGATCAGCTCGGCGGTCCGTTTGCCCGCCTGGATGCCGGCGATCCGGGCGGTCCCGAGGACGTCGCCTTTGGGCGCGTCTCCGGCGAGCACCGCGCGCGCGGTCGAACCCGACACGCGCACCACCGCGCGCGCGAGCGCGCGCCGCTCTGTCACCGACTTGGCCCCGATGTCCACCATCCGCGCCTGCCCGGCGTCATCGATATGGGTCAGGCCTGATTCGGTCACACCGATACCTGCCTGAGGGTCAGGCCGGGGCTGCGGTCCGCCGCGCGGCCACGATCAGGTCGCGCACCGCGTCGACGTCGCCCGCGCGCAGCAGCTCGATCGGGTCCGGCTCGCCGTTGACGATCGACTCGAAGAACTCCTTGCGGTCCTGGTAGGTCGGCAGCGTCGCCTTGGCCCAGCCCCGCGCGTCGTTGAGCAGCACCGCGAGCACCGCGTACGGCTCGCCGAACAACTCGCCGATCTCACGCTTCATCCGCTTCGCGAGCGCGGGCGACGCGCCGGCGGTCGAGATCGCGACCGCGAGCGGCCCCGTGCGGACGATCGCCGGGAGGATGAAGTTGCACAGGGGCGGCACGTCGACCACGTTGACGAGCATCGCGCGGCGCTCGGCATCTTCGAACACGCGGATGTTAATGTCCGTGTCGCTGGTCGCGGCGATCGCGATCAGCGCGCCGTCGAGATCCTCGGGCTCGTACTCACGCTGAGCCCACGTGATCGAGCCCTCGGCCGCGAGCTCGGCCAGCGTCGGATGCGCCTCAGGCGCGATCAGCGTCACCTCGCCGTCACAGGCGAGCAGCCCTTCGACCTTCTCGAGCCCGACGTCACCACCACCGACGACCACACATCGACGACCCGTGAGCCGCAGACAGGCGATGTAGAACGGCGTCTCGAGCATCCCCTTGACGCACGATTGGTCGCACGTGCCCTTGCGGAGCTGGCACACGCACTCCTTACCTGTGTAGGCCTGCGCTGGCATTCGTTACAAGGGTACCCCGCGCGAACGTGCGAACCTCCGGAACCGAGATGTCGGTGATCGCGATCGACCATGTCCAGATCGCCGCGCCTCCCGGCTGCGAGGACGCCGCGCGGGGCTTCTACGGCGAGCTGCTCGGGCTGACCGAGGTCACGAAACCGCTCCCGCTGACCGCCCGCGGGGGCGTCTGGTTCGCGGTCGGCACCCAGCAGCTGCATGTCGGCGTACAGGAGGATCACGTCCCGGCTCGCAAGGCGCATCCGGCTTTCCGCACCGCAGACAAGCTTGCACTCGATCAACTCGCAGCGATACTGAGCGCCGCGGGACACGAGCCTCGGTGGGACGACGAGCTCCCTGGCACCGCCCGCTTCTTCGTCCCCGACCCGTGGGGTAACCGGATCGAGATCCTG
>Ga0302325_10024175_pt1 | contig 12647 bp, 12 predicted proteins | sample Palsa_T0_2_FD_201948 | JGI IMG/M metagenome (GOLD analysis project Ga0302325, IMG submission 201948) | Peat permafrost microbial communities from Stordalen Mire near Abisko, Sweden - Palsa_T0_2 | ecosystem: Environmental > Terrestrial > Soil > Palsa > Peat permafrost | place: Sweden: Abisko...
CGCCTTCCATGGTGATGGCCGGCACGGTGACGACAGGAAGCGCGGCCAGCCGCTTTTCGAGGTCGTCATATTTCCGCTCACCATCCGCTAGGCCGAGCCGCCAGCGATAATCGTGCATCACGATGTCGACATGGTCCGGGTTGCTGAAGGAAGCCGCGGTGCGGTTGTACGTGGCATCGTCGAAATTCCACTTCGGAGAAGCCTGGTGCCAGATGAACTTATTGAACTCGTCGAGGTATTTCGCATAGCCGGCCTTGCCGAGCGCAGTGGCGAAATAGTACTGATACCAAAATAGGAATGCAGGCTGGGGCGGCAATGGTGTCTGGTTGCCCGCAGGGCTGCTGATCAGATAGCCGCTGACGGAAACGATGGCCTTGCAGCGTTCCGGCCAAAGCACTGCCATGACGTCCGCTGTGCGCCCGCCCCAGTCAAAGCCGGCGACGGTGGCTTTCTGAATCTTGAGTGCGTCCATCAAGGCGATGATGTCGAGGGCGACAGCCGATTGCTGCGCGTTGCGGAACGTCGCGTTTGAAAGAAAAGTCGTCGAGCCGTAGCCGCGCAGGTAGGGCACGATCACGCGATAGCCGTGCGACGCCAAAATGGGTGCGACGTCGACAAAGCTGTGAATGTCGTAGGGCCAACCGTGAAGGAGAATGACGGCGGGGCCGTCGGACGGCCCGGCTTCGGCGTATCCGATGCTCAAGAGGCCGGCGTTGACTTGCTTCAGCGAAGCAAACGAGGTATGCGTGGATGTTGCGGTTTGGGCGCTTGCAGCGCCGATCGCAACCAGCTGCGCCGCAGCAATCGTGACCCCTGCGGCTTGCAGGAAGCGGCGTCGATCGTAGTTGTTGTCAGTCATTGTATCGTACTCCTGGATTGTGTGCGTTATGAAGAGAGAGCGTCGGCGTCGACGACGGCCCGCGCGAAGGCCCGCGGGTCTTCTTGAGGCACGTTGCGACCGGTGCGTTGGAAATTCAGCATGCCGCGACCATAGCAGGGGCGTCGACGAAATACTGCTCAGTGCAAGTGTGCAAATCGCGGCGTCGCCTCGCGAACCTTGGCCAAATCCGAAACTGTCTGGCGAACTGTGTGAGCTGTGGCTAGAAAAAGCGCTGGACATCGATCCCGCTGTCAGACACTCGCCCTAGTCGAGCAGCGAGCTGCTGAAGCGACGTGGCGTTGCGTCGGGCATCTCGCTACGAAGCGTGAGCGATCGGTTTGATGCGCTCGACGGCCTTTCCGGCGCGTCCGTGCAGGGCATCATACAGATCGAGCGTCAGCTGCATTCGCATCCAGGATTCGGCGCTGAAGCCGAGCGCACGCTCGAACCGGAGCGCCGAGTCCATCGTGACTGGTCGCTTCCCGTGAATGATCTCGGATAGACGTGCGTTCGTGACGCCGATGTGTTTCGCAAAGGCCGATTGTGTAATCCCCAACGGCTCGAGAAACTCACGCAAAAGTATACTCCCTGGCGGCGTCGGTCGCCGATGCGTGGGGATCGTAAGTGGGCGATGCATCAGAATCTCCTAGCTATGATAATCGACGATTTCGGCATCAATCGCCCCTACGTCCGTCCATCGGAAGCAGATGCGAAATTGGTCATTGATTCGTATCGAATGCTGTCCCGCACGATCGCCACGAAGTGCTTCTAGGCGATTCCCGGGTGGTATTTGCAACTGGTCCAAGCTCGCTGCTGCGTCTAGCAACGTCAACTTGTCCAGAGCCCTCTGCCGAAGTGCAGCTGGTACAAGCTTCCGGGCCGCCTTTGAAGCGAGGCCGTTGTATAGGTCTCGGGTCGCTCGGTCGGCGAACTCCACACTCAGATATTATCACCAAACGATAATATCGTCAAGCGATAATCCGATGCTAAGGGCGGAGTCCCGGCGATTTTACCAGGCTGATGTTGTGCCGGACTTCCTCGATGACCAGGCCCGCGTGGCCGGCGAAGATCTGGCACCTCTCCGAGCAACTGGTCGCGCTCTTGAGCCGGGGACTCAGCCCCATTACCGACAACCGCAACGCGTTGTTGGAACTTGGCTTCGAACGCGCCTATCCTCACATTCGCGGCGGCTACGAGTCGACCGTCTGGGAACGTTCCATCGAACGCCGGCGCAAGCACGACGGATATCGAGTGCTCGTTCGCGAGCGCGCATATCTAATTGGCGCTTAGAGGTTTGTCCCGGTAGCCATTGCACCATTTGGGCCCCGCCCTGTAGTAGCGTCGATGACGCCGAACAGAGAGGCTTTTCGGCGTGACGCCGAAGCAGGCAACGCAAGATAAACGCATTCATTTTAAGGGCGCCCTATGTAGGCATCGAGCGTCCGACGGATCGCCGCCGACGTCGTCGTGGTGATCCAGCCTAAGACTGTTGAGACGCATGTGAGCCGTGAGGGTCCAGCATCGTACGTTAATGCCCCCGCGGGCAGGAAAGAAAGGACGCGATGATTCCGCTGCGGTCGGAATTCCTTTTCACCATCACTGGTACTGTTGCGCCGCCGGTTGAGATTGGTTCTACGCCAGCGGGCTTGCGACGGATAATCCCGATCACCGGGGGAACTTTCGAGGGGCCGAGGCTCCGCGGTACAGTTATACCCGGAGGGGCAGATCAGATGCTAGTACGTTCGGATGCCGTCGCAGTGCCCGACGTTAGATTGGTACTGGAAACCGAAGAGGGTCACTCGATCCTCATGAGCTACGGCGGACTCCGTCACGGGCCACCTAAAGTGATGGAGCGTCTCGCGCGTGGCGAACCTGTCGACCCGTCGGAGTACTACTTTCGCATTGCGCCCCGCTTCGAGACCGGATCAGAGAAATACGCCTGGCTGAATCGTATCCTCGCCGTCGGAACTGGTCATCGGCTGCCGGCCGGACCAATCTACGATGTCTACGAGATCCTATGATAAGACATCACCATGACACAACCTAGCGCGGAGGCGAACACCGGTTCACGTTTTGATGCCGGCCGACTCGCCGCGTTAAGCGACGGCATCTTTGCGGTCGCTCTTACTCTTTTGATTCTCGACATCAAACCACCCGAGACCGATGCCGCGCACCTAGCTCGGACCCTTGTCACAACGATACCGTCTTTCGGCATTTTTGCCCTTAGTTTTGCAATCGTCTCCTATCACTGGGTTGTTCACCATCTTATATTCGGGCTGCTTAAAGCAGTGGATCGCCGGCTAATCTGGTTAAATTTCGCTTTTCTATTCACTATCGTTGTTCTGCCGTTTTCTGCTGCCGTACTTGGCCGCTATCCTTCAGCACCGCCGGCACTGGTGTTATATGGTACGAATATTGCCTCTTGCTCGGCCGCATTGACGCTGGTATGGTGGTATATGTTGCGAGCGAAACTCACCACTAACATGCGTCCAGCCCTGCAGCATTATATTTCAGTTCGCTTCTTAATTTGGTTCGCGCTATCGATCGTCGGAATCGGGCTCGCACCATTCTTGCCTATCGGGAGCTTGACAATCTTCGTCGCTCTTCCCATCCTGTATGCATTCTCGTCGCGCCCACCGAAGTAGTTTCCGTGAGCGAGGGGTGCGACGACGCTTACGTGGTTAAGCTTTGTGATGCACCTCGGCGAGCGCGTAGACGGGAGTCGGAATGCCCTCCATGCGCGCCTTGAGCTGGAACGCAAGGAACTGCGAGTAGTGGCGTGATTGGTGCAGGTTCCCACCGTGAAACCACAGCCCGGTCTGGCGCGTCGGCTTCCACATGTTGCGCAGCTCGCCTTGCCAGGGTCCAGGGTCCTTGCTCGTGCCGGAGCCGAGGCCCCAACACTTTCCGACCTTGTCGGCGACTTCTTGTGAGATGAGCTTCGCCGCCCAGCCGTTCATCGAGCCGTAGCCGGTCGCATAGACGATCAGGTCAGCGGGTAGCTCGGTACCGTCGGAAAAGACGACCGAGCGCTCCTTGATCTCCTTGACGCCGACGCCGCTCTTGAGCTTGATCTTCCCGTCCGCGACGAGCTCCGCAGCGCCGACGTCGATGTAGTAGCCCGACCCGCGCCGGAGGTACTTCATGAACAGTCCCGAGCCGTCGTCGCCAAAGTCGAGAAGAAAGCCGGCTTTCTCGAGACGGGAGTAGAGGTCGGCATCCCGTCTGGCCATCTCTTCGTAGACGGGGATCTGGAATGTGTGCATGATACGATACGGAATCGATGCGAAGATGAGGTCGGCGGTATCGGTTGTTATGCCCGATTTCACCGCTGCTTCCGAGTAGAGGCCGCCGAGGGCGAGCTCCATCAGCGTGTCGGACTTCGCGATGTGCGTCGACGTGCGCTGAATCATCGTGACGTCGGCCCCATGTTCCCATAGCGCCGCGCAGATGTCGTGGGCGGAATTGTTCGAGCCTATGACGATGCATTTCTTGCCCGCGTACGCGTCGGGGCCGGGATGCTGACTCGAATGGTGCTGCGCGCCGGCAAACGTTTCCGCGCCAGGAAACTGCGGCACGTTCGGCACCGCCGACATTCCGGTCGCGAGCACCAGCTGCTTCGGGCGGAGTTCGATCGTCTTGCCGTCGCGCTCAACGACAACCATCCACTCACCGCTGGCTTCGTCGTAATTGGCACTCTTGCACGTGGTCGATGCCCAGTAGTTGAGTTCCATGATCTTCGCGTACATCTCGAGCCAGTCGCCAATCTTGTCCTTGGGCGAGAAGACCGGCCAGTGGTCTGGGAACGGCAGATAAGGCAGGTGATCGTACCAAACCGGGTCGTGGAGGCAGAGCGACTTGTATCGGTTGCGCCAAGAGTCGCCGGGCCGCGCGTTCTTCTCGACGATGATCGTCGGAACGCCGAGGCGCCGCAGGCGAGCGCCGAGTACGATACCGCCTTGCCCACCGCCGACGATCACGCAATACGGTTGTGTCGTGACGCCCAACGCCGCTTCATCATCGTTCTTGCGTTCGAGCCAATTCTTCCGCCCGGCGACGGCGCCGTGTTCGACGCCCTTCGTTCGTGCGGCGCCCTTCGCTTCCTCAAATCCTTTGAGCTCGGTCATCGTCGTCAGGAGCGTCCAGCAGCCCTCGGCATTTAGCCGCAGATGGCCGCGACCTCGCGCGACGGCCGTTTCGAACGTGATCCATGCGTCGGTGACGCCGTCGGCTTCGGTCGCTTCCCCCTCAAGCTTCCAACCGTGGGGCTTTACGCTCGGCAGTGTCGATCGCAGCATTGCGGCGACCTGATCGCGGCCTTCGACGGTTGTAATATTCCACGTGAACGCGACCAAATCGCGCCAGTAGCAGTCGGCGGCGAACAGTGCTACCGCCGCGTCGACGTCGGCGCGTTCGAGCGCCGCACCGAACGACGATAACCATGTTGCGACGCGCTCGGAGGTTGCGGAAGGCGCTAGTAAGGTCGTCATAGCCATTCCTCACGGAAACGATGCGTTGTCGCGAAAAAGCTTGCGTCGGCGCGACACGATTCCTGCGCCCGGCGCGCCCCGGTGCCCGAACTTTGGAGAACCGTTCTCGCGCGCGTTCCCTTGGAGCACGGTTGAGATGCACCGGCAGCGCGGACTATGTCGATTTTGCGGCCTGATTTTCACGGCTAGCGTTTGCCTCTACGAATGCTAGCGTCGAACTTGCACCGTGCATTTCGACACGACCGCGGCCGGCGATCTTAGGTGTTCGCGGCGGCCGGCGTCAGCGCGATGTTGACCATCCAGTCGATGCCGAACTTGTCGGTGAACTGACCGAACTTCGCGCCCCAGAACATGTCGGTAAGCGGCGTCTCGACGGCCCCGCCACTCGACAGCGCGTTGAAAAGCTTCTCGCCTTCGGCGATGTCCTCGAAATTCAGCGAGAGGCTGATGTTGCCGCCTTCTTGCTCGTTACCTGGAGTGCCGTCGGACGCCATGAGTGAAACGGCCTTCGAGTCCATGCGGGCGTGCATCACCCGGCTCTTCTGCTCGTCGGAGATCGGATAGTTGGGGTTGGGCGGCATGTCGGACCAGCGCTGGATCCCCGTGAGTTTGCCGCCGAACGCCTCGGCGTAGAACTGCATCGCGTCGGCGCATGTGCCGTCGAAGAACAGGTAGGGAATCAGGTTCATCGTAACCCTTTCGTCGGCGTGGAAGGAGAGCACGCTTCCGCACGCGCAGCCGGTCCCCTCCGGCCCCAGCCGGCCAGTTCTCAGTCGGAACCGAACTACGGTGCGAGCGAGACCGGCAGAGACTTCGGTCCGCGGAACACGACGTTGGCCGTATACGTGTAGTCGCGATTCGCCCCGAGCGTCATGTTCGGAAAGCGCGCAGCGAGCAGCTCGAGGACGATGCCCAGTTCGAGCCGCGTCAGCGCCGCGCCCAAGCAATAATGGATGCCTTTCCCGAAGGCGAGATGGGCGCGCGCATCCGGGCGTTCGGTGTCGAAGCGCTCGGGGTCCGAAAATTTCGCCGGGTCGTGATTCGCCGCGCCGAGGAGGACGAGGATACGCGCGCCTTTCGGAATCTCGACGCCGCGCAGCGTGACGGGACGGGTCGTGACGCGCCGCCAGGCGATGTTCGAAGAGTCGAATCGAAGCGCTTCCTCGATCGTGTTCGGCAGCAAGCGCGCCGTGTCGGCCACGAGCGCAGCCCATGTCGCCGGATTTTCGAGCAGCCGGCGAACCGTGTTGGCGATCATGTTCGTGATGTTCTCGTGGCCGGCGAAACTCAAGCCGTAAATGATCGACACGATCTCGTCGTGCGAAAGCGTGCCGTCTTCAAGACCCGTCGCGAGCAGGTCGCTCGTGAGGTCGTCGGCCGGCTCGCCCGAGCGAATCCGAACAAATTCTTCACAATACTTGAAATACGAGACCATCTGCCGGGCGATGCGCTGCTGATCTTCGGGCGTCGTGCGTCCCCAGGTCATGACCAGCCGGTTTCCGCACCACGATTTGAGCATCTCCATATCGCTGTCTGGGAAGCCGATCATCTTGAAGATCGTGACCGCCGGCAGCGGAAAGGCGAGGGTCGCGACAAGGTCGACCTCGCCGCGCGGCGGGAGCGCGTCGACAAGCGCCGTCGCCCGCTCGCGAATCACGTTTTCCATGAACGAGATGCGGCGCGCGGAGAAGGCGCGCGACGTATGTCGCTTGATCCGCGCGTGTTCGGGCGGATCGAGATTCGACATCACGGCCAGCGGCCGGAACCCTTCGCTTAGGATCTGTTGAGCTTCGGGAGCGATTGGATCGAGCGGCGCCTGCGCGATCGCAGCCGAAAACGTCTCGGGATCCTTGAAGATCGCATCGACGTCCTCGAAATCCGTCACCGTCCACATGTCGATCGCGGGCGCGTACGCGACCGGCGCTTCGACTCGTAGCCGCGAGAAGAGCGCGTACGGATCGCTCAGGAACTCAGCTCCGAACGGGTCGTAGCTGGTCGACGGTGCCTTTTCGATCGCGGCCCGAGCGAAGGGGCAGCTGACGCTCGGCGGGACCACCGGTTTCTGGAGCGTGGTCATGGCAAGAAGGTTCCTCGAATCGTCGCGGAATCACTCTAAACCGTGCCTCACCTCGTGATCGAGTGCTCCGATAACCTTCGGGCCCGCGTGGACATCCCGGCATTGCTCGAGCGGGTCCACGCCGCCGCGATGTCGACGGGCATCTTCACGGCGGGAAGTCTCCGGACGCGGCTGGCCGAGCGCCACGATTACGTGATCGCCGACGGCGATCCGGCGAACGCGTTCCTGCACGCGGTGCTTCGCATCCGCCAGGGTCGCGACCCGGCCACGCGGCGGCGTGCGGCCGAGACGGTATTCAAAGCACTGTGCGAGGACCTGGACGCTACCTTTCAAGCCGCGCCGCTAGCGATTTCGCTCGAACTCCAAGAGATCGATTCGGAGACGAGCTTCAAGAGGAACAACTTGCACGAGTACGTCGAGCGGCGCAAAGCCGCGCACGCATGAGCCTCGACCTCGAACGTCTCAAAGGATCGATTCCACCGCTCGTGACCCCGTTCGCGGCTGGGGCCGTCGATTACGATGCCTACGCGCGGCTGGTTGAATTTCAGGTCGCGCGCGGTTCGCACGGCATCCTCGTCAACGGCACGACCGCCGAACCGTCGACCCTTACGGTCGCCGAGCGGAATCGGATCGTCGACGTCGCCGTAAGAACTGGCGCCGGCCGGCTCCCGATCGTCGTCAACACGGGATCGCAGTCGCTCGCCGAGACGCAAGAACTCACGGAGCACGCCGTTCGCGCCGGCGCCGACGCATTGCTGATCGTAACGCCGTACTACGTGAGGCCGCCGCAACGCGGCCTCGTGAAGTATTATCTCGAGGTGATCCGGGGTTACGACGTGCCGTGGATGATCTACCACATACCGGGCCGCACCGCCGTAAGCGTAACGCTGGAAACGGTAACCGAACTCGCCCGCGAATCGAGCACGTTCGTCGGCATGAAGCACGCGGTCAACGATCTCGGGTTCGTTTCGGAGTGCTTGGGCGCGTTACCCGATTTTCGCATCTTCGCCGGCCTCGAAGAGCTGAGTTTCCCGATCCTTGCGGTCGGCGGCGTCGGCCTCATGAACGCGGTCGGTAACCTCGATCCGGGCGTCCTCGCGCGCATGTGCGAGGCGACCTGGAGCGGCGATTTCGCGCGGGCGCGCGGCTTGCACCAGCGACTGCTCGAGATCAACCAGGCCGTCTTCTTCGATACGAATCCGATCCCGATCAAGTACATGATGAAACGGCTCGGTTTGCTCGCGACCAACGAGCATCGCTTGCCGATGGTCCCGGCGACTCCCGAACTCGAGCGACGGCTCGACGCGGTGCTCGACCGGTCGGGGCTTTTCGCTACCGCCGGCGCGTGAAGCTCGTCTCGTTTCGAACGCCGGATGGTCCGTCGTTCGGCGCCGTCACGAGTGATGGCGGGATCGTCGACCTAGGGCCTCGTCTCGGTTCGGATTTCGATGATCTCCGCGCTCTCCTCGCTTACGGGAACCCCTCGAAGGCGCTCGCGAAGGTCGAAGATCTGCCCAGCGATTTCGCACTCGACGACGTGGTGTATCTGCCGCCGGTCCCGCACCCCGAAAAGATCTTCTGTATCGGCGTGAACTATCTGGATCGAAACGCGGAGTATCGCGACGCATCCGAGGCGCCGAAGTACCCCAGCATCTTCATGCGCACGGTTGCCTCCCTCGTCGGCCACCAGCAATCGATCCTGCGGCCGCCGGAGTCGCGAGAACTCGATTACGAAGGCGAGATCGCGATCGTGATCGGGCGCCCCGGCCGCCGGATTCCTCGAGAGAATGCAGCTTCACATATCGCGGGCTTGACGTGCATGAACGAGGGCACGATTCGCGATTGGGTACGCCACGGGAAGTTCAACGTGACGCAGGGGAAGAACTTCGCTGCCTCCGGCGCGATCGGGCCCTGGCTCGTGACGGCCAACGAGTTCTCCGGCTACGGCGATCTTCGCGTCACGACGCGCGTCAACGGCGAGGTCCGTCAGAACGACACGACGGCGAGCCTCGTGTTCCCGTTCGATTATCTGATCAGCTATATCTCGACGTTTACCGCTCTCGCGCCCGGCGACGTGATCGCGACGGGAACGCCGACGGGCGCGGGCGCCCGCTCCGACCCGCCGCGCTACCTCGTGCCTGGGGACGTGGTCGAAGTCGAGGTCGCAGGCGTCGGTACGCTGCGCAACGGCGTCGTGGACGAGCCGGTACCGGCGCAGCTACGTCGGTAGCTCCGCTCCCGTTCGTACCGGGTCGAACCAGAAGATCGCTTGGCCCGTGCCGATCGCCGCTTCGTAGCGGCCGAATTGGACACCCGGCGAGAGGTCCGCGCCGCGGCCGAACGCTCCAGCCAGGATGAGATAGTGCGCGAAGCGGCCTTCCGGCGAACACGCGCGCCGAAACTCTTCCACGTTCGCGAGGACGGCCGCATGGTCGCCCTCGCGCCACCATTGCATGATGCGCTCGTCCCAGCGGCGCCGTTCGTCACCGTTGATGTCCTTCGGATCGGCGCTCGCGCGTTGCCGGATCACGGCCAGATCCCAGAACTTGTGCGAGATGCCACCGGAAGCGATCAGCACGACGCGGCGGCCGCTGCGTTCGACGGCACGCGCGATCGCTTCGCCGAAGCGCAGGTTCGCTTCGACTTCGGCCGTGTCGAGCACGCTGATCGGAAGCACGCGACGTTTTCGCGGGCCCGGATTGTAATAGTGCATGACGTTGAGGGTTCCGTAATGCACGGGTAACCCCCGATGGGCAGAGCACTGCGCGTGGTCGCCGGCTCGTTCGGCTTCCTCCGCGATCAGCGCGCCGAGTTCGGGATCGCCGGGGTAATCGTACTCGTACTCGTGGATCATCCACGGGATCTCGTCGGACGTGTAGACGCCCTGCAGACGTTCGTGCGTGTTGATGATGAAGTCGAGCGTCGAGTGCCAGTGCGTATCGATGATGACGAACGTATCGAAATCGAGGTCGCGTAAGCGCGTCTCGTAGACCTCGGGAAGGGCGTCGTAGAACGTCGTCACGTCGTCGCCCATGTACGCTTTGCGCGCGGCCGGATCGTGAATCATCAAGCGTGGCACGTGCGTGCTGAAGAGGCCGCCCACGAGTTCACCCACGAGCGATGCACACGAGCTTCGGTTCGGTGAAGAAGTCGAGGCTCCAGCGGCCGCCCTCGCGGCCGAGCCCGCTGTTCTTGACGCCGCCGAACGGCTGGCGCAGGTCGCGCAGGAAGTAGCCGTTCACCCACACCATGCCGGCTTGGAGTGCGCTCGCCATCGCGAGCGCGCGTGAGACGTCGCGCGTCCACACGTAAGCCGCCAGGCCGAAGCGGGTGGCGTTCGCGCGCGCGATCGCTTCCGCATCCCCGGAGAAGCGCAGGATCGAAAGCACGGGCCCGAAGATCTCCTCGCGCACGATCGTCAGTTCGTCGCTGCTCGGCGCGAAAATCGTCGGCGAGAGATAGTTCCCGTTTTGCAGCGTCGCGTCGGCCGGTCGCGCACCCTGAAGGAGCACGTCGGCTCCGTCCGCGATACCGCTGGCGACATAGGCCTCGACGCGCGCGCGGTGCTGCGGACTGATCAGCGGCCCGAGGTCCGACCCCAGTTGCTGCGGATCGCCGACGACCAGGGATCGAACCCGGTCGGTGAAGCGACCGACGAACGCATCGTAGACCGCGTCGTGCACGAAGAGCCGCGTTCCGGCGAGGCAGACTTGACCGCTATGGCGGAACATGGCCAGGACCGACCCTTCGACCGCGTCGTCGAGGTCCGCATCCTCGCACACGATGTTGGCCGATTTGCCGCCCAGCTCGAGGGTCACTTTCTTGAGCGTTCCCGCGGCCGCTACGTTGATCGAAATGCCGGTCGGCTCGCTCCCCGTAAAGGCCACCGCGTCGACGCCCGGATGCGAAACGAGCGGCGCGCCCGCGTCGGCGCCGAGTCCCGGCAGCACGTTGACGACGCCGTCCGGTATGCCGGCTTCCGTGCACAGCTCGGCCAGCTTCAACGTCGACAGCGGCGTCAATTCCGAGGGCTTGAGCACGCACGTGTTTCCCGCCGCGAGTGCGGGGGCGATCTTCCACGTCGCTTGCATGAGCGGGCTATTCCAGGGCGTGATCAGCGCGCAGACGCCGACCGGTTCGTATTGAACGATGCTTTGGATCTCGCGCTCGCGGCCCAGGAACGGCCGGCGCGCGGAGAACGTCTCACCGGCGCGCTGTTCGATCGCCGAGGCGAAGAAGTCGCAGTTGTCCGCCGCGCGCGGCACGTCGCGGAACGACGTTTCTTTGAACGGCTTGCCCGCATCGCGCGATTCGAGCGCTGCGAGCGCGTCCGCGTTTTCGCGCAGGGCGCCCGCGAGTTTACGCAGCGCCTTCGCGCGTTCGCTCGGCGTCGTTCGGCCCCACGGGCCCTCGTCGAACGCGCGGCGTGCGGCGGCGACGGCGCGCTCCACGTCGGGCGCTCCCGCCGCGGCCACCTGCGCGATCTCTTGGCCGGTCGCCGGATCGAGCGTCGCGAACGTGCGTCCGGAGGCAGACTCGGCAAACGCTCCGTCGATGAACAATCGGGTCTCGATCGACTTCTGCTCGACCACGGGGCCCTCCCATTGTCTGCGGGCGGGGAATCCCGCGCCGAAAGACGTACTTCGCGGGGCGGCAAGAGCCATCCCACGGAAGCGAGCGCGGATACGAGCGACGCCGCCCGGGGCCTGTCCCGCCGAAGCGGAGATTTTGCAGTGCCAGTGCCTATCGCAACGGAAGCTCCCGCCACCGAAAGTGCCATCGATCTGGCTCGTCAGAACGGCATCGATCGCGCGTTCGAGCGCGCCGCGCGCAAGCGGCCGGACCGCACGGCGCTTGCCTTCGGCGACCGTTCGTGGACGTACCAGCGGCTTGCTCGCGCCGTCGAGAGCGTCACGGCGCGCCTCGAGGCGCTTGGCATCGAGCGCGGCGATCGCGTCGCGGCATACGGCCGCAACTCCGACGCGTACGTGCTGCTGTGGCTGGCCTGCGCGCGCGGCGGGTTCGTGCACGTGCCGATCAACTATGCGCTAACGCCGGGCGAACTCACCTACGTCGTCACCCAGTCGGGAGCTTCGGCACTGGTGTACGACGCCGACCTCGAAGCGGCGGTGTTGGCTGCGGGCGATGCGCTCGACGTGAGGATTCGGGGCCGTTTCGCCGCTGCGGGTGAAGTGCTCGA
>Ga0302325_10024176_pt1 | contig 12647 bp, 11 predicted proteins | sample Palsa_T0_2_FD_201948 | JGI IMG/M metagenome (GOLD analysis project Ga0302325, IMG submission 201948) | Peat permafrost microbial communities from Stordalen Mire near Abisko, Sweden - Palsa_T0_2 | ecosystem: Environmental > Terrestrial > Soil > Palsa > Peat permafrost | place: Sweden: Abisko...
AACGAGACTGGGCGATGCTGCTTAGGTCGGAATGCTGTTGCTGCGTGAGCAGGACTTCACTGCCAGTGGCCATGACACGTTGGATGCTAATAGCCTAGTAATGGTTACTCTGCGACAGGCCACTAGCTTATACGCCTTCTATCGTAAACAAATGGAGATGTTCCCATGCCATCAGCTGGGCGGTATTTCGAAGTGTGGTCAGTCAGCCCCAATCCCAACGAATATGGCGGGAGAGAGGGTCAGTATCGGAAGAACCGACAGCGATCGAGGCTGAATGCTCTCCGGGGTGCCAATGACGAATACGATGAATCCCGCACGGAAGGCCCAAGTGAGTGTCCCAACTCTGCTGCTGTTGATGGTTTTTGTGACTGCCTGCCCCGACAGGTCCCAATCTCAGACAGATCGCGTCGTCCCAGCGACCGGCCAGGGGGCTCAACTTTCCACAGAGCAAGCGTCCATTCGCGTGAAGGTGAAGCTGGTGGACGCACCCGTGGTGGTGACTGATTCCGAGGGCGAACTCGTCTTAAATCTCTCGAAAAGCGATTTTCGTGTCTACGACAACGGCATCAAGCAGACAATCGAGAGCTTCGACATCGGCAATGCGCCGCTTTCCGTGACGATCGTGGTGGAAACCAGTTCGCGAGTCGAGGCATTGCTGCCGGCGGTCCGGCGCACGGGGATTCTCCTGACCCAGTCGGTGCTGGGCATGGACGGCGAGGCTGCTCTGATCGGCTACAACGATGAGGTGGACCGCCTGCTGAACTTTACGGGTGACGACGACGCGATCAAGAAGGCCGTCGGAAAGATCCAGATGGGTACCCCGGGAACGCACCCCTACGATGCGCTGTTCCAAGCCGTGGCATTGCTTCGTGACCGCCCTTCTTCTCGCCGCCGCGTGATCGTGCTGCTGGCTGAGGACGCCGATCGCGGCAGCGAAGAGACACTGGCTCGCGTGATCAGCGAGGCGCAGCTCGCTGACATTACGATCTTTTCCGTGGGGCTCTCTTCCACTGCGGCGGAGGTACGTGGTCCGCAGGTGCAAGCGGCTCCTCTGTCCGCCACGCCACCTGGAATCTTCGGACTGCCTCCCGCGCCGGGCACAGTGGAGACGCCCACGACCGAGGCTTTGCGCGCCGGGAACATAGACCTTGGAGGGCTGGGCGTGTGGGTGGTGAAGCACGCGAGTGCGCCCCTGCGCGACCACCCGATCGAGACGGCTGCCATGGCCACCGGCGGGCTGTACCAATCCACGTTCCGTGACAGCTCGATCGAACGGGCAATCGACAAGATCGGCGGCGAACTGCACGCGGAATACATGCTGGCCTATCGCCCGATCGGACCCGAGGCGGGCGCGTATCGCGAGATCAGAGTGGAAGTGGATCGCGCGGGACTGACCATTCGTTCGCGGCCGGGCTACTACCTCGGACCGAGCGTGGACTGAAACCCGTATTGCGCCGGTGTGAGAACGGCGAAGAACCAATCGGAAATCCGGATGAGACTTTCCACGACCGTCTTTTTTCTGCTGACACTGTCGATCGCGGCTCTTCCGGCGCGTGCCGGGCAGGGCTCGCCGGACGCGGAACTGCGCGAGGTCCGCGCCAGCAGGGTGGACAAAAACGAGCGACCCGTCGCCTCCGCAATGATCTACCTTCAGAACGTGATCACGCTCACGGTGAACACGCAAATCTCCGACGTTAACGGTCAGCACCATTTCAGCGGTCTCGACGCCAGCGTGGACTATAAGCTTCACGCCGAGCACAACGATCAGACCTCCAGCAAGCACAAGATTTCCACCTTCAACAGCCACAAGCACATGGTCGTCATCCTCAAGGTCGATAGAAACAAAAAGAAGAGCGACAAGTAAGCACGTGCCTACCAGACGAAACCGGAGCCATTGACATTCGTGCGAGCCACAGGTGTTGGGGACTCCGCGGTTCAGTGCAAGAAATGGCGGGACAGGACGATGGTAAAGAATGTAGCAAAACCAAGAAGGTGAAGCTGTAATAGACATCCCGGACCGGTGGGGTATCCTCTCTGCCCGCCACAGGATGTTCGAGAATGGGCAACGCAGCCTGCGATCAGATCCAAACCAGGAAGGTGAAGGCCAAGCTGTGCATGCTGCAGCATGTGCAGCGCGTGAGCGGCAATGTCAGTCAGACCTGTCGCTTCTTTGGCGTTTCCTGGCAGGAACGGGATCGCGCCAGGTAGATCGAAGATCACCCGCTACTCGCCGAGCCCTTACCCTTAATCTGCAGAGGCAGCTCGCCATCTGGCAAATTCCACTGAACGGGCAATGGAGAAAGCGCTACAGAATGTTAAGCGAAATGCGCAAGCCGTGATGAAGGGCGTCATAAATATAATAGCCGCCATCGACATACACGACGCCTGCCCGGGTCCGTTATCGACACGAACTTCCACGGAGCGCAACGGCGTTCCGTCGTTCAGTGCGAAGTCGGTGGCCAGGAACCGGCCATTCCGCGTCAGCCGGGCGACCATGGACTTAAGTTGGACGCGGGTGACCGAGATCTCTTCCCAGATGGTCTGATCTCCGTCTTTTTTTTCCATGAGGGTGAGGTAGTCACGCGCCATGAAGCGCGTCCCATGTAGCGCGTATCCTGAATCTGGATGTGATTCAGCCACTTCGCATTGCAGACGCCGTAGCAGCCGGGCACGAGTAGACGGACCGGCCCACCATTCTTCTGCGGCAATGGGGCGCCGTTCCTGGTCTTCGATCGCGAATTCCCCCGTTCCATCCATTATTGCGTGCGGCGGGCAGAGCAGTCGCTACACTCTATTACCGGCACAGCCATGGACTCCTGCCGTTATCTTTCCAAGCGGCTGATGGGACCGCTCAGCGCCGAGCTGGAGGTTACCACGGTGAGTAAAGTCATCCACAACGGGCTGCACGAGTACCTCGGCAGTTTGTAGCTCAAGATGAACGCAATCGACGATGGCTTGCTCAAAGACTTTTTCACTTGGTGCCTTTTCGCCCAGCCTGTACCGGCTGGAGGCGCTCGCTGATACATCCGAGTGGCACTGAGTCACAAGACCCTCTATCGCAATACGAAACCCGTTGGCTCCCTCCGCACGCTGTGCGACTCCGCCCCCACCTCATGGCCGGACGCCGATCACCAGCTTTCCGCCCAAAGTGGGCGGCTACGATCAAACCGCTAGCCTGCAACAGAATGGCCGTTTGATATTGGCTTTCCTGCTTCGACCATGATTTGAACGCAACCAGTTGTGAGCCCGGCAGGATTGCAGTGAACGGCTCTCGATTTTGGCGAAGGGGACAGCTCAGGCATCTACCTAGCTTGTCTGCCGTGGTCCTGGCAGAGAGCGACTAGGTCTGATATGTTCGCTTCTCCTACGCACATAACCGTATCTGCGGCACCCCAGTAAATCTTGACGGTTCCATCGGACTCGGGAACGGCCCCACAGGTGAAGACTACATTGTGGACGTATCCGGTCATTTCCCAGGGATCTTCCGGCTGCAAAATCCAAGAGTCGCCCACCCCGATGATCTTGGCTGGGTCCTTTAGGTCATGAAGGGCAACCCCTAGACGATACACCGATCCATCCATCGTCTTGAAAACTCCATGATAGATGGAAAGCCATCCCTGGTCCGTTTTGATCGGCGGCGCACCCGGACCGATCTTCATTTCGTCCCAGTGATACGGCACCGGCTTCATGATCAGCTGAGATTGGCCCCAGAAATATAAGTCAGGAGAATAGGAAATCCAGATTGACCAGGGAGAGATTTCAGAATGGGGACGGTCCAGCCTGGCATACAGTCCATCAAACTTCTCGGGAAAGATTACGACATTCCGATAATCCGCCTCGGTGATGAGGGATACCCTTTCCACCTTACTGAAGTCCTTCGTCTTCGCTAAAGCGATCCGCACTCCATTGCGCGAGTAGGCGCTGTAGGTGATGACGTATTCCCCTTCCAGCAGAGTCACACGTGGGTCTTCAACACCGAACTCTTCATAGGCCGCAAATGGACCGTCCCGCGCAGGAGTGAGAAAGGGCTGTGGATCAGCGGTGAATTGAAATCCGTCGCGGCTGCGGGCCAAACCAAGAATCGACCGGCCGGTGCGCAAATGGGAACGGAAAAGCATAATGTATTCGTTCTCATGTTTGACAACCGCGGCGTTGTGAACTGTTTCCACTGGGTAGGGGATATCCTTCTTGGCCAGGATGGGGTTGTGGCTGTAGCGTCTGACAATGTCCGCCTTCATGACTGCCTCTTTTCTTTTTCTCTCAAATCAAGAATTGTTGCGTACACCTGTTCGTAGCCCTCCACCATGGTTTCGATAGAAAAGTATTGCTGGACGCGTTGACGGCACGCGCGGCGATCGATTCCAGGAAGGCGGTCCAGCACCAGCACTGCTTCATTGACGTCGTTGACCAGAAAACCGGTCTGTCCGTCCTGGATCACCTCACGGCACGAGCCCAGATCCATAGCAATCACAGGCACGCCGGCTGCATTAGCTTCCGCCAAGACCAGACCAAACCGCTCGGGGATGGTGTTCAGATGCAGTAGCGCACAGGCCCGCGCGAACAATGCATTTTTTCCCGGTATCCCGACCGGCCCTATGTAGCTGATTTGTCGACCATCAATGTGTGGCTTGAGTTTTTCCCGGTAATAGACTTCGTCCTGAATGATTCCTGCGATGATCAAACGTCGGCCGCTCAGGCGCGCAACCTCAATAGCCAGATGGACGCCCTTATCGGGGTGAATTCGGCCTAGAAAGATCAGGTCATCGCCGCCGGATTCCTGCAACGGGTACAGCGAAAGGTCAATCCCGTTATAGACGGTTGCCAGGTAATTCAGTCCGGGCGCGCGATCCGAATCGCTGATGGAAACGAAATATCCATCCCCATACTTTTGATAGACGGGCATGATCTTGGGCGACGAGAACCCGTGGACGGTCGTGAGCACCGGCGTCTTGACCAACCGGCTGTATGTCAACGCCATGAAATCGTAATGACTGTGGATGATGTCAAACTCAGCCGCATGCTCAAACGCTTCAGAGATGTGGAGGTATTCAGCTACTTTGGGATCGCCAGAGGGATCCTCTTCATATCCCCGGTCTACCACGGCATGCAGATGAGCGCGGGTCATTGAATCCCTGGTGGCGAACAAGGTTACATCCCAGCCCCGTGCGATCAGTCCTTCGGTAATGTTGCCAGCCACCGTCTCCCAGGCACCATAGTGCTGGGGAGGCGTTCGCCAGGCTACCGGCGATAGCACCGCCACTCTTCTCTTGTTGCTGGCAACGGTCATGCGGTTCAGTAACCTTCCGGATGCATGGCGGCCAGGACCTCAGCGAGCGGCACGGTAGCAAAACCAGTAGCATGGTCGACCATAGCATAAGGGATGATCAGTTCATCGTTGTGGACGACAGCGCCACAGGTGTAAACAACATTGGGCACGTAGCCTTGGCGTTCGCTCTCGTTGGGTTTGATCAGGGGTTCCCGCAGTCGTCCGATAACTTTACTCGGATCATTGCGATCAAGTAGGAACGCGCCGATACAGTACTTGCGCATGGGGCCAACCCCGTGGCTCAGAACCAGCCAGCCAGCATCGGTCTCAATCGGGGATCCGCAGTTCCCGAGCTGGACCAGTTCCCACGGGAACACAGGTTTAAGGACCAATTTGCGTTCATTCCAGAAGTGGACGCTGTCGGAAAACATGATGTAGATGTTCTCGTTGTCCTGGCGGGAGAGCATGGCATAGAAGCCGTTGATTTTCCGAGGAAAGAATGCCATGCCTTTGTTTTCGGCGGCTGGACCATTTAAGGTACTAAATCGAAAAAGGAGGAAGTCAGACGTTTCTACCAACTCCGGCATGATCACCTTGCCATCGAAGGCAGTGAATGTGGCGTAGTAAGTGTGAGTGCCGTCATCGTTCTTGAAATAAACAAACCGAGCGTCCTCAATACCGTTCCGCTGCGAAGGAGTAGCTGGGAAAATAATGCGCTCAGACAACTGCTGGCCTGCCTGGAACTGCACTTCGTAGTTGGAACGAGCGAGCATCCAAATTCCCTGTGCGACGTTCTGATCGTCGTACACCATTCCATCCGACAGGTGAAGCTCCTTCAGGCGAAACTGGTTCACTTCGGCTTCCAGATTGGCGCGCAACTCTTCCAGCGCAAACGACTCCCCGAGTTTGTTCATCACCCGCTGGCTGAATTCGTTGGTTAATCCCAGCTCACCGAGTTTTCGCCCGAATAGCGCCTTCTCGTAGTGGAGGTTGGGGATTTGACGAGGCTCGGTGAGGAAACCAGTTGGCGTTAGCACTTCAATCCGATGATCGGGGTGGATGACAACAGTCCGAAAAGTGATGGAAGAAATGTGCCCTTCGCCCGTCGCGCGCAAGCTGAGAACAAAACGCCGAGCGCCAGAGGGCAGATCTGTCTGGTCGGGGTGTGGAACGATGGAAGGACTGAACAGAGCGGCGGATTCTAACGAGTATTCGGCTAGGAAATAGGAACCGATCAACAGCTGTCTCGGTTCAGACATTTCTCCGTCCGTCGGCAGCAAGTCGCAGACCTGTTCAAAGCGTTGTCGAAAGAGTTTGTGGATCTGTTGGTGGCGCTTTGAGAATTCAGCAGAGACTTCGTCCAGAAGGAGGCCGACTTGGTCATCCGGGAGCGACATGATCCTGGCTACGATGCCACGCACCCGCTGAGCGTCACCCGGACTGAATGGCCGCAAGAGAACGCGCGACTGGTCGGGTCTGAGAATGATGGACGTACGTTTGAGTTGCATTGACATAGTTTGGTTCCGGGAAAAGAGGACTCGACGCGACTATTCTTCTGCGATGGCTAGTTCCTTAAAATGGGTGATTCCGCCAATGAAAGTAAGAAGGCCAGAGTGGCTACCGCTCTCTGGTTCGGCCTGCTTCAGGGCGTCGTAGATCTTGCTCAACGGCTGTTACGGTTGTGTCTGATGATGGTGGAATTCCCTCTCAGGGTAACTCTATATCCGTTCTCTGTTCTTACGGTCGAAGGTTTCAGACGGACGGCGATGACTTGCTGTCTGTCACCATCACGTCGTTGTCGATTCAACGGTTATCGCTGGACTCATTTGCGGTCGAACAGAGCCATGCGGGAAAAGCTCGCCGCACAAACACGGTGCAGAATGCGTGGGGAAGACGTCGGAATTGACAAAAGGCTCATCCCCGACACTGAAGCTGCATTCTGGCGTCCATTCGCGAGCAATCTGCTTAGCCCTCTCGTTGGCACAGACTTAGGTACGTATACGTCGTACAGTGGCATCTCTCTCATTCACCTATTAGCGGAAGGTGTGGGAGTCCCACGGGCAGAAAGCAGCTGCAGTCGTTGCAGCGCTCGCACAACCGACAAATGTCGGAGTCGTTTCACACTTTTGAGTTCGCTGCAAACTTCCGAATGCGGTCCTTTGCCCAGCGAGAAGCGAACTCTTCTAATACTTTCAAGGTAGTCTCAGGATCTTCGCCAGAGATTTTCGCAAGCACTCTTCCTGATACATCCTCGAGTTCATCAGCCCACTCTCCTGAGGGAGTTTGCCCGACGAACACCAACCCGACAGGAAACATCGTTACTTGCTGTTCCCCGTCATTCGGGTCCATCAGCTTAATATCACCATCTTCGCTCAGCAAGAATGCTATCGGCACACCCCGAGTTTCTCGCAGGTAGCTCGCAATTCGCTCGTAAGGTTTTTCAGTGGATATTGGAACTACAACATCCCGCCAACCGGGGACGGCGTGAATGGAAACGATGAGCCCCGCTTCTCGGATTTGGATGTCCGTTGCCGGAGTCTTGCCTTTAACTAGAGTCTCGACAGGTTTTTTCCAAGCAGGGTGTTGACCTGTGTGAATAGCTCGGTGCAGCATAACTGTTTTGGGGGACATCTGAAATTGCGAATCCATATTCTTTTCCTCTCGGTATACTCGGCGTTGTCCGCCGCCGTTGCGGTATAGGTGTGCCATCCGCGTGTTCAGCATGTCTCTGCGGTCCACGGATTCCACGGTTGGCTCGGCGCAGTACTGAAGAAAATATTCTGTGGACTTTTTGTAGGCAAGATAGGTCTTGTGCTTCTTGTTCGCCTTGGTCTCGATGGAGAATTCCTCTACGGTATCGGAAAGCGTCTGCCTTGGCGTCATCGGCACGATGTTCGGGATCTGCACCGGAGTCGTTCCAGGCAGTCGCTTGAACTCTTCGGCATCGAGGAGGGCATTCCGCCGGCGTTGTGCTTCCAGTGCGTCTTCGCTGGCGTCCAGCCAGGCGCCGTTGTGGTTGATGACGTACTTGCCCTCTGCGTGCGTTTCCTCGATGGGTTTTCCCTGTGCGTTCTTCCCGACGATGACGACGTTGGGCTTAATTTTGCCGTTCGAAGAGAAGGCAGCCCTTTTGTAGCGCCAAGAACCGTCGCCTAGCTTGACGTACCTGTAGAGCGTGAATTTGGACTGAGCCATAAGAATCTCCTGAGGGCTAATACTGAAAGGCGGGGAATTCGGAGATTTCTTAGGAAAAGATTCTAGGAAGGCTCTAACCCACTGATTCTAAAGCAATGGCGAAGAGGGTGGGATTCTGTTCCGTGAGGTTCTGAAAATCCCAGTGCTGATGGTAAAAGCTAACCCTAATCACGTCAAACTCTATTTGGCGTGAAATTCATTTTGCCATCCGTACTGGAAAATCTGATGTCTCCGAGCACGCCCAATTCCTTACGGAAGCATTACGGAACATGGTCTATTTGCGATTCACATTCCCTGCGTCGAGCAAACGGTGCGGGGTCTGTACGATGCCGATCAACACCGCTGCGCGGATCGGACCCATCGAGGGAATCTGGCAGAGCAGCTTCCACGCTGGGTGTTTCAATCCGCTCCATCGCGGGGATCTTCTCTGGCGGTGGCCGTCGGGTTCTTCGAAACACTCGGGTTCGAGAGCGAGTCTCAACTGTGAAGTTAGGCAAGATGTGCCTCGGGCACTTAGTCTCATACCCGACGCTAGGCCCTCTCGGACAACCCGAAAAAGCCATAGGCCACGACACGAGTCTCCGATAGAACCATGGTTGGCACCTGACCACGGTTCTGCTTTGCGGGTCTCAGAACTGATCGGCTTCGTCGCGATAGGCAATGAAAACCGCTGGTAGAAGAAACCCAAATCGCTGGGTCACTGCGCCCTACACACACACTCTGCTCCGCGTGCTCTCGCCGAAGCGAGGCGACAATTTGAGGTTCGGAGCGATGCCCAGGCCAGACTTTATAGCGGGCTTTATGCTCCAAGGGGTATCGGCCTTCGTCCCGCGCAGGCCTTGAGATCATAAACCGATCTCGAGAGGATCCCGCCCCCCGCTAAGGCTTTGGTCTCAGCGGGGTGAGTGTGCCGAGAAGACGGCTTTGTCAAAGGCTCGTTTTCCTCTGGTGGCCGCGTCAAGGCAATTGGCGCTCGAATCGTTCCAATTGCACCTCTTCAGATCCGGTCGCTAAGTTGAGTGGGACACCTCACTGTGATGGTGTTTCCAGTGAGTACGCGAACTGCTGCGCAACTGTGGGCCTGCCAAAATAGTAGCCCTGCCCCTGATGGCAACGATGGAGTTGAAGGAATGCCAGCTGCTCGCCTGTCTCCACACCCTCAGCGAGGACCGTATGCTTAAGACTGCTACCCATACTGATGACTGAGCTAACGACGATGGCATCCGCTGAACCGGCGACGATATTCTGCACGAACGAGCGGTCGAGCTTGAGCGTGTCGATGGGAAATCGAGTGAGATAGCTCAAGCTCGAATAGCCAGTGCCAAAATCATCAGCCGCCAGTCGTACCCCCATGGCTTTGAGTTGTCCAAGCGTGTCGGTAGTGGAGTCAGCATCTCGCATCAGAACGCTTTCGGTTAATTCAAGCTCAAGATATCTGGGATCCAGGCGGGCGCTCTTCAGAGCATCTTGAACCCCTTCGAGAAACCGCTCGCTCCGAAATTCGAGCGATGACACGTTGACTGCTATGGGAACGGCTTGTAGACCCGCCTCAAGCCATTCCCGCGTTTGCCTACAGGCCTCGCGTAGCACCCATTGGCCGATTGCGACAATCAGACCGGAGTCTTCAGCGATAGTCAGGAATTGTACCGGAAGAAGCAGGCCACGCTCTGGATGCTGCCAGCGCACGAGCGCCTCGACACCGGTGATGGCGCCAGTGTCGAGATTGACCTTCGGCTGGTAATGCAATATCAACTCCCCACGCTCAAGAGCATAGCGCAGCTGGCCTTCCAGGGATTGACGCTCGACGGCCTGGAGACTCATGTTTGGTCTAAAGAACTGGTAACTGTCGCGCCCATATTCCTTCGCGTGATACATCGCCGTGTCGGCATTCTTGATCAGCGTCTCTGCATCCTCTCCGTTGTCCGGGTAGGTGCTCAGGCCGATGCTCGCGGTAAGGCGAAGATCATGCTCGCCGACGTTGTGCGTCTTCCTAAGCTCGGTGAGTATCTTTGCGGCACTCACGGCTGCATCGGTTGCGTGGGTGACTTCTGGAAGCAAAATCACGAATTCATCGCCTCCCTGGCGGCTTACCGTGTCAGATTTGCGGACACTGGTCAGGAGCCGCGCCGCCACCGATCGGAGAAGTTTGTCACCGACGGAGTGTCCGAGGGAATCGTTGATGCGCTTGAAACCGTCCAAATCTAAGAATAGCAGTGCCAGTTGGTGCTTATTGCGGCGGGCTAGCGCAATGGCTTGGGTTAGCCGATCGTTTAGGGTCAATCGGTTGGGCAAGTCAGTGAGAACGTCATGATGGGCCCTATGAGCCATCTCAAGTACCATCGCTCGGGCCATGCTCACGTCACGAAACACGATCACCGCCCCGGTGGTTTGACCGTGCCGGTCGTGGATCGGAGCGGCGGAGTCTTCGATGGTGGATTCGTATCCGTCGCGTCGAACCAAGATGCAGTTCGCGCTCAGCCCTACCGCCCTGTTTTGCTGGATGGCTAAGTTCATGGGATTGGGTGAGGGCTTGCGCGTGACGCCGTCTACGATTTGGAACACCTCTTGGAACGGATGGCCTGCTGCCTCCTTCATGGACCATCCAGTCATGTGTTCCGCGACTCCGTTCATGTAGGTCACGTTGCCAGAAATATCCGTACTCAGGACGGCGTCGCCGATGGAGTTTAGGGTGACCTGGGCGCGCTCCTTTTCGGTGAACAATTCCTGCCGTGCAATCTCACGCTCGCGGATATTCCGCAGTGCTCGTGCGAACGCGTAGCTGTCCAGGTGACCCTCCAGAAGGTAGTCTCGCGCTCCGCGCAACATGGCCTCTTTGCAGATGTCTTCATCATGTGCGCCGGCTATGACAACGATGGGAGCGACGGAACTAACCAACAGAAGTTGATCGAGCGTGTCCACGCCCTGGCTATCTGGTAAAAACAGATTGAGGAAGATCGCATCCACCTCTTTTTCAGCCAGCACTTCGATGACATTGGCCAAGGTTCTGATCCATTCGACCTTCACTCGGCCGTCACCTCCGGCAATCAGTGCTTCTTCCAATGCCTTGACGTGACTGGCGTCATCATCGATAAGAAGTATAAGATCGTCCACGTGGCGCATTTGCGAGCGTCCTTTGGCGCCAAATGCTATTACTAGAGGCACGTCACCGAGTGTTCGATATTGTACACGTTACACAGATGTGTCGCGTCAGTACATAAGCTGCCTGAACGTTCCTGAACTACAGATGGAGAGCGAGGACCCGGATGTTCGTCGATCGAGTTCCGACTGAGGAGGGCCGTCGAACACCAGGCCCGTCTCGGGCGTCGGCGGCGCCGTCCGGGGCTAATGGCTCGGTTTGCCATTGCAACTCGCGCCATCACGGCAATGCTACGAAATCGAACCGGGTGTGTGGCTCCTCCGCCGCTGGTGTGCGACACGGCGCCCTGCTTCCCGTGCTGCCCCGGCTGGACACCCTTCCATAGCCGCCTCGTCGCATGTCACACGCCAATTCAAAGGGCCTTCCAAAGGGATGACGAAGTCACGCGGAATCGGCCGCGGCGGCCGTCGGCCGGACACAGACAAGAAGGGTAAAGCGGCACTACGCGAGGTCGAGAGCCGCATCGGGGAGGTTCGCTATCCGGAGGCTGTCATACTCGCCCGGCACGACAACACTGAGGAAGAGGAGGGCGCCCCTGGCGCAAGCTGTCCGACAATGGGCACCCCGTCATCGCCTACGCGCCCGCGTGGAGCTGTCCTATTGGGGCAGCCAGATCGAAGCCAAGGCCGTCCAGGGCATCGGCGGCTCCATCAAGGGTTGACGATGCTGACTGTCACCCCGGGCATATCTCTCTCGGTCTTATTGGGCGGAAATCAAGTTATGGAAATAGCGCATGGACATTGAGGGGCATCTATCCGGAGAGTGTCGTGGCCTTTTGATTTTGACCGGCGCCAATTGTAGTCGCTTTGGCGTTGAGGGAAGCACGCCGCCAGTTCCCACGGCCGGCGGCCCAAAGATCACCGTGTGGCGATCAGCTACTTAGGCATCTCCCTTTTTGGACGTGGATAGGGGCTTTGCTAGTTATTCTGTAAGCACTGCGTTCCGATGCTGACTTTCACTAGAACAGTTGACCTCGCTTGGCCGCGCAAGGTTAAGAATATCCGTGCCCCGATACATGCCGTATGAGTT
>Ga0302325_10024179_pt1 | contig 12647 bp, 11 predicted proteins | sample Palsa_T0_2_FD_201948 | JGI IMG/M metagenome (GOLD analysis project Ga0302325, IMG submission 201948) | Peat permafrost microbial communities from Stordalen Mire near Abisko, Sweden - Palsa_T0_2 | ecosystem: Environmental > Terrestrial > Soil > Palsa > Peat permafrost | place: Sweden: Abisko...
CCCGTAGGGTGACTGCCATGTCCGCCGGCGACAGCACGGTCCGACCCCCGTTCACCGAGATCCGCCGGTTCGGGGAGCTCGACTCGACCAACCGGTACCTCCTCGACGAGGCGAGGGCCGGAGCCGCAGCCGGTCTGGTGGTGGTGGCCGATCACCAGACGGCGGGCCGGGGACGACTGGGGCGCCGGTGGGAAGCCCCGGCCGGGACCAACCTGCTCGTCTCGGTCCTCCTGCGGCCGGCACTGGCCGTCGGGGATCTCCATCTGGTCACCGTGGCCGTGGCCCTGGCCGCCCGGACGGCCTGCGCCGAGGCCACGGGGGTCGAGCCGAGCCTCAAATGGCCGAACGACCTGATGGTGGGGGAGAGGAAGCTGGCCGGGATCCTGGCCGAGGCCATTGCCGGCGGACCCGGGGCCGGTGTCCCGGCGGTGGTGGTCGGAATGGGCCTGAACGTCGGCTGGCCCGGTCCTGACGAGGTCCCCGCCGAGGCGGCCGTCCCCGCCGAGGCGGCCGTCCCCGCCGAGGCGGCCGTCCCCGCCGAGCTCAGAGCCGGCGCCACCTCCCTGTGGCGGGAGTCGGGCCGGCGGGTCGAGCGCGCCGTCGTGCTCGAGCTCCTCCTGGACCACCTCGGGCCCCGAATCGACGACCTCGACGATCCCGACAACCCCGACGGCAGGGACGCCCTGGTGGCCGAATACGGCCGGGCGTGCTCGACCGTGGGCCGCGCCGTCACCGTCTCGATGGCGACGGAAACGGTGACGGGGACGGTCACGGGGATCACCGCCGCCGGTCATCTCCTCGTCGACGTCGGGGGCCGGACCAGGACGATCACCGCCGGCGACGTCGTCCACCTCCGGGGCTGACCGGCGCCCGGACCGGCCCCGGACCGGGGGCCCGGCCGGCCGGCGCCCTTTCGGGGGAAATGACAGGTCGGTCTACGATGACTCCCCGTGCATCTGCTCGTGACCGGGGGCGCCGGTTTCATCGGTTCGAACTTCGTCCGTTACTGGGTGGAGCACCATCCCGACGACGTCGTGGTGGCCTACGACGCCCTCACCTACGCCGGGAACCGGCCCTCCCTGGCCGACGTCGAGGACCGGATCAGCTTCGTCCAGGGCGACGTCTGCGACCGGGAGTTCGCCTGGGAGACCATCCGGACCCACTCGATCGACACCGTCGTCCACTTCGCCGCCGAGTCCCACAATTCCCTGGCCGTCCTCGACCCGGGGCTCTTCTTCCGGACCAACGTCCTCGGGACCCAGGCCCTCCTCGAGGCGTCGCGGAAGGCGGGGCTCCACCGGTTCCACCACATCTCGACCTGCGAGGTCTACGGCGACCTCCCCCTCGACTCCGACGACTCCTTCACCGAGGACGACCCCTACCGTCCCCGGACGCCCTACAACGCGTCGAAGGCGGGGGCCGACCATGCCGTGCGGGCCTACATCGAGACTTTCGGGCTGGCGGCCACCATCACCAACTGCTCGAACAATTACGGCCCCTATCAATTCCCGGAGAAGGTCATCCCCCTCTTCACCACCCGCGCCCTCGACGACAAGCCCCTGCCTCTCTACGCGTCGACGAAGAACACCCGTGAATGGCTCCATGTCGTCGACCACTGCCGGGCCATCGAAGCCGTCCTCGAACGGGGCCGGATCGGCGAGACCTATCACGTGGGTTCCGGTGTCGAGGCCTCCATCGAGGAGATCGCCGACGCCGTCCTCGACACCCTGGGGAAGCCCGACTCGCTCAAGGAGATCGTCCCCGACCGGCCCGGCCACGACCGTCGTTACCTGCTCGACTGCACCAAGATCAGGACCGAACTGGGCTGGGAGCCGACCGTCTCCTTCGAGGAGGGACTGGCCGAGACCGTCCGGTGGTACGCGGCCAACCGGTCCTGGTGGGAGCCTCTGCGGGACCGAGCCCCGGTGGTCGAGACCTCGTGGGGGCAAAAGCCCGACGAGCCGACCCCCTCCGGCTGAAGGCGGCCGGACGTGCGGGTCCTCGTCACCGGTGCCGGCGGCCAGCTCGGCCGCGATCTCACCGACGCCCTGTCGGGGGAGGTCCCTGTCGGCGGCCTGGCCGGTGCGGCGGCCACCGGTCGACTCGGGAGCCGACCGCCGGTCGACGTGGTGGCGGCCGACCACTCCCGGCTCGACGTGGCCGACCGGACCGCCGTCCTGGCCGCCGTGGACGAGGTCCGACCGGATGTGGTCGTCCACACGGCGGCGTGGACGGCGGTCGACGCCTGCGAATCGGATCCCGACCGGGCCTACGCCGTGAACGCCGTGGGGACCCGTCACGTGGCCGAAGCGGCGCGGCGCCATGGCGCCCATCTCGTCTACCTCTCCACCGACTACGTCTTCGACGGGACCTCGGACCGGCCCTACGTCGAGTGGGACATCCCCCGTCCCCTCTCCGTCTACGGCCGCTCCAAGCTGGGGGGTGAGCAGGAGCTCGACGGCGGCGCCACCATCGTCCGGACCTCGTGGGTCTGTGGCGCCCACGGGGCCAACATGGTGGGCACGGTGCTCCGACTGGCCGCCGGTCCCGGTCCGCTGCGGTTCGTCGACGACCAGCGCGGCAGCCCGACCTTCACCGCCGACCTGGCCGGGACCGTCACCGTGCTCGCCACCGAGAAGCTCCCCGGTGTCTTCCACGTGACCAACCAGGGCGTGGCCTCCTGGTACGAGTTCGCCGGGGCCGTCCTCACCGTCGCCGGCCACGACCCCACCCGGGTCGAGGCCATCACCACGGCTGAGCTCGACCCCCCGCGGCCCGCCCCCCGGCCGGCCAACTCCGTCCTCGACAACGCCGCCCTGCGGCTCTCGGGGATGGCTCTGCTCCCGGACTGGCACGAGGCGCTCGACCGCCTCGTCCCTGCCCTCGTGGCCCCCGGGGTCCGGGGATGAGCCCGTCGGGCGGTTCCTCCGCCGGCCCCCATCTGCCCGTGGCCGTCATCGGGGCCGGCTACGTCGGGCTCACCACGGCCGTCTGCCTGGCCCATCTGGGCCACCGCGTGGTCTGCGGGGAGGTGGACGAGGAAAAGGTGGCCCGGCTGTCGCGGGGCGAGCCCACCATCGTGGAGGAGGGCCTGGCCGAGCTCCTGGCCGAGGGCCTGGCCTCCCAGCGGCTCCGCTTCGTCACCGGGGCGGCGGCCGCCGTGACGGGAGCCGCCTTCGTTTTTCTCTGCGTCCCCACCCCCCAGCGGTCCGACGGGTCGGCCGACGTGAGCTTCCTCGAGTCGGTGGCCGAGGAGATCGGGCCCCACCTGGCCCACGGAGCCGTCGTGGTGAACAAGTCGACCGTCCCGGTGGGCTCGGCCCTGCTGGTGGAGCGACTCCTCGACCGTCCCGGTGTCCCCGTCGTCTCCAACCCCGAGTTCCTGCGCGAGGGGTCGGCCGTCCATGACTGCCTTCATCCCGACCGGATCGTGGTCGGGGCCGACGACCAGGGCGCCGCGGCGCGCGTGGGTGCGCTGTTCGCCGCCACCCAGGCCCCCCTCATCGTCACCGACTCGGCCACGGCCGAGACCATCAAGTACGCCTCCAACGCCTTCCTGGCCACCAAGTTGTCCTTCGTGAACGCCGTGGCCAACCTGTCGGAGGCGGTGGGGGCCGACGTCCGCGACGTCCTGCTCGGGATGGCCTATGACCACCGGATCGGTTTCGACTATCTCCGACCCGGTCCCGGCTGGGGCGGTTCCTGTCTGCCCAAGGACACGAAGGCGCTGCTCTTCATGGCCGAGGGCGGGGGCTACGACTTCCCGCTGCTGCGCGAGGTCATCCAGACCAACGAGAGCCAGCTCTCGAACATGATGACGAAAATCCGTCAAGCGGTGGGGGGGTCGCTGTCGGAACGACCGGTGGCGGCCTGGGGTCTCACCTTCAAGGCCGGGACCGATGACCGCCGCGACTCCCCGGCCGTGGAGATCGTCCGCCGGATGGTGACCGAGGGAGCGCGGGTGCGAGCCTTCGACCCCACCGTGACGGCGCCGCTCCCCGAACTTCCCCACGGTGTGGAGATCTGTCCCGACGCCTATGCCGCCTGCGACGGGGCCGCCGCCGTCGTGGTCCTCACCGAGTGGGAGGAGTTCCGCTGGCTCGACTTCACCAAGGTCCGGGCCCTGCTGGCCGAGCCGTCCGTGATCGACGCCCGGAACCTCCTCGATCCCACGGCGCTGCGGCGGATGGGTTTCACGTACATCGGAGTGGGGCGGCCGTGACGTCGGGGCGCCGGGTGGTCGTCACCGGTGGGGCGGGGTTCCTGGGCTCCCATCTGTGCGACGCCCTCGTGGCCCGCGGCGACCGGGTGGTCTGCGTCGACGACCTGTCGACGGGCCGGGCTGAGAACGTGGCCGGGCTCGAGGGGAATCCGTCGTTCGAACTCGTCGTGGCCGACGTGAGCGTGGCCTTCGACGTGGACGGCCCCGTCGACGCCGTCCTCCACTTCGCCAGCGCCGCCTCTCCCCCCGACTACCTGGCCCGCCCCCTCGAGACCCTGGCCGTGGGGAGCGAAGGGACCCGCCACGGTCTCGAGCTGGCCAAGAACCACGGGGCCCGGTTCCTCCTGGCCTCCACGAGCGAGGTCTACGGCGACCCGTCGGTCCATCCCCAGACCGAGGCCTACTGGGGCAACGTCAATCCCGTCGGCCCCCGGTCCGTCTACGACGAGGCCAAGCGCTTCGCCGAGGCCCTCACCATGGCCTGGCACCGGACCCACGGCACCGATGTGGGGATCGTGCGGATCTTCAACACCTACGGGCCCCGACTGCGCCCGGGCGACGGCCGCGTCGTCTCCAACTTCCTCACCCAGGCCCTCGAGGGACGCCCCCTCACCGTCTACGGCGACGGCAGCCAGACCCGGAGCCTCTGCTACGTGAGCGACGAGGTGGCCGGCATCCTGGCCCTGCTCGACTCGGCCCTCACGGGCCCGGTGAACATCGGCAATCCCGACGAGCACACCGTCCTCGACCTGGCCCGGACCGTCCTCGACGTGACGGGCTCGTCATCGGAGATCGTCCACGCCCCGCTCCCGGCCGACGACCCCGCCCGGCGCCGCCCCGACATCTCCCTGGCCCGCTCTGAGCTGGGCTGGGAGCCGGTGGTCGACCTCCTCGACGGCCTGCGCCGGACGGCGGCCTCCTTCTCGGCGTGAGCGGGTCCCGGCCTGTCCGGTCCCACCGCCTCTCTCGGTGCGGCGCGGGAGCGGTCATGATGGGAACCCCCCGACGGGGCCGAGCGGCCGACGACGACCGAGGAGCGCACCCAGCCATGGACAACCGCTGATGGACACCGGTATCGAGCGCCGGGTCTACCGGAGCCTGTCGGTGATCGTCCCCGTGTTCAACGAACGCAACACGGTGGCCGAGATCGTCCGGCGCATGCGCGCCGTGACGCTGCCGGCGGAGCTCGAGCTCGAGGTCGTGGTGGTCGACGACGGATCGTCCGACGGGACCGACAAGGTCCTGGCCGCTCTCGAGGATTCCACCGTCCGGGTCATCACCCACCGGGGGAACAAGGGGAAGGGCGCCGCCATCAGCACCGGGCTCGGCAACGTCCGGGGCGACCTCGTCCTCGTCCAGGACGCCGACCTCGAATACGACCCCGACGACTGGCCCCGGCTCCTCGATCCCATTCTCAAGGGCAAGGCCCAGGTCGTCTACGGGAGCCGCTTCACCGGTGAGCGCAAGAACATGTTCCCCTCCCACTGGTTGGGCAACCGGCTCCTGACGCTGGCCACCAACGTCCTGTACCGGTCCACGCTGTCGGACATGGAGACCTGCTACAAGCTCTTCGACCGGCGCGTCCTCACCGGCATCACCATCCGGTCCGAGCGCTTCGACTTCGAGCCCGAGATCACGGCCAAGGTCCTGCGGCGCGGGTACCGGATCTACGAGGTCCCCATCTCCTATGCCGGGCGCGAGATCTCCGAGGGCAAGAAGATCTCGTGGCGCGACGGCGTCGGCGCCCTCGTGGCCCTCGTCCGCTACCGGTTCACACGACGGATCTGATCGACCTGACCCTGGAACCGATCGAGACTGTGGCCGTCACGGACGCAACCGACGCCACGGACGCCACCGACAAGACCGACGGGACCGACAGGACGCGCACCATGGGCCACGACCAGGAGGCGTCGACATCGGCACCGGAGTGTGCCGTCGTCGTCGTGAACCACGACGCCGGTGAGGCGCTCGGCAGTTTCCTCGACTCGGTGCGGGCCGAGGACGTTACCGAGGTGATCGTCGTCGACAACGCCTCGGTCGACGGTTCCTCGGACGGGCTCGCACCCGATCCCACCGTCCGCGTCGTCCGGACAGGAGCCAATCTCGGCTACGGCGCCGGCGTCAACCGGGGCGTGGCCTTCACCGGGGCGGAGTTCATCCTCGTGTCGAACCCCGACGTGTCCGTCCACCCGGGAGCGGTGGCCGCCCTCGTGGAGGCCTTCGCCGCCGACCCCACTCTGGCCTTCGCCGGACCCTGCATCAGATCCGTCGACGGGACGAGATATCCGTCGGCCAGGCGGTTCCCCTCCATGGTCGTGGCTGCCGGCCATGTCGTTCTCGGCCTGTTCGTGCCCGGCAACCGCTTCAGCCGCCGTTACCGGATGGACGATCTCGATCCCTCGAAAACGGCGGCCGTCGACTGGGTGTCGGGGGCCTGCTTCATGGCCCGGCACCGTGCCCTCGACGAGCTGGGGGGATTCGACGAGTCCTATTTCATGTACATGGAGGATGTCGACCTGTGCTGGCGGGCCCATCGTGCGGGATGGACGGTGGCCTACGTCCCCGCCGCCGTGGTCACCCATCTCCAGGGCGTCTCCACCGCCCGTCGGCCCTACCGGATGCTCGTGGCCCATCACCGGTCGGCGCTGCGCTTCACCTGGCGGAGGGCGCAAGGCTGGCACCGCCTCGTGGTACCGGCGGCGGCCACCATCCTCGGGGCACGCTTGGCCGTGGCCTGTGCCAGGCAGGCCCTGGGCACCGTGCACAGGAACGCGCCTCGGGGCGACTAGGGTGGCAGGCCGATCATGGCGCGGAGAGATTCAGGCAAATGGGTGGCGCGCGCGGCGGCCACGGGAGGCGGCCGGAGCTATCGCGGCCAAATGCCGACCAAGTGGTACGGGACGCTGTTCCTGATCGTCCTCCTCGGGATCGTCTTCGTCGTCTACAGCCGCTACGAGGACCAGAATCCCGTGGCCGCCACCCCACCGGCGATCGGCACCCACTGGTACGACTCGCTGGCCATCGACGTCTGTGGTGACGTCCAACCCGAGTTGGCCACCAATCCGAACTCGGTATCGAACCCGGGGATCCACACCGACGGCGACGGTGTGATCCGGATCGAGCCGACCAGGTCAGCCGACGCCGGCAACAACGCCACCCTGGCCCGCTTCGTGGCCGATTATCCCAAGTTCGCACTGACGTCCTCCTCGCTCACCATCCCGGGCGAAAAGATACGAAGCAACGGTGACAAATGCCCGAAGGAGACACCTGACGCCGGCAAGGCGGCCAAGGTCGAAATCAAAGTGTGGCCGAGTTCCCAGGCGCCGGGAGTGAACGAGCCGTACACCACGACGGACCCGTCGAGCGTCAAGCTGGCTCCCCCCACCGGTCAGCTCATCACCATCGCCTTCGTGCCCGCCGGGGCCAGCATCCCCAAACCGAATGCCAGCACCATCACCACCATGTTGCAGGCCATCTCGCAGGCCGGGTCCACCACGACCACGGCCACTGCTCCTCTGTCGGTGACGACGACCACGGCCCCCTCGGCCGCCACGTCGACGACGGTGGCCGCCACCACGAGCACGACCGGCGGGCAGCCCGGCAAGTGAAAGCCGTCGTCCTCGTGGGCGGCGAGGGGACCCGGCTGCGTCCCTTGACCTACACCACACCCAAGCAGCTGCTGCCCGTGGTCGAGGTGCCCCTTCTCGAACGGGTACTCGTCCACCTCGCCGGCGCCGGCGTGGACGAGGCCATCCTGTCGCTCGGCTACCGACCCGACGCCTTCGTCACCGCCTATCCCGATTCGGTGGCGGCCGGGATCCGGCTGTCGTACGCGGTGGAGCCCGAGCCGCTCGACACGGCCGGCGCCATCGCCTTCGCCGCCCGCCACGGGGGAGTGGACGAGACCTTCGTGGCCGTGAACGGTGACGTCCTCACCGACGTCGACGTCGGGGATCTGGTCCGTACGCATCGACGCCGCCAGGCCGTGGCCACCATCCACCTCACCGCCGTCGACGATCCGTCGCGCTTCGGCGTGGTGGCCATCGACGACGACGGTCGTGTCCTCGCCTTCGTCGAGAAGCCCCCGCCGGGCCAGGCCCCGTCCAACCTGATCAACGCCGGGACCTACATCCTGGAGCCCGAGGTCCTGGCGCTCATCCCCGCCGACCGACGCGTCTCCATCGAGCGCCAGACCTTCCCCGAACTGGTGGACGGGGGTCGCCTCTACGGGGTGGCCAGCGAGGCGTACTGGCTCGACGCCGGCACGCCGGCGGCCTATCTCCGGGCCCATGCCGACCTCCTCGACGGGACGCGCGCCGGCCCGCCGGCTCCGGGGGCGACGACGGTGGCCCCCGGGGTCTGGGTCCTCGGTTCGCCCACGGTGGAAGGCGATGTCGGGCCCTACTCGCTCATCGGTGCCGGGGCCGTGATCGCCGCCGGGGCCCGGGTGGCGTCGAGTGTCGTCGGAGCCGGCAGTGTCGTCGAGAAGGGGGCGGTGGTCGAGCGCTCGCTTCTGCTGCCCGGCGCCCGCGTCGGCGGCGGCGCGTCGGTGACCGGTTCCATCCTCGGCCGCAACGCGGTGGTGGCCGAGGACTGCCAGGTGTCGGCCCTGACGGTGGTGGGTGACAACGAGGTCCTCGATCGAGGCGTCTGTCTGAGCCAGGCCCGGGTGCCGGCGTGACGGACCCGGCGTGACGGACCCGACGTGACGGTACCGACGTGAGAGTCATGGTGACCGGAGGGGCGGGCTTCATCGGCTCGAACCTCGTCGACCGTCTCCTGGCCGAAGGCCATGCCGTGGACGTCATCGACGACCTCTCCAGCGGATCGTTGGCCAACCTGGCCGCCGCCCGTTCCTCGCCGGGCCACGAGTTGTCCTTCCATCAGCTCGACGTCCGCTCGGGAGAGCTGGTGGAGATGATCGCCCGGCGCCGGCCCGAGGTCATCTTCCATCTGGCCGCCCAGGCCGACGTCCGGGTCTCGGTCAACCGGCCCGTGTTCGACGCCGACGTGAACATCCTGGGCACGTTGCGGGTCCTCGAAGGAGCCCGGGCCCTCGACACCACCCGTGTCGTCTTCGCCGCCAGTGGGGGCACCCTCTACGGCGAGCCCGACGAGGCGGACCTCCCTGTGCGCGAATCCCATCCCCACCGGCCGCTCTCGCCCTACGGCGTGTCCAAGAAGTCGGCCATCGACTATCTCGTGGCCTACCGGGAGCTCCACTCGGTGGAGTTCTGCGCCCTGGCCCTGGCCAACGTGTACGGACCTCGCCAGGACCCCCACGGGGAGGCCGGTGTGGTGGCCATCTTCGCCGACCGCCTTCTCGGCGGTGAGCCGGTCACCATCTTCGGCGACGGGGAGCAGACGCGCGATTTCGTCTTCGTCGACGACGTGGTCGACGCCTTCGTCCGGGCTGCCACCCGCGGCGGTGGGCTCGTTCTGAACATCGGTACCGGCCACGAGATCTCGGTCAACCATCTGGCCGCCGTCATGGCCGACGCCGCCGGGATCTCCACGCCCCCGGTCTACGCGCCGGCCCGCCCCGGTGAGCTCCAAAGAAACGCCCTCGACCCCGAACGGGCCGGCATTCATCTGGGCTGGACGCCGTGGACCGAGCTCTCCCAGGGCGTGCGGGCCGTCCTCGACCATGTCCGCCCCGGCCGCCGAGGGTGATGGGCCCGCCGGAATCGTCAGCGAAAGAGGTCCTCGGCCGGGGGACGGACGATCTCGTCGGCCACCGAGGCGCGTCGGAGCCAATCGGGGTCCACCCCCCGGACGACGGCCACCGGGATCCCTGACGCCTTACCCATGACGAGTTCGGCGGCCGAGGCGATCTCGTCGGCCACGCACACCTCGGTGGCTTGTAGTTCGCGACCCAGCGCGTCGGCGCTACCCCGGAGGTCGACGACGGCGGCCACCCCGGCGCAGCCGATGGCCACGTCGGTGACGCCCTGGCGCCACGTCCGGCCGAAGGTGTCGGACACGATGACACCGACGTCCACGCCGGCCCGGGCCCGGAGGCCGTCGCGGATCCGGCGAGCCGACCGGTCGGGGTCCTCGGGCAGCAGAGCGGCCCAGCCCGTCTCGACATTGGAGAAATCGACGCCGGCGTTGGCGCAGACGAAGCCGTGACGGGTCTCGGTGATGAGAAGATCCCCGCGTCGGCGCAGCACCCGCACCGACTCCCTCTCCACCAGGCGGATCCTTTCGTCGGCGTTGCCGGGGTCGACTGCCACCAGGCGGCCCTCGGCTTTGGAGACGATCTTCTGGGTGACCACGACCACGTCGTCGTGCACCAGTTGAGCGTGGGTGGCGATGAGCCCGGCCAGGTCGTCTCCCGGCCGGATCTCCGCCATCCCCGTCACCGGCACCACAGTGAGGGTCCGGGGCGGGGGGGCGACGCTCACCGGCCGGTGCCGGTCATGGCCTCGCCGGTCATGGCCCTTCCGGTCATCGCGGGGGAGCGCCGGCGACGCTCGGGCCGGCGGTGGCATCGAGAACGGTGACCGACAGGCGGGCGGCGTCGTCGGCGCTGTGCATGACGGTGGGGGCCACCACGCACCGGACGCCGAGCGCCTCGACGGCGCCGGCCAGCTCCCGGTCGGATTCGTCGACGACGAGGGTCGCCGCCAGGTCGGCGTACAGCCGGGCCACGCCCACCACCGATGATTCGGAGCCGAGCTCGGTCATCAACCGGTCGGCCGGTCCCTTCAAAGCGGCGCCGTTCACGATGGGGGACACGGCGACGACCCGGGACCGACGGCGCCGCAGGGAGTCGGCGATCCCGGGCACGGCCAGGAGGGGACCGATCGAGACGACGGGGTTCGATGGACAAATCACCACGACGTCGGCTTGGCCGATGGCCTCAAGCACCCCCGGTGCCGGCGAGGACCGGTCGGCGCCTTCGAAGCGGACCGACTGCACGGCCACGGCGTGCTGACGACCGACGAAGTACTCCTGGAAGGCGATCTCCTCACCCCCGGGAAGGGTCAACCGGGTGCGCACAGGATCGTCGGACATGGGCAGCAGGCGGGCTTCCACGCCCACGGCGGCCGTGATCTCCGAGGTGACCTGCGAGAGGGTCGCACCTTCCGCCAGTCGTTGGGTCCGGTAGAGGTGGGTGGCCAGGTCCCGGTCACCGAGGCGGAACCAGGTCTGGCCCCCGAGACGCTCGAGGGCCTCCATGACGGCCCACGTCTCGCCGGCCAGACCCCAGCCGCGCTGGTCGTCGTTCATTCCCGCCAGTGTGTATGTCACCGTGTCCAGGTCGGGACAGATGGACAGGCCGTGCAGGACCGTGTCATCACCGGTGTTCACCACCGCCGTGACCTCGGTCCCCGGTACGGCGCGCACGAGGCCGCGCAACAGGCGGGCGGCCCCCACTCCTCCGGCGAGGGCGGTGATCATCGAATCAGGCTAATGGCCCGGCGGCGGGCTCAGGCCCCGAGCCCCGGTGTGCAAGGCTCCCCGGGTGTCTCCCCGTGATCCGTTGGGGCGCGGCCGGCTCAGGGTGGCCGTCGACGCCACGCCGCTCCTCGGGTTCCGCACCGGCGTCGGCATGTTCTGCTTCGGGGCCCTCGGGGCCCTGGGCCTGCGTCCCGAGCTCGACGTGGCCGGTTTCGCCGTGACCTGGAGACGACGTCACCTGCTCCCGCCGCTCGTGCCCGCCCATGTGAGGGTGGTCGACCGGGCCATGCCGGCCCGGCCCCTGCACGCTCTCTGGGCCCATCTACCGGTCCCTCCCGTCGAATGGTTCGTCGGACCGTCCGATGTCGTCCACGGGACGAACTTCGTGGTCCCCCCGACCCGGCGTGCCGCCCGGGTGGTGACGGTCCACGATCTGACCGCCGTCCACTATCCGGCCATGTGCGACGCCGCGACCCGGGTCTTTCCCGACCTCGTGCGCCGGGCCGTGGCCGAAGGTGCCTGGGTGCACACGCCGTCGCGGTTCGTGGCCGATGAGGTGATGGCCGAGTTCGGGGTGGCACCCGAGCGTGTGCGCGTCGTCCACCACGGGATACCCGACCGTCCCCCGGTGTCGCCGGCGCCGGCGACACCGGCCGGTACGCCCGTCGGTGTCGTCCTCCCCGCCGGCACCGAGCGCTATGTCCTTTCCCTCGCCACCGCCGAACCCCGCAAGGACCTGCCGGGACTCGTCCGCGCCTTCGACCTCGTGGCCGCCGCCCACGATGACCTCGCCCTCGTTCTGGCCGGCGCCCGGGGCTGGGGGGCGGAAGCCCTCGACAGTGCCGTGGCCGCCTCCCCCTGGCGCCACCGGATCGTGCAGTTGGGCTACGTCGACGACGAGATGGCGCGCCGGGCGTTGACCGGCGCCTGCGTCCTCGCCTACCCGTCGGTCTACGAGGGCTTCGGCTTCCCCCCCTTGGAAGCCATGGCCGTCGGGGTCCCCGTGGTGACGACGTCG